>Ga0265797_10008478_pt1 | contig 13682 bp, 11 predicted proteins | sample P2T30metagenome_FD_192433 | JGI IMG/M metagenome (GOLD analysis project Ga0265797, IMG submission 192433) | Plant litter microbial communities from East Loma Ridge, Irvine, California - P2 T30 | ecosystem: Environmental > Terrestrial > Plant litter > Unclassified | place: USA: California... | reverse complement strand
TAAGCCGGCCTGTCTCCTGTAAGAACTGCACCGTAGCCTATCCAAAATACCGGATGGGATACAATGATTGTATCCCATACTTTTGTTAGTGACCAACGCTACGCAACGGCGGGTATTTCTGAGACTTGCGATTGTATCCCATCAATTGTATCCCATACTCTGTTGTATACACTTCCCACGGTCGGATCGATCCCAAACATTTTTGAGAGACGCAGCATGACAACTTAACAAATTGCTTAAATCCTCAGGGAGTCTTTTGCTAAATTGCGCGAACGAAAAAATAATATGCGAAAGCCCTGGGACTCGATGAAGTTCTGCGGCGCAAGCCACGAGAAGCAGCGACAAGCCACAGCCACAGCCACAGCCACAGCAGCTGCTAGAGGGTCACTTAGGGTTGGGGTGAAGCTTGGGGTTAAGCGGCTATTGAAATATTACTGCAAAGCCGTGTAGACGGAATTTCCAGACTCGACTTTCTGAACGTCTAGGGCAGGTCGCACGCGGATTTTGAAGACGTTTTCACCCATTTGTGATATTATTTAACCCCCTGCTAGTTTGTTCGGGCCTCATTGGTTGTTCACAAGCATGCGCTAGGGAACGTCAATCGGCGTCCAGTCCGTCAGTTCCCAAGATGGATGGCTTTGAGGCATTGTTTGATGTGTTTACAGACAAGCTTATGATAGTCTGCAATCGATGCTAGGAGTAGATAGTATCGAAGTCGTACGACGCTATATTTCCGGCTCAGTCTACCTCGGAGGTATCGGACGAATCAGGAATAACATGAAGTCGAGGTCCAACCTTTCTCCCGGACGATAGAGCCTGCTTTCGGGGAGAGATGCCATGGTCCTGGCTGGGTCTAACGTCATGACCGTCGAATGTGTGTTGTTCTACCTGCTCAAGCCCTCGGACACACGGCACGAGATCTGCTTCCAGGGAAGCCAACGCGCGCAGGACTAGACCACGGCAAGTATCACAGCATCTAGCCGTTAGTTTAGCAGTGTCGGTGTCGAGAGACCTCAGCTCGTGGTACATGTCGACGAACTTGCCGAAGATCAGAGCAATGCCTGGACCGTCGCACGAGGATGGGGCGACGGGCGCACCAGTACGTTGCGAAAGTGAGCCGTTATGCTGGGAAACAGTCTCCACCGGCGACTGCGATACAAGAGTGTCCACTGAGACAAGCTCTTCAGAGGTTGGTGACCTTATAATCAACTGATTCTTCACCCGCTTCGCCATCATGCCATCTCGCCATTGCCATTCATTCTCATCACCAGCCTCGTCTCCACTTCCAACCATCTGCGCAGACTCCGCCAGGCCTCGCTTACGCTTCTTCACTGATGCCGTTTGACCTGCCTTTGAGTAGTCCGGCCTGGCTGGTGACTTCGGCGTACCCAGTTTGATCTCCAGTCGATCGAGTGGTGCGTCTTCGGGAAAGAACATGTCACTGGTACGCCTACCGTGATGGGCATCCTCGACGGGGAGATTGAGACGTTTAATGTCGGATAGAATGAGGTGAGGAACCGTCGGCCCCTTGATGCCTTCCCTGCGACGTCTGCCATGGTCGGTCCGACGTGCTATGTGCTCCGTCCATGGCGTGATAGCGGTAGCAATAGGGATTCCCTGTTTCGCGTTGGCGGTGATTTGTACGAGGACATCGCGTGGCAAGTCTTCAGGCCGGGTCCAAGCTGGTGGGCGGATAGATTGGGGAATGTCGTCGAACCAGCCAGGCCTCCAAGCTTCTTCGATCAGCCGTATGTAGCTCTGCCTTTGACGTAGAGTGGACGCTCCGATGACGAGATTTGCTTTCGCAACGTCGGAGCCGGCATTGAGCTTTTCAATGAGATCTTCGGCGGATTTCACGCTCGGGTCGGGGTGACCCTTCCACAGGCCTTTGGCCTCTATCAGGCAATAAGTAAGTGTGGCAAGGACGGCGACGTTCTCCGTCTTGCTTGCCAATTCTTGGAGTACCGCAGAAGCGGCTTCGTGGGGCAATATGCCATCGCCGGGATCGACAAGGTAAGAGAAGATGGAGCGGTCGCCCTGGTTTTCGAGAAAGTGACGGGAGAGGACGGATTGCACGTCGACTAAAGGAATACCGTCGAGATAGGCTTTCAAGTTACCGGCATGTAGAGGCTGAGATAACAGTTGCCGCTGTGAACGCGTTTCGTGAGGCGTCGATGACTGAGTCGGCAGGTAGGGGACTACGTCTCCGCCCGGATGCTGAACAGGGCTCGACCCTGCCATGTTTTGTGAAAGCCTTTGCTCAAAGCGGCTTTCGATGATAGTAGACAACAGTTATTTGCGTTCTATCCTGAGCGAGAGTGAAGATATTGAGATGGATACCCAGAAGACGGACTTCGCGCGGGCGGGTTTATGTCAGCAACGCGCGCCCGCGCCGATGACATAAGCCAGACAAGGGTACGCGTGGACTTCGATAGATCGACGCATGGTTTCCACAGCCACCACGTTTCGCCAACGTTTCGGCAGTGCCAGTGCGAGAAGCGACAAACAATTGTTGGTCGGATAGAGGGTCGCCGTGGGCATGAGAAATAGCAAGGAATATCACGCAGCAACCCATCAGGGATTCATCACAACCAAAATAGTAAGGTAGAATAGGAGCACCCCAGATTGAAATGTGACACGCATGTAAGCATAGCCGATAACGATACCCATGCCCGTGGCCCATGCCCGTGACCCATGCCCGTAACCCATGCCCATGTTCATCCCCCAAACCGATGACCCATAACCCACGTCCCATAACCCACAGCCGACAACCCATAACCCATAATCCATAACCCATAATCCATAACCCATAATCCATAACCCATAATCCATAACCCATAATCCATAACCCACAGCCGACAACCCATAACGCATAACCCATAACCCGAACGGAACCCGTAAGTCACGCGCCACGAGCCGTGGCCCACGTCAATAACCAATTATCCCAGTACCATGGAGTATTTCCATCATTCGGAAGAATGGAAGGTGTTTATATGCAACAATTGTATGCATGCAGTTTGGCCGGATAAGATTCAGAAACATTTGAAACAAAAACACGGCGTCGCAAATGAGAAAGGTGCGAAGATATCCGAAGAAATTCGACAGAGGTTTCATACGGTGGCGGAGAACCCGGCCGATTTTGTTAGCCCAACAATACCACCGGAGGAGATCCCGCATTTACAGGTGTATACCGACGGGTTCCAATGCCAAGTATGCCAGGCAATACGGAAGACAAGGGAAGGCATCCGAAAACATTGCAGACAAGCCCACAACAGAACAGAACATACGCACCGCGGACAACCGAGTAGGGCAAAACAGCGTGCAGTCGCCCGATCGGAGCAACCATTGTGGATCGCAGTCGACCGGTTCCAAAGATTTTTCCCAAGCAGGGAGCATTCCAATTATTTCCAAGTCCGTGAGCAGCGTGGCCGGCAGCGGCACCGGGTATGTTATGCATCCGAGGAGGTACAATGGGCGGCAAAAGTCAATGGCGAGTTAGACGGGATTTGGAAGAAAGCAGCCGAGATCAGAGCAAAGGCAGATCGAATTATCGAAGAAGGCGAGACGGACGAGGTGAACAAGTGGGTGGATCGAACGAAATGGAACAGGTATTTGAAAGGGTATGAGCACGAAGCGTTGTTAGATTTGGTAGAAAAACCGGAGGAAGAAGAAGAGGTAGAAGACGCAATTTGGTCAGCGATGGCCGGTTTGGCGAAATTTTGCCAGAAGACAGTGGCACAGAAGGCCGGGTTGTTCGTCTGATTCGAGGCGATTCGCAGCGAGAAGCAACAGACGAGGTACGTACCGTTGATGGCATACCAAGATTATAAGGCGATAGGATCGTACACCCGACCATGGCAGCGCGTTTTGATGTTTTTTGCCCGGACCAGAAAGGCGGAGTCACGGAAAGCAGCGCCGAAGTATCGATTAACCGGGCAGCAAGAAGAGGCGTGGGTGCAATTCATTCGGGAGGCCAAGAAAGAGATAAGAGAGGAGGGACAAAAGCCCACGAAGATCGACCCGAAGCAAAAGCGCAAGAAGCGTAGAACACGAGACGATGCCGACAGTGAGGAGGAAGAGCAAGGAGAAGAGGAGGCAGAACAAGAAGAGTTGACGGCGGTCCAACAAGCGTGTTTGCGTTTTTGCATAGCGTTGTTAGACCAGCGCAACATCGACCATGATTACGGCAGCGCGTTCGCTTGCGGTTTGGCCGTGTTGGGGGTCAAAGAGGTGGGTTGGAAGGGAGTGGACCAGTACCCGCCGATGTTGTCCAAGTTGATCAAGATTTCCCGGTTCATGGTTGTACAGCAGGCGTTCGACGAGGTGCAACCAGTGGACGAGTTCGCAGATTTAGAAGACGACGGGAAGAATTACGGAAGCGAGGAGTAAGAGGAGGAGGGCAACGGTAGGGAAGTAAGATGGACAAACGTTGGCGACGTTGATAACATATCAAAGTGCACGGACATAATACCAAGCCGACCGAGGTTCAGAAGAATGCATGCTACTTACAAGGCTGGATCAAAAGACGTGTTGTCCAGAGCACGCGATACTGGATTGTAGATATGAGCGCGGAATCGACTAACTAGTGATGATGTCGTCCATGTCTAGTGCGGCGTGCACTACAGGCATCGGAATCGGCGTAGGCGTTTCATTCTGGTAGTGATACGTCCTTTCTTTCCAATTAATCGTCGGGTTGGATTCCATGAGCCATAGCAAACCTAGAACCGCATCACATCCGGGTACTTCGGTGATGTCAAACTGGAGCATCTCTCGGTGGCGTCCCAGCCACAGAGGTAATTCGTTGATTTCGTGTGTGACCATACCCTTGTTGTATGTCACGGGTTTTCCGTCAATTGCCATAAGCAGAAAAGGCTCTTTCTTTCGTCTTGTCGCAGTACCGTGCTTGTTAGCAAACTGTGGACTCAGAAAGTTTCCTGTGCATCCCGAGTCGATCAGAGCTCGGGCAGGCACATTGCTCATCGTAATCCATACAATCAAATTGTTGGAGTAGCGTACTTAGCATGCTGCAGGTCGCGGTTACCCAGGTTGATCCGTCCAAGTTCGTCTTTCTGGCGGATCCTCTAGTTTCCTGCATCCCTCGGCAGGTTGCGCAATCTTTGATGTAAGGATCCATCTGCTCGTGGAGCGAACTCGACACGTTACGCCGCACTGTGATTGGTCGTTGTGCGCGTTCACGCTGTTCCGAGGTATGTATGGTCGATGGTGGCGCCCGCCATCCATCGCTGCTTGGACTGGGAGTCGGAGGTCGTTCTGACCTCGATTCCATGTATTCGCGTTCGATGAGGGGTCGAGCAAGCATATCCGTTTGATAGAGGCTTCCTCGACTCAACATTAGAGACTCCTAGAAGCGTACTCCAGGAATGGACGGTACGATTCCAGTTCTATCGCATTAGCTTATCGCCTCCTTCGCGAAATTTTCTTAGAGATCTTTCACTTTGTTTCGTAAGGTGCAACAGATCATAACTTCCTCGGGCGGTGAAGTAGCTACCGAATGGTAGTCGTTCCGTGACGATTCGTCCGTAGTTGAGTTCCTCCCTAGACGATCGGTAGTCTCCGGACTGCCGTGCGAATCTCATCGTACATGTCAAGGAACTTATCCTCGCTGACATTTTGTTGTCCGTAGTGGTAGGGGAAGACTTCCAATCACTTGCGGATAAGAATTCGCATAATGATTAGGTTGATGTCTCCAGGGGGAAATGCCGCTGCGAGATTATCGCGAGGTAGGTGATTTTCCTCGTCGGAGTCTTCTGGAGAGTCTTCATCCGATTCTTCCTTAGGGCTCTATTCGATGACTTCTCCTTCCACGAATCCTGGAGCTCCGGAGGCTTCCTCCTCTGACTCCTCTCCACTAGATTTTTCCTGGAACGGGTAATTTGGTCCTCCCTGGGAGTAGCAGACACTCCGGGATTTCCTTGTTAGGAACCATCCTGATCCCTGTTTGTCGGTCATATAAGTGTAACACTCGTCATCGCAGCAAGCCGTCCAAGACATCATATCATGATCGTCTGACGTTGAGGTGGCATCCTTGGTTCCATTCACTTAATACCCTCATCGTCCCGCTCTGACCGGCAGAGTGGCGGCGAGGGAGTTGTACTCAAGGACCAGTCGTCCGTTGACGATCTTCTCCTCAGGGTACCTAGCGGTGTCCACAACTTCTTTGTCGGAGCCCTTAGTGGCTCGGAACGCTTTGTGGTCGCGTGACCTGTTCGGTCCGGATCTTTGCAGTTCATGACGCTGCTTCCAGGTGTTGCATTCCCGCGCGTAGTGGCCTTTCTTGCCGCATACGTAGCACTCAACACTGGACTTGTCTTTCGTCCCTTTGTTCGTCTGCGGTCTTTTTTGTTGTCCTTTCTTTGGACTTTTGTTGTTGGAACCTGGCTTGCCCTTGGTGACATCGATCTGCATCTTTTACAGGCCGTAGTAGTTGTCTCTCTAGGCAGGGATGTCCCGTTAGATCTTCGTGTTTGGCCTGCCCTGGTAGACTCCTCGTTTCTCCATCTGTCGTTCGTAGATCCGTTCATCGATCTTCATCGCGAGATCGTACATCCCTTTTGGCGTAGTAGGGCGTTACCCACTAACGATCTCGTCTTTGATCTGCTCTTTCAGTCCTCGATAGAACTGTGCCGTGATGGCTTCGTCGTTCCAGCTGGTCTTGGATACCAGAGTCTGGAACTCGGCCTTGTACTTCGCCACTGGTCCGTGTTGCTGGATGGTTTGGAGAGCGCGTTCTGCTTCCATTTGTCTGTTTCCATATCCGAACGTGGATTGCATTTCACTGAAGAATGCAGATGGCCTAGCCAAGACGACTTTGGTTGTTTGCTTCAATTCGTTAAACTCCGTGTGCTCCAGAAAATCTTCCAGGTGTGGGAGAATTCACTCGTATGCGGGTCCGCGCAAGTACGAAGTGAGAAACAAGAGTTTTTTCCTGTTGGTGTTGAGCTTATCGGCGTTCAAGGTCAGATATGTCAAGCATTGCAGCTTGAAGGTCTTGACTTGGTTTCGTTGTCCGGAGAACTCGGACAGAGCGTTTACTTCAAACGATTCTCCTCCTCCGATGTTCGCACCCGTGGTCGATCCGGTAACAGACATGTCGTTCAAGTGTACGTTCTCTGACCGCTCGGTAACTGCCGGAATCGACTGATTGGTGATCAGGGGTGTAGCTAGTTCTTCCGGTGTGGAGTCGACGCTAGACTCCTCTGTGGACGAAGTTTCGTTGACAGATGGATCTTCTTCCTCATACATACACAATGTCTGGTGTCCTGAGTCGCTTCTTGGTCCGACCAAGAATGGTGCTCAAAACGTAACGGAGGTGGAATGCCGCTGGGTTTAACTGGAGTCAAATTAAGGGTTGACTGAGGCGAGGGAAGAAGGTGGTTGACACAATGAATACTGTTCGTTGTGATCATTGACTTCGATACATGAGTTGAGCACGAAGCTCCTATCTAAGGAAGGTATCCGTTCTGTGTACAAAGGAGACTCGTTTGTTCCTGCACTCTGCTCTGTGGATACAGAGCAGCAGAGCATACAGAGCAGTCTGCAGCAGAGCAGTCTGCAGGTCACATGACCCGTGCTCTGTTGTCACATGCCAGCCCACTTGCGGCTGACTACTACGTCTGCGCTAGCAGCGCAGTCGTATCTCTGGGAGTTATCACAGTGGCATGCTCTCCATCACGAATCTAGTATGACACCGAGATTGCAACACTCTGTTCAGTTTCGCGTAGATGATAAAGCTTGCAGACATACAAGCAGACGCAAAGATCATCAATACCATGAGTGTCTTTGTTTGCATGTCACGGCAACTGAGTGGCCTTGACCGTCCCACTGTTCAAGGATTGAGGTTTAAGCAAAGCAATCCAATTCAGATAATCCCGGGATATGAAGGCGTAGTAGAAAATAAAGAGACGGACGATGTAGCACGGGGGGCGTCGAGGCACACGGGTAAGCCTACGGCTCCGGCACTGGAGAGGTTGCGCGAGGTGGCCGGCGTACTTTTCTGATAAGTCGGGATGAGAGTGATGATCCGAACCCGTTCGACACCACGAGGCTGCCCGACCAATATACATGGAGGATGGAACAGGCTCTACCGGGGAAACATACCCTACAGCTACACGGGTCGCTGACGTTGGACTAGGTGTCGAACCTTATCCAGACCAGAAAAGGACATGAACCAGTACGTTTCCCGAGCAGGAGGTCATACAAGTAGTATAAGGGATGGATCACTCCCAAACCCACTCTGAGCAACGGCAACAAATTTCACTTGTAAGGAAGGTTAATCCTGGGGACGGCTCATACGGTCACTGTGAATAGCCTGATTGAAACAAACAAACAAACTAGTTGGGGGAACGTTAGACCTTATAATAATGATCATCCTTTACAACCTACCTACTAAGGCCCCCCTCAAACAGAGCAACCTGTGAACCTCAGACCGGTTGATCACCTCACATAGCATGGCCTTCAGGACTGTTTGTTGTGTTGTTGTGATGTGTCATTCACCCTTCAATAATACTAATAGAGTTTAAACAGGCTAGCTCCCTCTGATCTATACTAAAAGCTTAGTTTGAAGCAGAGAAGTCAGCTTAACTTAGCTTCAAGCGATAGCGACAGGTGTTTGCTTGCTTTTTGTAACACCAATAGGAAGATACAGACCTAAGTATTAGGTGAAGGTGAAAGGGATAGAAAGACGCGTTCCGCAAGCGATGATTCCATGTAATTGCAGCTGTAAGGATTCTTTGTATATAACGCGATGAACGAACGTGGTACACAAGAAGAGACTTCAAGTCATGAAACAAGGATGAAAGTCGCCCAAGTGCATGTAAGTAACAGAGCAGACAACTAGTCCGCACGCGACAGTCAGTGCACCTTTCCCTGCCCTACGTATTGACACATATGTATCAGCACCTTATCCTCACTTGGGTAAAGGTGTCTCCCGCCTTATAAGAGAAAAGTAGATATGTCCACGGGAAGTCGCCGCCGTCCGGATCGTAGGCGCTATCAGGTCCGAGAGCGTGGTACCACATCGTCAAGACATCTGGGTTAACCTTGTCGTCTGCGAGCAAGTCGTATGAAGCTGTCCATTTTCCTATAGATGTCTCCGAGAACGCGCCGGTCTTCTCAATTTGTTGACCTAGGGCGCGTTTTAACTCGGAAACCTCTTCTGAAGACTTGACGCGGCAGCCATTACTGCCGATAAATGTCAGACAACAGCCAGTAGCGATACCTGCGGCCTGACAAGCTGTGGGATGTTTATTAGATAAGCCTTGATCGGTCCAGAAGAGATTTCATCGAAACTCACTCGGGCTTTCGTCGATGTAGCTGTAGTCGGTCGTCCGCCCTCCTGGATTGCAGATGTCTGGTACGTCACGTTTCGCAGCGACAGCGGAAGAGTCGAGCGGGGAGGCTGAACCGTGAGACAGCATCACCGCTGTGGCTGCACAAGTAAGAATTTGGGTAATCTTCATTGTCGATGGGGTTTAAGATGCTGGGAGAATTGGACTGGGCGTGTACTTTAGTCAACGGTGAAGCAGTAATTCTACTTCCTGTAGCAAGACCAGCTCGGTCTTATTTATGGCTTTCGATCAGATTTTACGACAGATGATCAAGTCATTTCCTGACATCACTGCCAATATGTAGTTGAGTCGCTAACGCAATTTTCCTTGCGTTTGCAGCACAGCTCGCGTTCTGAAGCGGAGAAAGCGGAGAAGCATCCACTTTAATACATTATTGTCGCCGGACGCATGTTGGGATGTAGGGCGATGGATCGCTCGACAGCCAATGAATGCGCGCTTTGCTTGTTCTTGCATCGGCTGTACGTTGCCGTACTCAATGTAATATCTTGGCTGGACACCAAAGAGTTACACTAACACTGACTAAAGCATGTTGGATGTAGAACAACGGAATGCTCGAGCGCCTATGATCGCACGCTTTGGCTATTGCTTGCATCGTTGGCTTGACGTTGCTACGCTCGATGTTGGTATGTCCGTAACAGTTGGATGATATGCACGAAAGATATATGCACACGTTTCTCTAGCTGGGTGCACATTTCCGGTAGCGTCACATTTCTACCATTCTGGAAACGCTCCGCATTACCAAAGTTGGGTGAAAGTAGTAACGCGTTAGGATCTGCCGCATCAGAGAGACTCCATTGTTCTGTTGAAACGCAGAGTAGGTTAGATGAGGAAGCGCATGTTGTATCTGTAAGGTTCTGGGAGCGAAGCTGCGGATCCACTCTAGCTCACCGGTGCGCTAGCGCTGCTAGTTCCTATTGAAATCTTGGATCCCGATTCGCTCTCATTCTGTAGGATTGACGGCGCTACAGCTCGGCTGCAGTGCCAAATGCTAATGAGCAAATGCTATGGGCCATTGCTCTTACGATATCTCCTGGCGCATCCTCCCCTCATTTCGTTGAATCATTGCGAAGATATCAATTCTGGGCACGGCAATGTTAAGCCGAAGCTCGTATCAACAGTCAAAAATGCTTCCTCAGAAGTCTAGCCTACTAGCTGTTACTCCTCCGATAGTGCATCCTTCGTGCCTACTTTTTGAAGCATTGATCAAGAGAGCAACATCGGGCTCGGGTCGCACGGCAACGTCAAGCCGAAAGCAGCAAAAGTGCATTGAAGTAAATGCTTCTCAAATATTCAAGGCAAGAAGACTAAATGAGAAAATGCATAGATAGAATCTCGAAACGTCAACGACTTAAACGATCTACGGGGCATCACCTTTGCTCTCAACCTTACTCAATTCACGTGATGCTAAGAGATCCAGTACTCACGGTTCCTGGATCTCTTGGCACTCTATCTTCGATTGTAACCCTTACACGCGACACTGAAGGTTGCGTAACGGAAAAGAGATACAAGAGATATCTCAACGGGCGAAGAAAGAGCAAGAGCGGTTAGAACAACGGTGGCAAGAGAACAAAGAATTACAGCAAGCACGACAGCTGTAAACACGATGCAGAACACAGTATCCCAGCGCGAATGCGTCATTGGATGCCTCCTGGTCCGGCGACACGTTCCTTTGTATGGTCAGTTGACACAGTCAGACTAGTGCAACGCACCGGAAGTTTGCATTTACGTATCATTTGAATGTAAACTTGTATACGTCCTCCATGCTGATATTTTCTAAGATCAAAAGCCGTACCCAGGGATGAACTTTGGGGACGATTGGTCTCGACGGTCCATGAGCACCACAAATCTGAATGACATCAACATCGAAGCATTGTTTGTAGAGCTTGTTTCGCTTCGCATCCCATTTGCCCTAGTACTAAACTTAGCATCATCGTCTCAAGACTTATGAAACTCGCAAAAGGACTGACCTTACAAGCAACGAACTTCTCGAACCTGTCCACGAAGTCACCGGCCTCTTGCCAATCTCGAATCTGCGAGCCGCCGATTTCGATATACTCATCCAGTCCGTACCCATGTTCGCCCCACCCCTGCCAAAAAAATATCCCTTCGGGTCCAATTCCAATAACAAAGGTATGTGCGAATGAGGTGTAACCCTGAGATCTCCTCTGCTTTGCCAATTCGAAGATGTGCACGTCAGTAAGTGACACCACGATCAAGCTTAAGATGCCCAACTCACTACGAGCAAGCAACTTTGCGTTTCGAAATGCTGTCTGCAGCGAAGCACTTGTCGTATGACAAATGGTCTCGTATGATGGCAGGCCGCCAAGCTGCCGAGACTGAAACTTCAGCACCTCGTGAAGTCTGTCTGATCGACAAACAATGATAGCCACCAACGTGGCAGCAGCTTTACACGAGTTCCAGGGAATATGTACATCGTACTCAGGAGTTTGCAGTGTTGTCAGATCCGACTCTGCAGCAGTCGACATGCTTGCAAACACTCCACCTGCACGTCGCGGACCGTGTCGGAAAACATTCGCGACCTGCTGCTGTAGTGCGCGAAGTGGGTTTTGCAAGTCGTGTGGTACTGATAAGCGTAAAGCGTGTATGATATCCTCGATATCAGCACAACGTTTATCCTCGTGGACTTCTGTCCGAGCATGTTCCATTTGTCAACTTTCCGCTTCTGCAAAAAAAATCAGTGTGTGTAAGCTGAGCCGTTAATGTGAAATAGTACCATCTTCTCGGACGATACGAGCTATATTGAGGGTGGGTGGTAAGTTTGGGTCCCAAAGCTCGTCGACATTGGGACGACCTGTCTCAGGAATTCGGGAGCTTCATTCATTTCAAGCAGTTCAAGCGTCAATGGTTCTTCTTCCTAATCAATAGCTTCGTACTGGAAGTCGTAGACATAACATGGTCGGATATCAGCTTTTCAGCTGTGAGTCATGACACATTGCAATTCAAGTCATGCACCCCCATCACGTGGAAGATGAATACTGCGGCTGCATCTATGCTCCTAAGCTCCTGTGCATGTAGCTGACGCCAATCGCTACAGGCCACATAAACCAAATACAAGCATGTAGCTGCTCATCGCTGTAGGACGATAGGCGTGATACATGCACAGATCCGTCAAGTGCTTCTATCACAGCTGCCACCCGATATTGGTCTCTGTCTCATCTGACTTACGATTGATTCATGTCTCGCTTGAGTGCCTCTCCAGCCAACCATGCTAGCCAAGAATGACCTACGACCGGTGAAGAAACTATCAAATAGGCTTTGCAGTTTCATTAGGGCGGAGTACTGCGTGATGCAGCGGGAGCTTGGGTAGTGACCACAGGTTGCCTTTGCGGCCGCTCTCCCTCGTCTTCTATGTAATCGGGCAGTGCTGGGGAAAAGGTAGCAAGCAGATGTTGTACCTGCTCGGAATTGCTTGTCGTCAGTGAACCATCTGCCTTTTGCAGAGGCGGGATCTTTGACACTCCAAGACCCCCGTCGGGTTCGAGGTGGCGGGTGGCTTTCCAGTTGTTAGTGTTCTCTGCCAAGTCGTCGTCCCAGTGCATTCTTTGTTGCTTGCGTATCGCGTCGTGGTACTTCTTGGCTGCAGCTCGCACTTGTTGCTCCAGCACCGGCAGGACCTTCTCGCCCCGTCTCTGCACTCGAGCCCTGTTCCTCCAGTACGTGCAGACTTGGCGGAGCTTCACGAGATCCTGACTCCACCATCGCTTCGCATATGGAGAAGTCTTGGCTTGGGGTGTCAGCGTGTTTACCGCTTCCTGAATCACTTGCATTAGACGATGGGTCTGCCTCTGGACGTCACCACATGCTGGTCGATCCTGTAGCGCGTGAGCGATACGCTCCCGGATCGCGTTCCAGGAATTGTTTTTGAACGACATAAAGTCCCGAGATAGTATGTACGGGTAGGACGCTCATCTGATCACTAATTCACGAAATGACATACAGGTCCGTAGTCCTTTTAGTATTAGGTGCCACAAGTGAAAAGACACGCGACGCAGGCGATCGGCGCTCAATGCGGAGAACCGACGCTAGCGCCACAAAAAACCATAGTGAGACCACCGTAGGCAGGGTGAATTTGCGAATTAGGGGGAGCTTGCAACGCGTCGCGGTGCTGCATACCTTAAGCCTGTGCACGCAGCGGGAGCGTGGCTCAAGATATGCAGCACCGCGAGCGTCGTTCCGAGTCCAGCTCTAGCGTAACTTAGAGCTAAAGCATATTGGCCAGTTGCAACTGCGACTAGTCACTCCAACGAAATTAGTCGATCATTTCGTCGCACTAGTGACCAGAAATGCAACAGT
>Ga0265797_10008477_pt1 | contig 13683 bp, 13 predicted proteins | sample P2T30metagenome_FD_192433 | JGI IMG/M metagenome (GOLD analysis project Ga0265797, IMG submission 192433) | Plant litter microbial communities from East Loma Ridge, Irvine, California - P2 T30 | ecosystem: Environmental > Terrestrial > Plant litter > Unclassified | place: USA: California... | reverse complement strand
CCTGTGCATCCGCAGCGCCTGCTGTCCTGCCCACAGGTGGTGCGCCTCCCCTTTTCCGCCCTCGCCCTCCCTCCCACCACAACGAATCGTCAACATGGCTGTGTCGATACAGGACCGCACCGACGAGTTCCGCTCTATTCTTGCACAGGCTCGTCGGCGGCAAGCGCAATCCAAGACGGGCGCGCAACGGCAGTCGCTCCTCACAGCACAAGAGAAGACACAAGCAGATGTCAACCCCCGGCGTCAGCGCTCTGAATTTGCGCGCAATGCGGCCGACGTCGCGCGGGGTGTTGCGAGCACCATGCAGAAGCTCGAGCGCCTTTCACAGCTGGCCAAGCGCAAGACGCTGTTTGACGATCGGCCAGTCGAGTTTGACGAGCTCACCTTTGTCATCAAGCAGGACATGACTGCACTGTCAGGCCAGGTGCGGGCACTGCAGCAGATGAACTCGAAGCAACACCCCAAGGCGAAACCCGGTGTGGACCAAGAAGGAGAGCACAACGGCCAAGTCGTCAAGCTGTTGTCCGACAAACTAACCAACGTGGGGACCAACTTCAAGGACGTATTGGAGGTGCGAACAAAGAACATGCAGGCATCGCGATCCCGCACGGAGCAATTCCTGTCAACAGCTGCGCAGCAATCCCACAGCAACCTCGAGCCAGGCCGGACAGATTCTCCACTTTACCAAACACCCCAGCGGGGTCGATCACCAGGAGGCTTCGCCCGGAATACCAATGCAGCGCAGCAAGACCTGCTCTCGCTCGAACCTTCTGGGTCGTCAGCTCTGACGCGAGGCGCACCGCAATCGGACGCACAACTACTGCTCATGGAAGAGGCCCAGCCCCAGAACGCATACATCCAAGAGAGAGGGCGAGCAATTGAGTCGATAGAGTCTACTATTCAAGAACTAGGAGGCATCTTCAGCCAGCTCGCCCAGATGGTGTCCGAACAAGGAGAACAAATCCAGCGCATTGATGCCAACACCGAAGACGTTGTAGACAACGTCGAGGGTGCCCAGCGTGAGCTGATGAAGTACTGGAGCCGCGTGCAAGGCAACAGGTGGCTTGTCGCAAAGATGTTTGGTGTGCTGATGATTTGTACGTATACCCGCACACTCGTACATTGACAACATACTAACAAGTCTTAGTTTTCTTGCTTTGGGTCCTTATCTCTGGGTAGATTTGCGCTTCATGGTTACGGCATTTTCAGGCGTTTCTACCAGCTCGGTCTGGCATCGAACTAGACGAGCAGCCATTGCATACGAGGCTGCGCACTTCTCACATGTATCCATATATATTTCTTTTGTCGCATGTTTCACTTTTGGGCCTGGCTTATGATCACCATTACGTCATATGAGCGAGCCGTTATAAGCTACTATTAATGAATTCAACTCGTCTTTTCACTTACGACATCAGGACGATTTGCTGGGGTGTGGAAGGCTTCCCGGTAGCTCGGTCCATGTCTGTTGTGTACTGTACCATATTTGCTTGCGTGCCTTGGCTGCATATGTACAACATGCGATTTGGTAGTCGCTTAGGACAGTAGAGTAGTGCCCATCACGAAGCTTGCAATACAAATGCGTGTACTCTGGGTCAAATTCGTACACGCAGGTGGAGCATACGCCAACGACCACCACCTGCGTCATCAAGGCGGCCGTGTGATCGACGACTACAGGCTGAAACCAAATTGTACAGTTGTGCGTACCCGACCGCTTCTTATTCTCGATAGCCCCTGCGCAGTATCACCAACGTCGCAACCGAATTATCATTTTCACATGCTCCAGGATGACCCCGACACGGACGGCTACCACCTAGGTGGAACATCAGAACATCGGAAATCATGGCAACTAAGCGGCAATGCCGAAGCTATCCTCCAACCACCTAGTGGGCTCCCGGCACAGTATTCCGGCTACACCACTACGAGTCGTAGATGGAGAACTGACAGGCGCCGAACTATGCACGTCACCGCCATGACAGCCGAAGTGATATCAACGGTACTTAGGTCGTCACTAAGCGGGCCTGATTGGCGGCGCGAAACATGTAAAGTGCGACATGACGAAAAGGACGGCGCAACGTCGGTCGGATAGCCGCGTTCGACGGGCGCGCGCAAACTCATTAGCGGGCCATGGACAGATGTCATATCGGCGTTTGGCGGGTGGGATGGCTTGCAGGCGACATGCTGAATGCAGCATCAGCAGATGATCCACCTGCTGCAGAGTGGGCGTGTGGGCGCCCGTCTTCCATGCTCTAGCGCCCACTCCTTCCATCCGTATGTCAACCACACTTCCAAGGTTCTCACACCGTCGTGCGTCCTCGACACCTGACCCGCCCTCTGTTTGCTGCACCCCTCTGTTAGTCGCCCAAGCTTGTGTGCCGCCCTCCCAACGGTGCCGCCTGTCCTGCGCAAGAAGAGACAACCCTTGCGCCGCTCGCATGTCTTGGTAGCGACCTCTTGACATCAGTCAACAGCCAAGTGCATGCGCGCTCCGGCGCAATGCCTGACCGTATATGGGACGAAACCGTTGCGCTCGGCACGGCTCCCATATTCGACGATGCTATATATCTGGCCGAAGCCTTGGGTCTGCCTATGAATCAGAATGAGGACCATCTCGACGCCGAGGTGGCGCTGCTTGCTCGCGAATCTGGTATCCCCGATCCTTATCGTTTCGTACCCCCGCCAGAAACCATCTCTCGCGCAATCTCGACTATGACGCTGGATAGCGATCAGAGAAGTTCCAGATCAATTCACTCTCAAGAAACGCAGTCAACAAGCTTCACGTCCGCGCCTTCCCGAACTTCCAGAGACCTCATTTTCTCCACTGACGGCTCAACCACAAGAAGGGTACCTCCAGCACGCTCACAGATTACGTCACCTGTTGAGAAGTCTCGAGACTTTGTTGACCGTCCCGAATCTGATTTCCAGTCAAGACAATCATCGACACTGTCCATCACACCTTCCGCCATCTCCAGCTCAGCCTCGTCACAGCAAGCGCAACCAAGGAAGAAACGGGGCTCCGTCATTTTCTCCATGTTCAGAAGGGATTCAGGGTACGTTATGGACAGTGACTTATGACAGCTTCCTACTAAGTCTTTTTAGTAGTACTTGCACCACGTCCGCGCCGCACCACGGATATCACAGCAGGCCTCGAGGCGCAAAGCTGGTATGCGGTCACATATCGTCTGACGCCGACGTTCGCGCACATATACAAGAGTCATTAAAGAGAGGCGCACACGTAGCGCCCGATTGCTGTGGAAGCGCATTGCCGCAATCCATTCTGGAGCGCATCCCAGCAAAAGACGACCCGAGGCTCGCTATGGAGACTGCTACCGAGCTGCCTGAGCCTCTTTCCCGTGACTCTGACTATTGCGAAATTGTGACCTCAACTGCTGACAGTTCCCATCCCATAATTGACTCTCTAGTTTCAGACATTTCCTCCGCTTTGCCACAATCTCCAATGAGGCGCACCCGACACGAGGCGATCAGCATCGGCTTGGCGTTAGCTAAAGAGGCTTTCGCAAGTTACAGGACACAACAGAAGGAAGAGCTTGCACGTGTCTCGCTGTTCGAGTGCAGCCAAAGAAAAGCCTTGTCAGCGTACCAATATTGTTCAATGCAACAATTGGGAGAACAGCTTGAGATTGATAAGAACGAACGGATCGGACAGGTAAGTATAATTCGTGTTGATGTGATATACGTCAGCTGACTCAAGCGATGTAGCACAATGAGGACCTGGAGCGATTAGAAGAACGACAACTTCTCGCTGAACACGACCTGTTGAAAGCACAAGCTCAAGAGACACAGAACGTAGCAACAGCACTAAAGTATATTGAGGCGTATTGCCTACGTACGAGAAGTAACCAAGAGCGTGTGCATGCTGTGTCGGAGGAAGATTTGAAGAAGCTGGACCACCAAAGATTGATCCAACAGGATCTTCCCAGACGACACGCGAGTGCAATCAACGTCTTACGAGCAAGGCAAGAGATGGACACCGCACGAAGACTAGAAGCACAAGAAGCAGAGCTGCAGCAATTTGGCATTGAGCACGAGAAAAAGAAGTTTGCAAAAGAAGCGGAATATCAGAAGGAGCTGGCAAGGCTTGAAACCGTTATCGAATTAAGAAGAAAGAGGCTTCTACAAAGGTGGGATCTCAGGTTTGAAATATGGCGGCGAGACTGGGAAGCGCAGCACAACACGACTCTGACGGTAGAACTCGAACACGAAGACTGGCCACCTCGCAAAGCAGATCACACGATTTCCATACCCGAAGCAAGTTTGCTAGCTCAGTACATCAAGGCCGCGGCATGATGCGACGGCCTTGGCTGCTCTTGATTTCTGAAACATCGCACCTCCCGTCTGTGCGATATCTGTTCGTTCCACTGACGTCGATTTGGGCAGCACCACCATTTTCGTCAGCATCTTACAGCGTAGCGAGGCGTTTACTTGAACACAAATGCTCAGACGCGCAGTCATTCTCCATCCTTTGCGGCATCGGCGGGTTTCCATCTTCGCGACTTTATACCCTTTTTGTACCTTTGCGAAGACGCATTTTCTTCACACGGTTTTTAGATGTTGTTATCACGAGAGATGCTCCGCTTATATGTAACAGACCAATCTTGTTTGATTGGATAACTAGATATACGTTATATTGTAATGAGATGATTTACAATGAAGTCTGCAGCCACTGAACCCACCGTCTCTGGAAAGCCAAAATATAAATGTAACGATACTCCCATAGATCTGGTCTGGCCCAGGCGCCCACACTAGAATAAGGTCTCTGCCAATACAATCTCATCGACTAGTGAACCATAGCTTTGGGCGTGAAGAAAAGGTGTGGCAGACTAGGACTAGCAGCCCGATCGCCTGGATCCTACGGAGCTTTTCCCCGCCCCTACGGCGATCGAGTAGCGACCGAACGCCGTTCGCTAGAATCGACGGCTTGGCATGATTGACAGGCCGAATGGGGAAGTTTGCGATCTGGGGTTCATGGCAGAAGTATCGGACGCTCCCGTATTTGACATGATTTAATTACTATTTGGGTATCTTGCTGACTCGTGAAACTCGTGAAACTCGTGAAAACATCATTGACGGCCATCACATCGGGCATGGGAAAACCTCCACCAACTTCCACAGACGATTGCATTCGGCAGCTCTGACAGGCATCGCTGTCTTAGCCACGAGAGAGATCGCTGTTGTACTGCTCAACGGGAGCTAGCATGTCCCATTGTAAACTCTCTTGGGCGTCTGTGGCTGGTGGCAGGTGACCCAACCCCATCGCCATGTCCATCTCAGCGTCATCCTTCATGAGTGAGAGCTGGTCGAATTGCTGATCGAATAAAGCATTTTGCCCATCCATGCTCTTCAAGTCAGAATATGGTAACATCGGCATGTTGCCCTCCATTAGGTATGGAGCAGGCGTCTCTGGGATGCTGGGCGTAGCAGAGTCGAACATGCTCATTGAGTCGTCGAACCCACCAATCCAGAACTGCCCCCCACTGACAGCATCGCGCTCCTGTATCATGTCTTCGATCTCGTCCTCGGGAATATAATGCTCTGCGAGCAGATGACGGCGTAAATCACGGTCCATGTAGAAGCGGTACTCGCACGTCTTCACCAAACAGGGCACCTCGCGGCCTTGCTCATAGCCAACACCGGTAAGCATGGTAAGCATCGAAGGCTCCGGCTTCTTCTTTGACTTTGCGGCCTTCCGGAGCTGCTTGCGGTTGCCGAGACCAAGATGATTTTTCCGAACATGCTGATCGAGAGACGACTTGGCCTTGAAGGAGGCGCCACAGGCATTCTCTCCGTTCCAGGCTTGGAGATCTGGGTGTTTTGAATTCTGCAGAGCATCGGGGGTACATGAGTACCTGAACTGCTTGTCGTGGACCGTCTGAATGTGAACAGTGAGGTTGTGTTTCCGATTGAAGACACTCTCACAGCCTAGTCTGGGACAAGGGAACTGCGTTTGGTCTTGTGGGTGCCCATGGACGGTGTCGAAGTGTGTCTTGAGATTGGATGCAGTCTTGAACTTCTGACCGCACTGTGTACATACAGGTGGGTGACACTCGGCTGTGTGCACGTTCAGCTCGTCTTTTGTCGCGAAAGACGGTAAGTGTGGCGGGATGGTGGATGTGTCAACAGACTCGCTCTGCATTGTGTCCGCGTCTACTCCAGCCGTCGCACACAGCATGCAGAAGTGGCCCTGCCCTTGTATGTCTGCATGTGTCTTGCCCATATGCCGTTGTAATGCGCCCTCAGTCTGAAAGCCACTCGCGCATTTCTCGCCGGTCTCTTGATTCACGTGAGAACAAGTGAAGGGCTTGACGTCCATGTGCTGGATCTTGACATGTGCCTCCAACGCCTTCGCCTTCCTAAAAGCCTCGTTGCACGGGGGGAAGTCGGTACAGTAGAATTTGGATTCGTGGACGTCTCTGTGCCTCTGGAGCCTGCCGTTGGAGGTGAAACTCTTGCCACACCCGGTCCAATCGCATGTGAATGTCCGCTCGGTCGCAGGGTCGCTATGGGCGTTCTTGAGGTGACGCTGTAAGTGGTCTTTACGAGGGAACGTCTTGTTGCAGCCGGGCTCGGTACAGATAAATGGTCGCTCCTTGTTGTGGCTTCGCATGTGTGTCTCGAGGCGACATGGTCGGTTGAAGCGTTGCGAGCAGGTTGGGCAGACGTAGTTCCATTGGCGACGGGCCTCGCTCTCTGCCCTCAAAGTGCCGTTGTCGGTGAAATTGACCTTGTAATCAGCAGAGTCGTCTGTCGCATAGTCCTGGTCGGGTGTGTCCTCCGCAACACCTCCGAGAATGTTAGCCTTCAGGATCGACGTCACGGTGATCGGGGTTACGGTACTGTTGCGAGACCTCTTCTGCGGCGCCACACCAGCGTCTTCGGTGTTCCTCCGTTTCGGCGCCATAGTATTGCATACAACGTGCGCGTGGTTGCAAGGCGGCTCGTGGATGCGCAGAACCATGGACGAAAGTCGAGCTCCACTGTATTTTGCGACCGCCAAGATTTCCCACGCTAGTGCAGACGCCGACCCCTGCGATTTCTGATCGCGAACTTTCTTTGCCAGTCGCATCGCACCAGGCATACACCCCATACTCCACGCGTACCTCTCCATCTCTCGGCATCCCTTCCAGAGACACACACGCGCGTATAAACCTGCTGCAAACATGTCCGACTATGGCGGTGACGACTACGACGGCGGCGCCGGTGACATGTACGTTCAGCTCCATCTCTGGGTTTCCTCCACCGGGCGCATCAGCTAGGGGAACGGTAGGAGACAGTCCCGCCGATTCTAACTTCAGTAGTGACGAGCCCCTCATCGAGTTCGACGAAGAGGCCGAACCTGATCTGATGGACGACGAAGACGACCAGCCTGGCGGCGGTGAAGACCCAGACAATGCCGAACCCAACGACGACAACGTAGTAGTATCTGGCGATGCCAACGCGGCAGCTGCTGCCAAGGAAGCCTCCAAGAACACAGTTACAAGCGAAAAGGACAAGAAGGTTCCGAACGACAAGCGCACAACCACCCCATACATGACAAAGTACGAGAAGGCACGCGTCTTGGGCACAAGAGCACTTCAGATCAGGTAGAATACCTTGAGAGTGAAGGTGTATGTACAAGGACTAATGAGATTGCAGTGGTAACGCTCCTGTGCTGATCGACGTAGAGGGAATGACGGATCCTCTGCAAATTGCTGCGAAAGAGCTCCAAGAGAAGAAAATTCCCCTTGTTGTACGGCGGTACCTCCCCGATGGTTTCTACGAGGACTGGACTTGCGAAGAGCTTCTGACATGAAGCGTGGTGTGGCTGATTGCATTTGCTATGGAGTTTTGTTTGGCTAAATATGGGGTATTTCGGCGAAAGGAGTCTCTAAGTGGTTGCGCAATTATATCCCGAGTCTCACCCGATCTCCGTTAATTCCAAGCCTTGTCCGTTGCCTGTGCGGATCCGCGGATAAGATTTCTGTAACAAGCCAAAGGTCTAGAGGGAGGTGGGGTAGCTCGACATAGCTATTCGTCCCCCGCACTAATTTCAGGCACAACGTCACTCAATGCGCCTGCTCACAAAACTTCCAAGGGCCCCTAGAACTGCGTTTGCATTCCAACCTCCTACTATTCGTTTTTCTCGCTATACCACATTGTCCAAGATGTCTTTCGAAACCACAGGCACCATTGCATCCTTCGGCGGCAAGCTTCTCAAGTTGAAGCACAAGTCCTCAAGCACAAACACCGACATGGAGCTGAACGTGTTCCTGCCTCCACAAGCACTCAAGTCCGGCGCCAAGGTCCCAGTTCTCTTCTACCTTTCCGGCCTCACATGCACCGGCAACAACTGCTCAGAGAAGGGCTTTTTCCAGCACGGCGCAGCCAAACATGGCATCGCTGTCGTGTACCCTGATACTTCACCGAGTGCGTGCCTACCGTGAGACTATACGCGGAGCATTTGACTAACCCACTCACTAGGGGGCCTACAGATCGAAGGTGAAGACGAGTCATACGACTTCGGGTCAGGCGCAGGTTTCTACGTCGATGCCACCAAGGAGCCATGGTCAAAGGGCTACAACATGTACTCATACATCACCAAAGAGCTCCCCGAAGCGCTGTTCTCGTCTTTCAAAGAGCTAGATTCCAGCAAAGTCAGCATCACAGGGCACAGTATGGGTGGACACGGGGCATTGACACTGGTTGGTCAGCTGCTTGCATACCAGGAGGACTAGACTGACCACCATTGATAGTTCCTCAAGAACCCCGGCATGTACAAGTCCGTCTCTGCATTCGCACCCATCGCCAATCCCATCAACTGCCCATGGGGCCAGAAAGCTTTCAAGGGATACTTTGGCGAGGACCAGCAACAAAAGTGGAAGGAGCATGATGCGTCAGAGCTGGTCAAGCAATGGAAGGGTCCTCTTGAGATGCTCATCGATGTGGTGCGTCTCATATGCGACAGTCTTGTATCGTTTTACTAACTGAGCTAGGGCACTGGAGACAACTTCTACAAGCAAGGCCAGCTTCTACCGGAGAACTTCGTCAAGGCAGCCAAGGAAGCTGGCAATGACAAGGGCATTCAACTGCGCATGCAGCCCGATTACGATCACAGCTACTACTTCATGGCCACATTTGCTGACGATCACGTCGAGTGGGCGGCAAAGCATCTAGGCGCATAGTAAGTAGACGTGACACCGATTGTAATAGCAGTCTGCTCACTACTACAGAAGCGGCTCGTGTATCAGAGAGAAACTATAGAACCTAATAGAATCCGTACACATCTGGAAAGACTTGACTACTCATTCGTGATTTATTGGGTTGATCAACTTTTTGCACGTGAACACCGAATTGTATCTCAGCTCTTGCCGCCGTGAATTCGCCATAGAGTGCGGGCTTCAAATGTATAAGCATGATAGAGGGACGACTGCGTTGCTGGCTCTCCATATGGGGACTCTCATACTCGACGGGCACCTGATTGCTGTCTGAAAGCAGCGTGAATGACGATTATAACTTCAGCAATGCGCGTGGCGGTGTCGAAACCAAAATCTCGTGCGCACGTGTCACACGGTCAAATTGGGCGCGAGAACATCCCACCAGGCCCGGGCTTGGCGCTGCCACTTCAGTCATTGCACAGCTGTTTTCGGCCTCGACGCCTCGACGAAGACGGAGAACAACTTTTGCTTTTTCCAGTCGGTACCCTAATCGCCTGGCACATAGACCCTGAGCTCTGGCCATTGTTTCTTTCACGCACGAACCCTTGCACACGCCGTACGTCAGCCCCTCGTGCCCCGCCTCTGCCTACACCGCTGTAACGCTTTCATGATGCAGTCTTCCACAGTTTGCTCCATGGTCCGGTAGCATACCAATCCGCTCATAGTTCCTACCCCACCACGTCCGATGTACAATCTATAGGGCAGACCACACCGACTCAACCTGTGACTCAACCCTGCTTGCTCAGCTTTGACAACACGAGGAAATGGAGGGCCAGGTACGTACCATTGTTTGCCCGATCCATGAAGCATATACTCACACTCCATGTCAAAGGTCGAAAATGCCATCCAGATCGCCGCAAATCCGACGTCGAGCCAGGAGCTGCGCGGTCAGGCTATCGAATACCTGAACCAGCTCCGTGCCGAAGGCTCCGCATGGCAAGCTGCCCTCACACTCTTCGCGCGCGACCCTCGTCCCACCGACTTTGTCCGCCATACGTCGCTCGACCTTGTGAACAACGCGATCCAAGAACATCGCCTCGATGAGCAGAGTCTTGCGTACATCAAGGATACACTCATGGGCCATATCCACCGATCCTACGTCCCGGGCAGTGGAGCTGCAGACACAAGCCATATCCAGAACAAGCTGATGCAGACTGTCACTTATCTCTTCGTAGCTCTATACCCTTCCTCATGGCAGTCCTTCTTCGACGACTTCCGTGCCTTGGCTGGCGACCAGTCTACCATCGGAAACGTCAATACAGCCACGACGTTGCTATACCTTCGTATGCTCGGTCAAGTGCACGACGAAATTGCTGACCAGTTGGTCGCCCGCCCAGAGGACGAGAAGAAGCGCAACACAGAGCTGAAAGACCTCATCCGGCAACGGGACGCGCAGAAGATCTCGTTATCTTGGCAAGAAATACTCGCGAAGTGGAGGGAGACAGACCTGAATCTTGTGAAGATGTGCCTGGAGACTATCGGGCGCTGGGTTAGTTGGACCGACATCAACTTGATTGTCAACCAAGCCATGATCACAACTTTCCTGGAAATGGCGGGCCAACAAGGAATCGCTGATCCCGAGAGCGCTGCTGGAAAGGTGCGCGATGCGGCAATCGATACATTCTCAGAGATCGTCGGGAAGAAGATGAGCCCATCGGATAAGATTGAATTAATCACTTTCCTAAATCTTTCCGAAGTCGTCGGCCAGCTGATCAGCAGCCCAGCTCTGGCCGATTTCAACAGCTCGAACTACGACAACGACCTTGCCGAGACTGTCGCTAAGCTCGTGAACAACATCGTATTCGATATCGTAAAGATACTAGAGAACGAGGCTGTCGAGGAGCATGTTCGGCAACGCGCAGACGATCTCATTCGCATCTTCACGCCTTACCTCTTACGTTTCTTCGCTGACCAATACGACGAGGTCTGCTCGACTGTCATCCCATCTCTTACAGATCTTCTTACGTTCCTCCGCAAATTGCAAAAGAAGTCTGGATCGATACCTCCACAATACGCCGCAGTATTACCACCCGTTCTAGATGCGATCATTGCAAAAATGAAGTATGACGAGACAGCCTCATGGGGTGAGGAAGGCGAACAGACAGACGAAGCAGAGTTCCTCGATCTCCGCAGACGCCTCCACGTCCTGCAACAAACAGTAACCGCCATCGACGAGCCTTACTACATCGAGACACTCAGTCGCTTAGTCAACGGAACCTTTGGACGCCTATCTCAAGGCGATCAATCCCTGAACTGGCGCGACCTCGAATTGGCTCTGTATGAGATGTATCTATTTGGAGAACTTGCAGTCAGAAACCAGGGACTGTATGCGAAACGCGAGCCCTCATCGGCTGCAGCTCAGCAACTCGTGAATATGATGAACAGCATGGTCGAATCTGGTCTAGCAAACTACCCGCACCCTGCTGTTCAACTGCAGTATATGGAGATATGCGTACGCTACTATCAGTTCTTCGAGCAGAATCCTGGCCTCATCCCCAAGGTACTTGAGAATTTTGTCAACCTTACCCATAGCAACCATGTCAAGGTCCGCTCGCGATCCTGGTATCTCTTCCAACGCTTAGTCAAGCATCTGCGGGCCCAACTGGGCAACGTATCCTACGACATCATTCAAGCGGTTGGAGACTTGCTTGCCATCAAAGCTGAGCTACCAGATACTTCAGAAGATGAGATGTCGTCCGATGAAGAGGATCAGTCGGCGGATGCGCTGTTCGACTCGCAGCTGTACCTTTTTGAAGCCGTGGGCTGCATCGCTTCGTCCAACACCGTCTCCGCGGAGAACAAGAGACTCTACGCGCAGACCATCATGAGCCCTCTGTTCTCAGACATGCAACAGACTCTTCCCCAGGCGAGGAATGGTGATGAGCGGGCTATACTCCAAATCCACCATATCATCATGGCCATAGGTACGCTAGCTCGAGGCTACTCAGACTGGGTACCGTCAAACAACAACAGCGTCGCGCCCCAGAGTGAGGTGGCGGATGAGTTCGTCAAAGCATCTGAAGCTATCCTCGTCGCCGTTGAATCACTGAACTCATCTGGCTCCATTCGACACGCTGCAAGATTCGCTTTCTCGCGCATGATTGCCGTATTAGGCTCGCGTCTGCTACAACAGCTGCCATCCTGGATCGAAGGGCTCCTTTCTTTGAGTTCTTCCATGGACGAGATCAGTACCTTCCTCAAAGTGCTTGGTCAGGTCGTCTTCACCTTCAAGTCAGAGATCGCTGGCATTCTAGATACCGTCATGAGTCCAGTCTTGCAACGCATATTTACCGCACTAGCTGTAGTTCCTTCGGGTACAGATGACGAGATTCAACTAGCTGAGCTCCGTCGAGAGTATCTGAACTTCATCGTCGTTGTTCTCAACCAAGGTCTTGGGTCTGTGTTCGTCAGCAATGGTAAGTCGACGACATCAAATATAGACTTGACACTGCTAATGTTCCGCAGTAAATCAAGCGACATTCGAGCCCATAATTTCTTCGATCGAAACGTTCGCTCGCGACACACACGACTACCCTACCGCGCGCCTTGCAATCTTTGTGCTTATCCGCATGATCACGGTGTGGGGCGGACCCGACAAAGTCGGGCCTGGCGCGAACGCAACACCCACATCTCCCGACACTGCTCAAGCACCATTGCCGGGTTTCGACAACTACGTGGTAGATAAGTTTTCTCCGTTGGCATGGTCAATTCCGGCATCGCCGGGCTTCAACTCGAAAGACGCGCAGGCAAAGCAAGTCCTTTTTGAGGCCGCCAACCTGCAGCACGAGATCATTAAGAAGGTTGGCGAACCGTATGTGGAGCGACTCAAGAGCGATCTCGGTGGCATGGGAGTGGGCGACGACGGCGCGGACCAATACCTGCGCACCCTCGCCGGCTCGTTCGAGGGACCGAAGAAAGAAAAGGAATGGCGCAACTTCTACGTTCAATTCGTGGATCGCATGCTTGCAAGCCGAGGTTGAGCTTCGATACCTAGTCGGGTTTCGGGGATCATAGTGGAGGTGGGATTTATCAGTTTGGCGTAATATTTGTCCATCATGAAGGCGGCATCATTCTGCATCGTAGCGGGCGCCAAAAGGCTTGGTATTGAGTTTGATTTCCGTGATAACCCCAGCAGCTAGCTCGCATCTTCGTAGTGCAGCCTCATTACAAGATAGATTTCCCATCATAGTATACATCAAATGTGTTTGCAGTCTAATACTGTGCCTCATAGCATGATGATAGCATGTCATAGTGAGGGACGAGTAGAGATGCGAGCCTCCGGACGCGATGTAGTCGCGCCTGCCGCTTCAGCCCTACACTCTCGCGCTGCACCAACTTCACAACGGCACTACCCTCCAGCTTCCTCCACCAAACCACCAATTCTAAACCCGCCTCATCCCGGCCCGAGCCTCTCATCATTCCCGCAAGCAGTGTCGCACGAATGCCAACATGCAATGTGATAGATTCGCGATTT
>Ga0265797_10008476_pt1 | contig 13683 bp, 8 predicted proteins | sample P2T30metagenome_FD_192433 | JGI IMG/M metagenome (GOLD analysis project Ga0265797, IMG submission 192433) | Plant litter microbial communities from East Loma Ridge, Irvine, California - P2 T30 | ecosystem: Environmental > Terrestrial > Plant litter > Unclassified | place: USA: California... | reverse complement strand
CCGGCCCGGGCTCAGCGGCCGGCGGCGAACGCGGCCTGGACCTGCGCGGCGGTCAGCGCCTGGCCGTTGTGGAACGCCGACTCGTCGAGCGAGCCCGCGAAGAAGTTGCTCGACGGGGGCGTCGGCCAGTTGCCCGTGTTGCCGGAGCCGACGCGCCACCAGCCCGTGAAGGGCTCGCCCGACGTGACCGAGGCGTCCGAGGCGACGGCGCGACCGTCGACGTAGAGGACCATGCCGGCGCTCGACATGGTCGCGGTGGCGAGGTGCCACGCGTTGTCGTTGTAGCTGAGCGGCGAGGTGACGGTCTTGACGGCGCCCGGGTAGGCGCCGAGGACGAGCTTGCCCGCGTTCGTCATGTAGACGTGCCGGTCGTACTGGCCGGGCGTCGAGGTCTGCGTGTTGCCGAAGGAGAAGAGCACGCCGCCCCGGGTCGTGGTCGTGCGGAACCAGGTCTGCGCCGTGAAGGTGTTCGGGGCCTGCAGCGACGTGGGCGTCGTGATCTGGCCCGTGGTGCCGTTGGCGACCACGTAGGGGCTGCCGTTCGTCGCGCACGAGCCGCCCACGCGGCTGACGCCCGCACTCAGGGTGCCGTTGCGGCCGCCGCCGCTCGAGTCGAGCGCGGTCGTGCCGGAGGACTCCGAGTACGAGTACGCGATGCTCGGCGTGCCCTGGAACTTCTCCGCGAGGCAGTCGTAGGCGTCGGAGGACGCGAGCGTCGAGGTCGGGTTCGACGTCGGCGCCGAGTACGCGGCCGACGACCCGCCGGCCACGACGAGGGTGACGGCGACGCCGCCGGCGAGCCCGACGAGGGCCAGCGAGGCACCGGCCGTCCGGAGGCGGCGCAGGCGGCGCTCGCGGCGGCGCGCGGCCCGGCGCTCCCCGCGGTGGCGGACGGGGGCGAGGTCCGTGGCGGCCTCGTCGCGCGACTCCTGACGGGCGCGGAGCCCGGCGTCGAGGCGGCTGACGCCGACGAGCAGCAGGAGGCCGGCCGCGGTGAGGACGAGGGCGCCGGTGCGGCCCTCCTGCAGCCAGAGCACGGGCAGCCCGACCCACGGCACGCGGAGGGCGGCGACGCCGTGCACGGCGGCGGGCTCGACGGGGGTCGAGTCGGCCTGCGGGTTCGCGTCGCCCTTGGTGACGAGGGTGCCGGAGTCGCCGGCCGCCTCGTAGCGGTGCAGGCGCAGGTGGTCGGCGTGGTCGGGGTCGTCGAAGAGCAGCACCTGGCCGAGGCTGAGGTCGTCCGCGGCCACGGGCTTCGCGACGACGACGTCGCCGGGCTGGATGCGGGGCTCCATGGACCCGGTCATCACGGTCGTGGGCTGCCAGGCGATCGCGGTGGGCAGGGCGCCCCAGAGGGCGAGGCCGAGCACCGAGAAGAGGACGACCCGGGCGAGGGTGGCCGCGACGAGGCGCAGCCAGTCCGTCGCGGCGCTCGACGCGACCGGCAGCGCGATCGCCGCGGTGGGCGTCGGGCGCAGGTCCAGGTCGAACGTGGTCATGGTGTCCTCGGGTCGTCGGCCCCTGCGTCGAGGGGGAGGCGTGGTGCGGGTGGTGCCGTGGTGCGGACGGCCGGCCCCGACCGGGGGTTCACGGTCCCCGGTCGGTGGCCGGCCTGCGGCGCGAGCCGCGTCCCCGTGCGGCGCAGGTGACCGCGGAGGATGCCCCTCCGGCTCAGGGGGGAGGGAGCCGGAGGGGGTCGAGGGCCGGGACGCGTCGGGGCGCCCCGAGCCGGCTAGCTGTTCTGGGCCTCCCAGGTGAGGCCGAGCGCCGCGGTGCCGCCCTGGGTCGTGTTGGGGGCGTCGGCCTTGACCGTGTAGGTGACCTGGTAGGTGCGGGTCTCCGAGGCGGTGCCCGTGGGGGCCCAGGTGCCGACGCCGTTGCCGAAGCCGGTGGCCTGCGTGCCGAAGGCGGCGAGCGTGCCCGAGAAGAGCGTGGGGGTCTGGGCGGCGGCGACGGGGGTGAAGCCGGCGCAGGTGCCGTAGCCGCCACCGGTGCCCTGGGTGATGGTGACGTCGATGTTCGAGGCGAGGTCCTTCGTGCTCACGGCACCGGTGCCGTAGAGCTTGACGGTCGAGGCGAGCGAACCGGTCGAGGTGACCGCGATGCAGTTCTGGCCCGTCTGGCCCGGCTTGAGGTTCGTGGCCGTGAAGAGGGCCTTGTTGGTGTCGTCGTCGGTGAGGGCGACGGTGCCGGCGGTCCAGTTGCTCGTGGGGTTGACCGTGGTCGCCGAGAAGGCCGAGTACGAGGCCTGCGAGACGGCGAAGCCGGAGCCGACGAGCGCGGCGGGGATGGCGATCCAGGCGGCGAGGCGGGTGGCGCGGCGGCCGGGGCGGCGGGTGGCGGTGGCGGTGCTGGTCATGAGGAGCTCCTGGTGAGGAAGGTGGTGCGCGGGAAAGGAGGAGGGGCGGGGCTGGTGTGCGCGGCGGGTCGGCGCTCTGCGAGCCCCAGCCGGTGAGCTTCTTGCTGCTCAAGTGGTACGACCATCAAGTTATTCGCCCGCCAAGATGCACGCAAGGCGTGACATGTCCCCAGTGAGGGGGTATCTTGATGAGCGAGAGGTACGACGCCCCCGAGGAGGACCCCCTGAGCGATCGCTCGCCGCAGCCGATGCCCGGCTCCGCCCGACCCCGGCTCGACGACTCCGGCGACGTCGACGTGAACGAGGTGCTCGCCGCCTTCCACGAGATGCAGAGGCAGACGGGGGCGATCGTCAAGATCGTCGCGGCCGACATCGGCATCGGCACGACCGACCTGCAGGCCCTCGTGTTCCTCACCGGCAACGACGCGGTCACCCCCAAGCAGCTCAGCGAGCACCTGGAGCTCTCGACCGGCGCGACGACGAGCCTCGTCGACCGCATGGACGCCGCCGGCCACGTGCACCGCGTGCCGCACCCCACCGACCGGCGCAGCACGCTCGTCGAGCTCGCCCCCGCGGGCAGGGAGGCCATCTCGGGCGTCGCCGCGTTCTACGCCCAGGCCTTCCGCGAGGCCGTCGACCCCTTCTACCTGGACTTCCTCACGACGTCGTTCCGGGCCATCGGCGCCGCCGTGACCCGTCACGCCGCCGAACGGTACGGCGAGCGCGCCTGAGCCGTCGGCCGACCCGCCGGCTGCGGCGGCTGTGGCCGCGGCCGCTGTGGCCGCGGCCGCACCGGACAGCCCGTCGCCTCGGTCGTAGCCTGGCGCGATGACCCCCTCCGAGCTGCTCACCGATGCCTTCGACCGCCTGCCCCCGCTCGCCCGTGAGGCCGTGGAGGGCCTCGACGTCGACGCCCTCGCGTGGCGTCCCGACCCCGGCGCCAACACCATCGCCTGGCTGCTCTGGCACACGGCCCGCGGGCAGGACGTCCAGGTCGCCGACCTCGCCGGGGGCGAGCAGGCCTGGACCGCCGACGGCTGGGCCGACCGCTTCGACCTGCCGTTCGACACGGACGAGATGGGCTACGGGCAGGACCCGTCCGAGGTCGCCGCGGTGCGCGCGACCGGCGACCTGCTGGTCGGCTACCTCGAGGCCGTCACGCTGCGCACGCGCGCGCACCTCGAGCGGCTCGACGGCAGCGCGTACGACGAGGTCGTCGACGACCAGTGGGACCCGCCCGTCACGGCAGGGGCGCGCCTCGTGAGCGTCCTCGAGGACTGCGTGCAGCACGTCGGCCAGGCCGCCTACGTGCGCGGGCTGCTCGACCGGGCCTGAGCGGGCCCGAGAGGGCCTGAGCGGGCCCGAGCGGGGCCGTCAGGCGTGCAGGGCGTCGCCCTCGACCCGGCCGGAGCCGCGCTCGGCCTCGCCCCACACCTCGCGCTGGATCGCCAGGGCGAGGTCGCGCAGCAGGTCGACGTCCACCGACGCCGGGTCGCGGGGCCGGGAGTCGAGCACGCAGAGGGCGCCGATGCGCACGCCGTCGGGCGACTCGACCGGGTACCCGGCGTAGAACCGGAGGTCGGAGTCGGGCACGAGCGCGTCCCCGGCCGACGAGGCCGAGACCACGTGCGGGCGCGAGCCCTCGATCGTGGTGCGGCAGAGCGACGACTCGATGCCGAAGCTCTCGGCCACCGGGCCGCTGCGTGCCGCGTTGTGGTGCACCTCGTCGTCGAGCACGCTGAACGCCGCGGACTCGGTGCCGAAGAGCGTGCGCGCGTGCGCGACGATCGCGTCGAAGCGGGGGCCCGCCTCCGCGCCGCGCAGGCGCTGCGCCGTCGGGTCGAGCAGGAGGCGCGAGATCGACTGCGGGGCCAGGCGCGCGGACCTGCTGGGCGCCAGCCCGCGGTCGGCCTCCTCGGCGTGCCGGGTCAGGCGCGGGGCGAGCACCCGGACGAGGCGCTCGGCGATCCGTCGGTGCAGCAGGGTCGCGTCGTCGTCGTCCAGCGTCGGCGTGCTGGGCGGGACGACGACTGCGACGAGGTCGCGGTCCCGGTCGGCCTCGACGAGGGCCGAGGCCGTGAGCTCGCCGAGCTCCTCGACCCAGCGGTCGGCGATGCTGCCCGGGGCCACTCGCAGGGCGGGCACGAGGCTGGGCAGCTGCAGGCCCACGACGACGAGCTCGGTCGAGGCCGAGCCCACGCGGGCGACCGTGGCGACGAGCTCCTCCACGAGCGCGGTCCAGGCCCGGTCGGTCGTGACCGACGCGGCGTCGTCGTGGCCGAGCACGACGACGACGGCGTCGTGGGCGGAGAGGTCGCGCGCGGCGAGGTCGGCGACGATCCCGGCCAGCGGCACGGCCGAGGCGGCGTCCGACTCGACGAGGTTGCCCCGCCCCGTCGCACTGGCCAGGAGGCGCGTGAGCTGCGTCGGCAGGGCGAGCTCGCCCTCCGCCACGGCCCGGCCGAGCGTCGGCCCCGAGCCCACCAGGAGCACGCGGTCCGGGTCGGCACCCGCGGCGTGCACGAACGGCACGTCGGGCTGGCGCGGAAGGCGCGACGCGAGCGGGCCGAGGGCGCGGAGCCGGGAGGCGAGGACCTGCGAGGCGACGCGACGGGTGACAGCACGCACGGCGGCTCCGGTTCTGATCAGGGATCGGCGGGGGTGAGGCGCCGAGGAGAGGGCGTACCGTCACGCTACCCAAGGACGCCCGCCGGCCCGCCCCCCAGTGCGAGGGCTGCTCGTCAGGGGGCGGCGGCCGACCCCGGGCGAGGGCGAGGGACCGGAGGCGCGGCACCGACGACGGCGGCCCCGGCCCTCCCCTCGCGGGGCGGCCCCGGCCCTCCCCTCGCGGGGCGGGCCGGGGCCGTCGGGGCGGACCGGTGCGCGACTCCTGCCGGGCACCGGTCGGGGCGTCAGCGGCGCGTGCCGGCGAGCGTGCCGAGGAGGGCGTCGCCGGGCGCTGCCGGCTCGAAGTCGGCCTCGATCTCGGCCCGGTCGAGCAGCTCCTCCATGCGACGGCGGCGCGCCTTGGTGAGGAGCGTCACGACCGTGCCCTGCTTGCCCGCGCGGCCCGTGCGGCCGGCGCGGTGCAGGTAGGTCTTGTACTCGTCGGGCATGTCGGCCTGGACGACCAGCTCGATGTCGTCCACGTGGATGCCGCGGGCGGCGACGTCCGTGGCGACGAGCACGTCCACGCGACCGCTCGTGAGCAGCTGCAGGTTGCGCGTGCGACGCGCCTGGTTGAGGTCGCCGTGCAGGCTCGTGGCACGGATGCCCGCGTCCTCCAGCTGGTCGGCGAGCTGCTCGGCGAAGGCGCGCGTGCGGGCGAAGACGAGGGTCTTGCCCGGGCCGGCCGAGAGCTCCTCGATGATCGACGCCTTGTCGCGCTGCTCGATGAGGAGCACGCGGTGGTCGATCGTGGCGCTCGCCTGGTCCTCGCCGGCCACCTCGTGCACCGCCGGCTCGACGAGGAACTCGTCGACGAGCGTCGCGACGCCGCGGTCGAGCGTCGCGCTGAAGAGGAGCTTCTGGGCGCGGGCGCCCTGCGGGGTGACGTCGGCCGTGCGGCGGATGATGCGCTGCACCGGCTCGAGGAACCCGAGGTCGCACATGTGGTCGGCCTCGTCGAGGACCGTCACGACGACCTCGCTGAGGTCGAGCCGGCCCTGCTCGACGAGGTCCTCGATGCGACCCGGCGTGCCGATGACGATGTCGACGCCGCGCTGCAGGGCGCCGACCTGGCGGCCCTGGGGGACGCCGCCGTAGACCTGCGTCGTGAAGAGGCCGACCGAGCGCGCGATGGGCTGCACGGTGCGGTCGATCTGCAGCGCCAGCTCGCGCGTCGGCGCGAGGATCAGGGCCCGGGGCCTGCGGCCCATGGCGCGCTTCGTGCCGCCGCCGTTCTCCATGAGCTTCTCGACGAGCGGAGCGCCGAAGGCGATCGTCTTGCCGGAGCCGGTGCGCCCGCGGCCGAGGACGTCGCGGCCCGCGAGCACGTCGGGGATCGTCGCCGCCTGGATCGGGAACGGAGCGTCCGCACCGAGCTCGGCGAGCTGGCGGACGATGTTCTGACCCAGCCCGAGGTCGCCGAAGCTGACGCCGTCGACATCGGAGGCCGTGAGCACCTGGGCCTGCAGCTTCTCGAGCTTCACGTCGGCCTCGGGGCTCCAGGCCGCACCGGAGGCGCGGTCGGGGTAGTAGTCGCTGCTGCGGTCGCTGCGCGGGGCGCGGTCGTCGCGGTCGGTGCGCGGGGCACGGTCGGCGCGGTCGGTGCGGGGGGCGCGCTCGTCGCGGCGGTCGGTGCGCGGGGCGCGGTCGCTGCGCTCGTCCCGGCGGTCCGCGCGGGGGGCACGGTCGTCGCGGCGGTCCGGGCGGTCGTCGCGGACGAAGCCGCGCTGCGGGCGGTCCTCGCGGACGAAGCCGCGCTGCGGGCGTTCCTGGCCGTAGCCGCGCTGCGGACGGTCGTCGCGGCCGCCGCGGTCGTCGCGCTGCGGGGCGCGGTCGTCGCGACCGTAGCCTCGCTGCGGGGCACGGTCGTCACGGCCGTAGCCGCGCTGCGGGGCGCGGTCGTCGCGACCGTAGCCGCGCTGCGGACGGTCGTCGCGGCCGCCGCGGTCGTCGCGCTGCGGGGCACGGTCGTCACGGCCGTAGCCGCGCTGCGGGGCACGGTCGTCACGGCCGTAGCCGCGCTGCGGACGCTCGTCGCGGCCGCCGCGGTCGTCGCGCTGGGGTGCCCGGTCGTCGCGGCCGTACCCACGCTGGGGGGCGCGGTCGTCGCGACCGTAGCCGCGCTGCGGGGCACGGTCGTCACGGCCGTACCCGCGCTGCGGACGCTCGTCACGGCCGCCACGGTCGTCACGCTGGGGTGCCCGGTCGTCGCGACCGTAGCCGCGCTGCGGGGCCCGGTCGTCACGGCCGTACCCGCGCTGCGGGCGGTCGTCGCGGCCCCCGCGCTCGTCGCGGCCCCCGCGCTCGTCGCGCGAGGCTCCCCGGGCGCCGTTGCGGTCGTCACGGCGGTCGCGGTCGCCGAAGCGGTCCGCGAAGCGGCTGCCGGTGGGCTTGCGGGGCTCGAAGTTGGGGCGGCGGTCGCCGTCCCGGGGCGCGCCCGGGGCGCGGGTGCCGAACTCGCGGCGGCCGCGCTCGGCGCGCTCGGACGAGTCCCAGCGCTTCTTCTGACGGGGCGCGTCGACCTCGTCGGGGCGGTGCCCGCGGTGCTTGGGGCTCTTCGAGCCGGCCCCTCGGGGGCCGTCGGGACGGGAGGCGCGCGAGGGCGCCTTGTCGGAGGGAGACATGTGGGTGCTTTCCGGGCCTGTCGGGTGACGCGACGGGACTCCGGGCAGCCATCGGCCGGGACCGTCCACGATCGTGGTGTCGTCCCGACGAGATCCGTCGGGACTCCGGCCCCTGAGACTGACATGACCCTGTGGAAGGGGGACGCTGTACGCAGCGATCCCGTCGCGCCGTGGCGCGGTGTCTCGAGCCGACCGTACGACGATACCCGACGCGGGCCCTGGACGACAGGCCCGCGTCGGGATCGGCTCTCGTGCCGGGCTCAGGCCCCGGTGGCCACCGTGGGCGACGCCGCCGCGGCCCGACGCTCTGACCGGCGCTCGAGGAACCCGTAGACGATCGAGTAGAGCACCGGCAGCACGATGAGCGTGAGCGCCGTCGACGACACCAGGCCGCCGATGACGACGATCGCGAGCGGCTGCGAGATGAAGCCGCCGTGCCCGGTGATGCCGAGCGCCATGGGCAGGAGGGCGAAGATCGTCGCCGTCGCGGTCATGAGGATCGGCCGCAGGCGTCGCGACGCCCCCTCGAGCAGGGCCTCGCGCACCCGCAGCCCCCGGTCGCGGTACTGGTTGACGAGGTCGATGAGCACGATCGCGTTCGTCACCACGATGCCGACGAGCATGAGCACGCCCACCAGCGACGCGACGCCCAGCGGGATGCCCGAGACGAGCTGCAGGAGGATCGCGCCGGTCGCCGCGAACGGGATCGACACGAGCAGGAGGACCGGCTGCAGCAGGCTGCGGAAGGTCGCCACCATGACGATGTAGACGATGAGGATCGCGACGAGCACCGCGAGGCCGAGCTGCTCGAACGCGGTCGCCTGGTCGCTCGCGGCGCCGCCGACGGCCGCGTCGGCACCGGCCGGCAGGTCGAGGCCCTCGAGCGCGTCGTCGACCGAGGCGGTCGCCGTCGAGAGCTCGTCGCCCGAGGGCGTGACCGTCACGGTCGCCGTCCGCACGGCGTCCTTCGTCGTCACCGAGGTGGGTCCGGTCGTCTGCTCGACGGTCGCGACGGTGCTCAGGGCGACGGGCCCGGTCGGCGACGGCAGCTGGAGGTCCCGCAGCTGCTGCAGGGTCTCGGGCGGCGTGGGCGCCAGCGTGTAGACGTCGACGCTCTCGTCGTCGATCTCGAGCGAGCCGACCGGCTGGGGCTGGATCGACTGCGCGACGATGCCGCCGACGGCGAGCTCGCTGAGCCCGAGGCGTGCCGCAGCGGCCCGGTCCACGTCGATGCCGATGACGGGCTGCGCCGCCTGCAGGTTCGAGGTGGCCTCGACGGTGCCGTCCAGGCCCGTGACGGCGTCGAGCACGGTGCTCGTCGCCGCGTCGAGGGTGTCGGGGTCGGGCGCCGTGACGTCGATCGAGATGTCGTTGTCCGTGCCGAAGCCGCTCGAGGCGCTCACCTCGATGTCGCCGACGCCCTCGAGGTCGCCCAGGCGGTCGCGCACGTCGGCCTGCAGGGCGTCCTGGTCGGCGTCCTCGTCGGTGGTGATCGAGTACGTGACGGTGCTGTCGCCGCCCCCGCCGAGGAACGCGCTGAGGCTCGTGCCGCTCGAGCCGATGGTGAGCTGCACGGTCTCGATGCCGGGGACGTCCTCGAGGGCCGCCTCGACCTCCTGGGCCGCGTCGGACTGCACCTGCAGGCTCGTGGCGGGCTCGAGGGCCTGCGTGACGGTGAGGGTGTTCTGCCCGCTCGACCCCAGGAAGTTCGTCTTCAGCAGCGGGATCATCGCGGCCGTGCCGCCGAGCACGAGCACGGCGACGACGAGCGTCGCGACGGGCCGGCGCAGCGTCGCCGCGAGCACGGGCAGGTAGGCGCGGCGCAGCCGGTCGACGGCGACGGGGGCGGTGCCGCCCTGGGCCGGGGCGGGCGTGACGGGCGCGCGGTCGCGTCCCACGCCTCCTGCCGTGCCCGTGCCGCCGCGGGCCGCTCGCTGGTCGCGACGTCGCGCCTCGGCGGCGTCGACGAGCTGCGCGGCGCCGACCGGCAGGGCGTCGGGGTCGGTCCCCTCGTCGCTCGCGGCCGCTCCCCCGGCGTGCTTGTGCGCCCGGGGCGCGCGGAGGAACCAGTACGCGAGCACCGGGACGATCGTCAGCGCCACGAAGAGCGATGCGGCGAGCGCGATCGTCACGGTGAGGGCGAAGGGGCGGAAGAGCTCGCCCGTGATGCTGCCGACGAAGGCCAGGGGCAGGAAGACCACGACCGTCGTGACCGTCGACGCCGTGATGGCCCCCGCCACCTCGCGCACGCCCACCGTGACCGCCTGCAGGCGGTCGGAGCCCGCCGTGAGGTGCCGCTTGATGTTCTCGATCACGACGATCGAGTCGTCGACGACCCGGCCGATGGCGATGGTGAGCGCACCGAGCGTGAGGATGTTCAGCGTGTAGCCGGAGGCCTGGAGGCCGATGAAGGTGATGAGCACGCTCGTCGGGATGCTGATCGCCGTGACCAGCGTCGAGCGCACCGAGAGCAGGAAGACGAGGATCACGAGGACCGCGAAGACGAGGCCGAGCAGCCCCTCGGTGGCGAGGCTCTCGATGCTCTGCTGGATGTACGGGGCCTGGTCGAAGACGACCGTGAGCTCGACGTCGCCGCCGAGCGAGTCGACGAGGTCGGGCATCGCGGCGCGGACGGCCTCCGAGACGTCGACCGTGTTGGCCTCGAGCGACTTCGTCACGGCGACCGTGAGGGCGTCGGCCCCGTCGACGCGGCTGATCGAGGTGACGGGCGCCCCCGTGAGCTGCACGTCGGCGACGTCGCCCAGGGTGACCTCGCTCGTGCCGCCGAGCAGCGGCAGGGCCGCGACGTCGTCGACGGAGGTGAGGCGCGAGCCCGCCTGGATCGACAGCGTGCGGCCCTCCTCGGTGATCGTGCCGCCGGGCAGGAGCGTGCCGTTCGCGTCGAAGGCGTCCGAGATGGCCGCGGTCGTGAGCCCGGCCGCGGCGAGGGCGTCCTGGTCGGGCGTGATCGTGACGCGCTGCCCGGCGGCGCCGAAGACGCTCGCCTCGCGCACGCCGTCGATCTTCTGCAGGTCGGGCACGACCGTCGACTCCAGCCGGTCGACGAGCGCCTGGTCCGTGCTCGCGTCGCCGCCCGCGGTGCTGGCGACCGCGATCTGCAGGATCGGCAGGTCGTCGAGGCTGCCGGTCACGACCTGGGTGTCGACGCTGTCGGGCAGGGTGAGCCGGTTGATCGCCGACTGGATCTTCTGCTCGCTCGCCGCGAGGTCGGTGCCGTAGGTGAGCTGGACGGAGACCTGGCTCTGCCCGGTGGTCGACGTCGCGGTGGTGGTCTCGAGGCCGGGGATGATCTGCACGGCCTGCTCGATGGGCGTCGAGACGTCGTCGCTCACCACCTCGGGCGTCGCCCCGGGGTACGAGCTGATCACCGCGACCTGCGGGAACTCGATGCTGGGCGCCAGCTCCTGCTTGAGCGAGGTCAGCGCGATGCCGCCGAACACCGCCACGACGAGGGTGACGAGGGCGATCAGGGCGCGGTTGCGCAGGCTGAAGACGGAGAGGAAGTGCACGGGGCTCCTGGTGCTCGGTCGGACCGCGACGACCGGGGTCCTCCCCGGCGGATCCAGGTCGATCATCGCCCCTCGTCACTGGGAATGCGCAGCGTGCACGAAGGCCCGTGCGGCAGGGCGCGACGGGTCGGGCGGGGAGGAGTGGTCGCCACCCGGTGCAGGAGGTGCTCTGATGGTCCCGTGGCCGTCCTCCTCGAGCGCAGCGCTCGCCTCCTGATCGGCGTCGTGCTCTACGGCGTCTCGCTCGCGCTCATGATCCGCGCCGACATCGGGGTGGGTCCGTGGGACGTCCTCAGCCAGGGCCTGTCGCTGCGCACGGGGCTGAGCTTCGGCACGATCACCTTCCTCGTGAGCCTCGTCGTGCTGCTGCTGTGGATCCCCCTCCGCCAGCGCCCGGGCGTCGGCACCGTCGTCAACGCCCTGCTCATGGGGCCGGTCGTCGACGTCGCGCTCGCCGTCGTCCCCGTGCAGGAGGAGTGGTGGTCGCAGGGACTCGTCTTCGCGGGCGGCCTGCTCCTGCTGGCCGTGGCCTCCGGCCTCTACCTGGGCGCAGGGCTCGGGCCCGGCCCCAGGGACGGCCTCATGACCGGCCTGCACCAGCGCTTCGGGTGGCGGATCGGCCGCGTCCGCACCGGCATCGAGCTCTCCGTGCTGCTCGCCGGCTGGCTGCTCGGCGGCCAGGTGGGCGTCGGCACGGCCGCCGAGGCGCTGCTCATCGGGCCCCTCGTCGCGGTCACGATCCCCCTCCTCCGGATGCGCTCCCGGAGACCCACGCGACACCTGTCGTCAGACCCGGGGACGGACGCCGCTCCGGCGAGTTGACAGTGCCTCAGGCAGGAGTAGATTCGCCGCTCGTGACCACCGAGACCCGGTCGCCGAAGCGATGGCTGATCGGCGAACCACTGCCCTCCGAGAAGCTCGAAGGACAGCTGCTGCCGAAGCACCTCGCCCTGCCGATCTTCGCGAGCGACCCGCTCAGCTCCGTGGCGTACGCGCCGCAGGAGCTCCTCATGATCCTGCTCATCGGCGGCATCGGCATGCTCACGCTCGCGCCCTGGGTGGCGCTCGCCGTCGTCGTGCTGCTCGTGGTCGTCGTCGCCTCGTACCGGCAGCTCATCAAGGCCTACCCGTCAGGAGGCGGCGACTACGAGGTCGCGCACCGCAACCTGGGCGAGAAGGCCGGCCTCGTCGTCGCCTCGGCGCTGCTCGTCGACTACGTCATGACCGTCGCCGTGTCGGTCGCCTCGGGCATCGACAACATCATCTCGGCCGTGCCCGAGCTCGCCCCCGCCCGCGTCGAGCTCGCGGTGGTCGCCGTCGTCCTCCTCGCCGCCGTGAACCTCCGCGGCGTGCGCGAGTCGAGCAAGGCCTTCGCGATCCCCACCTACCTCTTCGTGGCGAGCGTCTTCGTCATGGTCGTCGTGGCCCTCGTGCGCACCGCCCTCGGCGACCCGCCCGTGGCCGAGAGCGCCGGGTACACGGTCCAGGCCGAGGGGCTCACCCAGGCCGCGTTCGTCCTCCTGCTGCTCCGCGCCTTCTCGTCGGGCTGCTCGGCCCTCACCGGCGTCGAGGCCATCTCGAACGGCGTGCCCGCGTTCCGCCGCCCCAAGGTCGGCAACGCGCAGAAGACGCTCGTGCTCATGGGCGGCATCGCCATCACGCTCTTCGTCGGGCTCACCGCCGTGGCCCTCATCTCGGACGTGCACTACGCCGAGGTGCCCTGCCAGCTCATCGGCTGGGACGCCTGCGCGACGGACCCGCAGCGCAGCCTCATCGCCCAGATCGCCGCCGCCGTCTTCGGCGACGCCCTCCTCGGGGTGCCCTTCTACCTGATCCAGGCCTGCACGGCGGCGGTGCTGCTGCTCGCGGCCAACACGGCCTTCAACGGGTTCCCGCTGCTCGGCTCGATCCTCGCCCGCGACACCTACGCCCCCAAGGCGCTCAGCACGCGCGGCGACCGCCTCATCTTCTCGAACGGCGTGATCGTCCTCGCCCTGGTCGCCTCGGCGATCCTGCTGGTCTTCCGGGCCAACGTCACGCAGCTGATCCAGCTCTACATCATCGGCGTCTTCGTGTCGTTCACCCTCGGCCAGACGGGCATGGTGCGGCACTGGCTGCGCATGCTGCGCGACGGGTGCAGCGACCGCGGGGCGGTGACGCGCGGCCTCGTCATCAACGCCGTGGGCGCCGCGATGACGCTGTCGGTGCTCGTCGTCGTCACCATCACGAAGTTCACGCACGGCGCGTGGATCGTCTTCGTCATCATGCCGATCCTCTTCGTGCTCATGCTCGGCGTGAACCGCTACTACCGCGACGTCGACGCCGAGGTCGAGCCCGACGCGACGACCACCTTCGGCGCCACGGGCGACCACGCCGTCGTGCTCGTCAACCGCATGCAGAAGCCCGTGCTCAAGGCCCTCGACTACGCGATCGCGGCGCGCCACGAGTCGCTCGAGGCCGTGCACGTGAGCATCGACGACGAGGCCACCGCCCTGCTGCAGCG
>Ga0265797_10008475_pt1 | contig 13684 bp, 18 predicted proteins | sample P2T30metagenome_FD_192433 | JGI IMG/M metagenome (GOLD analysis project Ga0265797, IMG submission 192433) | Plant litter microbial communities from East Loma Ridge, Irvine, California - P2 T30 | ecosystem: Environmental > Terrestrial > Plant litter > Unclassified | place: USA: California... | reverse complement strand
GTATGCAAATGACCAGGGGTGTCATAGCCACCAACATGTGCGTGGTAGTCAGTTGTGGAGTGATCTGCTTTCATTACGGTGTGAGGTGAGGCGAGATGCGATGCACACCACAGATTGCATCAGCAGCACCACCGTAGTAGTATAGCATGGTGGACGGTGCACCTTAGCGTCAAGCAGACGGCATAAGCTTGTGTGAACACCACACAGCGAGAAGACAAATGTTGACAAGTCCTGGTCGATAACTGTCCACATTTGCCCGCTGCACATGCAGCGCTCACTCCATACCATCCATCAACTCAACCTTATCCAAGACCATTCCCCTACGACCAACCCACTCTCTTAGATCTTCCCAGTCTACACCTTCCTCTTCACCTCGCTTCTCCAAGCTCTTGAATCCCCATGCACCAGCAACACGATCAACGGCCGCACGCTCATCTTCCCTGACCCAACGCTCCCAAAGTGGCACACCCTGGGCCCAGGTAATGCGATCCATCTGGTCGTTAGCAGTTGTGATTGCCACGTATCCAGTCATCGAGACGGCGCTGATGTAGGTCATGATACCTGCGAATGCCATCCAGGTCGCTTGTGACGGGTCAAGCATGGGCTGCCATGCGCCAAACACGGACGCAAGGCTGTAAGCTGCTGCAGGAGCGAGCGCAAGGCCGCCGATGGGAACGAGCGCTTGGCGGAGGACTTTGGCTTTGCGGAAGGACGGGGTGCAGAAGGAGGTCTCGATGATATCTGTCGCCAGCGGAAGATCGTGAGCGGTGATGGCGGCGGAGAGAGCGGCGTTCGCTGTCTTTGGATCGATCGCGGTGTTTATCTTGTCTGGCGTAGCGGGAGAGAAGGAGACGGCGTTTGAGGCTGCGATAGGCACCGGCTTGTTGGCGTAGAGAGAGAAGACATCTGGGAAGCTCGACGGTTGGTGTAGGAGATTTTGCAGGTCGGTGTATGCTTTGAGAACGCCAGGTGTGATGAATACGTTGTCGTGGCGGACTATTTCTTCAGCCTTCTGGCTTATGAGAGCAAGAAGGGTGGCCTTGGTCACGGAAGACGGCGCTTGTCTGTTGTTGACGGATCCCAGGAGGGCGGAAGTTGCAGTGTCGGCATGTTTGGCATGCTTGGAAGCAGCATTGATAGTCTTTGCGTCCACGAGAGTTTTGGCCAGAGAGTCCAGTTGCTCGAGGACGTAAAGGATGCGCTGTTCAGAAGGGACAGGGCTATCTTGGGGCCTCAGCACACTGCTGGCAAGCTCCTGCACGCGCTTGTGGATGGCGTTGAGGTCTGAAGGTGAAGGGCTGGTCGGTGTTGAATTGGGAGGGGCAGCAGATGCTGTGGCAGTCGCGTATTGTCGTGCCCATGGCCCCTGGGTCGTAGGCGCATTTCTATGAGAGGCAGCCGGCTTTGACCTGCTGCTCAGGCTTCTCTGGGTGTGTGTGCGAGCTAGAGGAGCCAGACAGCGCCATTGGCTCGTCTTCTGTACGCTCCGGAGAGCCCCCAAGCAGTCGTTGCACGTCGTCGCTCTCCTGAACTCCATTTTGATATGTCCTGTCACGTGCGGCCACAGCTCTCTCTGGGAGTGTTTCGTCTGCCGTCGCCGATGGGAAGTGAAGCCTCGGATAGATAAGATTATCTTTGGAAGATCTACCCGTGGAGCACGTGATACTCTGGTAGCGCCGCCTGCAGTGTGTCGTAGCGAGATCCACCTTAAGGCTGCAGGTGGCATGGCCGGTGGTGGCTGGTGCGCGCTCAGTGGCTCTTGGGCAGTGACGAAGGGCCAAGACGTAAGACGCAAGACGCAAGACGACGCTCCGACTGGAGCTGCTACAGTGCCTGGAGTGCATGTACAGTACGCAGAGTTGTTTGTCCTCTGGCGCAAGGCACCCAACAACTACCACCACAACACCACTGTCGCTTACCAGCCCTTCTCCTTGGACACGCCTGACTGGTGGTGTTCGATCAGCTCCATACTTTACATTCGACTGAGAGACACGTGCTCCTCAGAAGACACCACGCATCCTATACACATCCGGCGACATGCCGGCGCCTCCACCACCACCGCCCCCTCCGCCGCCGCCTATGCCTGGCGGCGCTGGTGGTATGCTTGCAGCCTGCCTTCTATAACCATAGCAGTAACTAATGATGTGTAGGCCCTCCTCCACCTCCACCACCACCTCCTCCCGGAGGACTGCCATCCAGACCACCCAACAAGGAAGCTAAGGGAAGAGTATGTTCTTGATAGAACGACATATATTCGTTCTCAGCGACCACACTGGGAAACAATGTTAACGCTTCCTGCAGGGCGCACTGCTCAGTGATATCAACAAGGGCGCCAAACTGAAGAAAGTCACACAAATCAACGATCGCTCAGCCCCAATAGTCAGCAGTAAACCCACGAACAATGCTGGACCTCCAATGGGCGCGCCGCCAGTACCTGGACTCAGACCACCGGCGCCGAACAGAGCTCGTAGCAACAGCGATCAAGGACAGGGAAGTGGCCCTGCAGGCGGCAGTATGGAATCGGCGGCGCCACAGTTGGGAGGACTGTTCGCAGGAGGCATGCCTAAATTAAGGAAATCCGGCGGCATCAAGACAGGAGCATACGACTCGGATCCGGAGCCAACTTCAAGAAGTGTTTCCACACCACCACCTAAAGCTGCTGCGCCGCCTTTACCTCCTGGAGCCGCTCCTAGGCCACCAGGAGCACCTCCTCCTCCACCAGGAGCTGCACCAGCTCCTCCTGGAGGCGTATCTGCTTTGAAGAACTCATTGCGACCTTCACCACACGCTGCGTACTCCACACCAGAAATTGCTCATTCGAAGCCTAAGCCTCCGCCGCCGATTGGAAAGAAACCACCAATGCCCCCACCAGCATCGAGGAAACCCACAACTGCTGCTCCTGGCGCTCCACCACCACCTCCGCCACCTGCTTCGAACTTTAGCACTCCCTCGCCGACTCCAGCCGCACCACCACCTCCGCCGCCACCTGGACTCGCACCTCGACATCCTCCAGCTCCTAGAAGCTCTGCGCCTTCCATCCCACATGCTCCGCCGCCACCAAGCCCACGAGCAAACGGCGCATCATCTCCTGCATTACCGCCACCTCCACCACCTCAAGCTACTCCTCCAGCAAGTCCCGCGCCTCCACCTCCACCTCCTCCGCCGTCAGCACCCCCATCACGGCCCACGTTCTCAGCACCCAGCCCGCCTCCTCCACCGCCGCCACCACCGGCACAACGAGCATCTCACGCACCCCCGCCACCTCCACCACCTCCATCAGCACCTCCTAGCGCTGCGAGATCCACGACCTCCATCCCTACTGCTGGCGGTCAATCTCTTGGATCTAGTTCCGGCGCATTGCAGCCCATGGACGCATCGGCATACACCCTCACAAACGGCGGCTCACCAGGTCTTTCCCGCGGTACAAGCCAAGTGGGAGGTGGTGGTGGCGGCGGCGGTGGGGCGAGATTCGTGGTCCAAGACACCAGATTCAAATTCCAACCCGATGAAGCCTTACCGATGCCAAGGCAGTTTATGGGTGGGCCCAAAAGATATAGAGCCGGCAGAGGCAGCAGTGTGCCGCTAGATCTCCGCGCATTCGCATGAATTGCGAGATTGACGTGAGAGGTTTGTAGAATGGAAGGCAAATGACACCATCCTCCAGAACTTCCTCCATCGGTTTTTGGGACATCGTGTCTTGCTGGAAAGCAAAGAATATGCACACACCATTGTGGCGGGGAAAAGTTATCAGAAAGCAATTCTGGCCTGTTTGTCTTGATTTGTATATACCCTTCTTTAACCCATTAAGCAATCTTTCTTTCTCTCAAACCACCATTGTCAGCTATTTCTGGTACCCCGCATAACGTTAAGATGGAGGTATCAATTCGTCAACCGCGTTGCAAGTATGGCTTTCATCTTGATGTTCGGACTTGACATGGAATAAATAAGGTGTGATCGGGCATACCCGCCTCTTGCTCTATGTTCATCATTTAGCAAATAGGAAGTGAAGGACATTACCACAGTCGGGAAAAGCATCCATTTTCTTGTGTTGTTTGTTCGTGACGACTGGACACACGCTGGGAGGCTGCTCGACAGAGGGTGATTCTGATCGAGTCTTCGAGTAGTACGAATCAGATGGTGCTTCAGCCCACCTACGCGTGACTGCGTACTCCGCGCATGCTTACTCGAATCTGGAAGGAGCATCATGTACTACTCAGCACCCGAGAGAAAAGGGTAGAAAGGAAGCGAAGAACAGAAAGCCAGCGCGTGAAAAGGAGGTCCACATTGAGAGTAAATGTGCCGGACAAACGGGGCAGTGAATCAGCTTTTGGTCAAAAGCTCACTTGCACCTACGTTCTGGTTTTTGTCTCCGCGTGGGGGTTTCACGTCCCGGTTCATGCGCTACGTGACTTAAAAGAAGTAGAAGTTATTCATTCTTCCCGCTGCACTACCTCTCTCTCTCTCTCTCTCTCTCTCCACCTCCATTCGTACGAAATCATCCCTGCCAATGCTCATTTTGTTGCCGTGAGTGACTAGTTCAGGTATACGTATGTGCGACCTGTGGGATTTTGTGTGTGCGTGGGCGTGCGTGCATGGGCGGTCGCGGGAGGCAAGGGAAAGGGGTCTGATCGTTGCTCGGTCGTTCGTTGGAGCCTCGTTGCTTAGTCAGTCTCATGGTGGCGGGGCCGTAGGAATATGGGGGGTTGCCATTTACTTCGTTGCTTGGGATGGCTGTGTGCGTTTTGAATGGGCGGTCCGGGTGGGTAGCAAAACTTATCATCAGTTGGTGAGGGTACGGGTGCCAGAAGGTGCATGGTTCCGTAGGGCCTTCGAGTGTGGAAAGTCATATTGCTGATGGCCGACATCTGCATTTTGCCGCAGATTATGCTGTGGAGGCTTTTTCCGGTACTACGGTAGATCCAGAAGTGCAGTACGTCGAGGAACGTCGCCGTGGAAGTTTGAAGTGGGTAAGGTAGGGTGACATTCATCGCGGCGTTTTCAAGGATCTGGGACGCGGCCTCGGCGAGCTCCTGCAGAATGAGCAAGGAAAGCATCGCTATTGTTTCTGGGGACCATGGTGATACCCGACGGCAAGCCGGTGTCCTTGTTCTGTGGGACGTTGAAGCCTTGCGTGGTGGTGTCGCTCTGGGTGTTGTTTTCCGTAGGGTAGAAAGAGTCGTGTCTTGGCCATGGCATCTGCGGTCGACCGTAATTGGGGGTAGTAAAGAATGGTTGCTGGTTGTTGGGTTGGTAGTATTGCGCATTGGCGTTAGTCATCCAGTTTCCATTCGGCGGGATGTGGTTGAACTGAGGTCCTGGAACGGGCCATTCGAACTGATGCTCAGGACTTGCTGGAGACGGATAGTCCGCTCCTGCTGCCACGGGAATGTTTTGTCCACTGTGATTGTCAGTTTTTGGTGATGTTTGAGTATAACAGGGCTGCTAATCTCACCTTCCCATCATCTGCTGGTCCATCGAGCCTTGTCTACTTTTTCCCAAGGACTCATCGAGGCGGATGTTTGCAAGAAGCTCTTCCATTGAGCATCCCAATCGCAATTTTGCAAGGAGCATCGAAGAGGTCTGATCAGTGCCTGTACGCATGGCACTCACGAGGTCGCCAAGCTCTTCGGATTTCAGGTTGGCTTCGTGGAGTTTCTGTTTGAGGTCCGCGGTTCTGGTCAGGCCGTCACCAATATCCCACGAACATTCCAGGTTACGGTCGCTGCAGAACCGACAAACCGGACGCTGACCGGAACATTTAGTTTTCCTCTTCTGACATTGGGCACATGCACTTTTGACAGGCTCAGCCTTCTTCCTGGAGCGGCCTGGCCGATCTGAGCTGGCATCGCTCTCAGCTCCGTCCGACGGAGTACGCTGCGGTTTGATCTCCTCCGGCGAGGAGCCGTCAAAGGTCTCCTGCTTGAAAATCGTTGCTTGAGTCGATGGCCGCCGAGCTGACTGCATTTGAGTGCCTGCACCACCAGTAGACACGTCTGCGTGGTGGCGTTTGTATGGCATGGCTGCTGCGTGGTCTGTAGGGATCAAAGTGGACTCTGACCGTTTCTCGTGGGAGAACATCGACCTGGGAAGAGGGCTTGCGATTCGTGGGCAGTGTTGCCGTTCAAGACGTCGATTACGATTGACGAAGCGGCCCAAGGGCCCTGGATAGCGGTTCGGGCGATTTCGCTTAAAAGCACGCGTGGAGGAGTGCAAGGTGCGGCTGGAAGGGGCGTTAAGGGCAACGGTGCCGCTTTTAGCACACGATGATGGCTTTTCGGTCGTTTGTGGTGGTTTGTGGTGGAAAATAAAGATCGGTATTAAGACTGAGATGGTCAGACTGCCGAAGAACTAGCTCTGAGCCAGAAGGTGGCAAATACAACAGCAGCGAGGGCACACGGGCAAGACGTGCCAGCAGGGAAGGGAGCCAGGTGGAGAGAGGTATGCAGGGCGCGTACATCACCTCGATAGTTTGAGCGTGGTAGGGATCGCCAGAGTGACAACTCCGCCTCCCCGACTATTGTGTGTCGACGATGCCTCCGTGGTGCGTCGGTGGGTCGATACGCTAAACGAGCGTTGGAGCGGGGATCGAATAGTACCATGAACCCTCTACGAAGGTGCCATGTTGCGACCTTGTTTGTGTGACCTTGGGCCTCTGATGCCCGGACCAATGCTCCGTGGTGCACTGATCCATCTTCTTTTTGCACAGAATGTATGTCTACAGCGCCCTGTCACTTCCAATGCTGAAAGTTGGCAATTGAGCGTCTCCTACCTCTACTCGCCTGACCTCTAAGCAACATGGGCCAAAAAAAGCGTACCGGAGCTGTCTCCGGACGAGGTAATTTGCCACAGCACATTCTCGCGGTGTAGCTTCGAAATCCGCACTCGACCTGCCTTTAAGAGGCCGGTATGGAATTTGGATCTAGCCGGTGAGACGGTCTGATTTGCTACTACCGCTGCAGCTGCATGAACAGTCAAGTGGTGGATTGACGATTCTGGCGTGATGGTGCAATCAACCGTTCAGCTCGACGGATCTGTTGAGCCTGCAAGCCGCACGGCAAGCGGCCAAGCAAGAGTTGCTTACTGTATTGCTCGGAGTTGTCTCCTCGGTCCTTGGCTTGCTGTGCAACAGACAAAACTAGTTGCATATCTCTCGCCGCTGTAGTGGCTGCATCGGCCCCAGTCTTCCGACGCTCTGGCGGAGCGCATGGATACGCGGCTTATGATTCTACCAAGAATCTGCCGTCTTCGGGGTAATCTGGCGAACAGCTAAGTGAGCTTTGGACATCTCCTGGAGCCTGAGGTTTGGTCATTGTTAGCGAGGTAACGGCAATCTACACGGGCTCCACGGGATGACGCTGGCGGCTTGCATACTGTAGTCCAGCTCGCCAATGCCGAATTCTAAAGGCGTCTGGAATCTCAAGGGCGCTCTATTGTTGCGGAGACACCCATCACCTAAATCAGCAGATAGTCCCATTCAGCTGACGACTCTTGGAAGGGTGCCCACGCACGTTCGAAGTCTCGACGGCTCCAAGGTAGGGTTGACAACCATACAGCAAGTACTGGTACCTGGGTTGATTTGCGGGCTTGACTCCGCCTCCCCTGGTCGACCCAGTAGTGTAACAGGGTCTGCTTGCAACGCAACCCTGTAAGTATGCTTCCAGCGATTAACCGAGTCCCATCCTCACTCTCACGACTCGTGTGGCATTTGTTGTGCAATTGCTGTTGTTACCATCGTAAGCTAGATAGTAGACTCGGTGAATATATTCGCCGGCATTTGGGGAGTTGCGGCAGTCTTCGCCGTTGTCCACGTGGACATGTGGTTGTGTGGTTCCCATCTGAGCCATTTTTAAGGCGACCACGTCGATCTTCATTGATGATAGGCGTCGAGCTGACCACACTTGGCCTTGTGCTCACACGTGAAATTTTTTTGACAGACCCTCTCGGTCGCATTCTGATTCATCTGTATCGTAAAGTCTTCAAGCCAGACTGTAGACGATGAGTCTCTTCTGTAGTATGTGATTAGTACCGTAGTAGCGCAACGTTCGGCTGATGAACAGACGGGTGTTGCACACCCGAGACAGCGCCTTGCTTTCCCTTCATGGCGAACCGAGAAATGGCACACAACGGGCTAGATCTCCGGGTCAGTGATCGGTGGATCGGTGGTTGCATGTTACGGAGACACTTCCCTATGTACAAAACCGAGCTACTGTAGTCTCGAGCAAGGATGCGAGGCCTTCGAGTAACCTGTCGATTGTGCGACAATTTCTCCAGTGATCTGGTATTACGCATAACGTGCGTTGCGTGGTTGCGTACGAGTGCGTCACCCTGGATGGCTCGGAGGAGGATGGAAACAGGCACCGTAGATCATAGCGATGCAGAACCACAAAAATGCGATGGTCAGTCGCATCTTTGGCATGTTGAAAGATTCTCATCAGTATAGTGGTTTGCCACAATAGTGGGCGGCTCCACTCTCATGCGATTATCAACTCTGTTCCCCTGGAGTTGTTGATCACAGACTGGGAAATACCATGCCGTACCACATTATACGCCAAATAGTTGAATACCAAACACTGCCCAACCGCGGCCTTCCCAAGCTCTTGCAAAACACCAACGACTCTTGTCTGTCTTTCATAAAAACACCTCATCTGAGACCACGATATCCGCCGATAACCTGTGGCCCGTTTGCTAGATTGTACATTAATCCGCTTCGAAGCTGTTCAAGGTGCTAACTCGTCATGGATCCGGCTCGCTGCTCTCGGGCCTCGTGCAAACGGTAAAGCGCAATGAAGTGTTGATACACCAGGCAGAAGTCACAATACTTGCAACCCGATTGCTTTCTACGCTATCCATACCTTGAAAGCTCCAAAGGATCCGACTCGGAGTCCATGAAACCCAAGCGAAACATCTTATGACTTTTGCTATTCATCCTAATATTGCGGATGCTTGGCCAGACTTGTGGGAGTCTTCCAACAAGTCAAGACATCTATCACATAGAGCCATGTTAGGTTTGCGCGTCATCGCTTCACCTTGCTATCAAACGACTGCCTGAAGCCACAGTCGAGCTCACTAATGGCACCAGACATCGCCTGAGCCTCCCCGTGGCACTCGACTTAACTTTTAACATATTGACACTGCAGCACATACATCTGGAGGCCATGATATCAAGTCCATGGCGTGTTGCCTGGCTCCTCGTTGTTCTCCTACTCTTCGAGTTCGGTACCACAAATTGATGGCGATCGACATGGACCTACGAACTAGTCCACGCCTCATCTGGGCTTTTGATGAGCTCAAAATATGTTGATGCAATCCATTCATCTCCTGTTTCGCATTGACAAGCTCCGTGGAAATGCGGCCCGAACTTCCGCCAGAGATGGAGCGAGCAACGGCATCGTCGAACCGGTCTCACATGAACCACAGCGGTAGCTTCCATGAAGAGAACATGAGCCATTCACACAGTCAGCCTCATGAGACGTCAAGCCAAGAGAGCACTCACATATGTTCTGTATGTACCACGGAGGGAAACTATAACGCTGCCATCATTTAGAAGATGTTTCAGCCCCACCGTGGTGTAGTGCTGCAGCATGAGACATGCTGCAATGGACAAAGGTCCAGCTCAAAATTTGTAGCGCCTAGAACTCAATGAGTCTGCGTACCCACGCGACAATTGGATCATGTACAAGTAGATGATTCACTCTCGGCGGGATCACCCAGGACGACTGAGCGAGAGTGCATCTTGGAGGGCCAATGTGCTCTCACTTCTTAAGAGCGTCAAGAGTCCAGACCGAAGGTTGGGAAGGTATCCTAGGTACTTGATGCGGTCTACCAGAATGATTTCTGGGCGGTGAATAGCACGTGAGCGGGATGTCGCATCGTCAAGGTTGACATCACGAGGAAATAGGCTTTCGTCCGATTCCAAAGTGCTCAAGAAGCCTTCTATCTTGTCAGAGGCTCCAGCGAGAGAAATACTGCCTGGGCAGCAAGAGTGCGGCTAATAGCATTCGTTACTGAATTCGCGACCGTCTCGTCGTGCAGATACTGGATTTGTTGGAGTATTATCGTGGATTGGGTGAAGTGTTGGAAAGGTACAATGTACATATCGACTGTACGCTTGTGAGTAGTCGCTATTGGTGCGGTCTGAAAAATGCTATGCCATCGCACGTCAAGGACAGCACACACTTGGGCGGTCAATTCCGTGCAAGCCACCTGTGCCTGCATATGCAAGAAGGAAGAAGCACTAACTAAGATGCGGCTTCTCGTCCTCGAATTTATCCAAGCGATCAAAACAAGACGGGCCAAACCGAAGTGGTTTAGGTAAGGTAAGAGTAAACACCGCTACAACAACCTGAAATTAAGCGGAGACTGGTTGATTGAGTGACATGATAAGTTGCCAGTGATGACAGTGACCATGTGAACGCGTGGTAGCAAGGCTTACATTAGTGATATGCGGGATACACAAGCTACATCACCACTACTTCGCATCCTCTACCACATTCTTCGCACCGTGCTTCTTGCCATAGTTGAACACCTTCGCATCCATATCAGGTCCAACAAACAACCACACGATCGCCACGATCCATGACATGACAGTGTCGACGAAGATGTTGTTCCTCGTGCTCCCACCGAGCATGCCCCAGCGGAGCACCGAAGCAAGAATCTGAGTCGTGACAATGAAGCCACCCTTCTCCAGTCCTCTCACAGCACCAGCGGCGATTTCATCTTCGGTCTGGACAATGTCGCCTTTCTCGAGTCCCTTGGTGACAGCGTGTTTCGTAAGATTCTCGGTCTGCAAGCCAGGTGATGCGATAGTGCCGGGCATGATGAGGTGGATGCTGATGTCGCGCTCAGGTGCTTTGGCACGGATGTCAGCATCTTTTGAGCGCCTCCAGCCATTGTAAAGGAGTACTTCCGAGCGAAGAGTGTCTGCTAAAGAGCGCAAGGCTGCTTTGGCCGGGCTGTAAGGTGCGTAGCCTGCAATGCCGAAAAGAGCTGCGACGGAAGAAGTCATGATGAACTGCCTTGGGCTATTCGAGGAGATCGAATCTTGCTGCTTGGATGAAGATGGCTGAACCCAGGCTTTCATAGTAGCATGCGCGAGATATGCCGCGCCCCAGTAGTTGGTGTCCATCTGGCTGCGCAAGGTCTCAACTGGGGTTTCTGTAAAGAGCGCTGGGTGGGCGGCGCCAGCGATTTGCCAGACGATGTCAGGAGCCTGTCCATGGTTCCAGGCAGTCGTCTCTGCCACGATGCGATTGTTCTCCTCGGCGCTGCTCACGTCTGCTGAGATGGTGGTGAAACGCTGCTTAGCAGGGTCCTTCGCCGCAGCCTGTAACTCTGGTCAGTGAAATGAATAGGCTGTTGCGATCATCAAGTCACATACGCTGACATATGCAAGCGCGTCTGCCAGACGGCCCTGGTTTCTCGCGACAATGACAATGTTTGCTCCTTTTTGTGCTAAGATCTTGGCCACACCGCGGCCCATACCGGTGGAGCCACCAGTAAGCAATACAGTCTGCAGTCAAGTGTCAGCTTATATATACTTCTCATATCTTGTTTCAGCGTGCCATACCTTGCCATCCACATCCAGGTAATTCTTGCGGCTGAACAGACCCATGATGTCTAACGCGAGAAATGCGATGAACAGAGCAAGACAAGCAGACGCCCAGTAGTAACCAAATACCATTCTCGATACGAGGAAGGCCACTCAGCTGGAGATAAGCAGTTACTCCTGTTCCTGGCTCCGGATGTAAGCCAGCCGCTCCTCGTTTATATTTATTGTTTAGGGTCGATCCTTTTGGGTTTGCTTGGCGTTGTCAGCTGTCACATCAGTCAGGGCGAAGCGCGGGGACCTGACTTTTGGTGGCATGTGAAGACGTCAGTCAAATAAACCATCATCAATCACCGCTCAATGAAAAGATCCGTCCACCGCCGTTCCACTTAAACAACAACCACTAAAACTAGCACTCAAACAAACACCACCTCCACCCAGCCAAACCACCCAAAAAAAACCAAACAATGTCCTCCGAATCCCGCCCCATAGACCCCCTCCGCTTCGCCGAAGCCCTCGAAACCCTCCCCCTCGACGCCTTGCACGCCAAAGCCGCCGAGCTCTCCAACAGCATCGAGCAACTGCGCTCGTCCAACGAGCAAATGGTGCCCTTCGCCGACGAGGGCGATCAAGACTGTAAAGATGCCATGTTCGAGAACCTCGGCGTCATCACGCGCATGCACAACCGCGTCGAGCTGATCAAGGCTGAAGTGGAGAAGAGGGGGATGCCGTGGCCGAGTGAGGAGCGGGAGAGGGGCGTGGTAGATGTCCAGAGGTTGAGAGAGTTTGGGATGGAGGGGGAGAATGGGGAACAGATTATCGTTGGGAGGCAGGAGGGTGATGCGCCTGCTGTGAATGGAACGGCGACGGCGAATGGAAGTGCTGGTGGGGAGGGTACTGGTACCAGGGCACAGCAAAGTGGACGTCTGACCGACGAAGAGCTGAGGCGACAACTAGAGGCGCAGATGGGCATGGACGACGAGGAAGGCGTGCACCTTTGAGGCGCCTGTGATGATGAACGACGAGCTACAGAACATCGAACATGACTATCACGACCTCTACATACCCAGGCGAACCAGCATTATGGTTCTTCGACGCCAGAGGGTGGCAACGTGGACAGCTTTATGCCTATCGCCCCGCGTTGCGTGTATATACTGAAAGTCATAACAGACCCGAGCCTTGCTGTAAGGCCAGCCTGGTGACATGGCCAGGTGACAGTCAGGCGTTGATAAATGTTCATCCGCAGCGGATGGACACTGACGCCTTGAAATCGAGCCAGATGAGCGGCCACAAAGACTTCCGAAGTATGTTAGATTGGGCGTCATATGGAGGGCTGTGACGACGATTCGAGGGTGATTTGATGAAGAGGTCATAGTGTAGTGGCAACGCTGCTTTCAAAACTGGCAGCAGTGTTATCACTAGTTGCCTCAGCTTGTCACGACACCTACTGCTTAATCGCTGCTACAAGTGCGAGTCCTTCTAGAAACAGCTTCACATGCCGAGCAGGCTACCGCATTCCGAATACTGGACACCGCCTTGCGATCCGCTACACATTATTGAAAAGTAATCAAATATGCAAGCGAGCATTCAAGAAGTTTAATCGAAGAAAAATGTCAATTGCAGCCGTATGTTGCAAGGATAATCGCATCGAAGACGCCCCACCTAGCATACAACCGAATGATTGACCAGTTCCCATTCTTTAGCAACGACAACAACAAAAACTCCCATATTCCGCAACGTAAAGAGAGGCAACTTCCTTTGTAAAAGAAAACAAAAGGTTGATCCCCTGGTTTTCCCCTTTTCTCGAATATCGCAAAATGCATTCTTTCGTGACGTGTTATTCTAAGACGGCCCTAGTTGTGCCTTGTGCACGTAATCGTTTGCGCGCTTCTTTCATGGTTTCACGTGATGGCTTTGCGCGGTTCGTGCGTCGGCGGAATCTCGCTGCGCTGGTTGTAGCTCTACCTCTACTGGTGGCCGGCCTTGCGGAGAGAGTTGCTGAGCCACTCAAGACCTTCGTAGAGACCGTCACCGGAGGTGGCGCAAGTGGACTGGATGTACTGTTTGGGAAAGTCAGTATAGTGCATTTTAGTAATCTGACACGTGCCAGTTGCGGAATTTCTGTAAGTGAAAGACGTA
>Ga0265797_10008474_pt1 | contig 13685 bp, 15 predicted proteins | sample P2T30metagenome_FD_192433 | JGI IMG/M metagenome (GOLD analysis project Ga0265797, IMG submission 192433) | Plant litter microbial communities from East Loma Ridge, Irvine, California - P2 T30 | ecosystem: Environmental > Terrestrial > Plant litter > Unclassified | place: USA: California... | reverse complement strand
TGGTGTATGTGAAATGTGTTTACAGTGGACAGGCAGATCGGCCCTGCGCTGAAAACAATTGAGGCAAACCCGTCGGCTCGAGACTTTTAGCGATCTAGTCTAATCTAATCTTTGCGGCTCGTCGCACGGTTCACGAGCCTAATTTTCAGGGATCGGAACTTCTTACAGCTTATCGATAAAGACATGGCATTTGTCGACTGCACTCTTGAACGCTACCTATCTTGACACGCATTCTGTCTTCTCTCTGTTGCCGATGTCTTTGGTGTCAGCGGAAACTGCAACCCATCAAGACCATGGTGCTTCGCCACGATGCGACGCCCTAAAGAGACGAGTGGCCATATCATGGTGGCAGTTGTGATCTCTTTGGTCAGCACATTGGCGAATGGGTAACTGGTCCGCCTTCAGCTGATTAGGTTCTCAAGCATACATATATCGGATGGAATCCTCTACCAGACCACTCAGCTCGCTTGGTCAAGGTAAGCAAAGGAATTTTTGGACATGCCAATAATCTCCGTGCAAAACTCCTCTTTCTCTTGATCCCACTTGACACGCGCTTTCATTGTGAACGAGAGCCTCGATATTCCTCACAGATCTCTTTACAAACCACAATCGCTTGGAACAAATTCCTCCGATCAACACCACCGCCGGACTGCAATATGTGGGAATACGTCCCCTACGATCCTTACGGGCGCAACATGCCATCTCCCGAAAGATTCAAAACACTCACAAGACCCAAAGTGCGCTCGTGGAGAGCCAGATGCGCGTATGATAATCCTCATCATACCGTCATATCACTGATGTTCGTAACTAATCTCCGACACAGACACGCACAAAATGCCAACTCGTCGCCGCTGCTGAGACTCCCAGCAGAACTGCGAACCAAGGTCTACGAGTATGCACTTGGGGGCAATGCTCTTCATATTGCCCGCTCCATCACCTATAAGGCCGACGGGAGCTCCAAGGCATGCTTTTCATCCTGTATTTGCACTGTGAAACAATGGCACGGCAGTGGCTATGGACAATTCCTCCAGCCTGACATGTGCCGCTTAGAGCCATACAATCTTCGCCTTCATCTAAGCCTCCTTCGTTGCTGCTCTCAGGTTTACATGGAAGCCGCACTGATCCCCTTCACACACAACACCTTCAGCTTCGCCGACGCCGTTCTTTTACCGCAATTTATCTCTATCCTGGTCCCGGCGCAAGTCACTGCGATCACATCACTGGCGCTCAGCAACATCTTCGCGGGCGACCTGTTAGAGCCGGAGTACTGGTACGGGTTTCCTGAGCTTCGCCATCTGTCTGTCACGATCCGTGGCCACGCGGGCTGCTTGGATTATGACGAGCACCAGCGGGATTATCGCAGATTCAACGACTTATACATCAGCGACGCTCGGATGGCGTGGGAGGACAACCTGTCACATGAACCGCTGGAACACTTCAATTTGATGTCCTTCAAGCTTCGCATAGTCTGCGCGTGTGGTGTGATATTGAAGGATTGTCCAACGCAGCGAGATTGGCAGCAGTGGGCTGAAAGCATCGAAATCAGGGTGTCGGCGAGGCGGTACAGAAGAAGGCATGAGAGACGGCAAGGGTCAGGGCGTCAGTTGCTCCAGATCCATCCTCTCGATCGCGCGATACCAGTTCAGACCCCGTTGGGCAACTGTCTCGGGAGATTCAAGGGTTGGTACACCCAGTACCTCCTAAACTGGAAGAGATCTTTGGTCGACAACTTCCTGCATTCGATGCGTAGTGAAACTCGATTCAGCAGCCTTGGACGACAATAACCGTTCAGTTTGGCGCAGGAGTCCGGCTGGCATGCGGGACGACCCCTGGGGTACCCATGCATCTGGCCTGACGCATATCTAAGCACGAGAATATATATACGCACATGTAGCTTGTGCAACTGCGAAAAAAAGACAATAGAAGACCCTACCCCAATAGCCCTAGAATGTCAGTTGAAGTCAACTGAAGCATGCATTGTGTACATGTACCGGTGTGCATGTGATGTACTTACAGCGTCTGAGAGATTAGTTCCTGGTACATGTAGACATGTGCGGTTTCAACGATTATGCAGGTCTTGCTGGGAAGTTCTTGGAATCGAATACATTGGATCTACATGTGTGGAGGATTTATCGAGACGAACATTGCGTCACCCATTTATCGATCCTCCGCCTCGGCAAGATAACGATAACGATAACAAACAGACCCACAACCATGCACCTACCTCCTACATCAAGCACCATGTGAGCATCCAAGCCTTGACGCTACATCACATCAGTGTAACCTCATCTATCCCACACCATCATGTCCCTCTCCCAGCACCCCGAACCCCCAATAAACCTCCTCCGCGGCTGGCCCGCCTCCACCCTCCTCCCAACAACCCTCATCAAACACGCCGCCCACGCCGCCCTCTCCAACCCCCAAATCGCATCCGACGCTCTCTCATACGGCCCCGACCCAGGCTACGAGCCTGCTCGCGTCGCAATCGCCCAATGGCTCACCGAATCATACGCAACCCCATCGCCAACCACGCCGGATAGACTATGTATCACAGGCGGGGCTTCGCAGAACCTGGGCAGTTTGCTGGGCGTGTACACGGATCCGGCGTACACGCGGAATATATGGATCGTGGCGCCGGCGTATTTTCTGGCGTTTCGGATTTTTGAGGATGCTGGGTTTGGGGGGAGGATGAGGGCTGTGCCTGAGGATGGAGAGGAACTGGATATTGCGTTCCTGGAGCGGGAGATTAGGAAGAGCGAGGAGCGGGATAGTGTGAGAGGGGCAGGTGTGAGTGAATCGGTGTATAAACCGCAAAGAGCGAGAGCGAAAGTTTACAGACACGTCGTATACTGCGTGCCGTCGTTTGCGAACCCGTCGTCGAGGACGATGAGTTTGCGCCGAAGAGAGCAGTTGGTGAGGTTGGCGAGGCGGTATGATATGTTGCTTGTTGCGGACGACGTGTATGATTTCTTGCAGTGGCCTGCTGCTGCGAAGCAGGGCCGTGGTTTAGACTCTGATTCGGGCTCACGGCAGGAGTACATGCCGCGCCTTGTCGACGTCGATCGAGATATCGACGGCGGCGCAGAGCGCGAGGGATCTGATGGTTTCGGCAACGCCTGCTCCAATGGCTCGTTCTCCAAGATTGCTGGGCCCGGCGTACGCTGTGGGTGGGTAGAAGGGACAAAGAAGTTCGCGTATGGTGCGAGCCAGACGTAAGTCCTGTTTCCGCCCTTACTGTCTTTCTCTATGGTAATCGCTCCTCTGAGTTTGGCTTGTCGCACGCTGTCAAACCTCTGTCCTCCCCAGTGGCACACCTCTCGTACACCCACCTTCCTTTTCTTTCTCCATTGGCAACTGACACAAAACCTACACCTACAGCGGCACAACCTGTTCCGGCGGCGCCCCAAGCCAACTCACATCCACATTCATGACCCACCTACTCCAGACCGGGCAACTCCAAGACCACATCAAACACACGCTACAACCAGCCTACGCCAAAAACTACCGCGCCCTGCACGACGCTATCACAAAGCACCTGCTTCCTCTGAACTTCACTCTCCCCCAGCCCACACGTGACGTCGTGGGCGGGTTTTTCGTTTGGTTGAGCCTACCTGAAGGGCTGGCTGCTAGTGAGTTTGCGCATGTGTGTAAGGAGGAAGAGGGCGTGATTATTGCTCCGGGAGCGATGTTTGAGGTTCCTGGGGATGAGAGTGTGAAGTTTGATGGGAATGTGAGATTGTGTTTTGCATGGGAGGAGGCGCAGCGGTTGGTGGAAGGAGTGAGGAGGATGAAAGTGGCGGCGGAGAAGGTGATGGCTGGTGAGAGGAGGAGAGGTAGTGGGGAGTATGTGTTTGTTGAGAAGAAGGATGTTGGAGGAGGGGTGGCCGAGTTCAAATGATGCTCGCCCTCTTGTTGAGCATCATGGGCCATGATGAACTTTGGTGCGAGGTATCACGACGGTCCTTTGATGAGAGACGTTGGACTTCTCCAGATCTCTGTGGAATGATGAATAGAGATAGAGACATATTTCTCACGAGTTCGAAGGCAGCAATGCAGATCCCCGACACATTATCTCAGTGGCATCATCGGAGACGAAATCTTTCGGCAGGCATTCCATAAAGCTCCACAGAAGGAAGATACCAACGACTCAAGCTTCCGCCGAACTTCAACCTCTCTGATGGGTCCGAACGACACACTAAATCTCAGCATGAGCCAATGACGTTTGGCAGTTGCGACAATTGTGTCGAACTTCCCAGAACGTAGCCTCAAAATCGCATCTATCGCTCACGACAAAATTTGTACAGAAACGCTGGGAACGGATTGGTATGGTAATTTCTTTGAACGCATATCATACGCATCACTGACCGGTCTGCAGGCTTAGAAGGAAAACCTTGGTACTGTCTTTCGATCAAAGAAGAGTGGCAGTATCATGCTGCCGCTGCAGACTCTCACATTAGTCGTCCTCTGCGGCCTACCACTGCAATGCCCGTACAAGACATGGTCAGCCATCTCTAGAGACCTTCTCGCAGGTTTCTTCTGCTTCTACGGACACTCAATTACTGCAATCTCGCCCAGACTGCCGTTCAGTCTCGCCATCGCCTACGTAGTTTGGGTCTCTACACCCGGCTCTTTCAGCTCATTGACACTGCCACGCCACTCGGAATTCATGCACAACCTGGCCCTTTCACCTGACGAAGAACCCAAAGAATGCAAAATATGCTGGGACGATGCCCGTCTCGCCAGCATGCCTTGTGGCCACCGCTTCTGCAAGCGCTGTTTGCAGCTCATGGGCGAGCAATTCCAAACCGCATGCCCCATGTGTCGCGTACCACTTTTCAGCAGACACGACCGGGCGATGTTCATCGTGTCGAAGAGCGCAGTCGCCATCTCAGCAGTCAATCTCGCCATCTACTCCCTGCGACTGTTACGCGAGGTTCAAGCTGGAAGATATGCTCTCGCAGTCGTCTCGCTCGGGAGCATGAGCCCTATGGTCTTCCATCTACTGTTTACGATCTGGCAGTGTCGAACCAAAGGCGAGAATTGGTGGCGGGATTCTGCGGTGTCTACGACGGAACCAACGCGTGGACAATTGAAGGGTGCAGGCTTTGCTTTGGCGACTGGGTTGTCTTTACTTGCGCAGACATTGTGGGTCACGAGGAGCAGCATGTATGCGTAGAGCCATGACTTGCCATAGTACGCTATAGCGATTTCTGTGCATGGAAATAGAGACAATCTCGGTCGTTGTCTGCGGACACGTGGTGAGCTCGCCGCCAAAACCCTGGCCAGCCCACAGAGAGTCAAAAGGTGTTGACGACTTGAAGGCTCACAGCCGAGCACAAGCAAGAGTGTTCACCACAGACCTACCAAGGGAGAACTCTTAGCGCAGTCACTGTCCCTAGAAAAAAAAAACATAGTGAACCGTACTTTGCAGAGAGAGAGTTGAAATAAAAAAAATCTTGAATTCAAACGCCTTTCGCTCACATCACTCCTCGCTAACCCCTCATGATAAACCCCCTAAAGTGCCCTCTTAGGCAGCAGCAGGGAAGCAGTCCTCGTACTTCTTGCTGTGCTTGTTGCTGGCGTGCTCCTCGAGCGCCGGGCGCTTGGCGGTGGACTGGAAATCCTGGAAGCAGATCTTGCACTTGATGCTCTTGGCTGCGAGGTTCTGTGGATGATTTTAGTTTTGATTGAAGTTGTGAGTGGCATAAGGAAAAAAGAAACGTACGGATTTCAGCTGAGATTTGGCGACAGGACCGGCGTCCTGTTTGCGGTCGCGCTTGGAAGCTGCTTTTGCGCCGTTGCCCATGGTTGCTGATGTGTGTGGTTTGGTGGTTTTGGTGTGGGAGAGAGAGTGTGTGTGGAGGAGTTGTGGAGATGTGGAGATTTATTTATTATTGGTCGTGAAGATCGTGAATCGTGATGTGCTTTGCTGACAGCCAGCCAGTAAATATTTATCCACTGTTTGTGTTGAGAGATTTTTTCCGCGTGCGCCCCGCGCAATTTTAACGCTAGCGTGACAGCGTGCAGAGAGCCTCGAAGATAGATAGGGACATGTGGGTATTAGGCTTTCCGACACTCGTGTATAATGGATATATCAAGAGGAAACAATACTGTGCTGCTGAAATTGCTAGCCACAGAATCTCTAGGGGTTTCCTATGCGTTTTGAAATCGCGAATTAGCGGCTGTAACATGTGATCACGTCCTCTTGTGCTCTGTTTTTTTCTTTTTGCCACATGTCATCTACTAACTCGCATCTGGTCATTGCGCGAAAATACACATGCATGTAAGTCGCTGGCATTTGTAATTTCACATTGATCAGTCTTCTTAACTAAGCACAGGAAAGGTTCAAGCCTACAAAAAGAAAGATCAGTACCCCTGAAGCCCGAACAAAACTCGAACAACCTCATCATGCTGCGTTAAATCGACATGACACGTTTTGAAGACATCCCGTACGACTCGACAGAATGATCCGTTCAATGTGGCTTTAGGAAATATCTTTGACTGAGGTGTCGTTCCTGTCGTTTGTCCACCTCTCCACCTCTGCGCACAGAGTGTCGACGTCCGTCTCGCTCTCACTGCGGGTGTTCATGTTGAACCGGACAGAAGAGCATCCCAGTATCTCCTTGCAAAGTCTACGCCCTCCAGCGTAGAACTCTTTCTTGTAACCGTAAACCGTTGCGGTGATGGTGAGGGGGTCCATTTCACATCTCAAGACAGCCGATGAGTACAAGGGTCGATTAGCCCATGTTCTGAGATCGTTTGCTTGGAGAGCTTCCCAATAAACAGCAAGCTCGTCACATCTACCGCCGGCCGTCCGCTTGCTCGGCCTCTGTTGTGACACCACTGTCCAATTGCTTTGCTCCGATCTTTGGGTACGATGTCGGTACCCGCCTATATGGGCATCTCCCAATGGGGTAGGCGCCGAAGGATCCAATGTTACTTCATTTTCTTGCTCCGTGAAGTTTGGCGTTCCTCTCAATGCTGATGGCCAGCATCGGTGGATGCTGTGGAACTTGTCTCCCGCGGTTTGTGAGAACGTGAAGACGTGTTCGATTCGATGAAGTGGCTTAGATCCCAGATCTGTGGTGTGTATGCGCAATTTCAGAGCAGCAAGACCTCTCTGAGCAGCGAAACCCTTCTGAGCAGCGAAACCCTTCTGAGCAGCAACACCTCTCTGAGCAGCAAGACCTTCCTGAGTATCTCGTGGTGGCTCTTTCTTTTGCCAGAGCAATCTCAGAGCAGCAAGACCCCGTTTCCAGAGCGACTTCAGACCGGCAAATCCCCTCTCAACATCTGGCGATGGATCTCGCGCTGGCGGTGGATCTTGCGGTGGCTCTTCCGGTAGGTTTTCTTTCTTCCAGAAGGTATCTTCCTCAAAGGCACACTGAATGCTCGCTGTTCCCAAAAGAATGTTGGCCAAACTCACTCCTAGGCAGGACTCGAAAGTCTCGAGCTCAGGCGGCTGGCTGAGGTCTCTCAAGCGGGGGTCGTCCTTTGGACGTCCGAAAGGGTGGAAATGTTTAACCATGGTGTTTGTACGCTCGGGGATGAAATATTGCATCGAGCTTGTAGCTTAGTGCCGACTAGCATCAAATACTAGGACAACTCCGATCGATGTTATGTTGCGCGTCCCCGCACTCACGCCACAAGGCAGGCCAAGGACATCAGGAGATATCCATGGGCTGTTCCATGCATGCAGCATATAAGGATGTCAGCCGATTCGCTAACAACCTCATCCCACAATGCGCCCATCTGACGGAGAGCTCTAGGCTCTCGCTTGTCAGCAAATTGCTGTTTCATAGCCATCATGATATCTAACCACCTCTGGCGCCTCGAGACCTTCACCTAGACATGATGAGCAGCCTCCTCGGTATGGCTTCCCTCGACACTAAGAAAGAGTCTTCCTTACCGTCTCCGAGTACGGAAGACGACTCAGAGTGGCTTGACGATATACCCGGCAATCTGGACACGTTCGTGCGCTTGTCCAAGGCTGGCCTGTACGCAAAGGCGAATCTGTTCTTCGATCACCTGCTAAAACAGTATGCTGCGAACGACTTCGCCATCGCTGCTCAGTACGCAGACACGCTGATTGAACAAGGCGCGTTCAAGGCTGCCGAAGATTTCCTCGACGACCATGGTCTTGTCTCCAACAGAATGTTTGCGAAAGAAGAGCAAACCGTATTTCGATTATTGTACGCCAACGCCAGAATGTATACACGCTTCGAGTGGGAACAAGCCGCCGAAGTTGCAGCCAAAGCGGTTTGCACAGTCGGACAAGTGCTCGTAGAAGAATACATGTCGCCAACACAGGTTCGTCAAACGAGAGAGAAATCCTGCACGATCCTTGCTAATGGGTTGTAGTTGCAAATCCAAATCATCAGCCTTCGCATCATTGGCATCTTACTCAGACACGCACAGACCGACGAGAGTCTCAAATTTGCGATGCAGACCAGCGGAGTTTCCGAATCGGACAAACCTGCTGCTGGCTGGAGAGATCTCATCATCTCCTTGCTAAAAGCAAATCACGTCTGGGAAGCTCACACCCTTTTCACGATATACATCGACCATGAAGGACCTCACGACCAGGCCGAACTTTGTCAGATACTGGAAGCTATCCCTAGCGATCTTGATCCGATATACGGGCCCCTCGACGAGGCTAAGCTCCGTCAGACACCGGACGATGTTCGGATTCCCGGCTCTCTTGATCCGATACACAGGCCCCAAGATGAGGCTAAGCTCCGTCAGACACCGGACAATGTTCGGATTGCCGGCCATCTTGATACGATGTACCAACTTGTGGAAATGTCAATGTTGAGCGAATGTCTGCGATGTGTTGACCTACCAAGCGACAAAACTGGTTATTGGAGCCATGCACTCGAAGTAACGCTCAAAGATGGAAGTAGCACAATGGACAGCACGCAATACCTAATCGAAACATCAAGTGCATACCAAGCATTGAAACTCTTTGCCGCGGAACAACAGAAAACCCGAGATATCGACTTACCCGAGCAGATGCTCGATAGTGCAATGGAAAATGGGAACTTCATGTTCGCGCTTGCCATTTGCGCTCGACACGCCATTGATCTGCCTGAAAACTGGACAGCACAAACTGGAGCCGACATCAAGGCCATCACGTATTGGCATCGCGGCTCCAAAGATCCGCGACCGTCCTTTCCGACAGGGGAAGTCCTGCTCAACGTCGAATCGTATCCCACAGCCAAGAGTAAACATTCACACGATCCCACGCGAGCATTGCGGATAACAGTATCACATTCAACGGCGAAAAGTGTTCAAATTCGGTTGCGGGCTGTAAAAAGAACGATGCAGAGGCCCGTCCTTGCTGTCATTGCTTTTGCGCTGAACGGGGTCTCACGCGCTGCGAATGCGTGCAACAGGCTTGTCCCTGGATTTTTCGGCGAAGTCATCAAGCCAATGTCTAGGGCTGCGAGTGGCACTCTAGACAGCGACTATGGCAATCTGGCAACCTTGCGGAACAGTTTCCAAAGAATCACGCAGAAAGCTATCCTTGTCTTAGTCACTGCAATCTTGAAGATCTCCGTGGGTGCCATGATAGGATATCTTGGACCTGTCGACTCTATCTGGAAGACTATCATAGACAACCCTGTCAGCCAGGAGCTGTTTGAAGTTCTCGAAAAGAACTGGTGGGTCGCGGCTCGCTTTTTCGTCGACTTATTAGAACCAGCGAAGCGATTTGCAAGCGCAGGATCTTTGGACGGTGATCCGTCCTACGAAGCCAAAACATGGAACGCCCACAATGAGCTCGACCTTTCGCAAGCCATGAATCGCCATGCCGTTCTTTGCCAAGTCCAGCGTTTTCTTATTTCTATCTTGAACGTGTTACGACAAAAGGACTTAAGTGTCGGGCAATTTCTGATGGACACAAGACTCGAGACGGATACCACTGGACTCGTCGTGACAAGAATGGTGCTCAAACGTCAAGATGACAAAGTCAGACCAGCCGACTCATGGATATTTGTCAATGGTATCGGCGGCGAGGCTTACTGGAACCATCTGGCAGTCTCGAAGATCCAAGACTTCTTCTTCGACGTCGACAATCCGGACGATCACAGCGAAGACGCCAGTGCACGCCGCACAGTGATCAAGAGCGTGTTCAGCAGGAGCGACGGAATTCTCTGGGACATGCTCGAATGTGTTAGCGAACGGCGGTCTGAGAATACCGTAGTGAGAAAACGACTAGACACTTCGTACGGAGTTCCTTTGAGTTCTCGAACATCAAGTAGCCGCGAAGCCCAAGCAGCGCTCTCGCACACTCTCCGATCCGCTCTCTCTGACTCCAAGAGCTCGCAGAAGGACATCGTCGTCATCGCTCACTCGCAAGGCTGCCTCCTCCTTCGTCTCGCTCTCGAAGAAATCTTCTCCGACGTCCAAGAGGACTTCCGAGATGTAATGCGCTCTCACTTACACGTCTATACCTTCGGCAACCCGGCTTACGACTGGGATGTCCATGCGTACACCGCAGGCACAGAACACTTCGCCAACGAGTTAGACTTTGTGGCGAAGCTGGGCGTCTTACGACGCTTTAGCAGTGACCCAGCCGAGAGCGTGCGAAATGATCTGACGTACTGCTCACGGTGCAGAGCGGGCGATGAGAAGCATTTGCCGAAGCAGCGGATCTTCGTTAACAACAAACGACAATCTGGCCATCTGTTTGGCAGTCAGTATAGTTTGCAGCAGAGGGATTATGATTGTGTCAACGGCGGGAGCTCGTCTGCGTTGCTGTCTCGATCCGAGAGGAGAAGTGGTTGATGTTTCGTTGTCAGGCTACTCGAAAGTAATGGAATGCTTCTGAATCTACGCGCGTTCACTAGATCGACTACAAGTCCTCCAGTATACCAGTGCTGCATGTCGGCGAAGCAATGCCATCCGGTGCCAGGGGCCTTAGTAAGAAACACACAGCATCAGCTGGGCACCAGAATTAGACGCAGCCTAGACCCTGTTGCGATGATGTTCAGTGCGCAGTTAAACTCAATCTGCTGTCTGGCTCCACCTCCACTGCGGCAAGGATTCTTCGCGCTGATGCAAGACGATCCTACCCGGACTCACGAGGATGCTGTATCGATGCTAGCGGTTTCAGCATACGGTCTCCAGTCCAGGGAACACGGTCGTTCCCAAGATGAAGAATATCAATTCCCCCACCCTACAGAAGGCGTCCGCTCAGTAACTACCTAGACCCAAGCATAGACCACTAGGTATCAGGACCAAGTGATGAACTACATTTCTGAAAACAACGACCGCGGAACAGAACACGAATCCATATGTTTTGGGCCGAATATGTGGATCGTCCTAGCTCTAAGATCCGACCATTCAGAACTATCCAACAGTTTCCCATCTAATGATAGGCGCTGGCATGTGCTAACCTTCTGCCTTACATCAAACTTCGAACCTTCAAAGTGAGGTTGACACGACATGATCGAACTATGCACGCAGTAGTGATCTGCACGACGCAGGCTTCTCGGCCATCTCAATCCTTGTTTAAGTTGAGATGAATCGTAAAATCAAAAGACTCTGGACAGAATTCGTGATGTCCTCCACTGTCCACAGCATAAGCGCCACAAAAACGTTCGGCTTCCTTGGAAAATACTCGGCTCAGGATTGAACCACATATACAAAGACACACACGCTGCGTTCATATGGCACCGGAGGCGAATAGGCATTCATTCCACCGCATGCCGCTGAGCTTTTCCATACGCAAGATATGATCCTAGCTCTCCACACTGAATCTCCTGACACTCAGCTGGCGAGACTTATTTCTGGTATTATGCATAGCCCGTGTCAACTTATCAGGCCATCACGCCACGACCTCTACCGCGCGAGGATATTCACTGGCTTTCGTCCCGAAATTTCTGGGTAGACTACTCCCGTGGTTACTCGATCCTACGACTCCGTCCACCAAACGAATCGTTTCACATCACCTCGCACTACTGAATCCATCTGCAAACACGAACATGCCATTCTCAGGTCTGACGTTGCTGTTCATCTTCTTGTGTACTAGTAAATTTACCGCTGGAGAAAACGTCAACGGCGCAACAGGCGCTATCAACGATACCGTTCCCACATCAACTGAGAACGAGGCAACAATCTACACAATTCTTGTTGGCAAAGACAAGGAAACATACACTCCGAACAGTATCAATCCCGGCCCTGGCGACATCGTTTCCTTCGTCTTCTACTCGGGCCAACACTCGGTGATCAAAGCCGAGTACGGCTACCCGTGCGTTCCGTACGAAAATCTCGAAGGTCACAATGGGCAAGGCTTCTACAGCGGCATCTTCACGGTGACCGAAGAGCAGGTTGACAAGGGCGATGTGAGTGCAAAGTACCAAAATCTAGCTTCGGCTCGCCCCATTTGCTAATCTGATCGCAGCTCCCAGTGTGGAATCTGACCATCAATAGCACTAGGCCGACTTTCTTCTATTGTGGTCTTGCGGGCGGCTGCGCAGGCTGGGGCATGGTGGGGGCTCTTAACACCGATGCTGAACACTCCATCGCTACGCAGATCAAGATTGCTCGGGTATTAGATCTACTTCCTGACAGAATCGAAATCCAGATGGCTGACTCCACTGATTGGTATATAGGAAGCGGAATATGTTTTGACGCCTGGCCAACCGCTCCCAGCCGACGTCTCCACGTCCATGGCGAGCCTTGCCGCGAGCGCTGCGACAGTCACAGTCTTGGCCTTGCCGAGTTCTGATCCGAGCTTGGCTGCTGCGAGTGCTGCGGAAAGTACTGCAGCCGTGATGGATGAGAGCGTGGGAAAGAGTGCAGGCTCGTCAACTTTGTCGGCTGGTGCGATCATTGGGGTGGTGATAGGTGGGATTGCTTTGCTCGTCGTTGCGGGCGGTCTCTTTTGGTGAGTACACTCGCTCCCGCGTGGACTTGGAACCTTTGCGCTGACAGCTTGCAGTAAGTTCTGCAGTGAGCGGCCCCTGAACAAGTGCATGTGTACCACCGCTACTACAAGTAGTGATGCCTCGTCCGCCATAAGTCTCAAAGAGATGCCTTTCGAACAAGTGCAGCTCATCGCGAAATGAGTCTCCGTGTGACGATGGACTGACAGCTTATCAGGTCTTTCCCTCCGCTCCAAGGCATTATCCCAACAGCTGCGTCGCAACAAAGAGCTCCAAACCGGCCCTGCGGATTGCAACAGCAGGTCGATGAGCACGTACAGTGCCGAGCTCCCACCGTACGCATATGCCATGCCCCAACAGCGTGTTGAAAACAACCGATGCTGCATTGCCGAAGTGGACAGCACTGCGTTGAGTGAACTTGACTACGCTTCTCGTTACACAATTAGCCCGGAACCTTGCGAGGTCGACGCCTCGGGGGGGATTTCTCCTCCGCAAGACAACTCATACCTACAGCACATATGCCGGAGGTAAGTCGTTCTCTCGAATTTGATCTCGCGATCAGAGCACTTACGACCTCTAGACTTTTCCAAGTATCAGGCAGCAACCATTCCGGAAACACTCCGTCGCAACTCCACTCGCAGCTCGTACATGAGATGGAAGCAACGTCTCCGCTATGGGAGAGTAAAGAACCATCGAGGGATATTTCGGAATGTTAAGGTAACCTTGAGAGCTCTCAATGGTACTTCTAGGGTGTTTCCTAGGTTGCTTGTTAAGGAGCCTGAGCATGTTCAAAAT
>Ga0265797_10008472_pt1 | contig 13688 bp, 14 predicted proteins | sample P2T30metagenome_FD_192433 | JGI IMG/M metagenome (GOLD analysis project Ga0265797, IMG submission 192433) | Plant litter microbial communities from East Loma Ridge, Irvine, California - P2 T30 | ecosystem: Environmental > Terrestrial > Plant litter > Unclassified | place: USA: California... | reverse complement strand
CGTGACTAGGTCCCGGCAACATGTAGTCCCGAGTTCAGCTACATCACGCATGCCAAGCTCAAACTAGATGTGGACTTCCCGACCTACAGAAAACGCTCCTGTGGCGCTAAAACAACCGAGCAGCTAAAAGTTGCGAGAATGTTGGACGTGGACGCATGTTCATATTCGGCTCGAGAGGAGTATGGTGCCCGACGTAGGTATGTCGATTGCGGCTGCAGCGCGCCGCTCAGTCGTCATGGTACCGCCTACGATTCCTCGTGGCTTGTTCTAAGACATATCGAAAGACCATCCAAGCATGGTGTACCAAATTCGCTTTTGCGGGGAAGTCGCATGCAGCTCCGCTGTAGTGTATTGGATATCTCGTGCTAGCGAACAAGTTCTGTGTCGTCCTCTGCGACAAGACGTTCCCGCTCAGGAACCCATTCTCCGTCGTCTACCTCGTCGTCGACGCGCTGCGTCTTCGAGTCGCGGTAGAACACGTAATGCTGAAGGAAAAAGATGACATCGAAAACAATAGTGATGTTACCCAGCCCAAACTTGACGGGATTGCCCGTGAGGCCGGTCCAGTCATTCTGCAACGCCGAGTCTATAACCAATTGTGCCAGAGACAGCCACCCTCCGGAAAAGTCCAGCAAGATGGGATAAATGCTCCAGCCCACCGTTGACTTGCGTTTGTAGTTGACCCAAGCTTGTGGAATGTACTTCAGGAACACGGTCGTGAGCTTGACGTAGCCAAGTGCGTATATCTGCGGCACGTTAGCCCATGATGCTAACACATCTGCAGGGCCACTTACGACATCGATCCAGGCCCACCCACTGGCATCGTCTGCGCCGTTCTCGCCTAGCCACAAAACCAGGAGAACTACGGTCATGACGCTCACGACGAGGCCCCAGAATATGCCCAAAACAGCTCGACTGATCCTCTGGGTCCTTCCTACCTTGAAACCCCACACAGATGGGAAGAACTGCGAGTATATGATGGTGCACATCAACGCACCGTGTGCTGCGAATAGGAAGTCATTGAATCGCATGGTCGTCTCAGGCGCGTCTGGATGTCGGTGTGCGTACTGCGCGCGTATCGTAGGGGAGTAGAGGAAGCATGTCGTCGATATGGCGTAGCAGTAGAAGCCCAGAATGTTTAGTGTGGGGAAGTCGATGGCGAGACCCAGTGTAGACTTGCGGAAGTAGTTGGAGACAGGTTGCGGGTAGAAAGACGCGCTCCTGCAAAGTCACAATCAGCACAAGAAAGGCGCCCTGCTCGCACAATAAATACTGACCATGTGAGAAAGTACGACCAGCCCAGCACACGCGAGATCGCTTTGGCAAAGGCTTCAAGCTCGCTATCGGTCATAGTCGCTGGCGCAGCTCATACGATGCTGTATGTACGTGAGGATGTCGATGCGATGAGCCTTCGGAGCGTTGTAAGCGCCGGGCGCAAGTGACATCGGGCAAATAAGCAGCGGCGAGGGTCAAGATCATGGGGGTTTGAAGTATCTGTAGTTTTCTAGTATTGTTACGGAGTTCACGACGCCTGACGTGGAAGCGTGCTACATGGCTGCGATGATTTCATACGCGAAGTCGCGGGATGTCGCGACGTCGCAACGCTCGTGCTCCCGCGGCATGACTCGATGTCTTACCGAACCGAACACATGGAATTCCGATCGGTATTACAGCGCACATTGAGCACCAAGCCTCCATCGGCATTCACGACACTTCTCGCTCACATCAGTCGGCACTCGTGTGTAGCACGTCGTAGGAAAAATTTTGTGCGTCGGAGTCGGACCCGCCAGTGTGCATTTGTTGCTCTTAATCTTTCAGTTTCTCAAATCCACGACTCTGGAGCAGTTCCCAGACCTTTGAGGGGCGTCTTTCCCTAGGATGGGATTCAAGATTTGTTGCTGGTCTCTCACACTCTGCATGTAGCTCATGCCTTCGCAGCCCACGCGTTCCCAGCCTTGACATACAGACCCGCCAACAGAATCGTCGACGCGATCCACGTCAAAGACCTCAACCTGGACGTCTTCTGCCTCGTACACCTCATGTACAGTACCGTGTACAGCACCCTCATGGCCAGATAGCTTCCGGTGACTGCATTCATCGTCCCTGGAAATCTCATGAGCGCCCCACTCCAGCACGTCAAGAAATGACAGAATCTCATACCTGAGTTTACTCCAGCCATATTACCCGCCAACACAGCTCCGATGAAAAACGGCGCGTTCTCCAGTCCATTCTTGTGTGCCGCTTCGGCCTTCTCAAACTTGGCATAGCAGTCTGCTGGTACGGACTTCTGGTAGGACGCGTTGGTGTCGATACCGCGCGGGTTGAGGTTATCCCAGTTCCTGTTGTTGGCCTTCTTGATGAGAGCGACCTTTCATGCGTTAGTCGTGCGGTCAGCCAAAAGATATGTGTAAGTTGACACTAGATGACTGACAGCGTGGGCGTGCGGATACAACGTGATGAACCAGTAAATTGGAATGGTATAGAGGGAGTAGTTCGTCATCATTGGCAGTGCTGAGAGTGTCTGAGTACGATCGTGTTTGCTATCTATGGACAAGAGAAGGTTTTCAACCCAATAGCTTTAGAAAATTCCGAGGCTGGTCTTTATGCCTGATGCAGGTACACCCTGCATTGATCAGTAATCTTCTGGAGGAAGCTACAGCCTGAACAAACGGCAGCTCGCAAGCTTCACCTCGTCTGTGGAAAGTACGACTAGCCCAGTTAGATTCGAGATTTCCGTCTAGACTTCCAAGCACAAGTAAGGTGACAGGTGGCCGTACTATAAGTTGAAGGGAATATAGCTGTCGAATCATGTTCCACCACCGCTAATCGCATATACACATATCCTCCAGTTCTCGCCGTCGCCACCAGACTACAAAAACATGCCTCGCTGCTCGTCTTCCTCTGCCATCATAGCCAGCATAATCTCAATGTTGGCAATCGAAAGCGCTTTCTTGTCCTCGACAGCGACAGAAATAGCACAAGCCATAGCTTTCTTGATTTGCCGACCATTAAGGTTCAGCTTCGCGAGCTTTTCCAGATCCTGGTCATTGATCTTGGCGACCGACAGATCCTTGGGGATGTTGTTTAGGCAGTTTTTCCAGATCTTGAAGCGCATGTCAGGCGACAAGTCGCCATAGTGCAGCTTGAAGTGGATACGGCTGTCGAACGCGTTATCGATGTTACGTTGACGGTTCGTAGTCATGATGAGGACGCCCTGGAAGTATTCGAGGCGGCGTAGGAAGACGCTCGATACTAATGTCGTCGCGCTCCGAGAGGAACACGTCGGCTTCGTCGATGAGCAGAACACAGCCCCATTGCTTGGTCACATCTAGGACCATGTCGAGATTCTGCTCCATGGTGGATACGCTTGTGCCGAGCTCGCCAGCAGAGAGCATGTACAAGGGTCGCTCGGTGACTTCTGCGATGACTTCTGCGGTCAAGGTCTTGCCGACACCGGGGTTGCCACTGAAGAGGCCGACCAAGCCTTTGCCTTTGCCGCTCACTACGTCGTCAAAGGTCTCAGTGCCGTTGCGGTGGGACTTGACGAGGGAGTGGATGAGGTCGCGCTTGACCGTGTCCATGACGAGCTTTGAGAAAGCGTTGTGATCCCAGACCACAGGCTCGAAGCGGGTAACGGCGAAGAGACACCACTTCTTCTGCCGAAAACCGAAGCCACCGATGCAGTGATTGCAGAAGATGAGATCCTCCTCGCTCACGTCGGACGGCTCTAGCTCCAGCTGGACTGGGGGCTTGAGGAGATCAGTGTACTCGTTCTGCTGTAAGAACATCTTGGTATCGAGCATAATTCGGCTAGAGATATAAACAATGACCTTCTTGTACTCGCCCTCCACTATGACCTGTCGGTTTTCCTAAGATACACACACGAAGTTAGCTTTTGTCTTAGATACAAATCGCACATGAAACTTGACCTACCGTGATGGCAGCACCAAGGTACTCCTTGCAGGTTCCACGAGGCGCTCCCAGCAGCTCCATTTATGCCTTGCCGCGCGCTTTGAGCGCTGCACAAACCGCGTCCTTCTCTGGGAGACGTTCGAGCGGCACCATAGAAAGGCTAGGCACTTTCCGACCGCCGTCGAACTGTTTGATGTGGGCGTGCTCCGCGCCCCATCCGAACTGCTCCCCGTCATGAGAGAGATATTGAAGATCGAGGCAGAAAACCTTCTTACCACGGGTAACGGGAGCCTCCTCGTACCGGCAACCTTGCATCTTGAGAATCTGGTCTTCGCGAAGGAGATTGCTCTGTAGAGGGTTTAGGTACGATGTCAGTGTTCGTCTCACGTTCAGCTTGTATATGCAGCTCTGACCTTAGTGTAGACAGTGGCGCCTGGAGGAAAGATGGCCCAGAGCAGGTCGAAAGTGAGCTTGTCGTGTTCTGACAAGGAATACAACGTAGCCTGAGTTGCAGCGTGATCTTCCGCGATGTATTGAAGGACAACATTAAGTTCGTCAATCAGTGCCACCTCCGGCGTTTCCTTTGCCTGCTCGGTCTTGACTCGCTCCGCAAGGCGCAGTCGGGCGTGAAAAAGATGTTCCGGGGTAATGACGGGAGGCGACTGATTCAGTTCCATGCCCGAGATGCCCGCAAACATCTCGGCTAGCGTGTTTCGCAGTAATTTGCTCTTGATTTCGATTTCGGTCTTGTGTGGACGGCCATTATCGTCGATGATTCGCCGCACTTTGAGAACCACGTGAGAAGTCTGGCCAGCCTTGTCGTCATCCGACGGTGCAAGGGGCTTGTAGCGGTACTTGCGCTGCTTCTGTATAGGTTAAGGTTCGAAGTTAGTGTTTGTCTCACGAGCAGATCGTACATAGAACACTTGCCTTGCTGTAGATCTGATCGAGCCGCTGGATACGCTCCTTGCTCCGTGGTTCCTTCTCATTGCTGCGCTTAGCCTTGCCGTCGCCCTCCTTGGTCACAGCATCGGAGGCATTGCTATCAGAGTCACTGCTGGACACAAGATTCGCATCGCTGTCTCCGGAACCTGCCTCATCCACGGTAGCCTGGTCTAGCGACGTCGTTATGGTCGCGACGTCTCGCCACGGCAATCTGTTCGGACTCGTCAGTCGTGGTCGAGACATCTTGTCCACCGAGAAAAACGTGCTTCGCGGAATGTTTGGAAAATGTTGCCATTGTTGTAAAGTGATGTACTTTGTCGTTTGAAATGGATGTCCAAGTTGCTAGGATATGGTTATGAAGCGCTGGAAGGTGACTTGAGTTAGTGATGGAGTTGTTTTGTTAAAGACCTGTGTACGAGGGAGGCCCTTGGTTATATAGCGGGAGGAGCATGAGCACGGGCTTGCAAACGTACTGGCGAACAGGTTCGTACATCACGCAATGAAGGTATTGACAAACGTGCCGGCTGCCTCGCACGTTATGATTTTTGATGTCACTGGGATATCCCAAACGAGGTCAGCTAGGCAAGCAGACGCACACTGTGCCAACAGTCGGGCACAGCGCGGCTCATTTACCGCCGGCAGTCGATGGCGTGGTCCCTGCGGGAGGCTCGCACTCTATGCTGAGGACATACAGGGGGGTCTTTTGGCAAGGAGCGTTGCTCAATTTGCAGGGTTTGGGCCGCGGGCGTCCGTTGTGGAGATAGAAATCTCCTTGCGGCAGTGCGTGTAGCCAACTTAAAATTGCGCGGGTGTCAGCCATGTATATATCCAAAGAACGTAGTGTTTGATGTGACGTGTAGCAAGCAGGACTCGAGCGTACTCCTCGAAGTGAAAGATCGACTGCATGAAGAAGATCACACTCTGTGAGCATATCAATCGAAAGAAACGGTTCAGGTTTGAACCAGCTTCATTGCTGGGGAGTCCTCGCACCATACTCTAATCTACATCTTGTCAGCCATTCCAGCAGAACCCATCCATTCAATATACTGCTCGATGTCCTTCTGCATGGCGTTGGTCGCGTTGACGAGCAGGCCTGTAATTGGCGTCTTTCCAGCCTCATTCTTCATCGTGTCGATGAAAGCGTTGTTGAAGGCGTCGTTGATGTTGACCTTGGCGATACCGCAATCAATGCACTCCTTGAGCAGCTTCTCTTGGAACCATTCCTTGCCAGCACCGTGCAAGACCAAATTGACCCTGTCACCGACCTTCGCATGTATACGCTTCAATCGTTCGTAATCAAGCTGTGGTCCCTGAGGTCCGTACTTTCCGTGAACGTTGCCGAAAGCAGGCGCAAGCCAATCGATACCCGTAGCAACAAAGTCCTCGGCCTGCTCAGGTGTCGTCAAGATAGCCTCAAGTCCAGCAATGTCTGCGACACCATCTTCACCACCATCTATCCGGCCTGGCTCTGCTTCTGTCACCATCCCTCGCTCGTTGCAGTACTTGACCAGCTCTCTAGTCTTGTCCAGGTTGTCGTCGTAATGGCTCATGTCGACCATTATGCCATCTAGCCCGTTCTTGTAATTCGCAGCTTTTTTGACAATCTCTGGTGTCTGTGCATGATCCATGTGTAGAGCCACCGGGACCGATGCGTTGTCGGCAGCTTCTCGCGCTGCGTGGATCAGGATGCCGTCGGCGAACTCGATAGCCCAGGGGAAGAGCTGGATGATCAAGGGCGCTCGCTTGGCTTCTGCGGCGCGTACGGATGCCAGGATGCCTTCGACGTTGTAGCAGCATGTCGCGCACACTGCATACTTGTTTGCTGCGGCATGCTTGACGAGCTGTACTGCTTTGTTCTGGGATAAATTGGGAGCCATGTTGATAGAATGTTCGTGAGAAAACTGGGGTCAGAGTTGGAAACAATGGGAAAGGGAAGAGCGAAATTCAGAAGATCAGACGCCGGATCAATGCTGAGCGAGAGACGATAGTCAAGTATCGACCCGACTGCTTTCCGAGCGTCGGAATGATGTAGTGTAGTGGGGCATCGGCATCTGCTCGAAAGACGGCAAGCACCGAGTGACCGGCCACCGGTTAATCTTAATTACTGTTGGCTAATTGGATGGCAAGAGCTGCAAAATGTGTGCTTGGAAAAGTGTCTTGTCTTACTCGAAATGGTGTTGCCGCGGCGTCTGAACAAGAAGTAGTTCCCTCGTTTGGGCACGCCAATAGTCAGGTCTCTTTTCACTCACAGAACCTGAGATGCTTTGCAAAGGTAAGATAGCGGCAGCAATGAGTGGGCTTGCCCACTATAACTTATTCGATAGCAAGCACTGTTGCTGTGTGGTAGACTTTGAATCGGTTCCCAAGATGATATGAACAGCACCAAGCTCTTACTCGGCGTGGAAGCTGTTGAGATATGCATATTTGCCACGAGCCATCTTGCTCGATCCTCATCTCGTCGATCTGTCTGAAGATGTGGAGTGAAAGGAGAAATGTCGAAGTTGCCAGCCAAAACCACTAAGCTTAGTCATGTATTTTAGCGCGTGCGCGTCTCTGTCTCTACGCGTCGCCGTGGCGCGTCACTTCCCCAAATCAATTAGCGAATCGCTTCACTCACTCATTCTGAATCGCGAATTGCTCGTCATTCCTCCCCTGAGAGCATTCGCACAACGCAGCCATGGTTCGCGGCGTCGAAGGCAACGAGATGTCTACACCTCGGCCCTCACAGAAAAAGCAGCCACCGTCCGGCTCGCAGTCCGGCAAGAATCAGAAGTCCATCCTGGGCTTCTTCCAGAAGAAGTCAAGCAATTCGCCCAGTCCCGCACCGTCAACTATTGCGACAGTCAAGAAGACGCCAGTTTCGGCGCTTTCGAAGACGGCATTTTCCAGACCACCAGCATCCGTTACACCTATTCCTAGCAGCGATGCACCCATACCTTCGAGTCCAATCAAGCAGGAGGAAGACTCTACGAGTGGAAGGAACAAGGAGAATGGTCTGCCCTCACCATGTTTCTCGTCGGATGTGGAGACTAACCGCGTCATCTCAGAGGTTGCAGGCGTTGCATTCAGTAGCCCTTCCAGGAAGGTACGTTAGCAGTGTCTACAATGATTCAAACGCATCGGCTAATACTGTCTTTCAGGCTCGGAAGAGTGTGAACTATGTGGAATCCGACGACGACGAGGACGAGATGTTCGCGCCCATCGCCAACAACTCGCGAGGCAGAGCTACAAAGCGCATGAGGGTCAGTCTGGACGATGACTCTGACGACGAATTCGGGCTCGATGCTGCCACTCAGCAGGCTATGCTCGAAGATGATGGTGCGTTTCCATCCTGTCATCGGACGAAAAGATCACAGTCGTTCCAGGGAGCTGACGAGACACAGATATGGACGACTTCATCGCTCCAGACAGCTCAGACGATGACCAAGTCGTCTCGAAGAAGCGCAAACGACCATCTTCAACGAAACCTGCGATCAAAGCATCCCCAGCTTCGTCTTCTCCAGTCGCACAACCCAAAGACGAAGACGAAGAAGAAGAAGATGTTATAATGACCGGCACGTCCACAGCGCAAAAGTGGAAGTACGATCCGAACAACCTCTACGTCTACCAGGCTCGCCCTCCTAAGCAAATCAAGACGGAGTACAGGCAGAGGAAAGAGAAGCCATCTGCTTCGGAATCAGAGAAGAGGCATACTTGGCTGGCGCACCTGCAGGATGCCGACGGCCATCCTGTCGGCCACCCTGACTACGACCCTCGGACGTTGTTCATCCCGCCAGATGCTTGGAAAAAGTTCTCCGCCTTCGAAACGCAATACTGGGAAATCAAGTGCAAATTCTGGGACACGATTGTGTTCTTCAAGAAGGGCAAATTCTACGAGCTGTACGAAAAGGACGCTACACATGGCCACCAGCTGTTCGACTTCAAGCTGACAGACCGCGTCAATATGCGAATGGCCGGTGTACCTGAGGCCTCTCTCGATGTGTGGGCTACCCAGTTCGTCGCCCAAGGGTTCAAGGTTGCGAGAGTGGACCAGATGGAATCAAAACTTGCGAAAGAGATGCGCGAGCGTGGTGGCGAGAAGCCTGCGAAGGCAAGTAAAGAGGACAAAGTCATCCGACGAGAACTCGCTGCTGTCCTCACCGCTGGTACCCTTGTAGACACCGGCATGCTCCAAAACGAAATGTCTACCTACTGTATGGCGATCAAGGAGATCGATCGCGACAATCTCCCTGAGTTTGGCGTTGCATTCGTCGACTCTGCGACCGCACAATTTCAGTTCTGCGAGTTCACTGACGATATTGACATGACCAAATTCGAGACACTCGTCGCGCAGATGAGACCTGGCGAGCTGCTCATTGAGAAGTCATGCCTCTCCGCAAAAGCCTTGCGCATCCTTAAGAACAACACGGGGCCCAGCACTATCTGGAACTATATGAAGCCGAATAAAGAGTTCTGGTCAGCCGACATCGCGATTCGCGAGATTGAGGTCGCCAAATACTACGAATCTCCTACAGAGGACAACATCGAAGCTTGGCCACCCGTCCTCCGCGAGGCAAGAGAGCAAGAACTTGTCATGTCCGCATTTGGAGCTCTTTTGCAATACCTGCGGACCCTCAAGATCGAGCGCGATCTCGTCACATGCGGCAATTTCCAATGGTACGATCCAATTCGGAAAGCAACCAGCCTGGTGCTTGACGGCCAGAGCCTGATCAATCTCGAAATATTCGCCAATAGCTTTGATGGCTCCACTGAAGGCACGTTATTCGCAATGTTGAACCGCTGCATTACCCCGTTCGGCAAGCGACTGCTGAGACAATGGGTCTGCCATCCGCTTGCAGATGCGTCCAAGATTAATGCTCGACTTGATGCTGTAGACGCATTGAACGCCGACTCCACTATCATGGACAACTTCAGTAACTCCCTGAGCAAGCTGCCAGATCTGGAACGACTCATCTCTCGTGTGCACGCGAATAGGTGCAAGGCCCAAGACTTCTTGAGGGTCCTCGAAGGGTTCGAGCAAATTGACTATACGATCGGTCTACTCAAGCAGTTCAGTGATGGCGATGGAGTCATTGGACAGATCATCGCTGCCATGCCCGACCTTGCCTCTGCGCTGTCACCATGGAAATCGGCTTTCGATCGAGACTTGGCCAAAAAGGAAGGCATCCTAGTCCCAGAGCCTGGCGTGGAAGAAAACTTCGACAAGAGCCAGCAGGTGATCAAGGACTGCAAAGACAACCTCGATCAGCTCATCAAGAAGGCGCGGAAAGAGCTAGGGAACAACAACATCGTCTACAAGGATATCGGCAAAGAGATCTACCAACTAGAGATACCCAAAAAGACAAAGGTACCGAACAGCTGGGATCAGATGTCAGCCACAGCCAAGGTCACTCGATACTACACACCCGAGCTCCGAAAGCTTGTTCGAGCTCTCCAGGAGGCCGAAGAGACTCATGGTCAGGTCGTGCGTGAAGTAGCTACACGCTTTTGCGAACGCTTCGATGAAGAGTACAAGACCTGGCTCGCCGCCGTCAAGATCATCGCTCAACTTGACTGTCTGATCAGTCTCGCCAAAGCGTCTGCGTCTCTGGGTGAACCCAGCTGCCGCCCTCGGTTCGTGGAGGATAAGCGCACTATCGTCGAGTTCGAAGAGCTGCGTCACCCGTGCATGCTCAACACTGTGGACGACTTCATTCCTAACGACATTAGGCTCGGCGGCGACTCAGCGAACATCAGCCTCCTCACCGGTGCCAACGCTGCCGGCAAGTCAACAATCCTCCGCATGACTTGCATTGCGGTCATCCTCGCACAAGTCGGATGCTACCTGCCCTGCACATCCGCTACCCTAACGCCAGTCGACCGCATCATGTCTCGCCTCGGTGCCAACGACAACATCTTCGCCGCACAGTCCACCTTCTTCGTCGAACTTTCCGAGACTCAGAAGATCCTGTCAGAAGCTACGCCTCGCTCCCTCGTCATCCTCGACGAGCTCGGCCGCGGCACCTCATCCTACGACGGCGTCGCAGTCGCACAAGCCGTGCTGCACGACATCGCGTCGCGTGTGGGCTGCGTGGGCTTCTTCGCAACGCACTACCGCTCGCTGGCCAAGGAATTCGAATTCCACCCCGAGGTACAAAACAAGCGCATGCGTATTCACGTCGACGAATCGTCAAAGTCCATCACCTTCTTGTACAAGCTTGAAGAGGGCGTGGCGGAGGGCAGTTTCGGCATGCATTGCGCGGCCATGTGCGGTATTCCAGATAAGATCATTAAGAATGCTGAGAAGGCGGCGCAAGAGTGGGAGCATACGTCCAGGCTGGGCGAGAGAATGGAGGTCAAGCGTGAGGAGGGAGGTGTCTATGTCCCACTGGGTATTCAGAGCGATGTGGCTTGGGCTCTGCGCGAGGGACTGGAGGGAGTGGGTGATCGAGCGCTTGATGTCTTGCGTGAGGCTATTGCCGCTCTGTAGAGTTTGGTGAAGAGGAGCCGTCTGAGGGTTAGTGTACGATGAGAGCATTACTTTTCTCAAGCGCGGCGCAGAGATTTCGACAGAGAGGTACGGACTACAACGTACTATGGGATGAGATGTATCTTTACTCGGGCGGCGTCTCAGCGCGTGCAAAACATACCCATAATCTAGCATAACGTAGTTTATAAGCGAGTGGACATTACAAGCGAGTGGTCACCCCACCAACTTTCAGCAACGCGCAAAACTCTAACTCTTATGGCGCCCACAACTCAAGCCCAGCTAGCCTCTCGCGAGGCTGATATACACCTTGCAATCTCAGCACTTCAACAGGATCAAATTCAGGCAGAGGCAGTCGCTGCACAAGCGTTTAATGTCCCTCGAAGTACACTCCACCGCCGACGCGCCGGGAAGCCTGCGCGACGCGATTGCCAGCCCAACTCAAAAAAGCTTACCCAGCTAGAAGAGGAGGTGATTGTCAACTATATCCTTGACCTAGATCGACGTGGATTTGCGCCTACGTACGCAGCCGTACGTGATATGGCTGATAAGCTGCTGGCTGCGCGCGGCGCAGGTCAGGTTGGCGTCCACTGGCCGCGCAACTTTGTCAAGCGTACAGACTCTCTTACGACGCGTTTCAACCGAGCCTACGATAGGCAGAGAGCTCTGTGCGAGGATTCCGTGTTAATTAGGAGCTGGTTTGAGCTTGTAGAGCAGACAAAGGCCAAGTACGGCATCCTTGACGAGGACGTCCACAACTTTGACGAGGCTGGCTTTATGATGGGCAAGATTACGACTCAGCTTGTTGTAACAAGATCAGAGAGGAGAGGCGCGCCAAAGGCTATCCAGCCTGGCAGTCGCGAGTGGACGACGGTAATCCAGGGAATCAACGCTGCTGGCTGGGCTATCCCACCGTTCATCATCTTTGCTGGCCAGCACCACCTGTCTGCCTGGTACGAGGAGGATATCCCGCGTGACTGGGCTATCGCTGTAAGCGACAATGGCTGGACAACCAACGAGCTTGGAGTTGAGTGGCTGAAGCACTTTATTAAGCATACAAATGGCAAGGTAGTTGGCGCGCGTCGGCTGCTTATCCTTGATGGCCATGAGAGCCACCACTCTCTGGAATTTCAGGAGCTCTGCAAGGAGAACAATATCTACACGCTCTGCATGCCGCCTCACTCATCCCACCTGCTGCAGCCGCTTGACGTGGGCTGCTTCTCGCCGTTGAAGCGCGCGTACAGCCGCGAGATCGAGGCGCTGATCCGCAACCACATCAACCACATCACGAAGCTTGAATTCCTGCCTGCCTTTAAGGCAGCCTTTGAGCGATCGTTTACGTCAGCCAATATCTGCTCAGCCTTTCGAGGCGCAGGCCTGGTCCCACTCCAGCCAGACGTTGTTCTGTCACAGCTGGATGTACAGCTCCGTACACCTACACCAGCGGCCCTACCAGAGGCTGTCTGGGAGGCTCGTACGCCGAGCAACGTACGTGAGCTTGAGGCTCAATCAACGCTGATACGTGATCGTGTGCGGCGGCACAAGAGCTCATCACCTGCCTCAATTATTCAAGCGATTAGCCAGCTCAAGAAGGGGGCAGCGGTGATGATGCTCTCGGCTGAGCTGATGCGCGATCGGATCACCAGCCTTGAAAGAGCCAACGAGGCAGCATCAAAGCGAAGGCAGCGCAAAAAGAAGCGCATACAGCAGCGCGGAGTCTTAACAAAGGGAGATGGAGAGGATATACTAGCTCAAAAAGAGGCTGAGCAGCAGATAGAGCGTGAACAGCGTCAAGGTGGAGAGCGATCAGGCCTTAGCCGCCAGGCTCTGGCGCGTTGCAAGAGGTGCAGAGAGACTGGGCACAACTCACGTACGTGCAAAAAGGATACTTTAGATACTGCTTAATCTACTCTCTTAATTTCTGCATCTTAGGTTGTAGTGTAGTTGAGCTGTACACTTGTGGAGTTGTGCAAAGTTGGTGGGGTGACCACTCGCTTGTAATGTCCACTCGCTTATAAACTACGTTACGCGAATAAACACCTGCAGGTCTTTACAGTTGGGGTGTAGATTATTTTGCCGTTGGCATTGATGCTGCCGAGCCTTTTTGCTCATAGTGGTTGCCTTCTAAGTTACCCTCCCGCGTCAACTACGCCACTCAGACTCATCCGCTATCACGCGAGATGATCATCCCGCTACCAAGGTTCAAGGGCATGGAATCCAGTGTGCCTCCGCCGCATTCCACGGTTGTCACACCCAACATGATGCAGACTCATTCGTTGGCTGTCCGGCCCGTCTCTCAAGGAATGCCGTCAACCGGGTTCGAATAGCGCCTTGTGATGGAAGATAGAAGTGAGATGTAAACGTT
>Ga0265797_10008471_pt1 | contig 13689 bp, 14 predicted proteins | sample P2T30metagenome_FD_192433 | JGI IMG/M metagenome (GOLD analysis project Ga0265797, IMG submission 192433) | Plant litter microbial communities from East Loma Ridge, Irvine, California - P2 T30 | ecosystem: Environmental > Terrestrial > Plant litter > Unclassified | place: USA: California... | reverse complement strand
CGAAGTACAACACGCAGTGCGCGAAATTGTAGGGCTACTGTACAAGATCCGGAAAGGCAGTACGGCAGAAGCATGTCTGATATTCCCCATGTTTGCCGCTGGTTGTGATGCGCAAGACGAGGGACAAAGAGAGAAAATCTTGAATCGGCTGGAAGGCGTGGAAGAATTTGGGCTCAATCATGTAAGTATGAAAAATATTCATGTTGATAATATCTCTGCTGACATTGACGTAGGTGCCGAAGATAAGCAATCTCATGAAGAGCGTTTGGGATACTGGGAAGCCATGGGAGTCGCTTGTGTCGGACGAGTTCTTTGGCTAAATAGGGGATTATTGACTGCGATATCAAATGTTACCACCATCAACAGTCGTCAAGGATAGATAAGGTCAAGCAGTCGTCAAGGATAAATAATGTCAAGCAGAGAGCAGAGTACACAGTGGCATTGGGTATCAAAGCTTAAGTACCATTCCCATACTCTACGAAGCACTGACTGAAGTCATTCGCGCAGTTACAAGATAGGTATATAGAGGTCGGACATTTGTAAATCTTTAACCCGACGAGGGATACTCTGCCTATGCCACAGAACGAAAAAGACCGTGTTTGGAGAAATGATTAGACAAGACCAAGCTAAGATCGTGATAACAGGTCCTTGAGCAAAGTATTAATGTGTACTGTCAAGGGTATCATCTATCCGTCGGATGTACAAGTACAGTATATCATACATGTCAATCTCAGCCCTCAGTTTCAACCTCGGCCTCACCAGGGCCACCATCCGCCCCTAGCCACCCTACTAGCCACCCTCGTTCCCTTCCCCACGCCATCTACACCCTCTCTGACCTCGCCAACAACGGCATCTATAGCCTGCTCCAACTCCTCCCTCTCTCTCTCCATAACCTCTGTGGCCTGTCCCCATTTCTGCTGCGCCATGTATCTCTGTTTTTCAATCGCTTTCCGGAGTTCGTCTTGCAAGTCGCGGATCTCGGCTGTGGTATCGTGCGTCTCCTCAATCGTCTCGAGTTTATACCAGAGGTAGTAGGTTAATTGGTATGTGAAGAGGGCGCCGAGGAAGCATTTCAGGATAGGTGAGCCGAATGTACCGTAGTATGCACCCTAGTTGGATTGTCAGTGCTACTGTCGGGGGAGTGGTATGTATGAGTGGTGGTGTTGGCGCAGAACTTGGGTATGACGTACGACACGCGATGGCTCCTTGGGTGGCGGAGGATGAGAATTTGGATTTGGCGGCGGGTGTGGTGGGCCAGCTTCGGCAGCATATGTTCGCGATACATGCTGTATTCTCGTCGATATCATTCGTCGGCTCCAGAGCGAGCGTGTTGCTCTGACGTGGTTCATGGATGGCCTCCGTTTTCTCTGTATCGTACAGCCAGCCTTGGTCCCACTTCCCGAAGTTCGACTCGAGCCAAACGGACGGAGAAGATAAATACGAGAGGAGGAATATATAATGGACAGGTGGGTATACGCGAGTACAAATACAGGCTAAACAAAGCGCAACAAGGTCAAGACGGCACTTCAGTGTGTACAAGAGCAAATATCCGCCTCACCAGCTTCTCACAAGCAGTAAACCTCCGCTCCATCTCCGCAAACCCACCCCTACCACCTTAGCGTCATGGTCCGTGCACAGCACCTTCCAAAGGAACACCTTGCACAACTCCCCAGGTCTGGCCTCTCCTTGTTGTCTAATATATCGCAACACCACCAAAACTCGCATTCGAGCCGCAGGCAAATCGCAGTCAAAACTCACCACTTGCAACACTGTCACTGTCCCAAGCGGTCCCAAATCCATCTATAAAGTTGCACAATGGTACGACTGGCATGCCGTGCCGTCTTGGACCCCCTCGCCAGTAACTAATGACATGCTCGCAGGCGCAAACACCGCAGCAGCGACAGGCAAACATGCGATTTGCAAAGGCACAGGAGAAGAAGATGGGCAAGCCAGAGTCCACAGCTGTTCCGGTAAAGAAGCGGGAACCGCAGAAGTCGCCTATTAGCAAGGGCTGGATCAGTAGGTCACGCATTCGCCATGTATGCAAGCAACACGGCTAACAAGTGTCTGTAGTCGTCCTTTCCTTCATACTGTGTGGTGGTCTACTCTTCGAGCTGCTCAAGCTCTTCTTCTAGACATGTCCCTCATCATCACTCGCCAGTCCATCACCTCGCGTCGTAGGCACACAATCAGGAGAAGGAGATGACGAGGCGAGTCTGAGAAGCGCAAAAGGCATATTATCACATTTCTTTCCACCAAACACATAGGGATTACGGCGTTACACAGGCAGCATAGGAAGCTTGGCTAGACGCTTCGGTATCAAGATAGATACCAGGACCATTTCGATTTCTATCTGTCGAAGACACATATCGCAGCTATATTACACTACTCTACGGGTGCATCTCCACCTTCGTCCATGACCACGGTCCGCCTCTTCTTTTTCTTCTTCTTGGCCTTGCCGCCGTCCTGGTCCTCGGCGGCCTCTTCACCTGCTTTTTCCTTGTCGGCATCGAGCTTCACCTTTTTCTTTTTCTTCTTGACAGTTCCCGCATTCTTGTCCTCGCCAATTTCTGGTGCCACTACGCGTGTATTCGTCGCTTCGTCTCCATCCACTGCCACTTTTCTGACCTTACTCTTCTTCTTCTTGACGGCGACCTCCTCCTTGACTTGCAGCCTTTCGCTCGCGCGCTGCATTTCAAGTCGTAATCTCTCCACCTCTTGAAGTGCCTTCTTCATCTCTGCGTCCTCCTGAGCCTTCCTCTCGACCTCGAACTGGGTAAGCTTGCGATTCGATATGCCTTCATCGTCAAGACTCAGTGCACCAAGACCAGAACTATCCACCTCCAGTAGTGATTTCTTTGCCTTGCTTGGGCGTGATTGTACAAGATCATCTCGTGAAGCATCTGACTCGCCAGGCCTGAGCGTCTCGTCTCCCATGATATCAATCTTTCGTATCGGCTTGCGTGGGCTTCTCGAGCGTGGTGCATTTTCGGAAGATGAGGCTTTGTCGTCGAGATTGAGCTCCATGATTGGGATGGAATCAATGTCTAACTCGTTCTCCCTGTTCCCGTCTCGAACTATCCTACTAAGTGGCGTCACTGGTCCACTGCCCCTGTCCGCTTCAAAGTCAATGTAAAAAGGATCGTCTTTGTATCGCTCTTTCCGCTCTGCTTTTCGGCGTGCAATGATGTCAGCATCCAGGTACTCATCCTCGGTTGCATTCTGGTATGAAGTAGGCTCTTTTTGCGGAGCATCTAGGCGATCTCCAGCCGGCGCAGCAACAGCAATTGCTTCTGTGTATGTGGCAGCGGGCTCCGAATAGGCTGCATACACATCATCTTCTTCCGTCTCAAAACCCTCTGCATCGGCAGCAGAGAGTAGGTTTTGCAGATTAACGTTGATCGGTGTGTCAAGATCTAGATCATCAGGAACTGAAACTTTTCGTTGCGCGCCGGGGGCAACAGGATTCAACTCGGCACCAGAAAAGAGGGCAGGTATAGCTTGCGTCAATAGTAGTGGTGGGTCAGTAAACGTGTCCTGGTCAGCGCTGGCAGCGGTGCCGGATGCTGCTTCGGCAGCAAGACGCATGAGCTCGAGATACTCGACGGCCCTCTCTTGTACTTCAAGACTAGGGTGTGTGGACAGCGGCTCTAAGAAGTGGATAATCCGTGCCATTAGCAGTGACATTAGTGTTTTTCGTTCCGGGGTCCATGATATTTGATCGTTTCCAGCCATGGCAGAGAATACCTTGGGTATCGCCTGCAGATACACGGCGACAGTCTTCGATGATAATTGAAGCGAGGATGGGTGTAAGAGTGAGGTCATGACGGGTTCCGGACGGGTAAGATGATTTGCAAACTCTCCCACCAGCCATCCAGCGTATTCGAGCACACCTTGACCGCCGTTTCCAGACACTGGGAACATCTGATCTCTCCGATCAATTAAAATGAGTGACTGCGCGGCATCTACGGCTTCGGCCCGAACGCTCTTTACACGTATGGCGATGTTTTGTAGTTCGTGCCCAATGCCACCGCCTATATCGTCCGAGTGCTCCAGCTCTTCGTCCTCTTCCACGACCGCCGCGGCTTTTGTTGCTGGCGATACTCGGACAAGCTGAGTAAGGACATCAATGTACCATTCGAAATCGGTAATGTTGCTGTAAGTGTCCCGTGAGCACATTTCCAATATCCTCCTGATGACGCTAATTCGGTAGTCGTCGGGCAGCGGTGGTGGTTGGTCAGACCTGTGCTCGTGCTGTGGTAGTGCCTCTTCGTCATCGGAATCCTCGTTGCCATACGGTGTTGGTCCGGTTAGCCGACCCCGATCGTTGTTTGGGTCGCTGACTGCTGTGGCAGTGGGTGCGTTGCGGAGCTGTCGCATCAATCTCCCAACAATGGCTGTAAGGTTATCGGTGTTGACCATGCCAACCACAAGATCCAGAGCGCGCATTCGTATAGAAATGTCGGGATCGTCGATACATTCGAGAATGACGTCCTGCTGCTGAGAAACGAGGTAAGGGTGTGACATGACAATCTTCTCGAAGGCGAGCAATGCGACATATTTTACTGTAGATGGATGAGAATCAAAACGTTGCATTACAGTGCACCTTGGCTTACAATTCGCATCACCCTCTATTATCATCATGCCACGCAATTTGCCGACACACAGTTTTGCGACTTCCTCGCCTTCTGCAGTGCCTTCGACGGCCTCCAAGATGCCACCCTGGATGATACCACTGATACATTCATATAGCAACGACATGGCAGAAGTTTCCCGAATGATTTTGGTCAAGGGCGGGAGTAGTTTCTTTATCAATCGCGGCTCCAAAGGAGTCAGAGTTGCAAACTGCTAAAGGTTAGCCACGAGACGCTTCTGTACTGCGTCGACACTTACGAGCTTGATAAGCTTTATAGCCATCCAGTTGTTCCCTCCTTCGACCAAGAGATCAAATAGCCTGGGCGCGAGCGGAAGAAAGTCCTGTGGTCGTCTCCATCCCAGCTCGCACACGACGTTGACGATAGCAGCCGTCACACTAGCATCTTCGTTATCGTCCAACAGGCGCTCCTTGATCTTGGGCCATGCGGGCCGCAGTGTCTCTGGATAGACAAGTGCCAGTCTGTACAGTGTCACAACCGTCTTCTTCCGAACCATGGCGTGCGAATGTGTCAAGCGCGGTATCAAGTCGGAAAGAACCGAGTTGGCCATACTCGGATTTATGACGTGTGGAATGGCGCCGAGGGGAAGAGCAATGTACTGCGGGCTTGAGCTCATAATGTCCTTCTTGAGCTGATTCTCGGCAAGTACCAGAACCTCGGTATCCCTGCGAAAGCTTTGTACGGCGGCCAGATATCCCGTACGCTTTTGCTTGAACTTGGAACTCGACATGACCTCCAAGACGTTGAAGCTCGCCCAGGACATGTCGTGGCCAAACATTTCGAGGTACGTGAGCTTCATGAGGGCCGTGGCCTTGAGATCCATGTCGTTTGTCCGTATCTCTTTGCGACATTCTTTAATACTCTCGGCAATGTATTCACGCTCGCTGCCCTTGTGGTTGCGGAGGCCTCGAATGAGGTCGAAGAGTGACTTTTCGAACCTACCAGTCAATTAGCCCACGGCACATGACGCAAAGACATGGATATCGAGAGTGTACATTTTGAGTTTAAAAAGCTGGTCAGGTGGCTTGCTGGAGTCGTATGTCTAGAGTATCTTGATAGGATGGCGCGCGAGGAGGGGTAGGTGGTTGGCGGGCGAGTGTGCAAGTTGAGCCAGCAGGCATGATCATGGAGAGTTTGTTATCAGGAGGCAGGCCCAAGAAGGCATCGATTCGGGTTGGGTAGACTACTTGTCGTCGAGGAAAGCGAATGGAGTGGAGTGGAGTTGTCGAGGCGATGGGCGACAAGGCGGACGGGCGTATTACTTCCCAAAGGCCGCACGCGCTAGTCTCCCCGACGGAGCTCGCAGCCAGCTCAACTCCACATGGGGCACTTTGCCCACCACCCACCCATAACAGCTGTCCCCAACCTCTTGACCCCGTCAATCGCAAAAATGACACAGGCTAACCTGCTTTCGCCTCCCGCCCAGATAGCGCCACCCCAAGCCCTCGCCCTTTCGCAAAAAGCACCCCTCATACTGTCCACATCGCCCACGCCCACCCTGCCATGGCCGCTCTCTCTGCTCTTCTCGCGCGAGACCCCCGAAACATGGACAATCCACGAGAATCTCTTCCTCTCCACGCTGCGCACCGGTGACGAGAGTGCTGCCCTGGCCATTCTCGAGCGCCTCGAAACCCGTTTTGGCGACCACAACGAGCGCATCATCGCACTTCGCGGCATCTACAACGAAGCAACCTCAAAGTCGGATGCCGATCTGGAAAATGTCTTGGACGCATATGAGAAGATACTGAAAGACGATCCCACCAACATGAGCATCCGAAAGAGAAGGGTTGCGGTACTAAAGGCTTTGGGTAGGACGACCGACGCACTTGGCGCCGTCACGGCGCTGTTGCAAAATAGCCCAACAGATGCAGAGGCATGGGCCGAGGCGAGTGAGCTATATGCAACCATGGCAGCGTGGGGGCAGGCCATCTACTGTGCGGAAGAAGTGCTACTCATTACCCCAAATGCGTGGAGCGTGAGTAGACCACGGCCGTGGGGGCGTCGACCAAAGCACATACTAAATGTAATGTCAGGCACATGCACATATCGCAACTCTACACTACCTCTCTACAGCCTCCAACAACCCGCCCAGCCTCACTTCTCTTGCGCTATCACTGAAGCACTTTTGCCGCTCTGTCGAGCTCAACGACTGGTACCTCCGCGGCTACTACGGCCTGAAGCTCATCAGCGCGAAGCTCAACAGCCTGCTCTCCGACTCGGCGTCTGCACCCAGCAAGCGAAATGCACAGGAAGACGACGAGGTTGCAATCCCCAACGGCCACATGGTCAAGAAGCTAGAGGAGCTAGCGACGAACAAGCTGGCTGAAATGATCAGGCAGTTCAAGTCGGGAAACAAGAGCTGGCAAGGCTTCGACGAGGCCGAGATCATTGCTGCACGTGAGCTTTTGGACAGAGATGGTAACATGATCCGGTAATGTTACGGTCGTCGCCATGGCCGGTTTCGACACAGACAGGCGTTAGGGCGTCTCGGTGTAGACAGATTGATGAGGGTACAGATGGACTGTGCTATACAGTTTACCAGATACCACTTTAATCCATGGTCCATTTTCATGTGGAGAAGAAGAAAAGCACACAACAGGTGACACACTATCCATCAGTCCCTGCAATTGGCAAAGTTGCGAGTGTGTATAATATTATTATTACAAGAGAATGCTTTCTGTCACCGTGATCCTGTATGTTCTCTTCTCACACCTCCCCCAATCGTCACCCGTCTTTTCTCGCCCACCTCACTCAACCGACGTGCTGCAAAATAATAATAAAAAAACGTTTTTTCCAATTTCCCACCGTCCCACGGATGCCCATATGTAATAGAATGCCGCACCAGCCGAGGGGTGGGGACTTGTGCTGACATAGTATATATATTCCCCTCTGGTCAAGGAGACGACGAGAATGCCGGTTCAGAACGCCGTCTGTAAATGCAAGATACAAGAAGAAAGTAGGGCCATGGGTCCCAGAAATCGCTCAGAACATGTCCAAAAAAGAAGTCCAAACTTGAATATGTCGTTTTTCTTTCCTAAACCATCAAATCCGTGACGAGCCGTTCCAGATATGCACGTGGCGTGGTTGCGAAGATACATCTAAAAGGCTCGGAGAGTCCCTGTGTGGGTAGCCTGTCTATATTTTGAGACCGCGCGTAAGATCCTCTAGGTCCAAACTGTTGTTTTCTTTGCCCTTTGAGTGTTTGTTCTTCCTTGCAGCCATCTTACCCCAGTCTTCATCTGCATCGTCATTTTCGTTGACACTCATCTGCGGGCCTGGGCTGCCCTTTTTCAAGATTCCCTTGATAGCACCCGTCCTGTTTTGGTTGGCGCCGCTCGAGGCTTGGAGCGTCATCGAGGTTCCGTTGGACATTGAATCGGAATGGTTGACTACGGGTCGGTACCTAGCGGACAGACCAATGTTAGAACGCTCCGACGGTGCGATGGAGGGAGTGTACCCTGGATGAGGGCCCATTAAGGACATTGTGCGCTGTTGGTTTGGGTTGCTGCCCGACATGATGGACATGGGTCGATTGGGCCCGCTTGGGACATTTAGGAAGCTGGCGCCGCCCATAGTACTCGCTGCATAGCCGTTGTTAGGCATAGCCATTGACATGCGCATATCTTGTTGTTGTTGTTGTTGTTGTTGCGGTTGCTGCATCATCTGAAGCTGCATTTGCTGCATGGCAATCATCTGCTGCATTTGCTGGAACTGTTGCATGTAGTCGTTTCCTTGTTGCATGGGGTATGCCATCTGGCCCATGCCCATGCCCATGCCGCCCATGGGCATCTGGCCACCCATCATATTCATCATGGGGTTCATGGGATTCATGCCGTTCATGGGGTTCATGCCGTTCATGCCGTTCATGCCGCCCATGGCATTCATGGGCATGGGCGACATGCGCATGGCGTTTTGTGGCTGACCGCTCGTGTTCATTTGTTGCCCGAGCATGCCAGTAAAAGGCCCGCCTTGAGGCTTTTTCGCCGACGCACCTCCCATGTACTTTTGCTTGGTCATGTCTCGCATCTGGATTTGATCCACAAGCGAAGGTTGCGACATGCCAGCGTCTTGATACATCATGGGAGGTGTCGCCATGCCACCAGCAATGGAATCGCCTGCGACAGAGCCAGGACCGCGTGCGAATCCGTTGAAGCCCATGGACTCGCGGTTCATGGGTCGAACTAAGCCACCGCCAATGTAGGGGGCACTATATGGGTCTTGAGGAAGATGTCTGGCAAACGCCGGCAGGCTTGCTTGTGGTGCGCGCTGGCCCAGGGCACCAGCAGACGCCGGGCGATCTGGTATGTACGAGGGCATGGCGTTTGTTGGCTGACTAGGGAACCTATTGCGTGCTTGGCTAGGAAAGCCGTGTTGGGCAAGGATGCCCAACGGTACGTCTTCATCCTCCCATTCTTCTGCCTTCATCGAAGTTTCCGATGGGAAGCCCATGCCGTCTGCCACACTTGCCGACTCTGCTGGCAGCGAGGGTGCTGTGGTAGAGCGACGCATGGCCTCGCGGGCGAAGTGCATCTGCTGGTTCTTGCGTCTCATCAACTCCTCCTCCTCTCGTCGCTTGATAGCATCCTCCTCATCCTCGTAGTCTTCGTCATCAGAGCTGTCTACTTGGGGTGGATGCGTCATGGTCTTCTTCTGGTACTCGCGGAACTCTGCCTGCGACATGACACGCCTGCCATCTGCCGTAGCGGGTGCAAGTGCACGGCTGCCGTTTGCAGTGAGTGTTGCCATTTTCCTTGGCGGTGCAGCTTCGGGCTTGGGTGTAGGCTTGGATGTTGTGAAGAGATCGTCTTCCTCAGCATCGTTGTAGGCGGCGGCGGCGGCAGCGGCAGCGGCAGCGGGTGGGAGCGGAGCCTTTGGTGTGGTGTTTGTGGTGGTGCTCGAAGCGGTGGCCGACCTGGACGAATAGGGGGTTTCATACGAATTTGCCGATGACGACGACATGGATTTGGGCTGCGTCTCAGGGGAATTCTCACGATAGGATTTCCGTTGGACAAATGACTGGTGCACGAACTGGGCATCGGGGTCTTGGAAGGTAGACATGGATCCCAGGGTAGGGCTCTCGGAAGCAATAGGGGCGTACGACGAGTACTTGTGGGCAGGAGGCGGAGGCGGAGGCGGTGAGTCGTCGTCCGAGTGTGTGGACGCCATGAGGTTATCTGTTGAGTTGCGGCTGTCCCAGCTCTTTAGCGGCGGCTCGACCTCAAGCTTGGAATCGATCTTGATGGGGTTTGCCTGGAATGTGCGCTTTTCCGAAAGAAGCGAGCGACCGGCGATCTCTCGTGGTATCTCGGGGGTTTGCTTATGGTCCAAGTGGCTGAACATGTCGTCCTCGAAGCCGCCAAAGTCCAAGTCCCCGTCTAGCTTGGGTGGGACGGCTGTGCTAGCGTAGCTTGACGTGGTCAAAGCACGATTTCTGCTACTGCTGCTGCTCCACCCAGATGCTGCTGACATGTCCTTTGGAGAGGCGAGGCCCGAATTCGTCTTGGGCAGGGAGGGGAGTTGTTTACGGAAGCCGGCTAATGAGTTGGTGGCAGGCGAGCTGTTGTGCTGCGAGGCGGACGGGCGGGGGACGTTGGCAAACAGGTTGTCGTCTGAGCTCGTGTCGGTGGAAGAAGGGAGCGTCGATGTGGAGCCATGCTGGCCGTTTGCATAAGGCCTGGAATTAGAAAATTGTGTCCCACTGCTAGACTTGCTGTCGCTAATTAAAGGGTTAGTGCGGCCGACGCTATGACTAGGGGGAGGGAGGCTTGCCGTTTCGATGATCCTGGGGACTCATCATCGACCGACTGGTTGCGGTTCTTGCTGCCAGGATGGCCAAAGCCAGCGAAGCGAGGGAACTTGGACGACGACGACTTTTCCTGCGTCTTGCGCTGTTCTTTTGCCTTTTCGACCTCTGTCCTGCTGAGCAGCCGGAAGCCGCCTGCGTCGGTGGGAGCGGCCGTGGTATCTGGGCTGGTGGAGGAAGGGTCGGGCACATCGTCCATGACGTTGCCCTGCGACTTGCGGCGGGCCGTGAAGAGGCCTAGGCCGGGCTTGCCCATTGTGATGTTGGCGACTGTGTGCCGGCGTGTGGAAGGAGCGCCCAATGCCTACGGCGGCCGTTCGCAGTGTGCGTGGGCGAGGTCATACACAAAGAAGGCGCGCGATACGTGGCGGTGCGGTGTGGTGCGATGCGAGGCAGGTGCGGTGCAGGGCGAGGGAAGGAGCGAGCGGGTGGTGGTCGGTCGAGCGAGCGAGCGAGCGAGCGCGAACGGGTGAGTGAGTGAGTGAATGGGGTCAAACTGCAGAAGAGAGTTACAATTAGCACTGCTATGCGCGCACACACACACATACACACACGCAAGCATACACACACGCACACATACACACTACAGCATGTGACGAATGGACTGCGAGCGACGGCGACGGGCGACGAGCGACGATGGCGTTGCAGTTGCTGTTGCAGTTGCTGTTGTTGAGAGCAGCTGAGGCGGAAAGCGTCGTCTTGCAACTTTGGTAATACGGCGGCGTTTCAACCCGGGTGGACACGGCCCTCGGGGCCCTTGACAGGGCAGGCGCGACCGGGCAGAGGCTGCACCCAGGCACGGAAGCAACAGCACGTTCTCTGGCCGCAGTCTGCACACGACGGGCGCGCATCGCCTCTCCCCAGCCAGGCCCGGCCGGGTCGAGTGGCGGCGTCGAGGTGAATTGGGCGCGCCCTCGGTCGAAACGTGCAAACCAAAGGTAGTGGTGATGGTGGTGGTGGTGGTTGTGCTAGTGGGGATTGGGGAGCGACTTACCAGACACAGACACAGACACAGACACGCGGCGGGTGGCAGCACCTGTTCCAACGAGCGGGCAACAGCTGGCGATGATGGAATCTCTCTCGGTCGCGGACAAAACGGCTGGCTGTTGGAGCGAGTATAAGGGCGTGCACGGATGGCACAAGGCAAGGCCCATGGCCATAGTAGGGAGAGTGCGCCGGCCCAGCATCCTCACGCTGTCGGGCTGTCGACTACTGCTCCAGGCCAGGGGAGGGGGGCCGCAGCCGGCATAGCGTCACGCCAACAACCGTCAGGAACTGCTCGCGGAGCAAAGCAGAAAACTGTCTTTATTGCTGGCACTGCACTTGCAGCCAGCCCACTGCAGCGCCGCTCGGCCTGCGACCAGCCTTCTTGCACGCCGCTTGCCTCGGATTGCGCACACATGCGCCCGGCTGGCCTAACTGTATGGCTGCTTGTCAAGGACGGTTGAATGGGGCTGGTCCATCCCTGTCCCCATTCATGGCCGCCATCCACCTCCCCATCCATGTTTGCGACCCTCATGCCAAAATTAGACGCCAGCACTAGGACTAGGAACTAGGACCGGAACTAGGACGCAAAAGAGCACCCATCTACAACTCTCTCTCTCCCTCTCGCAAAACCCCTACCCGATAACAACGACCGATCGACAACGCTGGCTCCGCGCGAGGGCTGGACGGCATGCTCATCGTCAGCCTACTATATACTGCACAGTTAGCGCCACTCACGCTTCCGACCGTCTCCCCCTCGCTGCGCCTGGTGTATTTCCGACTCGGTACACGCACCAAACAGACCCTTTTGTATTACACTGCTCCACATCAGACGGACCCTCTCGGACCATGGTCGCCCTCGGCGCCACACGGTCGAACCACGACCCGCATCTGCCCTAGCGCCTGTAGAGCTGCTCTCTGCTCTGCTCTGCTCTGCTCTGCTCTGTGCTCTTGTATACTCCATCCTGCGTGCCTACAACGCCATCCTGTTCTCCATCCAAGTACATGTACCGCTAACTCAACCCCCCGTCGACGCCTCTGCCTTCTTTGCTTCGTGCCCAACCTACAGTACACCCACCCACTCGCTACCCGGTGCGACGACGACAAAGTCTGGTGCGCTTGTCGGAACCCCTGCCTGATGCCCGTCTCAGCTGGCTACGAGACAAAGGCCTCTTCAGACGTCGTCGCTGCTGTCCACGTGTTTGCCCGCCTCTACTGTACCATGATCCCATCCATCGCGCTCAGGGGGTCGTTTGTGGCTTGCCAATGCTGCCATCATGACAAGCACAGACGCTGCGACGTCTCTTCTACTCGAGAGCCTGCACCACTGTACCATGCAACGCCAGACCAAATGTCGTCGGTCTCAGCGCGAAAATGCTGAATGCTTTGCAAGCCCTGTCGTGCCTTCACCACCCGACCGCCGACCGGCTGCTCCGTCACACACACATTTGTCAGGTTTTCTTTTCATCCCACATGTGCCAGCCTGTTCTGCAACTGCATCTTAGCGCCGCTCGCTCCACCACCCGACCGGCCGCTTACTGTTGGCTGCTGCGCCCAAGCCCGCCTTCGACCATTTCTGCGCCATATGACGCCGTCTCCACTAGCTCTCCCGCCCCTCACGGCCTCCAACCTCTCGTCTGCGCCGCATGCTCCCCTCGTAACTTGTCACTACTTGCCCTCCCTGTGTGCGAACGCGTAATCAAGTACTTGCACTCCTCATGAGCCGCCCAACTAGCTGGTATTCACGTGCATCTCAACATATCCTCTCGTCCTGTCCACCTCTTCCCGCCTTCCAACATCAGCCTCGCTGGACCCCCTCCATTTGCCTTGTACCCGACAGCCGAACCAAATTCATTATAATTACCACCTCTCACCACGGCATTTGCCAGCCTAGCAATGCTTTTTTTTTACCAATGGCACCAGTACCCGCCGCGATTCGGTCCTTCGTGCCTGGGTTACGCGTTTCGCTTGCATTCAGGGATATGGTCCCAACGGTTTGAGCTTGAGCCCATCGGCTTTTCAATATCGCTTCACCTACACCGCTATCGTGCTTCCATGTCTTAACAAACCTCATGAATAGAAACATGCGGAACAGGACCCAGAACAAGTCTTGCTCATGGCCTTGCAGAAATTGTATGCTCGTGATCCTCCTACTTGCACATGGTCACGTCATCCACACACACACAGCAGCACCCGGCTGTTTTGCTTCTTTACTGTTCTCGTCTCGGGTCGACTGCCTTGATTTCT
>Ga0265797_10008469_pt1 | contig 13692 bp, 14 predicted proteins | sample P2T30metagenome_FD_192433 | JGI IMG/M metagenome (GOLD analysis project Ga0265797, IMG submission 192433) | Plant litter microbial communities from East Loma Ridge, Irvine, California - P2 T30 | ecosystem: Environmental > Terrestrial > Plant litter > Unclassified | place: USA: California... | reverse complement strand
TAGAGTTGAGGCTACTTAAGGCAGAACAGATTATTCCCAAATTATGTGTATATGAGTATCATCTCTGTTCCGAAACATCGTGTTTCCATTGTATCACTTTCCAGAAATTGAGTATGTACAATTCTATAGGGCTCTGCCAGATTCTACGCTGTACACAAGCCAAATGAAATGGGTCCAGTAGTCAAATGGCCACGGCTGTAGTTGACTTGTACGATGATGACATGCTTTGTCTCAATTCCCGATTTCTCTTTCAGGCATTGTTCCCATTCATTGTCCTTGAGATCAAAGACTAACTATTACTTACCTAAGTTACCACTACATCCTCTCCTACTCCTCTCCCTCGATTGATCAGAACCCAACACATTCGCAATATCCAAGAACAGAACAAACCAACTCACGCAACCCCCCACAAAGATGCAGCTCTACCCCACCCTTTTCGCTTTCTCAGCCCTCACTGCCGCCGTCTCTGGCGCATCGATAGCACAAACCGCAACCTGGAACGACCATCTCAAGATCTGGGACATCGGCACTGTCACTAGCACTCGCGGTGACTGGGCCTTTTACAGAGACGGAGCTCCATATGCTGGCCGCTGCAACAGCGTCCCTGAAGGTGAATACGCTTGCGGCTCCTTCGAAGAACGAGAAGTCAATGCCCTGCGCGCAATCTATCGCTGCAAGGACGGCCGGCTGGAACTTGCCGAGACTTGCCATGAGGGCGACGAGCATGCGAAGGATCGATGCGTCAAGAATGGGAGACGCAAGGGGAAGAAATTTTACCCTTTTGTTAGTGAAGACAAGGTTGTCTGTATGAAAGCTAGCAAGGTTGAGAAGGCTTGAGCGCTGTGCGATTCTGCCCTCAGTTTACTTTATTCTCAAAAAATCAATATCTTCCTGCTTGTACTAATGCTTGTTGGCACGTGTCTTTTGTTCAAGCCCAGCTGATGCTTTCTCCTTGACACTTGCTGTGCGGCTAATACTTTTTCACAATTACATACCAGGTCAGCCATCCTTTATATCAATTCAACTGCTTATGCGGGCCGAATATGGTTTTGGAATCATGAGTAAGTGTAGTTTCAATGATCCTTGTGAGCTTAAGGTAAAGTCAGTCCGCTGCACTCGTGTTGCATGTCGTCGCTGCAACAAGCATTGTTCTCCCGCTATTGTCCTCTTTCAAACAAAGAAGTAGAATACTGGGAATCCATACATATCATACCACCACATATTCCTCGTCATCCCCTCTTAGATCAAAAAACGCAATACCAAACAACGACAACCATCCAACCCCACAAATCATCAACCATGCACTTCGCTACCACTCTCCCAATCCTCCTCACCCTCATTACAGCCATCAGCACTTCCGCCCTCAACCCCAGCTCCGGCGGCGACATCTTATTCGACAAGTACCTCTTCCTCGGGACCATCGGAGCCGTCCCCACTGTCCGCGGCAAATACCCCTTCGAGACTCTCCCACCAGACTGGTATGGTCGCGGCTGCTATGGCGACATCGAAGGCATGCAAGTCTGCGGATCCTTCGAGGAGAATGGTGTCGACGCTTTGCGCGCGATCTATCGTTGCAAGGACGGTAAGTTTGAGTTGCAGGAAGTTTGCCACGAGAAGTCGAAGAACAACCGCTGTGTCAGGAACCGTCGCGGGGTGGGCCAGTGGAAGAAATTTTACCCGTTTGTGGATGAGAAGAAGATTGTTTGTGTTAGTGAGAAGGGGTTAAAGATGACCTAGGAAAGCTCATCGCGCAGCACGTGCGGTTTATCAGCGACACGTTTGTTTCTCCTATTCGTGAAGATCAAGTACACATCTATTGTAATATCAATCTACACATCGAAGAAATGATAAGTAAACATGGAATCTGATCGGACCCTTCAAAATAATTCGGACATCTCAAATGACTACAGAGGTAGTATCGCAAAAGGCAGAAAACATTGAATTTACCTCTGCCGAATGTTTGTGAATACTATTTATCACCACTTCCGCTTGGGGTAAAACCCTAATCCTAATATTCCATCTCTGATTTGCGAAATCATCTGGCTCTTTTCAAGACGACGACGACGATTCGGGGGCAGATTATCACCAACAGCCATTTCATACACACTACTGAGGCTGCACAAGCATTGACGGGATACACAAGTATGCAAGGAACTTTGGATTTCATTATTCGAACCGAAACTAGACATAAGCCACCGCTGAGAGCCAATCATCTGATCCCTTCGGGATCTGACAACATTCCTCTAGTATCCCTGCGGCGCAGTCTCGTTCTTCTTGGGCTGGTTCAGCGAGAAGCTGTAAGTAGCCTCGAGCACGTACGGCGCATCGCCGGGGCCGAAGATGTTGCGCTTCTCGCGCTGCCACTCGGGCTGGTTGATGGCGTCGATCCAGTCCTCGACCTCCATGACAACGCAGCCGTTCTTCTCAACCACACGCGGGCGGTCGGTCTCGTTGAACAGACCCTGGGTCTCCTTGAGAGTGAGGGTACCGTTCTGGCCGGCGCATGAGTAGACCTGGAAGGCCTCCTGCTCGGAGTAGATGTCGACCTGGATGCCGGACCAGTCAGAGGAGAGGGTAGCGACAGGGGCGGCGTGCCAGTCGTAGGGGCCGTTCTGGGCGCGGTTGACGAGGTAGCAGGTGTCGTAGCCGGTGCAGTTGGTACCGCAGTTGCCGAGGAGGTCGGGGGAGGTGAAGTTGGCGCCGATCTGCTTGGGGGAGGACCAGAAGTCATTGACATCGTACTTCTGGTTGGGCAGAATGGTGCCGTTGGGGATGAGGATGCCGTCGGTGGCGATACGCTGGCCGGAGTAGGGCATGTGGAGGGTGTGGTTGAGGGCGAGCGGGGTCTCGGGGTTCTGGAAGCCGTCGAGGTTCCAGTAGGTGTGCGAGGAGAGCATGATCGGGGTCTTGTGGGTGGTAGCGAAGGCGGTCATGGAGATGTGCCAGGTGTACGGGCTGAGGGTGTAGGTCACGTAGGAGATGACCTCACCAGGGAAGCCCTCCTTGCCAGCAGGGTCGACGAGGGAAAAAGTGATGCTGTCCGGGGTGTGGGCAACGACGGTCCAGTTGCGCCAGTCCCAGCCGTCATCTATCGAATGTGTTAGCTCGTGTCAATGGTGATGTACTGGCAACTCGGCAATGCGCTTACCACCACCGTGCAGGGTGTTCAAGCCGTCGTGCTCGTTGGCATCAATATGGTACTCCTGGCCATCAATCTCGAAAGTCGAGTTCTTGATCCTGTTGGCGTAGCGGCCGGGCACACCACCCAAGTGCGGGTGCTGCTTGTCGATCTCGTAGTAGCTGGCATTGTCGAAGCCGAGGACGATGTCGCGGACTTCACCGTGGATGTCCTCGATGAAGAGGTTGCTGATGGAAGCTCCGTAGGCGATGAAGTTGGCGCGAATACCCTCGCTGGAGATCTCGTACTTGCCGTTCTTGTCGATGCCAGTGCCATTGCCGGCGGGCTCGGTCTGGGCGAAGGCGAGGAGAGGGAGGGCCGCAAGAGCAGCAAAGCGTGCAAACATTGTTGCGGTGTTACGCTGTTTGGGTCGGTGTAGAGGTGTCTGTGTCGGAGTGGATGTCGGTGGTTGGGTATCGACAGACTCGCACAATAATTCTTATGGTGATCAGCGCTGCAGGAAGTGCGACAATCGAAGGCAAGGGCTGAAGTGATGGGCTACTCTTGCTTTAAGGCGGGCGACCTTCAAGGCCAATGCACGCGGTCAGAGGAAGGATTTCCCTCCACATGACTAGCTCATGATCCGGAAGAAGTGCTTGTGCTTTCACTGGAGAAAGTGACTAGAGAGAGCATGGACTGCGCAACGATTCCCCTCTTCTTGGCGCAACAGATCGTCAGGTACGGCAGAGGTGTAATCGCAGGTGACGTAACGCTATACCGTATCCCGCATATTGCCCATCTCGCTTGCAAAAAAAGCGCGCAAGGGCGGCGTGGGTGCGCAAGGTCGATGGGTGGTGTAGCCGAGGAAGAAGTATCCCATTGTCTGAAGAGTGATGTCTGATTCAGAATTGCGGTACAATGGCCCAAGATGACCTTCATCTCACACATCAGCTTGCATGAGGATCAGCATCATCATCAGCATCGTCGGACACCGGCAAAGCTCTGCCCTCGCTTCCAAGGATGGGGAAAGCTCCTGCAGCTGACGCTGAAAGCTTCGCCTCGCCCGCCACTTCGCCCTCTGGCGTGGCCGATAATCCTAATCTCGGCTCCACACTGTCTCCGCGTGGCCCAGCCTGGGGATGAGGCTGGGGAAAACAAACGGCTGATCTTGAACCGGATAATGTTGGGTTGATTGAGTAGTGGCGTCCTTTCATCGGATGCTGGTCTCGACGAGCAAAATCATGGCTGGCTCTCAAATTTCCGTCAATCAATGTTCGAGAAGCCATCTCGTCTAATCGAAAGCATGCTTGCATTTTCTCTCAATGGGCCGGGTGGTACTGATGGAATTTACCGCCGAAGCCAATGCCTCGCACAAAGAAGCTGAACAGTGGGCTCCCGATCGACGCTCGCTACCAGTGTATACGTGCAGAGTTTCCGAGGCTGTGATCATCTGCAGAAATCAAAGTCAAGCTTTTCTCCCACGCTGCGTAACAGTAGGAGGTATTGTGGTAGATCGGAGTGTTATAATGCCTGCCGTGTGACGGAACCGGCCTTGGAATTCGACTTTTTTGACGTGGAGAGAACCGCAACGCCCGAATCTAGATTTGAAGATGTACAATCAACACTTTTCTACAGAATTTGACAAATGATTCAGCATTGACGAAGAACTGACGAACGCTTTCTAAACTTCAGTTACAATAATGTGGTGTCGTGCACATGGGAACGAAAGTGAGGTTGAAATTCCACGCTCGCTCCAATTACGACTAGCGCACGTACACTGAGGGCAGTCTAACGTCACTTCGGTCAAACCCTACCTATGCACAGTATGCGAACAGCAATGTGGATCTCGCACGTGTCCGAAACACCCAAGCTCCTGGTCCGACCGATGATCACAACGACACGGGTCGATGCACGAGAGTGTTTGAAGTCGGGGCAAATATACATCGATCGGAACTTACCCAGTCGTAGAACACTCTGAGCTCGAGAAGAACACTTCTAGCTTCTACCACCACAAACCCGTCCCTCCCATCCAATCACAACTTGTGAACATTGCTATTCCGACTCCACCTCCTAAAAGTCTTCCCGTAGAAGTAAAACACAAACCCAAACAGACACCACAGCGTGATCAACCCCATGTTCGTCATAATCGGCGGCACAAACCCGCTCTTCTCCACCCACGGCGTGATGAATTCCGCAAACCCATACCCCCAGACGTTCTTGTTGACCGTGATAGCAACCATGAGCGGGCCGGCGACGGGCTTGTACGAGTCGACGGCGTAGGTGGTGAGCATGCCAGGGAGAGCGGCGACTTGGATGCCGGCGCAGGTGTAGCCGACAATGACGATGGGCTGCCAGTTCCATTTGTTCTCGTAGCCGAAGGCGACGATGAAGTTGCCGAGCATCATTATGAGGACGTAGGGGACTGGATAGAGAGGCGCTGGTTAGCGGGTGACGAAAAATGGTGGATTTTTTGGCGAGAAGCACTTACTCATAGCAGGCAGTCTCATCTCCGGCTCACGAATACCGCCGTTCCTCCTCGTCGCTCTCGCGCTGACCCAATCACTCAACGGACCCGCGGTCGCAAGCCCGATCAGCGCGCCGACCAGAATTGCAAAGTTCATGAACCCAATACTCTGGCTATTGAAGTTGTAAGGCGGCGCGGCGAAGTTCTGGCTCTGGGTCAGGTTGATTGTCAGGAAAGAGCTGCAAGACCAAGAGACGACGAAAGCTGCGAACTCGACGATGGGGAATGCGAACAGCTTCCATGGGATCCACAGGTCGAGGAAGATTGCTTTGAAGGGGTGAGGGTTGGGTTGGTAGAGCTTCCACTGCTGCTTGCTTGGGGTGCCTTTGCCGAGGAAGGGATCGCGTTCGGCGGTCGCTTGCTGGCTGAGGTCGGGCATGGTGGCTTTGGTGGTGACATGGGTGATGTCGCTTCCTTGCTTTTCTGGGTCTCCATTACTTGGCTCTGATGTGCTTAGCTTCTCGCCAGAGGTGGCTGGTGAAGTCTTGCCGTCGGTAGCAATGGTTTGGACGATCTCGTTGGGGTGCGGACGGTGCCCTGAGGTGCAAGTGTCAGTAAGACGTGGCATGTCTTATGTTACCTTGCGTGCATAGGTACGTACATTTCGTTTCCGGGAACATGAAAACGACCATCAGCAGCGACAGAGCAATTAACCCAGTATTAAACCACCAGAAATTGCGCCAACCTGCAAAAGAAAAGTCAGCGTACTGTCCCAGACATCATGTCAGGTTGCAGCCTTCGATCACGTACCCACGTGCAGAGCCATAGTGCCTGAGATGATAGGTCCGACCATCAAGCTGCCCATGTAGAACACCCAGTACAGTGTGTTCCAGAACCCACGATCATGCAAGAAGAAGATATCAGCAATAACCGCAGGCTGAATCGTCTCCGCCGGTCCAGCTCCGATTCCATTGAGTACACAGGCGCCCATGAACGAGCCGTAAGTCATTGCCTTTGCTCTCCAGATCGAGGAAGCAAGGCAGACGATCTGCGAGAAGATGTACACTGGTCTGCGACCGAAGGAAGAGCTGATGGGCACCCAGATGAAGTTGCTAAATCCCAGCACCAAGATAGCCACGCCCGTGAACTTAACAACATCCGCAAGCCCAGAGTCGAAGTCTTTCATGTAGTACGGGAACATGGGCGCGAGAGCCAGAGGTCCGAAACCCTGCGTGAAACTGACGGACGTGGATGCAGCGATGCAGCATGCCTTCCACAAGGGAGACCAGTTCAGTGGATCGTTCTGGTCCGCAGAAGGTTGTGGGACCAAGACTCCTGAGCCGCCTTTGACGAAGTGGTGAGAGCCGACGTCTGTCATGATCTCCGTGCCAGGGAGGATCTCAGTGTGGAGCTCCTCCTCCAAGCGGTGAAGTTCCTGCGTTGTTGTCAATATGAGAGCACATGGATGTTATGGAGATGGGAACCTACCCTCTCATCGTAGTTCATCTCCATGATGAAGGTCGCTGTTGTGGTGACTGTCTAGCACAAGGAACAAGTCGTTCGACAGGGTCAACGTAACAATAAGAATCACGGACTCAGGCGTCCCTTCAAAGTCCGCCCAGACTCGCAATCAAAGGAGTATTAGTCTCGATCCTTCGCCTACGATGTAGCACAAAAGTCCCGCGTCGAAACCAGAAAAAACACCGCTGCAAGCAATATATATAAACAGGACGCCACGCCCCTGCAGACTGCCTGCTCACCAGAAACGTGCCCTGCTCTTCCGAACGCCTGCAGAACAGAGTTCACTCATCGTGCCGCCGTCGAAAGCAATCTAGAGCACCAAACCGCGTGGCACGCACATTGTTTGGATCACCGGCAGTCGCTCCGCACGCGAGCTGCACGAGTGTGAGGATGTTTGGCTAGGCCGAGAGCGGGAATTCAGGCGCGATCGTCTCACAGGTCTTGATCCTGCGTGCGGAGTAAAGAGGCTTCATGCTGGAAGAACCCGGTCCAGGGCACAACAGCCTATGGCGGCTGAGGAAAGGCCGCCATGTGACTGTGCCTGACTCGCCGGTCGTGTAGGGCTGCTGTTCGTTTTTCTGAGGCGCTGTTCCTCTGGCTGGTCGCGGTGACTGGGTCCGTTGGATTTGTCTGTTCCTTCGTCTCATCTGGACCCCAAGGCGCTCTGCATCGACTCATACCAACTCGATACACAAGTTATGGCTTGCGCCAGGCGCTCTAGATCCTATGGCGAACGTGTAGCGGTGATACAGAACGCGCGGCAACCAAAGAAATTGCAGATGCCGGGCGAAGGAGGGAGTGGCGGGTGATTGATTAGAGGGCTGAATTCAAGCTTTTGCCATGGCGACTTCCCCGCGTGGGGGAAATGTCTTGGTGTCCGGCAGATGTGATCAGTGCACCTTTGTGAAGGGTGCCCGAGGTTGTCGACAGTCGGTACATACATGGTTGACGAAGATCGACGTGTATGCGGGTTGACCGGCATATGGTATGAGGAGTAACAGCGACATTTGTGGTACCGGGAGTGTCATTAACCCCATGGCGCAAACTCTGGAAGATGGTTTGATGGAGTTTTGATGACCTTGGTGCCAGAAAGCACCATGGACTTTGCTGGAGTAACTCTCTCAACGCTCTTTCCAGTCTGAAGATGCTACCATCGAATTGATGTTGTCCACCAAGCAAGCCAGTCGGACTGCTTATGAAAAAGGTTTCTCAGCTCACCGAGCTTCGATGCGAGCTGAATGCTTCCGTTCATCAAATTCCATTGAACCTTACGTGAAAGCGACGAAAGAAGTTGTGAGGTATGGTCTATATCAACCGAGAAGCTCGATGGCAAGCCAAACCTGCCCACTTCATTTGTCTCTCACTGCGTCCACGCTGCCTCTATGGCCGTGACAGCACAAACGCCAACCTCAAAGATTCGAACGATTGTGCCCTTGCACGCAAAGCCTGGCCGCCGTCGAACCAATCGACTTTTCGGCGAGCATAGTGCTTCAGGTAATGTGTCTTCGTGCGCCTACCTTCGTCCGGCTCGGACTCATACCCTTTGCCGTCAACGAGATCTTTGTGCCAGCGCTGGTGGATTGGAAGTACAAGATGGCGGCCTGGATCTGCCTGTAGTGCACCTGGGACCACCTCAATCTCCCTCGGAGGATCTTCTTTGTGCCATCGGGCGGCCTCACGGTGGAGGCAGCGTGTATTGTATTGTTCGTACATGGGAGCGAATCGATGCGGTCCAGGGCATGGGCCGCTTCGTAAGCAGCATTGCTCTGGCGATTGGCCTAGCCCGAGACATGCAGTGCACACGTCATAGTCTGGACATTGCAAGCATTTATGGCGGATCCCGATTATGGACTGTGATTGTTAGTATTTAGTTGTACTAGAGCGGAAGACGAGTCTTAGCGCGACTCACGTACCTGGCCGCACTGGTCACACACCGCAGGGTGTTGGACCCGTTTTGTCGCTGGTACGAGGGGCTCCAGTTCTGAAGGTTGAACCAGCGCTGCTTGTAATAGCTCCAGTGGGAACCATTTCGCTGGTGTACTCAGACCGATCGTGCGATCGGACTGCCGCGCCTTGAAGTGGCGCATACACGTAAAGAGGATTTTTGCGCACAGCGGACGAGCGCGATCGTGCTCGATAAACAGCTTGATGTTTTTTTCGATGATTGCACAACTCTCATCGCTCAACTGTTTGCAGCCAGAAATTTCCGTCAACAAGAAAGTCGCTCTCTTCAAGGAGAAGTCACCCGCCTCATACTGTTTTCCAAAGTCCATCAACAAGCCATGGTATTGGTACATCTTCCGTGTGGTCTGCATACTGAGTGGCCCACGAAGCCTGTCGAGCTGTATGAGTGAGTTTTGGAGTATGCGTTTCGCATCTTTGAAAGCGGCAGAGAGAGCCGTGTCATTGTGAGTTGTTTGTCTGGACAAGTCCCGATGGATCGTCCGGCAACTCAACACTTTCACGCGACTCATATGATCAATAGCTGCCAATTCTCCCTTCTCATCTGCGGAACTGAACTGTCGTGGATTGTGCATACGATCGTAAACAGCCTGTAGCTCGTGTTCAAGCCTGCGAAGCTCTTCGATAGAGACGAGGTGCGGCCATTTCAGCTCGGCAAGCTGCACCCTATATCCAAGGACGTCTAGGTCCTGAGGACCAAACATACTTGCTAGCTCTTCACAAGCACGCTCCTGGAGGGTTATGGCTTTCGCAGACTCGCCTGCTTCGAGATAAATGTCAATCAGCAGATTATGATACTCGTATCTGTTCCGGGACTCATCTTGCTGGAGCTGCATGGCATCTGCCTCTTTTGAAGCGTCACGGATCAAGTCGTGGACACTTCTTTTCGTGATCGGGGAACGGTTCGGGACAAGCCTGATATTTGCTACCGCACGAGCCAAATAGAATTTTGCCGCGACCATGGGGAGCGATTGCGAAGTACTCTCTCGAATTGTCCGGAGCGATAGCCTTTCCAACTCCCCGAACGACTTCTGTGCACTCAAGTTTGCCATAGTATGAAGTCTTTGGAATTTTTGGGGAGATTTGTTTCCCCCGACGTCAAGATCATGCTTGGCGGCTGTAAGGATGGCTTCCATGGGTAACAAGCATATGTATCTCAACCAGACAAGTTGCCGTTTACTAGCCACCGCGCTTTTGTCTCGGGCGTAGGAAAAGACCCCCAGTCTGCAGAGCAGGCTCAATCCTACTCGGAATCCCTTGGGATACTCTGCAAGCGACTGATGTGCCTTCTCGTGGCCGGGAACGATGTACTGTGCACTGATGAGGCGGGCGTTGTCGTGTCGCGCCAACAATGCGCTGATTCCGTGAAAGTGCGATTCCATGAGAGAATGGGCGCAGAGTAGAAGATATGCGATTTGGACCCGTCTTGTGGACATGCGTTGAATGATCGTCGCTTGTACGAGTCGGTGCACAGCGAATGATTGCCCGTCGTCCCTGCGGGTAACCAATGCAAGAGATTCCAGCTCAGCTATAGCGCTTTCGAACTCAGTATGAGATTCGGGAAGCTCAATCGCACATGATCTCCTCTGTCTTGCCGTACGCTCGCCGATGGCTAGTATCACGGTCGGTACTGCAATGTTTTGACGATCCAAGCATACCATGAGGTACAAGAGGTTTGCCGCGCGTTCATTGTGCAGCGTGAGAAGTTCCAAGGTCGTCAACAAGACCTTGACCACTGACAATGGTGCTTTGGCGTGCCGTCGTCCCACATTTACGTGCTGAGAGTCCAGTAGCTCCAGGAAATCTGCATCGTGCTCAACTCGTCTAAGGTACTCCTGGATTGGGCATTTGGTGAAGTTGAGGTAGGCTGCAGCATGTGCGATGCTCATGGGTAGATACTCTAAGGCTTGCAGCAGCGCAACCGCTGATTCATCGCTGATTCGATTCAGAAGCTTGGTCCGCAAGAGTGATTTGCTGTCCTCCGGCGAAAGGTTGTTGATCTGTAGGCGATGATGCTCCGTCAACTCTGCACCAATCCTTGCATGTCTCGAAGTGTAGAGAATCATCGCGGAGGCTGGCCGGGGTAGAGGTAAAGCATCCCTGATAGCGCCGTCTACTCCCCCGTTTGAGTCTCCAAAGAAGTCGCCATAAGTGTCAGCATTGTCGATGACCATCAACCAGTCGGAGTTGTCCTCGAGCCAGTCCCTGACGCCGTCGCGCACATCACCTTTGCTGCTTCCAGGAGATGAGCAGGGAAGGCGGAACTTCCTTGCAAGTTCGACATAAGCGTCGTCGAATGTCTGGATAGACGCAGCATACACCCAAAGGATGTGAAAATGTGGCTTCTCCTCAAGCCAGCGCCAGCAGAACTCGATGGCTGTCTGTGATTTGCTATGTCCTCTCGTTAGCTTGTTGGGTGGATGCGGACTTCTGGTACAACAAACCCAACGCCTCCAGCCTCAGTAAGAGCAACACATCCGTACACCTCAAGAACTTCCTTGATACTTGCCAGGGTATCTTCGCGTCCGACAAACTGAGGATCTCTGAGCCATCTAAGCGTATTAATACGCTTGCGCGGTGACGAAGGCCGTGTGGCTTCATGGGACGGTTCTGTGAGTGTCAGCCGTGCTCGAATCACAAGGTGCAGAGCCTCACGATGATAGTGCACATGACTGTCTCCGTGCATTATGCGGTCGCCATAATGTGCTTGAGCGTTGCCACTGGTGAGAGGATTCTGGTAGATGCGGCTGATGCCGGTGACATCGCCTGTTACGATGGAGTCGCCGCGCTCGAGAGGGGACAAACCTGGCCTGTCATTGAGACTGTGTGATCTTCCGGGCAGATCCATCACAAGCGGATCGCAACTTTCTGGAAGGGGCTCGGCTTGCGTTCAACTATAGAGCTTGGAGAAGGCGCGAACCACCAACGTTGGATGTCGTATCGCGAGCCTGCAAAGCTGAGATGCGCAGTCGTCCATGATTGGGCCACTGTGCGCTTACAATCATCCCACAAGCATCAGGCACTCTTGCATAGAGCTCATGCGGCTGAAGCTAAGCGACTCGGCTCGTCGCGTAGAGTACCTCCTACGACTATCACAGAATCGTCGCATCTATGGCGTAGTTCGTGGACTCGTTGCTATCATACTGCTCCATCCATTGGCCTCGAGGCTTTGATCTCATCAGCATTCTTCGGCACGAATGGGTCTGAGAAGGCGTAACGCCAGACCTTGTCGTAAGGTTGCGCAATTGCATCGCGTCTTTGATGATTACCTTTTTCAAGACACTTCCCGTTCTTCAAGTTCCTTACGTTTTGCGAAAAAGGATAACCGCCTTCACCACGATTGGACCTGAGAAATCGTGGCGATAGACCTGTCACGAGTGTGCAAATGCATCGCGTCTTGGTGATTATCTTAGTCAAGATACATCCCGTCCTTCAGATTCCGCAAGTTTTGCAAGAATCCATACCCACCCTCACCAGCGCCCGCGCCTCGCCCATCCAAATCCCCATACCTCATATCCACCGCCCTCTCAGGCTGCCTCCTCCCGTCCGCCCTCCTTCCCATAGCCTTCTGCTTGTCCTCCATAGTTTTGACTAAGCTCTCCACAACCTTTGTGCGCGCCTTCTCCTCAGCCGTGCCTTTCCAGACCTCTGCCAAAGCTCTCAGCTCTTCCATGCGTTCTGCGGCTGCTTCGAGACCCGCCGTGTCGTCGCTGGACAGCAAGGTATTTATCTCCGCGCGTAAATTCTCCGTGTATTCTTTCGCTTTCACTTCGCGGTTCCGGTTCTCTTCTGTCGCTTCAGGTCCTGAGACAGTGATGAAGCTACTTGCGCCGCTGGCGACTTCTGAGGGTGCGACCGGCCATGCCGTAGCAGCGCCGAAGACCTGTATTACGCTGTCGAGGCGAGCGCGGAGGGTGGAGAGGGTGCGTAGGTTTTGGAGGTATTCGGGTTCTGGTGTTGTCGTGGCTGTGTCTGTGGGCGCGACTCCTTCGCTTGCTTGCTTGGCCGGAGCCAGCAGCTCAACATCTTTCTTCAAGCCATTGTCAAGCGAGTCGGTCAGGCCTGTTGTCTCGCTTCGCAGCACTTCCACCTCGTATGCTAGTCGGCCGCCGCTGCGGATGATCTCGTCGGTGAGCTGGGTGAGGGAGTTGGAGAGGCGGGTAGTCTGCGCGTTCAGTTGGGAGAGCAGGGCTTGGGTCTGGATGGATAGTTCTGGCAGAGGTACTGCGTTTCCATTGGTCGTTCGGGCATTTGAGAGCGAGAGGGATGGTAGGGTAGAGTTCAGGTAAGTTGCTGGATCGAAGTCTGGTTGGAGGAAGGGCTGGACTAGTTTATCGGACACGTGGGAGGATTTGGGTGTTGAGCGGGTGGAAGTTGTCACAGCCATGGTTGGTTGGAGGACGTCTATACCAGTAAGGCGTGCTAGAGGGATGTGACTGGGTGAATGTGTGTATAAGGATGGAATACTGTACCTCTAGCTCATATCTTATTGGAAAGTTAGATTGCGGCTGCCCCTCGATTGGTTTGTTCGCCAGACCCACCCCCACCAAAGCTTAATTTTATAGGCGCGGTTTTGGTGTAGGCTGCAGTTCTGAGTGGACGCTGTTGCCTTACACCTCCTGCTCTG
>Ga0265797_10008467_pt1 | contig 13697 bp, 11 predicted proteins | sample P2T30metagenome_FD_192433 | JGI IMG/M metagenome (GOLD analysis project Ga0265797, IMG submission 192433) | Plant litter microbial communities from East Loma Ridge, Irvine, California - P2 T30 | ecosystem: Environmental > Terrestrial > Plant litter > Unclassified | place: USA: California... | reverse complement strand
ATTGAATAGCAACTCGAAACGTCAGTCGATTGGAATCGACAACGAGCGTCGTCGGTCAAGTGGTCAGTCGACTTCATCAAACGAGAGTCGTAGAGGTACATGGGCAGTCGTGGATGTAGTCGATAAATTACCATCAGCATCCACAGTCCCATCAATATCAACCACGACCACAGCATCTGCTTCATCATTAAATTCGCTCCGTACAGAATCAAGAGACTCAATGCCAAATCCAGTATACACCGTCGAACATGTCTCATCACGATCAGGGTCGATAGCAACACAAGGCAACGATCGATTTAGGTCTCTCCCTTCTCGAAAGGGGAAACCTGCATTCGCAGATGGGCCCATCTCATCGGTCGGAATAGGGATGTTCAATGATCCCCTGGCGTTTCCGAGACGGGGCAGTTTGGCAGTATTGAGTCAAACGCCACTAGGACCTTGGGCTATTCCTGCGGTGAGCGGGGTCGGGGAAGCATTGTTGGGTGCACCTAAGGGGAACTGGCAAGATCGAAGGGGAAGTTGGGCAGAGGGGTGGTCAAATACTGCCAGATAGGGGGCGGTGATGTCGGTGTTTTCGCAGGCGTTGATTTGTTGTACGTTATACCATTTTGTCATGTTGTGTTACCGTATGCTATCTCAATACACAATTGAGATAACTGTATCACTTTTGTGATCCTGCATATCATCTCGTCAAGAATGTGTGTACCACAAATTTCACCCATTGAGCATGTCCAGTACATAGCAAATATACTCTACCCTTCTACCTGATCTAGGGGCTAGTAAACCCAATTAAGCACCCATAACCCAAGCAAGATTAAACCCAATTTCACTAAATCGTTCCCATTAGCCAATGTCCTTATATTCGTTACCACGCCCCATAGATTCTGATCCCTCCAACGGGTATCCAGTGGCGCGTAACCTTCTGCCACCCTCGCTGGATTCAATGAACGAGCAGTCTGGGCCATCCACTATACGTCAGCCTGCTCTCTAGGTATGATACGAAATGGGCAGATGTAACGGAACATACCTCTGGCCAGGATGGTCTACGCTCATTTCCATCTTGTACTACTTCTTGAAGTCTTGATGATGTCCCTCTTTCATCCACCTGATTCTCTAGGATTTCGGGCTTGCCCTGATTCATAAGAGGTATACTCTCTGGTATACCCCCTTTCATCCCTCCCTCTGGCCCTTCTACTACTTCCCTAACTACATCAATTGATGTCCGACCCGGTCCCTCCGCAGGCGCAGTCACGGGGGCAGGTAGACCACCTTTCTTAGTTCCAACAATATATTCCGTTATCTCGTTGGTAGCTCCAGCGACCTTGTGTGAGATCCAGATAAAACAGATTGTCGAAATAGCCAAATTCAATGGTCTCCATAAAGTAGTCGGAACCACTACTAGAATCGCTTTCGTATCGCTCGCTAGCCAGCCGTGGAATTGTAGAATAAAAGTCTCGAGGGAACATTGACCGATAAAACAGAATACTGCCGATGTACTGGACCTCAATACCGGCGAAGCATTCCTGAGAACCACAAAAGCGAGTATGGGTAATATCGAAACAACAGCGTGAAGTTGATTGTATGTGAATTTATCGAGTTGTAATTCAAACCAGAAATATCCTCCCATCACCACTGCCGATACCACCAGTGCGGCAGCTCGAGCACCGGGAAACCAACGTTGTTCTGGAATTTGATGTTCCTTTATCTTGATATATCCATAAGCAGTCAGCATTCCCGCCCAGACGATAAACAAATCGAGCGTGACCCTAAAAGACCATTCTGTAGCGGACCAATCGATTCGACAGATTGTATTCAGTAGATTGAAGATATCGGCCATTATCCATGTATAGTGTAGGAATACGACCATGAGGACAGCTGCGATAGTGATTTTGGGCAGGAGGAATAAGGGGCGATCGTTGTATTGATGACCTATTCTCATGACTATGTAGATTGTCATGTACCACCATGATACTAGTGGAGCGAAATAGTAGAATAGGTAGTCGGTGTTCATTGTATAGGGTAAGACGACGGATAAGAGGTTGAGGCGGATTAGAACGGCTGTTACTCGGGTGAAACCAAAGTCGGCTTTCTTGTAATCTGCCAGTCAGTGTGAATCATGGTGCGCTGGGGAGAGCCCATACAGAAGAAGAAATGGCCATCTAAACGTCAGCTGAGCCAATGCATGAGCCGAATACAAGGAGGAACCGACTTACATCCAGTCATGAATAGGTAAGCCGCAACCAGTACTCTTATGGGATTATATATCCCGGAAATCTTGGACGCCCCCAAGAAATGGTAAATCAGGATAGCAACTACCATCAGCCTCCATCTTACCGCTATCTATCACAGGTAGGAAACAAGTGAACTCACTCTGCATCCATCCCTTCCACTCATCCGTTACATCCCTATTCAAGAATCCCAGATCCTTACCCCGATTCTTCATACTTGCTAATCCAACAACTAGACCGGCAATAGTGAGACAAGCGAATAGTGTCTGATTGTATTCTTTGTGTTCCTTTAGGAATATGGTCGTTCGATCTGCTAAGAATAGATAGCCAAGGGCTAGGCCGAATGTACTGAGTGCCCCTGCGATCACAGGCGAAGGTAGGAAAGCAAGTAGAGGTGAAGATGGGGCTGTCAGTGAGCTTGAGCTCATACTCCGGACGAGATCGGCAAGCTTACCTAGTCTGGGCGCGATCAAGCTTCCAATAGGTGCCCAAAAGACGAGTAGGAACAGGAGTAATCCCTGAACAGGTCTGACCCAGTCATAGCGCCTACAACAGATCCCTTCTGATCCATCTTGCCTCATGACATCGTTACACCTCCAACTCAGAAGCAACTCGGCTTGTTTCCTAACAATCTTTTCCGAAAAGTGTAATCCATCGGCAGTTTCTCCTTTCACCAGAACTTGATTGAACACTGAGGGGATGATGACAGGAGGTGGACTTGGATGCGAGAGTCGAGCGTAGAGGTCGGCGTTCATCGCTTCGACATCAGTGTGAACGATCGTTTCGGCTCGTGAGGGTGATAAGAGGTCATCGACCGGTAAAGACACCGGGAGGAAAATGACAGTATCAGCCACTCTTCCCTGGCTCTTCACCTGACGCCTTTCCACCTCAGGCATCAAAACTTCAGCCTCTTCCTCCGGATTTGGTGAACTGGGTAGTATTCCAGGTAGCCTGACTCCAGATCCTATGTCCATCTTATCCCATGGCGTCAAGAGATTGGTCGTTGGAGATCCCTGATTCTGCTTGAGGGCTTCGAAAATATCGTGAATTGTTGCTCCCCATGATGCTAACCCGCCAGAACTGGGATGACGGAGGTACCATAACCCACTTCCCATTATCAGCATGGAAGCTGGATCTCTTGATCCATTTTGGTAGTCTCTTGTCTTGGTCGTATTGAGATAAGGATCCCTGCACATCAGCTCATTCTTCAGAAATCATCTAGACATGACATGACATGACATGGTGGACTCACCACCAAAACTCCAAGGATAAAGTCTCTTGAACGAAACCCATGTCATCCATCCCTGTCGTCATCACGACCCTCTTGTCGCTGTGTTTCTCCCCACTCTCGAAGTCCCTTGGCAATGCCCCACGTCCACCATCTAGGAGTTTGGCCGTAGCATAGTATAATTGCCGTACTGTCGAATCGCCTATAAATATCGTTCGTCTCAAGGTAGCTTGACGTGATGGTGTCGAAGAGTATGAGTCCGGCTGAGGGTCTTGGGAAAGACAAGATATATATGCGTCAGGCTTGAGTGGGGAGTGATAACAACCTATTCATCAATTCAGCCTCTTCCGGGAGGTGGGGGAACTCACCATCTGGTTGCCAATTGTTATACTCCCCCGGGTCAAGCCATCTCCCCGTATTCAACAGGGACGAGCAGTGATATGGATCAGACCAGTCTGGGATCAGCTATCTGCTACTCGCTTCGGCGTGGTTGACATACCGAGAAAAGACCACCTGAGGATATTACCAAGTACAACTCCAGCTACGACAGTCGCACAGGCATACTGCCACCATATTGGATTCAGACTCGGCCGACTAGCTCGTTGCTGTTTGGTAGTTTGACCAGGTGGCATCTCGAGCTAGCTGGCCGTGGTCAGGCGGTCGCAGTCGATGATTGATGTAGTTGGATGTGTGACTTTGGTAATTCCGGCTAAAGTCACGACGCGAGGGGAAGGTGAAAGCGGGCATGACCGCACAGCATCTAATAAGGGTAGAAGCGAGAAAGATGCATCAGATGCATGGCAAAGGACAAGCAAAAGGTCCCTGTAGCTTCTGACAATCCTTTTGAATTCTGCATAGATTGGAAACAGTGCGGGAAGCCGGCTGAAGCGCCTTTCAGGCTCGCTATCTGATCTCCCTCAATCCAGGCCGCAATGTACCCTCCTTCGTCTTCTCCCTTAGATACTTTGAAACAACCTGTGGGAGCTCAGCTTCCGTCTCCATAGGTAGATCACGACGATCTTCAAGAATAGCGGGAGAAGGTTTCATCCCTGCTTTTGCCATTTCTTTTGCGACTCGATCGACATCATCCATTACCCTCATCAAGTTTCCGCCAATCAAACCGATAATCTCGGCATCTGACCAACCACGCGAGATCATCTCGGCGACGAGGTGGGGGTATGTCGCTGCGTCTTCAAGGCCTCTGACGGTGAAGTCCACTCCATCTGCTCATTAGCTCTGCTGGATGAGGGGCGAAGGGAGGACTTACCGAAATCAGAGGATATCCCAACGTGAGCTCGACCACATCGTTTACCAATGTGTTCAATATGATCAGCGACCCTTTCCAGAGTCGCTTTATCCTCGTCGACATCAGTAAAGGTGGGTACAAAGACCACTTGTCTACCTAGTCAGCTTCCCTGAGAAGGTATAATAATTCAGCTTACACGACTCCTGTATTCTTTCCCTGACCATCACCAATCATGTCAAGGATGGGATCCGGCACATTTCTAGGATGATTGCACAGTGCTCGAGTATTCGAGTGGGAGAACATGATAGGTGCTCGAGACAGCGAGATTGAGTCTGCCATAGTCTCGTCCGAGACGTGCGATAGATCCACCATTACTGGAGATCAGCCGTCTGTGGTCCCAGAAGAACTATCTCCAGGGGGGTATGGCTTACTTCCCAGTCGATTGAGCTCGTAGATAAGCTCTTTTCCTAGGACACTGAGCCCGTTACCAGTATGACAAGGTTCAATCGGCCCACCAGAACCGCATGATGAGGCGAACGCTGGATGTAAGCTTGATCCAAGGCGGAGGGACGTACCGTTGTGATTCGTATGAGTCAATGTCAAATACCTGACTCCTAGTTCTGCAAAGCATCGTAGTACTCCCAGAGAGTTTCCTAGCATATGGCCCCTTTGATTCAGCGCAGAACTCAAATCAATACACTCGAGCTTACCCTTCAACACCTATGAGAGTCGCGAATTTGCCCGCACCAAACGCTTCCTTCACGTCGGCAGAAGACCAGCAATATTGGAAATCCTGATCTCAGCTCTTGAGTTCCATGATATGAACAAAAGCTTACGGTCTCTTTCATCATCAACTTGATCAAGTCAATCTGTTCCAGGGCATCCCTCACTACCTGATCATCAGCCCCCCTTCATCCAGGTTTGACATACCGCATCCGGGTTCAAGAACTCCACATTCTCCTCACAAGGGATCCAAACACTCATGAACATTCCTCCCACTTTGCCTTCCCTCATCCTTGGAATATCAACATGTCCGGGGAACTCCTCCGTGAGCATCGTGACAGTCTCCACCGGTCTTCTGTCTGTCTTGTCAGCTCGCCTTCGGTTTGCGTAATTATACTCACGGACAGCACGCATGACATATGGTAGATCTACATGAGAGTCAATGAGGGGGTGAGCCGTCATTAGCTCTTTAGCATGCTCGAGATGTTCTGAAGTCCTCATTTTTTGTTATTGGTGTGAGGTAGAGAGAACAGGTCAATTTCGTTCTCGAAGTTCAGGGGTCGTTGGTGACACGTGTGGATCGCCGACACGCCGACGTGCTCCTGTCGTCGGCCTGCACGGGCGTACCAATGGCAATTAAAGACCTCCGTGTGGCATCCATTTGATCGTCGTCGCTGGTCTCGTAAAGATCTTCAGAGGCGTATGCATGCATATCACACTTTCGCAACTCGCAATATGTAATTACGCTGGAACGTTCCACTTGCATTTTCCACTCGTTTCGGACATTCCCATACTAGGCACCGTTAATGTGGGAATTTGTGCAATGACGTAAATAGCCTTTAATGTGCCGGCGGCGCCGTGTTTGGAGCTGTCGGATGGAGCTGCTTATCTTGTGGCTGGGGCAAGAGGAGAACAAGCTTGGACAATGAATTGAACACTGGAAACTGCGCCTGAGCAGGCACGATGTTTAGATGAGAAATAAAAGATAGGAACGCATCGTTTAATGACGTACTTTGTAAAGGTTCAATTGACAGGAAGGTTTGTGTTTACCTCCTCCTCCCTTCTCATCCCCCTTGCTTACCCCTTGCAGAATCACTTTTTAGCGTTTCAATATCTCTCCATGCATATCGGACTTACTATGACAACGCTATGACGCAGTGACGTCAATTCCACACACTTATCAGAAGATTTTCGTTCCTTTCGCCAAGTACTTAAACACTGCCTTCTCGCCACCTCGTAGATCACTTCTTCAACAATCATTCTCATCACTTCATCACAACATCCAACAACACATTAATCAATATGGGTAACATCATCTCAGCAATCGCTGGCGCTTTGTCGTCTTTCGTTCAGGTATGATCTTCATCGCACTTCCATCGAGGTCAGTGCTGACGTGATAGGCTATCGCCAACGTCTTCATCGCTATCTTCAGGGGTATCGGAGCCGTCTTGACCGCCATTGTCAGCTGTATGTCTCTTCCCTTCATGGTTCAGGCAAAGCTAATGATCAGTCCTTACCTGCGGCAAGTGTGGTGGAGGACGTCGTAGCAAAGTATAGTGGGTGGTGTGGTAATGATGGTAAGTGGTCCATGACCATCTTCATCATCGAGCGGTACTGATCGACAGGTCCGACACCCTCTCGTCGAGACATCACACCCCACCCTCTATCCTCATTCTCGCTTCGTTACACACCTCTATAATCTGTCTATACTGTAGCCTACACACGAAATGCAACGATTTAAGTTTCCATGGAATCCTCATGCCTTAGACGTCCATAGGTTGATTTGAGACTAATGTACCGATCAATGACTGATTGTGTTGAGGATATGGTCCGCGCTTAATATTCACCCTCGCATTGCCTGCGATGGGTCAACGTACCGTCAAGCGATCAAGGATCGGCTATAATTCAGAGAGTAACTTCTTTGTTCGATCATTATGGTTTATACTCGCTGCCTGTGTGATATCGTTGAAGACAGATGGAGCGGAGGACATGGAAGAGCCACACTTCGATACATATTGAACAACATTTCCCGATTCTATGTTGCGCCTTCTCCATTTTCCATTAAGGTGCGGGCGCTACCGTGTAAATCTATCGTCAGCCCTTAGCCAACTGACAAGTAATTCACCCGTACCTCCTCTACCGGTCTAGTATGTGATCCTCTTTTCTCCTTCCTTCGTCTCTCTTTCCATGCAATCTCACTAAAATATCAGCCAGATCCCGTCGCGACCCTCGGACGTACCAGGCCTCCACCTTCCTGCTCTCGCTGTACTTCTAGCTTAAAAGATCTCCCAGCCATCATCTCCATCATCTTCGGATTCGCATCTTCCACACATCTATGCCCATCATATAGCATTCGAAAGCTGCCTGCGTCTACATTATGTTTTTTGGCGATGGATACTTTGATTTTAGAAAACAGAGTCGTAGGCTTGACTACGAAAACCGTCTCATCGTCGTTGAACCACGTTACGATCATTTTGAGCTTGATTCAAGTCAGTATGAGCGATATGAGAGTAAAGCGACGGAAGCGAAGAGAAGGTAAGCGTGAAGGGAAGGGAAGAGAACATACTTTTCCATCGGCCAACAGTGCCTCGTCCTCATCCTCCGAGTCTACCTCTCGTTTTGCCGACATTCAAGTGTCTTCTTGCTCTAATCCAGTCGCGACCGAGCGGTTAGAGATCGACGAAGGTCGTTCAATGTCGAAATTGAACAAATACAGAAAGAAAGGTAATCAGAGGAAATTGAAGAAACGCGCCGCGCGAGGTGGAGGAAGAGGTGGAACTAGACCACGTGGCGTTCCAGTCATTTCCAGGAGTTGATGAGGGCTAGTCCACTCGGCCCTACATAACGAGTTCTCATTGGGTTGATTGCCAGGGTGATCGTGAAGTCTTCATTGAGATAGCTGTAAGGGCGCACGTTGGTATTCTCTGATGAGGAACGCTCTAATGGTCTATCGAGTATCTGATTTGAAGGGTAAACTGCTCCGCTGAGTGTGCTCGTGAATATACAGGCCGAGAGCGCATGGTGCATACGCAGTCTCTTTGGCCTATACATCTACTCGGCTTACAAGTCACCTTGTTTTCTCGCCGAGGACGAGGTCAGACGTCTGGGCATCTACCCAGCAGTCCACCAATGTCAGATGACCCATGCGGCTCCCACATCGCAAAACACTGTCATCAAGATTCCCATCGGCGCATGCTATACGCATTGAGCTCCAGAAGGGCAAGAATGGATCGAAGGCTTAGACTCAAACCCAGTCGATCAGCACAATCCGGCGCTGCCGCTTGCTCCGAAGCACACCTACCAGGAAACTAAGACATCTAGAAGTATCTCAAGGTCTCAGCCCGATACAGCCTCGTGCGTTCCAGTCCCAACACCCACTGCCAAGCTCAACAGTAACCGATTATAGTGCCCGGCTCCATCGATTCTTCCCATACGATACGACTTATGTGAGCGAAAGACCAATAGATTTCGGATATTAGGATACGACGATCAGGGCCCAGTGTTCTGGTAAATTCTCCGAACATTAACTTTGATTCTTCCGGTCGAATGCAATTTCCATTGTTCTTTCAGGGTTTAACCGTCATTCATGAATTCATGAATGGTAACCACCCGCTGAATCCTCCCAATGGGACCAATGGCTTGAAAGACATTGGGCTAGGTCTGGTAAGTTCAAGTGCGCACCCCGAAATCCGAACAATAGAATAAACCGGTTCAGGGTTAGGCCGAGGCTTTCTGAAGAGTCAGTCGGCTATATTGAAGGAACGTAATTTATGTCAAACCCTAAGCTCAATGGGTCAGACAGACGGCAGACCACACTCGGTCAGGCCAGAATTGGTGGGCTCCTAAGACGCCACTGTCGTACAGTGTTGCTGATGGTGTAAATCATGAGGCTGCAGGGGCTTTCTATTGTTCAGTCCAGTTCAGAGTAGAGAGAGGGCAAGTTTGTGTATATCTGCTGGATCGGGGCTGGGTATGTGTGTGTTCTTCCATCTAAAACTCCTTCCTTAGCTCCTCATAATCTATACACACACATACACACATCTACAATATGTTCACACGCACAATATCTATCGCCATCGCAGCCTTCACTCTGGGTGTTGTGGGGGTCGTAGCCCGATCCGCTGCAGACGTGGCTTATAGGGAGCAAGTCAGAAACTGTGTTGGAACCGTCACTCCCGCCAATTTTCAGGATGTGTATATGTGGGAATACGACGATACAACCTATTTCAACATCACTTATAACTATGATCCCACCTATTGCGACTCAACCATCACTTTCAATTCTATTCAGTTGACCGATTACGCCAACGGTGCTACATACCCTTGCACCCGACAGCAGTTCGCCGCCAACAGAAACACCATCTTCTCAGAATGTCGTGTCTTTGACCGGTAAGCTATCTGGTGTCCTCCGTATCGAGAGTTCTGCTGGCATTTTAGTGGCTACATGGCCAGACAAGCAAGAGATGGCGGTGGAAACGACTGTAAGTGCATACTCGTTACTGTCATCACGAGATGCTGACTGTCAGGGGGTGTGGGAATCAATTATGGAAACCGAACACGAGGTCCCGTTGCCAACTTCAATGATTATTTCACACTCGCAGCTCCCGAGAGTGCCGAGCCTCCCGTCGAAGAAACTCCTGCACCTACCCCAAGCGGCTCTTTCCAAAAGAAACGAAGCAGTATCGAACAACAGCACAAATTCGATTGTCCCACCGGTCAAACATATTGTTGGACAGGCGAGAGACAAGAGTACGCATGTTCGGATACTTCTTCCGATGTTACTGGTATGTCCCGAGTCCTTCTCGATCAAGTTTGAAAAAATAAGATGATGTAGCTGACGAAATAAGCATGTGGAAGATGCCCATACGCCCCTGGGGCCGATTCATTCGGTGGCGATTGTACATCAATAGAAGGAGCAGATGACGTTCAATGCTATAAATCAAAATGTGTCGGTATGTCACCTCCTTCCAACTCTATCACCCTCCTCATCACGGCCTCCAGGTTCATCTTGGACAAGAACAGAACACTGATGGAGTAGTAAATGCATGTCAACGTGGTTTCCAAGTCAGTCTAGACAGAACGAAATGTATAGATGGAAGTAAGAGATCTATCATCGCTAGAGGGATCTTGTTCTAGACTAGGAAGCTGGTTACTGTATCGTTACATTAAAAACGTCACGTTGCCCATAGATTTTATAGTAGACTCGTTGAGACGAGCGGTTCTGGGTTGCTTCGGGTTCTTTTGGTATTTATATATAGATTCATTGCATTAGTCATGTTGCTTGATCTCAGTATATGTCGATGTGAATGAAGAGCTCGTCCAAGCTGATGGATGCTGGGCCGGACCAGTACTAAATCCAATCTCACCGCCGAGTCAGACCGAAAGAAAACTTGCCAGCTGGCGGACGGCTTTACCGGTACCGCACCTCGTTCTGTATTGTGCGAGTTAGGGGAACCAGAAGTTTGCATGACGGCAGAACAATCGAGACCTACCTCCCCTGACTCTTCTGGACCATCTTCAATACAAACCCATGATACCCTTCCCAAGCATCAATCAGTTCCTTCTGTTTCTCAATTTGTAAATCCAATTGGTTCTCTAAAATCCTCTTGAATTCTTCTACTCGTTCACGTTCGAATCTGATGAATTCGGATTTGATTAATTTGGATATATTCTCGAAATCGACCGAGGAGTCCCGGACTCGACGTTCGGCCTGTACATCAGTTCCATCCCGAAATGAATCAGATAGACATCAGGTCGAAAAGGAAGATTGAGACGCACATCATTGATCTCTCCCAGTGAGGAGTTGACCCGGTCTCCAAGCTTTCCTTGCTGCCTCAATTTCTCCCTAGTAGACTTCATCCTACCGACCTCTTTCTCCATATTCTGCCAATGATGAAAAGCCCTTATCCTAGCTGCAAAAGCCAATCTCACACTCCCTATAAACCGAACATACTCATCCGCCATATTCAGTAAAGTCATGACATCTCCTTTAGCTTGTTCTTCATGAACCTCTTTTTCTTGTCTTGCTAAATCACTCAAACGGGCCAAGGCAGCACACATGCCGGATCCGAGATCGGATTCAGCGAGATCGGTCATTGAAGCGGCATAATCACCCATCGTTACTGATAATTCCAATCGAGATTTCGAGGCGGATTCAATCGATTTCGAGAGTCCTTTCAACTGTGATTCCAGACCTTCCAAAAAGCTTTTACGGGAATCAAACCAATCGTCTTGTTCAAAGTATCGAGGTCCGGTCCAATTGGCTAGTAGTCCAGTCTTTTCCGGAACAATCTCTAATCTCCTATTCTTGGCTTCCACAGAGAACGAGTCGGATTCAAGGAATAATCGGAGATCAGGATCAAGTTGTAAAATGGGATGTGAAGTGATTTTGGTCAAACATCGCTGTAGAGCCTGACGACGAGTTTCAACGAATGTATCTTGGAATCGACCCCAGGGTTGTTTATCCGGCATAGGCGGTACGATGACTCCTGGGTTATTGAGGGTGAGAGCATCGAATAGCCATAAGAATTCAGAGAATCGCCGAAGAACCGATATTTCAGATTTACGATAATGTGGTGATTGCGTGCGAGTTCGGACAGTGTAGACTGTATACCCTCGGACCGGGTCGCCCACTTTGGTAGGGTCGCCTACGGAGATCTGGAATAGTGGAGATTTGCGTTTCGAAGGGGTTGGAGGTGGTTCATCGGCTTGTAATTCAGTTGGTAACGGACGACTAGATTCGGCAGGCGAGCTAGACGTGCTATGGTTCGACTAGAGGTCAGCGCTACATCCCTGAAAGCAGTGACAAGCCTCACATGCGAAGGACCAGACAGGGTGGGTACATTGTCGCCCGTCCAGCCCTCCCCCTCTTCACCATTACCTCCCCACGGATCAGACCTCACACTCGGTCCAACAGCTCCAAACAAATCATCAGTCTCGTCAACAGCTGCCCACCCTTTTCCTGCAAATCTGCTTCCACTCCCAGTCGAGACTGCACTAGTTTGTGGCTGGGTCCAGTCCGGTTTACTGGGCGGTGCCGAGGTCGATTGACTAGAACCTCCAATGGAAAGATTATGGAACCCATAATCCTTCTCTGCTGGTGGAGGTGGATCAAGGGGTGAAACAGCTACTCTGTCATGTTTGGGTGTGGAGTTCGGCGAGAAAAGGTCATTTGCGGAGAGGAATCCGCTGTTGCCGGGTTTGCTGGCCGAGACTGGAGAAGCGATTCGGGAAATCGATGGAGTTGCTTGGCCAGAGGCTGGGAGGGGGATGGATTCGGGCTGCACTGCTTCAGAGATCTGTGGTTGGGTGGACTCGGGGCCGTCGGGACTTGTCGTCGCGTTCTCGAGCTCGGCGTTCATCGAGACCGACGGCTTGTCCGCTGCAGCCTCCTCCTTGACAGACTCCTCAGTCGACCCATTCGTCTCCAGCACAGCTGCTGACGCCAAACTCTCCTGTGGTCCCTCTTTCTCCAAGATCTCGCTCTCGGCTGGAGCAGCGTCGGTCACCGACTCACTCTCCTTCACTGGCTGGGTCGTTCCGATCGGCAGATCCTGACGGCCAGCCGTACTCTTCTTCTCTGGCGTCTTTCCCTTGTCCTTTCCGTCCGTTTCCTTCTTCACTGGCTTACTAGGCGTAAACACATAAGCCTTCTTCCCCTCTCCCTTGGTTTCCGCTCTAGGAGTAGACGAGGATTTGACGAAAGCTTTCTTGAGTGTGACCGATGGATCCGACTCTGCCATCAAATCATCATCAATGAGGTCCGAAGGTAATTTCCGGCTTGCCGGTACTGGCGAGACAGAAGCCCCAGCTGCAGCTTCCTGGGATTTTGGTGGAGAGTATGGTACCGTAAACTCTTGTTCATGATTGTTGGGATATGATCCAAATCCCTCGTCCGCATCTGTGGCTTCCTGTTCCCTAGCCGCAATCACACTAGGTGGATCCGGTAGATTGCCAATTCCAAATCTATCATCCTCCTCCAGTTTTGCTACGTATGGTGAAACCTCATCTTCAGGGTCGAGCTGCGGTAATGAGGGTACATAGGCTGAGGTAGATCCAAATGCGGATGTGGAAGATGCGAACGGGTTGGTGGGAGATGAAGATGAGAAAGGATTAGCCCATGGGTCCGAGCTAGGATCGGAAGTGGTATTGGTCGACCATGTTGGTTTCGATATCGTCGATTGGGATAGGATGTTGGCAAAGTCTGCTTCCTCATCCATGGTGAACGGGTGGGTGGTGGACTAGTCAAGAGATGCAAGGTCAGGCAGGACAA
>Ga0265797_10008465_pt1 | contig 13698 bp, 13 predicted proteins | sample P2T30metagenome_FD_192433 | JGI IMG/M metagenome (GOLD analysis project Ga0265797, IMG submission 192433) | Plant litter microbial communities from East Loma Ridge, Irvine, California - P2 T30 | ecosystem: Environmental > Terrestrial > Plant litter > Unclassified | place: USA: California... | reverse complement strand
CAGGCCGGTGACGAGCAGGATTTCCTTGGGGTCAAGCGTCATGCCGTCTCTCTAGCGTGCCGCAGCGCCAATTCCACCTTGATCGGTGCCGAAAGCTCGAATGGGTCGATCGCGACCTCGTGGATCGTAATACCATTATAGTCGACGCGCGTCTGCGACGGCATCCGTTCGACTGCCCGGTCGAGCCGCACCGCGAGCATCACCGGCACATCGCCGACACGGTCAAGCGCGACGATCCCAAGCCCGCGCACCTCGATCTTGCCCGAAATCGTGGGCGGCGCATTCGCGATCAGTCGCCCGTCCAACGCAGACAGCAGCGTATAATCGTCGCTCACCAGCATCGCCCCGCGGTCGATCAGCCGCAGCGCCAAGTCCGACTTGCCGGACCCGGAGGGCCCGAGCAGCAACACCGCCGCGCCGTCGATCGCCACCGTGGTGGCATGGATCGGCGGCGTGCTCACCGCGCTTCGCCCACCGGCAGGCACACCACGAACCGCGCCCCCGTCACGCCGCCACGCCGCGCCTCGGCGGTGATCTGCCCCTGATGCGCCTCGACGATCGTCCGCGCGATCGCGAGGCCCAACCCCGAATGCTTGCCGAACGCCTCGTCGGCGGGGCGCAGCGACTGGAAGCGCTGGAACACCTTCTCGCGCGCGTCTGGTGGAACGCCGGGGCCTTCGTCCTCTACCTCGATCACGACGTCGTCGCTCTCGCGCGACACGATGATGCCGATCGTGCCCCCCTCGGGCGAGAAGGACACGGCATTGTCGATCAGATTGTCGATCACCCGTTCCAGTCGACCGCCTTCGCCCATCACGACGAACCCTGAGCCGTTGTCGTCGTGCAGGTTGAGCCGCAGCCGGATCGCGCGGTCGATCCCGCGTGCCTCGCGGCCCGCGATCAGCGCGGCGATCATCATGCCCAGATCGACTGCCTCGAACTTGGCGCGGCTGAGCTGCGCGTCAAGCCGCGACGCCTCGGCAATGTCGGTAATCAACCGGTCGAGCCGGTGAACGTCGTCGCGCACGATCGCCAGCAGGCGCTCCTGCAGTTCGGGGTCCTTGACCAGCGCGAGGCCCTCGACCGCCGAGCGCAACGAGGCGAGCGGGTTCTTCATCTCATGCGTCACGTCCGCCGCGAACGCTTCGATCGCATCGATCCGCGCGCGCAGCGCCAAACTCATGTCGGACAGGGCGCGCGCAAGCATCCCGATCTCGTCACGGCGATAGGGCAGGCGGGGCACGACCACTTCACGCGCCCGCCCCATCCGCACGCGCACCGCGGCATAGGCCAGCCGCCGCAGCGGCCGCACGATCGTCCGCGCGAGGAACAGCGACAGCAGGACCGAGACGATCGACACGATCATCAACACGATCCCCAGCCGGAACCGCTCGACCCGGACGGTCTGCGTGATGTCGCGCACATTGTTGGTCGTCATCACCACACCGCCGTGCGGCAACTGCGCCGCGGCGGTAATGACCGGGGTACGGTCGGGCGCGCGCCATACGGTCGCGGCCCCCGTGGTCGTTGCGCGGACGGTACGCACGTCGGGCCAGTTGAGGCCCGAACGATGCTCGCGGTACAATGGCGCGCGCGGCGTGCCGACGACCGTGTCGATGATCGCGTCAAGGATGCGCGCGGATGCCTGACCACCATCCTGCTTGTCAGGGTCCTGCAATACGAAATTGCGCAGCCCCAGCGTGCGCGTATCGATCACCGGCAGGTCGCGATCGTCATAGATCCGCAACCGCGCGCCCGTCGCGCGCGCAAGGCGAAGCGCTAGGCCGGCGCGTTGGTCATCGGGCACCGATACCAGCGCCTCGGCGACCAGCCGCGCTTCGCGGATCGACTGCCGCACGCGGTCGTCGACGATCCGGCTGCGGTAGGAATCGAGATAGAAGAACCCGCCCGCCAGCATCGCCAGCGCGAACACGTTGACGAACAGGATCCGTGGGGTGAGCGAAACCCGCGCGGACCAGCGGAGCGACAGCGCGCGGGCATCCTCCTCGCGCGCGGGCTCGTCATTCCTCGGAGAATCGATAGCCCGCTCCATAGAGAGTCTCGATCGCGTCGAAGCTGGTATCAACCTGCCGGAACTTGCGGCGAACGCGCTTGATATGGCTGTCGATCGTGCGGTCATCGACGTAAATGTCGTCGTGATACGCTGCATCCATCAGCTGATTGCGCGTCTTTACGATGCCGGGGCGCTGCGCCAGCGTCTCGAGGATGAGGAATTCGGTGACGGTCAGCGTGACCGGCGCACCGTCCCAGGTCACACGGTGGCGCGCGGTATCCATCGCGAGCCGCCCACGCGTCAGGCTGGTTTCCGCCGTCGCTTCTTCGGTCCCTGCGCCGCCCTGCGACACTTCAGCGCGCCGCAAGATCGCACGGATCCGCGCGATCAGAAGGCGTTGCGAGAAGGGCTTGGCGATGTAATCGTCCGCCCCCATCGCGAGCCCGAGCGCCTCGTCGAGCTCGTCATCTTTCGATGTCAGGAAGATCACCGGCACCATGCTCTTCTCGCGCAGGCGGCGGAGCAGTTCGAGCCCGTCCATCCGCGGCATCTTGATGTCGAGGATCGCGATGTCGGGTGGATTGTCGATCAATGCCTTGAGTGCGGTTTCGCCGTCGGAATAGAGCCGCGTGACGAAACCTTCGGCCTGCAGCGTAATCGACACCGATGTCAGGATATTGCGGTCGTCGTCGACCAGGGCGATCGTTGCCGTCATCGGCGGGGGGCCTCGTGTCGTTGGGGATCCGGCCTAATCCATTACGCTGCCAGCCTCAATGCACGCTGAACAAACCTGTCCCAGATTGCGCAATACCCCAAATCACGGTCGTTTGACCCCGGATCGCCGCAGCGATATGCGCCGGAGAACAAAAGTAAGAAGATGCCGGCCCACGATGGTCGGCACATGAGGAGAGAATGTTGTGAGCGAACGCATCCCCGTAGCGGGACTTGACGCGCAGGGCATCGAGACCCGCGCAAGCCTTCACTGGAACCTCGTCACCGCCCGCCTGATCCAGGCCGCAATATCCCGCGGCGAGGGCAAATTGTCCGCAGATGGCCCGCTGGTGGTCGAGACCGGCGCGCATACCGGGCGCTCGGCGCAGGACAAGTTCATCGTCCGCGACGCGGAAACCGAGTCGACCGTCTGGTGGGGCAAGAGCAACAAGGCGATGAGCCCCGAGCATTTTGCGGCGCTCAAGACCGATTTCCTCGCGGCGCTGCGCCACAAGGAAGATCTGTTCGTCCAGGACCTGTTCGGGGGATCGCAGCCCGAGCACCGCGTCAAGGTCCGCGTCGTCAACGAACTCGCGTGGCATAACAGCTTCATCCGCACGATGCTGGTCCGCCCCGAGGAGTCGGAGCTGCGCGATTTCGTGCCGGACTATACGATCATCGACTTGCCGAGCTTCCGCGCCTCGCCCGAGCGGCACGGCTGCCGCAGCGAGACGGTGATCGCGGTCAACTTCACCGACAAGCTGATCCTCATTGGCGGCACGCGCTATGCCGGTGAGATGAAGAAGTCGGTGTTCAGCCTCCTCAACTATCTGCTCCCGCCGACCGGCGTAATGCCGATGCATTGCTCGGCCAACATGGGGCCGGATGGCGATACCGCGGTGTTCTTCGGCCTGTCGGGCACCGGCAAGACGACGCTCAGCGCAGACGCGAGCCGCACACTGATCGGCGATGACGAGCATGGCTGGTCAGACACAGCGGTCTTCAATTTCGAGGGCGGTTGCTACGCCAAGATGATCCGCCTCTCGGCCGACGCCGAGCCCGAGATCTTCGCGACGACCAAGCGGTTCGGGACGATCCTCGAGAATGTCGTGATGGACCCGGTCAACCGCCAGCTCGACCTCGACGACGCGAGCCTCGCGGAGAACAGCCGCGGGGCGTATCCGATCGACTTCATCCCCAATGCGAGCGCGGACAATATGGGGCCGGTCCCGCGCAACATCGTGATGCTGACCGCGGACGCCTACGGCGTCCTCCCGCCAATCGCCAAGCTGACCCCGGAACAGGCGATGTACCATTTCCTCTCGGGTTATACCGCGCGTGTCGCCGGAACCGAGATCGGCGTGACCGAGCCCGACGCGACCTTCTCGACGTGCTTCGGCGCGCCGTTCATGGCGCGGCATCCGTCGGTGTACGGCAATCTGCTCAAGGAGCGGATCGCCAAGGGCGGGGTCGATTGCTGGCTGGTCAACACCGGCTGGACCGGCGGCAAATACGGCGTCGGCAGCCGGATGCCGATCAAGGCAACGCGCGCGCTGCTCAACGCAGCTCTCGACGGCAGCCTCAACGACGCCGAGTTCCGCACCGACCCCAATTTCGGGTTCAAGGTGCCGGTCGCGGTGCCGGGGGTCGACAGCGCGATCCTCGATCCGCGCGCGACCTGGGCGGACAAGGAGGCGTATGACGCCACCGCGGCGAAGCTCGTCGATCTGTTCGTTGAAAACTTCGCGCAGTTCGCGGAGCATGTCGACGAAGGCGTGCGCCAATCGGCGCCGAAGGTCCACGCGCCGGCCTGATCCGCCCGGGAACCGGCACCGGGCCCTTTGCGGAGGTTCCGATGCCGATTGCCGACCCACTGCCACGACTGTTCCTCGATGACGCCGCGATCCGGCGCATCGGGGAGGGGTTGCTGGCTTGCACGCTGCCCAAGGCCGACTGGACACACGAGGCGCATATCGCCGCGACGTGCTGGCTGCTGCGCGATCGCCCGGATGTGGACGTCGATGCGGCGATCGGAGGCTTCATCCGTCGCTACAACGCAGCGGTCGGCGGCGTGAACGATGATACCAGCGGTTATCACGCGACGATCACGCAGAGCTTCGTCGCGGGTATCCGTTCTTATCTCTCGCTTGCGGCTCCCGAGGCATCGCTGGCGGTGACCGTCAATTCGCTACTGCTGCGCGCGGAGGGGCAGCGCGACTGGCCGCTCCGCTTCTATTCGCGCAAACGGCTGTTTTCGGTGGCGGCACGGCGCGATTTCGTCGCACCCGATCTCGCGCCTCTGCCGGGTGCGTGATAGTCGCGCGACCGGAGTTAAGCAGCGTAAGAGGATGGATCGATGGGAATGTTCGACGGCGTGCTAGGACAGGTGCTGCAGAATGTCGACGTGGCGACGCTCGCCACCAAGGTCGGGCTGACCCCGCAACAGGTCGAGGCCGCGTTGCAGGCGCTGGGGCAGGCGCACGCCGCGCCCGGCGATACGGTCGGCACTGCGGCGGCGAACACCGGACTTTCGCCAGAGACGCTGCAACGACTGCTCCAGATGATCGGCGGCGAGCAGACACTCGCCAAGGTTGCGGCGATGCTCGGCGCGCAGGGCGGGGTGCTCGGGCAGCTCGGCACGCTCGCTTCCGGCTTCTTCGCCAAGCGCTGACGCAAATCCCGGCGCTGCACTGGCGCTTTGCGGGGTCGGCGGTTACATGGACCGCCACGACTCGCTTTTCTCTCCCCGCGCAGGACCGGCACCCATGGACATTCGCCTCGGACTCACTTTCGACGATGTCCTCTTGGTGCCCGCTGAATCGGACATCGTCCCGAGCCAGACCAACACCGCGACCCGCGTGACTCGCGGCATCTCGCTCGACATCCCGATCCTTTCGTCCGCGATGGACACCGTGACCGAAGCCGACATGGCGATCGTCATGGCGCAGCTGGGCGGGATCGGCGTGCTCCACCGCAACATGGAAGTCGACGAACAGGTCGCGGCGGTGCGCGCGGTCAAGCGGTTCGAAAGCGGCATGGTCGTCAACCCGATCACGATCGAACCGCACGCGACACTCGCCGACGCGCAGGCGTTGATGAAGCATCACCGCATCAGCGGCATCCCGGTCGTCCGCGCAGACGGCGTACTCGTCGGCATCCTCACCAACCGCGACGTCCGTTTCGCCGAGAACCCGCGCCAGCCGGTTTCCGAGCTGATGACGCACGAAAATCTCGCGACGGTTTCGCCGGGCGTGACGCAGGAGGAGGCGCGTCGCCTGCTCCACCAGCGCCGGATCGAGAAGCTGCTGGTGGTGGACGAGGCGTATCGCTGCATCGGTCTCATTACAGTCAAGGATATCGAAAAGGCCGTTACCTACCCGAACGCGACCAAGGACGCCGCCGGTCGCCTCCGCGTCGCGGCGGCGACGACGGTCGGCGACAAGGGGTTCGACCGGACCGCCGCGCTGGTCGATGCCGAGCTCGATCTCGTCGTCATCGACACCGCGCACGGTCATAACCGCGACGTCGCGCGCGCGGTCGAGCGGGTCAAGAAGCTCAGCAATTCGGTCCAGGTGATCGCGGGCAACGTCGCGACTGCGGAAGCGACGCGCGCGCTGATCGATGCGGGCGCGGACGGGATCAAGGTCGGAATCGGCCCGGGCTCGATCTGCACCACGCGCGTCGTCGCGGGCGTCGGCGTGCCGCAGCTCACCGCAGTGATGGACTGCGCCGAAGTCGGCCAGAAGATGGGCGTGCCGGTCATCGCGGACGGTGGCCTGCGCACCTCGGGCGATCTCGCCAAGGCACTCGCGGCGGGCGCGTCGGCGTGCATGATCGGCTCGCTGCTCGCGGGCACCGAGGAAGCGCCGGGCGATACGTTCCTGTTCCAGGGCCGTGCGTATAAATCGTATCGCGGCATGGGCTCGGTCGGCGCGATGGGCCGCGGCTCGGCGGATCGCTATTTCCAGGGCGATATCAAGGACCAGATGAAGCTCGTTCCCGAGGGGATCGAAGGGCAGGTCGCGTTCAAGGGCCCGGCGCGCGACGTGATCCACCAGCTCGTCGGCGGCATTCGCGCGGCGATGGGCTATACGGGGTCGTCAAGCATCACTGCGTTGCAGGAGCGCGCGCGCTTCGTGCAGATCACGGGCGCTGGCTTGAAGGAAAGCCACGTCCACGACGTCGACATCACGCGCGAGGCCCCCAACTACCCGACGCGTTGACGGACGCTTTCGCCGCCATCTCACCTTCTCGCATGTTACGCTTCTTACCTTCCCCGGCGAAGGCCGGGGCCCAGTAGCGGAACAGAAGTTTCAGGGGACTGCCCCAAGTTAGCAAAACCTGCGCGACTGGGCCCCGGCCTTCGCCGGGGAAGCGGCTCAGAGTGGAAGCCGCTTTAGCCGGAAGCCGCGTTTAGGTGATTGACCCCAAGCAGGCTATGGGCACCCCACGACACACGATTGCCCCCGGAAAGACCGCCAATGACCCCCGCTGCAAGAACCCAGGCCGCGATCGAGCTGCTCGACGAAATCATCGTGGCGGCGCGCGATTCCGGCGCTGCGGCGGACACGATCGTCGCACGCTATTTCGCCAACCGGCGCTACGCCGGCAGCAAGGACCGCCGCGCAGTGCGTGAACTAGTCTATGCCGCGATCCGTACGATCGGCGAACGCCCGCGCTCGGGCCGTGCCGCGATGCTCGCGCTTGCCGCCGAGGATCCGGAGCTTGCCGCAACCTTCGACGGCGTCGGCCACGGCCCCGCCAAAATTGGCGACAGCGAGAGCAAGGCATTCCCCGGCGTCGCACCCAACTGGCTGCTGGAACGCTTGCGCGCATCCGGGCTCGACGATGCCGAATTCCCCGCGCTGATCGACCGTGCCCCGCTCGACGTCCGGGTCAACCGCGCCAAGGCGGGCGACGTCGTTGTCGAAGGCGCGGAGCCGATCACGGGGCTGCCCGATGCGCTACGGCTTCCGACCGGGACCGACGTCGACCGGATGGAAGGCGTCCCCGAGGGCGCGCTGGAGGTGCAGGACGCCGGCAGCCAGATGGTCACACTCGCTGCCAAGGCAAAACCAGGCCAGCGGATCGTCGACCTGTGCGCGGGCGCGGGCGGCAAGACGCTCGCGCTGGCGGCGGTGATGGATGGCGAAGGCGCGATCCTCGCGACCGATACCGATCGCAACCGTCTGTCGCGGCTCGCGCCACGCGCCGAGCGCGCTGGCGCGACGACGATCGAGACGCGGCTGCTCAATCCGGGACGCGAAGCCGAGATGCTCGAGGACTGGGGCGGCAGCGCGGATTGCGTGCTGATCGACGCGCCCTGCTCGGGCACCGGCACGTGGCGGCGCAACCCTGAGGCACGCTGGCGGCTCAGCCACGAACGGCTCGACCGGCTCGTCGCGACGCAGCAGCATGTCCTGTCGATCGGTGCGGACCTCGTCCGGCCGGGCGGGGCGCTGGTGTATATCGTCTGTTCGCTGCTCGACGAGGAGGGGGCTGGACAGGTCGCCGCCTTCCTCGCGGATCACGCGGGATGGCATGCCGAGCCCCTCAAGCTGCCCGCCGGGCGCGCGCATGGTGCCGGGGTCCGGCTCACCCCTGCGCACGATGCGACCGACGGGTTTTTTGTCGCACGATTGACCCGCGGGTGATACCGCTGTGCGCGTGACGAAGCTGGAGTATCTCATGCGCTACACCCCCGTTGCGATCGCCGCCGCGATGACGCTGCTGACGATCGGAACCGCCGTTCAGGGCCAGCGCGCGGAGGATGCGATCGACGCGCGTTCGATCGCACTGCTGGCGAAGGGCCGGGCGTTGCAGGCTGCCGGCAACCTCGATGGCGCAACCGACATGCTCGAGAGCGCGGTCGCGGTGGATCCGCGCAACCGGGATGCGTTCACCGCGCTCGGGCAGGTCGCGCAATCCCGTGCGCTTCCGGGCAAGGCGATCCGTCTGTACCGTGAGGCCTTGTCGCTCGATCCCAATGACATCGCCGCGTTGCGGGGGCAGGGCGAAGCGCTCGTCGCGCGCGGCGCGGTGCAGCGTGCGCGCGAGAACCTGGCCAAGATCCGCACCGTCTGCGCCAAGCGCGCCTGCCCCGAAATCGCCGCGCTGACCGCGACGATCGCCAAGGGCCCGCCGATCGTGACCGCGTCTGCGGCAACGGTCGTGCCCCCGCCCGCCGGGACACCGACCGCCAAGGACTAGAGCAGCGGCATAGCCGCAACCGCGGCAGAATGTGTACGAGTTCGGCGTAAAGCTTCGATTTCACTCACCGGAGTGGTCATGCGCGCGGATACTGCAGCTCGATCCATCGTGTTCGTCTTGCTGATCGGCCCTGTGCTGCTGACAGAAGTTCTGTATCTCGCGTTGGTTCTGACGAGCGACCTGGTCGACGCCGAACTGTATCTGAGTGGGGGGCAGGCGGGTTTGGTCGATTGGCCCGCGCTCGGCCAAGGGGCAATGGTGCTGCGCGCCTGCGCGCTGATCGCATGCTCCAGCCTGTTCGCCGCGGCATTCATGCACGTCGGAGGCGAGCGCTGGACGAACGTTCGCCGACCAGTCTTCGGGGTGCCGGCAATGATCCTATGGATGGTCCTGTTGTTCGTCTGACCCTCACTAGCCCAACGCCCGGGCCACCGCGACGAACTCGGCAACGCTGACCGTTTCCGCACGGCGTGTCGGATCGATGCCCACAGTTTCCAACGCATCGAGCGCGCCGGGCACCCCCTTCAGGCTCTGTCGCAGCATCTTGCGCCGCTGCCCAAACGCCGCACCCGTCAGCCGTTCCAGCGTGGCGAAGCGCACGTCCTCGGGCGCGGCCTCGGGTACGATGTGGACCACTGCCGACATTACCTTGGGCGGCGGCGTGAAGGCGGAACGGTGCACCGGCATCGCCAGCGTCGCCTTGCTCCGCCACTGCGCCAGCACCGCCAGCCGCCCATAAGCGTCGTCATCGGTCTTGGCGACGATCCGGTCGGCCACCTCGCGCTGGAACATCAGCGTCAGGCTCTGCCACCACGGCGTCCAGTCCGCCGACAGCCAGCGCACGAGCAGCGCCGTGCCGATGTTATAGGGAAGGTTGGAGGCAATGTGCGGCTTTCCCTCGAACAAGGGCACCGCGTCGATCTCGAGCGCATCGCCTTCGATCACCCGCAACTGCCCCGGAAAGGCTTCGCTCAGTTCGGCCAGCGCCGGGATACAGCGACGGTCACGCTCGATCGCAGTAACTCGCGCCCCAGCTGCGAGTAGCGCACGTGTCAGCCCGCCCGGACCCGGCCCGATTTCCAGCACTTCCGCGTTGGTCAGATCCCCGGGAATCCGCGCGATCCGAGCAAGCAATTGTGCATCGAGCAGGAAGTTCTGCCCCAACGCCTTGCTCGCGGCGAGCCCGTGACGCGCGATGACGTCACGCAGCGGGGGCAGGGTGGGCCGTTCGAGCGGCGTGTCGGGCATGGTCACGCGCTGGTGGCGGCGCGGCGATCGGCCGCGTCGCCCGCCAGGCGAATCGCCGCGATCATCGCGCCGGGTTCGGCGATATTCTGGCCCGCGATGTTGAACGCGGTGCCGTGATCGGGCGAGGTCCGCACGATCGGCAGGCCGAGCGTGATGTTGACGCCCTCATCGAAATACAGCGTCTTGATCGGGATAAGCGCCTGATCGTGATAGCAGCACATCACCGCGTCATAGGTCAGCCGCGCGCGTGGGTGGAACAGCGTGTCGGCGGCGAACGGCCCCGTCGCCGCAATCCCTTCGGCGACGAGTTGAGCGACCGCCGGTATGATGATCTCGATTTCCTCGCGTCCGATCGCGCCACCTTCGCCTGCGTGCGGATTGAGCCCCGCGAACGCGATCCGCGGGGTCGCGATCCCGAAATTGCGCGTCAGTCCGCGTGCGGTCGCACGCCCCTTTGCCACCAGCAGATCGACCGACAGCAACCCGCCGACCTCCGCCAGCGGCACATGCGTGGTGATCGGCACGACGCGCAGGTCCGGCCCGGCGAGCATCATCACCGCATTCTCGCCCGCAATGCCACAGCGTTCCGCGACGAACTCGGTCTGGCCAGGGTAGTTGAACCCGATGTGATACAGCTGTGCTTTAGACACCGGCGCGGTCACCAAAGCACGCGCCGCTCCCGAGCGGACCAGCCCTGCCGCCAGTTCCAGCGCCCGCAAGGCGCACCGGGCTCCCGCCACATCGGGGTGACCGGGGATGATTTCGCCACCATCCTCGACCGTCAGCACCGGAAGTGCGTGATCGAACACCCCGTTCGCAGCGGCCGGATGCAGGATCGTTTCGACCGGGCCATCCCATACCGCCGCGATAGCGCGCGCATCCCCGGTGGCAAAGAACGCCGGAAGCGCGGCATCCTTCCGCTTCATCCACGCCTTGGCGAGGATCTCCGGACCAATACCGGCGGGATCCCCCATCGAAACGACGAGCGGTGCCGATGGCGTCGAGGCGAGCAGATCAACGATATTCGATGATCGCATCACGGCGCAGATCGCGCAGCAGCTGGTTCGCGCGCAAATTGGTGCGGGCATTTTCCATCTGGCCGCGAACCTGCTCGACGCCGGGAACGGTACTGCCCGACGCTTCGTCACGACCGCACAGCACGAGCGAACGGATGCCGTCCTTAGCCGAACCGAACGGCGGGGTGGATTCGCCGACGCTCAGCTTCGCCATGATGTCGCGCAGCGCAGGCGGAAGGTCGCGGATGCGGACCGAATCATTGTCGACGACTTCGGCCCCCAGCGCCGAGGCGACCTTGGCGACTTCACCGCAACCGCGGATCGTCTTGGACAGCTTGGCGAATTCGGTGACCCGCGCATCGGCCTGCGCCTGCGAGATATTCTCCGGGAAGCGAACGCTCAACTGCTTGAGCGTCAGGCGCGAATCGAGTGGATCGGCGACACCGACCTTGCGCGTGTCGACCAGGTAGATGATCGAGAAACCGCCCGGCACCTCGATCGGCCCGGCGAGATGCTCGGGCTGCATGTTCCGGATCGCCTCGACCAGCGCCGGCGGAAGCTGCGCCAGCTGGTTCTCGTTGAGCCAGCCCAGATCGCCGCCAGTCGACCGCGTCGACGCTTCCGACATCGCGCCGGCGTAATAGCCGAAGCTGTCCTCGCCCTTCTCGCGCTTCTGGATCGACGCCATGATCTGCTGTTCCTGCGCGAACACTTCCTGCGCACGGTCGCCGCCGCCCGACAGGTAGATCTCGCGCACGTGGTATTCGGTCGTGCCCTGCTGCTTCTTCAGCTTGTCGATGATCGCCTGGACTTCCTCGTCGCCCACACTGATGTCGACCTTGCGGCGGAGATAGCGGTTCCACGACAGCTCAGCCTCGACCTGCCGCTTGAACGAGCGCTCGGACGACCCGACGCTACGCAGATAGGTCCGCATGTCCGCGGCCGACTTGCCGAAGTTGCTGCGGACGATCGAATCGTAGCTCTTGTTGACCTCCTCGAGCGAGATCTTGACGTCGGCTGTCTTGGCTTCCTGGATCTGGAGCGTCTCGTCGATCAGCTGGCGGATCACGAGCAGGCGATATTGCGCCATTTCCTGTTCGGACAGCTTCATGTCGCGCGCGGCGAGCAGGAAGGCGAGGCGCTGGTCGACGTCGGTCCCAGTAATCACCGTCCCGTTGACGATCGCGGTCGGCTTGCGGACGTTGGGGTCGACCTTCCCGAAGATTTCGGGGTTGCTCGGCAGATTGAGATTGCCGCCGCGGTCGACCGAAGACGGCGGCGGGCCGGTGTCCTGCGGCGCGGCTTCAGGCGCAGTCTGCGCGATCGATCCCCCCGCCATGGCGAGAGAAGCCGCGAGCATCGTGCCGAACCCGAAACGACGCATCGTCCGCGCCGTCTTGCGTGTAGTCGTCGTCACCAAATCCCAATCCCATCCCGCATGGCCGAACCCTGGCCACGCCCCTAGTGCAGCCTTGTGGCTGAACCGTGGCTTAGCAGCCACAGTCTTTCGCATTTAGCGTTAGCGCCCCAAATTCTTGAACGCCAGCGTCAACAGATAGCTGTTGCCGCTGCGCGCATCGCCCGTGTTCCGGTAATCGCGCCGCCAGGTGACCCCGAGGCGAAGGCAGTCGTCCTCATATTGGACGCCCAGCCGATGACGCACGGGGTCGAACCCGTCCGCCAGCGACAACGGATCCTAGCTGCGATTGGTTAGGTCGACCACGGTCGAGCCGAACGCCGACCAGAAGCGCGCAAACTGGATCCGGCCGCCGAGACGGACTTCCTCGCGGTCGCGCAGATCCTCGATCGTCGGATCGATGTCGCGGTTAAGCCGCAGATAGCCCACGAGGAAATAGGTGCCGCGCGAGCCGACGGTCGCGTCGAATTCATTGCGGCGTACCGCGAACCCATCCTTGTCGAGCCGGTACCGATGGATCACCGACACGAAATCACGGAACCGCAACTCCGTGCGCCCGACGACGTCGGACAGACGACGCGACAGCCCGGTGCCGTCGGGGAACAACGATGGCCGGCTGTTCAGACGGTAGCTCTGGCCCACGTTGGTGCTGAACGACAGCCCCGGCAAATCGACCTGCCAGTCGGCACCATAAGTAAACCGGGTCGAATCCTCGAACCGATCGTATCCGGCAAAGCGGTTGAGCGCGAACAGGTTCGAATCCTCGAGATCGACCGAACGCGCATCTTCGTTGGGGATCGCCATCGTCCCCGTCTGCGGCGACGTCACGATCTGGAAGCGCGGGATCAGGCGCTGCGTTCCGTTCAGGAACGTGCCGATCAGCGGATATTTGATGTCGACCGCAAACGCGCCGATCAACCGACCGTGGAAACCGTCGACACCGCGGTAGCTCGCCACCGAGGTCGAGAGCGCGTCGTTGGTGTTGTAAACGTCGCCACGTCCGAACGCGGTAAACGTGACTTCCTGGCCCCATGGCGTGATCTTGCGCAGGTCCCAGCGCGCGCTGGTGAAGGCACGTTGCG
>Ga0265797_10008464_pt1 | contig 13698 bp, 18 predicted proteins | sample P2T30metagenome_FD_192433 | JGI IMG/M metagenome (GOLD analysis project Ga0265797, IMG submission 192433) | Plant litter microbial communities from East Loma Ridge, Irvine, California - P2 T30 | ecosystem: Environmental > Terrestrial > Plant litter > Unclassified | place: USA: California... | reverse complement strand
AGTGATGATGTGCAGGTTGGGCCGCGTCGCTTTGATGGGGTCGTAGTATGAGTAACGGGCGTGAGCTCGGCGGCCAGTGGTTGCATCCATGGTGTTGGGATACCAGGAAGGACCATAGGCCTCTCCACTGTTGCCATCCTCTGGGACGTACACACCGCTTGCTCTCCACGCTGCCCAGTAGGACTTGATATCCTTGTACTGGTTGGAGGTAATTGAGACTTGGAGAGGGCCGTTGCCGTACGCGGATTCATCCCACGTGATGTTGAACTCCTTGACGACATCGTCCGTAGGCGGTTGGAAAGTAGTGCCCTTGATGAAGTATGGCAGCATGCCTTTCCAGTCCCAGCCTTTGTTACCAAGAGCCCCCCAGGCATCATAGTCGGCAGCTGAACCGCGGTCGTAAATCATGCCGTTGACAACTGAACCGCCACCGAGAACCTTGGCAACTACAACATCGAAGGAGCCATTGCCAATACCTGGCTCAGGTAGCGATTTGATGCCCTCCCAGTACAGGCCGGCCGCTGCAGTCAAGTCATTGGCCTTGTATGGGATCTTGGTTGCGTCGGTGTCGACATTGTCACCTGCCTCGATGACTAGAACCGTCTCTGTGCTTGGTGTCAGCAACTGTTGTTTGGAGCCCCGCGGAATTACCAGTTACATACTTCTCTTGTCTTCGGTGAGACGGTTGGCAACAATCAACCCAGTGACGCCACCCCCTACAATTACATAGTCGTATTGCTTCCCAGCAACGGCACCGAGTACCGGCGATAGAAAAACAGTAAAGAGCTGAACGGCAACAGCTAAGCGAGAGAATGCAGGCATCTTGTGGGCCCAACGTGGTAAGACGTCAACGAGTGTATATTGGACTTTGGACTGCTCGCTGCTTCAACTGCAAAGAGTGCAGCCACTAAAGGCTTTATACGGACCGAACCACATGGCTTCTCGCTATGCGGATTGGCTGAGAGAGCGCTCACCACGTGGAAATTCCGTTATTGCGGGTTTATCTTACCGATTTCATACAGGATACGGTCGGCCCACCGACCCTTGGGGCAATGGAGACGTCGGTAAATTGTGTGTATGCACATGGCACTGCTGTGCTGAGAACCATGTACGCAAAGTTCTAGATTGTGTACACCATGCCGGTTCTGGTAGCGGCCGAGCTAAAAAAAATCTTATCGCGGGCCTATTGATGGGCGTCATGGGCGCATGCTATATAAGGCCTAGCTCCTCTGGGTCCCGGTGAACATCAGGGACAGGTGGGCTTGGTCCGGTTCCGAACAAACCAGCGATGTTGTACCCTACTTGACAAGCCAACATCATCTGCAGATGGTCCCTCAGCCTGTGACATTCGAAGTGGTCTGATAACGCAGGGGGCGGCTTAGAATCAATCTCCCCGGCTTGCAGAACGCCCTGCTGTAGACAGACTACAAGGTACTGGCGGCCGCGACCTCCGCTTAAGGCGGGACCGAAGGAAAGGCGCTCTTCAGCTTGTAGCCAAGTTTGCGCTACATGTGCCGCGCTCGTTGCAACGGTTGAGGCGTACATGACTATAGTCTGGGGAAGGAATCGGGGTTTGAAAAAGCCGTTGTGCCATAGAGAAGTTTCTTTTCCCTAAGATGGGTTCTGGGACGGCATACCCCCCTGGAATACGGGAGGGGAATTGTTTTGGCTGAGCAGGCCATGGCAAGGCCCCCAGCGAGATCCGATGGTCCGTTTGCCCGTATTCCGGTCACAAGAAACTAGTGACTTTCAGGATACAAGTGCCATTTCAGGTTTGATGTCCGCCTCCCCTGGCTAACCTTCCTCGTGTATGCTGCTCAGTGCCCGATCGGCCAAACGTACGGTACTGCTGTTTTCAGGGCAAGTTTGCATCTTTACAGGGGAGGTCTCCAAAAGTTGGAGTTGACCAGGTGTAAGATTCGGATAATTGGCTATAAGTGGTGGCTGTTAATACCTGGAGAAGGACCCGATGGATGAAATCGGCCGGTTAATGCATGTCCGGCATGTACACAACTGTCGGCATGGCTGTCCCTGGCCATATGTTGGGTCGCGACGAGTTGCTCAATCCCAGAGTCTACAGAGGAGACGGGGTGCGAAGGATGCGCCGGGCATTGGGCACCGGCATACTGTAGGCAGTCCCGGACGCTTATTTTCCGTCTTGTACCTTGTAGCTGTAGTTTTAGACTTTGCTAGCGCTTCGGCGCCACCGGCCCATAGCGGGCGGAATTTAGCCATCGCATGCTTGGCCGCAAACAATCACGTGTTCATGCAGCGCGTATCAGCGGAGGAATGTAACGACCAAGGACGCCGTACAAGTGCATCGCATCCAGCAACACAATGGCAAGAATCGGGCGAGTTTTGACGGCCAAAGGTCGGCAACGATGTAGGTGATGATCTGTAGGTGGCGCCGGCGTCTTGTGCCGGTGTCGAATGCCCAAGAGCCGTGTTCTAGCCTTGACGCTAAGCAACACGCTAGCGTCTCTAGCGCCCGGCCGGCAGGCGCTCGCGCTCGCTTCCAAACCTCAACTTCACCCCTCCATCTCATCGAGCGACAGAGATCTTGCAGCAGGCCAGAACGCGAACCCTGCTGCGCACAGTCTGGAACTGTTTGACTGTGCAAGATCGAATGTTCATCTCCCGCCTCATCGAATGGGTCCACAAGCCTGGAGAGGACGTCCCACCAATGTTCCACATCGCATCCTGCAACAATGAGAGGATTAGTCTACAAGACATGTTCAAATCTGTTCAGCACTGGCAAGTGTCCATGTCCAATGTCTCATCACCAGCGTTGACGTATGTCGCTGCCCATGGATGACCCGTGTATCATGCCCGAGTCTTAGAGTTCTGCAGCCGAGTGATGTCTCCAATTGGGCTACGTACTCGACTGGGGTGGGGCCTCAATTTATGCGGGATTACTGCTCGATCAGCTCACTGGGCCCCGGCACAAGATGCTACCAAGATTGCCTTACTGGACGTTTCGAAAAGTGCTAAGCGCAGCACCTTCTGTGATTGATCTGACGGCTCAGTCTTCGCAGTCACAACCGTATCAATTTGGCTTTCGCTTCGGTTTTCGCTTGAGCAATTGGAACGCAGTAAAGCCGACACCAGAGATGAATGGGTATAGAGGAAAGGATACTTGAAGTATCTTAAGTTTACCACGTTCGTCGCGTGCTCGAACCAATCCTCTCGTTTGTCGTCCGTTTTTTTTTACCTCCTGGAAACCTCGTCGCAATACACCATGGCAGATGCTGGACCCCCAGCTGGACCGCAGGACTGGCCAAACGAACGATTGAGGATCCTTATACCAACATGGACCTTGTGTGTCATTAGCACTGGCTTCGTATTATGGAGAATCGTGTATGGACTCATGCAGAAACGCAAGTTCATGACTGCTGATTATTTGTTGATGATTGCCACTGTACGTATTCCATCCGACTATATCTTTCCCTCCTCTCTGTCGATCAGTCCCCAACAGTGCTAATATGAACACTTTGTAGGCCCTTAATATCACAGCAACGTGTACAAATCATATCACCGTCGATAATGGCCAAGGCCGCCATATCTTGGACCCTACAGTACTCCCACATCTCAGGGCATACTCCTATTATCTATGGCAAACCCAAATTCTGAGTGAGTTAGCAGACTGTTATACCCATATTCATCTGCTGACATTAGACACAAGACATCTTAGCTGTCGCCTTCTTGAAGTGGGCTATCTGCACTTGCCTCCTGGCTCTCAACTTTTCCAAAGTGTACCAAGCCGTCGTCTGGCTATCCATAGCAATGGTGACAGCTTTCAACTTCCTTGCTCCTATGTTGACGCTATTCGGCTGCGCACCGCTCGAAAAGAACTGGAATTACGGATACAAAGGAGAAAGCCATTGCTGGGCAAAGGGCACACTCCCACTATCTTACACGCAGGGTATCAGCAACATCATCACAGATGTCGTCTACATGGCTGCGCCTCTAATCTACATCTCGCGGGTGCAGTTGAACTCACGCACGCAGATGGGTATCCGCATCGTCTTTCTACTCAGTATTCCGTAAGTCCTAGCGCTGCCCCAACCTACACGCTCACAGCACCTAACATTCGCATCTGCCAGTGCAACCATATGCTCGATATTCAAGACAGTCGAGCTCAACAACATTACCAAGACAATAGATCCGACCTGGGATGGCATAGCACTCGGCGTCTGGTCCAGTGCCGAAGCCTCCATCGGCATTCTCATCGCCTCTCTCCCTCCGCTCCGCAAGCCCTTCGACCACTTCTTCGCAAAGTTTCTTCCCTCCACCTTTAGCGGTTCAGGCAAAACACCGCAATCGAGCTATCGGCACACTGGCGGCAGGGCCAGCATCCACCTGCAGAACCTCAGTGGCAGCAAAGCCTACCGCTCCAGAGCACCCGGCGAGAGCGTTCTCGACGACGAAAGCGACCGTGCGATTCTCGACGAGGAGAACAAAGCCGGTGGTATCACCAGGAGCACGGATGTTGAAGTCAGGGTTTCATCGGAAATTATTGATGGGGCGAGTGATTCAAACCGTGATTCGAGCCCTCAAATGCGCCACCCGAGTGTCGATTGGGCGAGCCCGCATTTGCAGAGCGGACCTGGCCCGCAGGTTCCGAGGTAGTGGGATGGAGAAAAAATCGCCGAAAGAGCGATTGATGTTTTGTACATAGTTGGCGACCTACACCAGGCCGAATTACGTTGACTGTTGCGATTGGATACCCCCGTTTGCTTATTGTCAGTTGGCCTATTTATCCTTGTACCCTTGATTGATGTTGGATAATGAAATGCATATTTCGTATGTTTTTTTTTCATTGGGTGGAGAAATTAGCTCGTATCCGTTCATTGCCGTTTTACAAGTACGCGTCTGCGGGTTATAGTATACTGGATAGCTATAATACATGCCGGATCTTCGCGGAACGTCTTCCCGTCGGATACGAGTTACATGTATGAAACCATTGAGACCTCCTTACTACCTCTTCCATCTTGAATGTGCTAATGCGTGAGCTTCATTTAAATCCTTATTCAATGATTCCATGTACAATTTTCATGTCTAGAGGACTCTTTTGAGCGGAAATACCGGAGAAGTTGAAAACCAAAACCAGTGAAAGTAGTGCATTCAGTTTTGTACGTGTTTTGAACAGTGTATACAAAGTCGTGCAAGAGCCAGTATTGGTATGGTCTGGTAGTCCTTTTCAAAGAATTATCCTATTAGAAGTAAGGTTTTGTAAAAAAAAACCCCCCCTCATCTCCGAGACTGGGTCTATGTGCCTGTCTGTGATCTCGTATAGTGACGTTCAAAGTGTGGAGTTGTTGTTTGGATAACATGTGACTTGTGTCACAGATGAGCGGGGATTGTTACATTCTTTTGGGTATGTTTTATTCAGATTACGGACCAAATGCACTGGGTCGAGCCAATCGGTCGGATTTCTCGACGAAGGCGAAATCTTTACTGATTACAAAGAGGCCCCTACGTACGTGTCGCACGAAAGAAAGCTTCTCGCAAGGCATGATGCGTCGGAGATGAGGCACGATACTGGAATGCTTGTCCGACTAGATTCTCGGGAGAGAAGCGCATTGGTATTACCCGGGCCTTTGGTAGACTAGCTTGCCGCCCACCCACGTCTCTCTTACTGTGACTTTGCGTAATGCCTCTATATCCATCGACTCAAGCTCTTCGTCGAGAACAACCCAATCAGCGTATGCCCCGACCTCGATGATGCCGGCTTTGCCTTCCAGAAAAGCGCCGTATGCAGGATTGACGGTGAAACCTTCCAGAGCTTGTCCAAAAGTAAGCTTCTCTTCCGGGTACCAACCAGTTTTTCCGCCATTAGGATCTAATCCGGTGTGCGGGCTTCTACGTGTGATGGCTGCGTACATGCCTTCGAAGATGCTGGCCGGTTCAACTGGGAAGTCACTTCCGAGGATTGGACGAAGTGAGAGCAATGAGCGCATTCGGTATGCTTCGAGCTTTGTGCGTTCTGGACCGAGTCTGCTCTCTGCATATCCCATGTCAGAGGTTGCGTGTGTAGGTTGAATTGACGGTATTATGCCAAGATCGAACATCCTGAGCTGGTCGTCTGGGTGGATAATCTGTGAGTGTTCAATGCGGAATCGATGTTCGGTCTGACACTCGCGCGGTGTAGTTTGAGGGCACAGGCTCTTCAACGCATTCTCGAACGCATCAATGGCAAGTCTGTTGGCAAGATCGCCAATGGCGTGGATGTTGACTTGGTAACCTAAACGTGCCCAATCCTGGGTCACTTGCGACAGCATACTTGCATTGACGAGTAAGGAGCCGGATGATGTAGGCTTATCACTATATGGTTCGATCATTGCGCTGCCCCAACTGCCAAGGGCTCCATCTATGACATATCAGTAAAGTGTCTTCACTCTAGAGGGTTGACATACCTCCAAAAAGCTTCACACTCCTGACTTGAAGCTTCCCGTTCGAGCTCAAATACTTCTCGACTGCGTCCGGGCAGAAGGTGTTTCTGACGTCACATTCAATCATAGCACTGACTCTGACAGTCCATTCATCGTCGCCGGCGAGCTCCTTGTAAAGTTCCAAATCCCCTGGAGTGACTCCGGCGTCGTGTATGCCTACGATACCATATTTGTTAAGCTCAGCCATTCCAGCTTTGGTGAATTCGGTCTTGCGGGCTTTTTTGGGCTTGGGATAGTGTTCCATGACCATGTCCATGGCATTATCGCAGAAAACACCTTTTGCGGGAATCTCGCCTCCAGGCACATCGGGTAGCACCGATGGAAGAAGATGGAGAACCTTTTCAGAAACCCAAATGCAATGTACATCGACGCGATCAAGCATCACGTATAGATCTTTGAAGTCTTCAGAGATGTCTAGATCGGACTAACTCAGTGGTCAGCAAACATGGCGTAGCAGAACAGTGGAGCCTGATGGTCTTCGCAATTGACGAAGCTCGACGGAAACACATACAGAGGTCGGCCATTCCCCGTCAAAGTGCGCTTGATCCCAGCCTACGCCTCTCAACCACTGGTCGCTCGTTCCTTTTTCAGGGCGCTTTGTCTTGTACTCCACCAGTCTTCTCTTTACTTCTTCCATTGAGTTTGCTCCAAATATGTCAACAGAGTCCAAAGATTCTCCAAACTGTAATAAATGGCCATGGCCGTCCCAGAGGCCGGGATATACATGGCCTGTACGCGCTTCCCTGACCTCGGGGTAGGATGACTCGTCCGTGAATACACTTGAGAACTTCCCATCATTCGTGATGAAGCAACGGGCAGTCGGAAGTCTCTCTGATAGCGTCGTCACTGACCTGTAGCAATGTGTAGTCAGGAACAAGCTCGGAAACAGCCTCCAAGGTACATTCTCTGTGAGAATAGCCGGTAATCCGACTTGATAGATCAGGGCTGCCAAGAGCACTGGAAGCGACGCCCAGACAAACACAGATGTTGAGGGCATGCTGCTCTCTCACAGTTCGGTCTGACAAGTTTGAACACGTTGGGGCCACAGACGTTGGTACAGCGCTCCGGCCTAGGCCGGAGCGATAGGTAAGCGATAAGCGACAGCCGAAAGGACCAATGACGCACGGCCACAAAACAGAACCATGTTGCATCCGTTTCCCCGCCATTTTGGAAGTGATGGACACTCTTTTCTTTTTCTTTGGATGCGCAAGCTTTCGCAAGATTTGGCCATGTATTTGCCAAGTAGAGCACGTCTGCTCTGGCTATCTTGGCATACCTAGGTCCCGCCGGTGGTGAAGGCCCACATCAGTCCCAGCGCGCTATTCTGGGGGTTTCACCGGATTTTTGTCACGATGGCATTGGCTACACCCCGCCTCTGTACGCGACGTACAGGGTGTGGTTATGGGTATCTTGCAATGGCCAATATGTGTAACATCTCGATGTGAGCTGGCATGCGTCAAGAAGCGGGAAGATGGCGAATCGGAAAGGGCGGTGAACGGACGCCGCGACCAAAACACATTCACGTATCGACGAATTAGGTTAATGGCCCCTCTTCTGATCGCGGCTCTCGCCCAAGCTCCACCTTGGCCCAGATGGGCATTGGATGAAAGAACGTCTCAAGGATCAATCGGTGGCTGGGCCGCCTGCATGGTTGAGTGTGGGGGCCGAGATTTATCTATCTACACATCAACATAACCTGGGAGCTGTCCAGCTGTCCTTCTGTCACTTTTCCTTCAGCCAACGAGTATTGCTGTACAGTAGGCAAACCAGATGACAGCTGAACTTGATGCGCTCCGGAAGCAGTTAGAGTCGCTTCAGCACTCTCATGATGCGCTGCTAAAGAGTTTGTCAGCAACAAACGACACGTTCAAGCCATCAGAAACTTTACACATCCGTCGCGGATCAACACGGCATGGCCGTGATGCCATCTTTGCCGATACCTCGACGTTGTCCGACGACAGCAGCGACGATGAAGACGACTACTTTGTCCAGAGCGAACTACCCTCCCATTCGTTTGACCATGAACACCTACGCGAGCACCTCAGATCACACGACTGGACTGATCACGGCCGACAGGTTCTAGCATCCATTATTTCAGATCCCGCCAAACTTTCCAAGGAGCCTCATTTGTTTCACATGGGACCAGGGCCAGCAGACGATCGATCACATTACTCGCATTTTCAGGTTTACAATGTCGGGCCAAACGGCTTGCCAGAGCCAGTCGAGGTCTCTGCCCCTGAGAACAACATGTCAAAAGCTACGGAGATATGGCATAGCCTAAGAGACATTGGAAAACAGCGGGACCAGGCGGTAGTCGGACGTATTACGATTGCGCGAGAGCCATCACCCATCCTATTCGGCGCGCTCCACTTGACTTTACATGATGCTTTCGACATGGACGAGTTATTCCAGCATCTTGTCGAAACCGAGGCGTCATCTGCGCACATGTTCCGAGCCTTCAATTCCAACCCCAAACATCAGCGAACCTTCTTCTTCAACTTCGAGTACTACACGATTATTGGAGACGATTGTAGACCAATGGAATGGCAACGTGCCGATAAGGTGACAAGCGAAGAAGATCACCATATCCCGCTAAGTCGATGCAGTGCTGTCGTTGCACTCGTTTTATATGACGACCAGCCTCGCCGCATCCGTAACAAGGGAAGACGGGCAAAAACACAGTTTGGATGGGTGCACGATGTGTGGAGTCCTTGGCAAGTACTCCAACTTGAGTGCTTTCCCGATTGGAAATCGACACCAGCAGATGGGCGACCCTACACTTTCGAGGCTGGTCATAAATATCTCAATGGAGCGGAAGCATTCCTACATGCTCTTTTGACCGAATATCGAGATGCTAGAAAACGATTTGACGAAATATATAAGCGTATTACTGAGCTCGTCACTCCTCCCTTGGGCTTCTTATTCAGCGAGGAATTACGCCAGGACCGCCTTTTTGAGGACAAGGACTTTACCTGGACGCGCCGCTACTTCTACGCTCACCAAACCCTTGGCAATGTCAACAATAGCATCAAATCAATGATTGACTCGTTTGAAGATACTTTCACGGATGACATATGGGAAGGCGAGAGCAAAACCCTCTGGCCGCTGTTCGAAGAGTCGCCACGAAACGAGCATTGGAAACGGCGGTTGCGATTACTCAGGTTACAGTTTGAGCGACAGATGAAAGAACTTCGGATCATCATCGCTGAAAACAATGAAAGGAGACACGAGATTGAGACGTTGCAAGAGCAATTGTTCTCCGGAACCAGCATTCAAGAGTCGCGGAAGTCTGTAGAGCTGGCTGATGTTACAGTGCATCAAGGGTACAACATCAAAGTTCTAACCATTGTCAACTTGTTCTTCATGGTGCGTCAAGTTGTGCCAAACCCCGCATCGCGCACATGAAACTAACTGATTTTTAGCCTCTAACCTTTGTAACCTCCGTCTTCGGCATGACCAACATGCCTGGGAACGGCTCTCCCTTCTGGCCCTTTGGCATCGTCCTGGCCGCGATATGCATCCCCTTCTTCAGTATCATCGGCTTCCTCTCCACAAAATATGGATACTCGATGATGGCACAGAAATCCAAGCAGTTGTGGCGATGGATGCGGCCAAAGAGGGAACCCAGCGTCCCAGACGACACAGACTTGAAGCCGCCGATCCGACCACATAGGAGCCTATCGACTGAGGAGGGAATGCGACTGAGATTAAAGGAAAGAGGGGGGACTGTGAGTGCAACAGGCACTGCACGGCGAAGATCGAGCCACCGACCAGCGCCTAGCCATCCACATATTCAGCGCATGGTGGAGCGAATGGGCGAGGGCAGGGAGAGCGGATTAACAAGGATGGGCACGGTCACAGGTGACGATGAAAAGAAGTCTGTGAGTTTGGCGAGAGACGCAGTCATCGACATCCACGAGTCATGAAAGAGGGCAAAATCATATAATGTTGATCGAGTGTCCCGCCCATATTTATACGTATATAGCGTCATCACAGTATGCCCAAGAACACCTCTGGCTCTATGCCCCACTTCTCACACAACTCTCTGTACCTCTCTGTATACTGCTTTGCCCTATCGCGGAACGCCTGAGCAGTCTTCATCTGATCCCTCCCGACCTGATGTCTATGCGCCGAGTCCGGCCCGTCAGCCACCCTCACAAAGCGGGCATACGTCCACAGCTCCGGCAAGGGCGTATGCTGCGTGAGTCCCTGACCCCCATAAATCTGCATGGCCTCATCGATAACCTTGAGCAGTGCATTCGGCACCATGATCTTGCTCTGCGCAATGGCATATTTGCCCGCTTTGTTACCCTGGAGATCCATGGTATCGGCTGCATTGAGCACCACGAGCCGCATCGCATCGATAGTCATGCGCATATCCGCTATGCGCTCTATATTGCTGTCGAACTCGCCGATGAACTTGCCGCGAGGCTTCTTCCGCGGATCCATGCAGCGCACGAGTGCGAGCTCAAAAGCGCGTTCAGCTTGTCCGATCAGCCGCATGCAATGGTGTATGCGACCGGGGCCCAGCCGGCTCTGTGCGATTTCAAAGGCGCGGCCGGGACCGAGGATGATGTTTTCGCGGGGGACGCGCACGTTTTCGTACACGTATTCGCCGTGGCCCTCGGGCGCCCAGTCGTAACCCATGATGGTCAGGTTGCGGACTTGGGTCAGACCTGGTGAGTTTGCGGGCACGACCAGTGTCGTGTGCCTGTTCCAGGCGTTGGGGTTGTGCGGGTCTGAACACCCCATTAGGATGAAGAGTTGCATCTCCGGATTGTATTGGCAGTTTCCGTACAGCTTGCGGCCGTTGATGATGACTTCGCTGTCGGTGATTTCCATCTTGATGCCCACTTGAGTTGCGTCTGAGGAGGCGACGTCGGGCTCCGTCATGCTGTATGCGGAGGCCATGTCACCGTTCATGAGGGGGTGTAGCCATTTCTCTTTTTGCTCGGGAGTGCAGTATTTCGCGAGGAGCTCGATGTTGCCGGTTTCGGGGGCGTGGCAGTTCATGGTCTAGTGATGTGTTGGAAGTTGAGGCCATGGATGATTGTGATATGATGGTGGAAGCTCACCTGTGCCGCCCAGTACACCCTCCCCATGATCTCAGCACAGCATGAGTATTCCAAATTGGTCAGACCTGGACTCTCTACGAAATGCTTGGGCAGGAACAGATTCCACAGCCCCCGGGCTTTCGCCTTCTTCCGCAGGTCGTGAATGATGGTGGGTGTACTCCATCGCGTCTTGCCCTCTTTCAATTGGGCCTTGTAGATGCGTTCAGCAGGGATGCATTCCGTCTCAACCCAGTCGTAAACCCGTTGTATCTTTTCAATTGCGATTGGGCGGAGCTTGGCTTTCACCCATGGCGGTATACGCGTGAACGCTGGGCTGCTGTCCATGTCAATATTCGCGGCCATGGCGAGAAGGTGTCTGCGTGTACTGTATACCTTAGCCAACTTCTATTCCGGCTGGTACGTCCAGAAATGGAATCCGGGCATGAAGATGAAGATTGTATGCATGGTGACAACAAGCATGACTCGTCGCGCCTGACGGCGTGGTGTCGAGCGTGTTAAGCCGAGGGACGCGGTTGGGGTTGGCGGGGAAGGTCGGAGTTCTTTAAGCGTGGGAGGACCCATCTTCCGGTAGGTAGAGGCTTTGTGCCTCGCTCTTGATTTCTTCCGAGCTGGAGAAATTCATCTGTTGCTTACACAACCGAACTTTACAAGTCGCGAACATGATAGGTACAGAGGGATTCGCGAAACCATGGTTAGAGGTTTGCAGGCGTTCGATTTCGGCATCGCAGCTGTACTGACACGGGGTCGACTATGTAGTTCGAAGAGGAGTTTGGCGAGCGCATGGTCTTGCAGCCACCATTCAGCCAGATGATAGAGCAATTCACAAAATGGGGTAGCCTGGCCGCCTCGAAATACACATTCCCGGCGCCTGACTCGTCCGTCAAGGCCGAAGACACTACGACTACCAGCGGTACCAAGATACGCATATACACGCCTAATGGCTACACGGGTGACAAGCCGGTGTGTATGTACTATCATGGCGGCGGTTGGGCCATGGGCGATATAAACGCCGATGATGCCCCTAGCCGAGCAATCTCAAAGTTGGGCGGCATTGTACTAGTTTCTGTCGAGTATGGACTTGCTCCGGAAAACAAGCACGCTCACATCATGAACGAGTGTTACCAAGCTCTGCGATGGGCATTGGATAACTCGAAGAGGCTCAATACTGCCCAAGGTAAGTTCATCACATCAGGGAATTCGGCTGGTGGCCAGTTGGCTTTTGCGACGGCCTTGCGGGCTATCGACGAGGGCCTGGAAAACCAGCTCGTGGGCGTGTTTACGCTTATACCCGCGACTGTTCATCCAGACAGCGTTCCTGATGAGCTTCGGTCCAAGTACACGGCCATGGATGAGCATGATCAGCACACCGTCAATTCTGCGAGTGCGATGAGAAGCTTTTGGCGTAAGTGTAGTGACAGTGCATGGTCCTCGACCATACTGACAACTGTCCAGAGGCTTTCGGAGTACCACCCACTGATCAATATGGATCGCCCCTTCTACATCCTAGACTGAAGGAACTGAAAAAGGTGTACCTGGCTGTTTGCGGGCATGATACACTCAGGGATGATGGATTGCTCATGAAGCAGAAGCTTGATGACATTGGGTAATGATCATAGGTCTCGCGACAGTTGTAATGCTGACCTGATTAGTTGCGATAATAAGATCGACTTTTATGAAGGCTATCCGCACTACTTCTTCGGTTGGCCATCGCCGAAGCTTGAACAACCCATAAAGCAATTCTTTGCAAATATGGGTGAAGGTATCAAGTTTGTGCTATCATAGGGATCGTGAGGCTTCGTGTGCTGGTCACTGGTTTAGTAATCCTCTCTCCTGCGTATTTCAAGGTTAGAAGAAAGCAAAGTAGCCTAGTCACTTGTGTATAATGGATGCACCCGACATGGTTAGTGCAGGGTGAAGTCTGCCAAGCGTGTGCATCCAAAAGCGTCCGTTCAACCCCGCTTCATCGTACCCACACTGCGCCATCCCGTAGTAACCTTCCTTGGCCCATCCGCATATCATTTCGGACTTGGTTTTCCGTGTAGTGATAAACGAGGCCATACCCAATAGAATGCGTATTTCCGCACTAGGCGTCGCTGTAATCCGCGCAGGGTCAAGTAATAATGGTCATGTCCGACTACAGCAAGGTCTGGAGCGCAGCATGCGATCCCTCA
>Ga0265797_10008461_pt1 | contig 13704 bp, 12 predicted proteins | sample P2T30metagenome_FD_192433 | JGI IMG/M metagenome (GOLD analysis project Ga0265797, IMG submission 192433) | Plant litter microbial communities from East Loma Ridge, Irvine, California - P2 T30 | ecosystem: Environmental > Terrestrial > Plant litter > Unclassified | place: USA: California... | reverse complement strand
CCTAGTACAATGAACTTCTCTGGCTCAACATGGGTCCAGAAGTATCCCACGCAGAGGCCATTGTCTACTCTGCGTTGTTTCCTTCTTTGACTCTCCGTGCTGATGAACTCTTGGAAGTATCCCTCTAGATGATCCCTCAACACTTGGACATCAGGATGCACTTTGGAAAGCCAATCCGTATATATGTAATACACATCCGGAACGTGAATTTCTTGGCCACGGAGACGAGCAATGATCTCTGTACGGTGGTCGCAAGGCTTCGACGATCCATTCTTGGTCGCGGAGGGGACGAGCTGTCTAGGGCTCTCGGTCCGTTCAAGGGCGTATAGAGGCCTAGATAGCTGAGATAAGGTAAGTACTATGTTCACAGAGATAACAAGGAGGGACGATACAAGAAAACATACAATTCTCAGATATGATATAGGAAGCGACGTCCAAGAGCTGAGGGTACTAAGAATCGTCATGGCAACAACAAGAGACTACCAAAGTATACTCCAGACAGCACAATCAAGTTAGTTACGGCTTTTACGATGCGATGGAGAGCTCGAAGCTCCTTTTAGATTCCTGGACCATGCTATCCACGTGATCGGCCTCTCGGTATCGTAGTTCTTCTACATTCAGGATCTCAAGGCGCCCCATCATCCACTTGACGCACCCTTTCACACCGCACTGCCAACATACGTCCGTTGCCTCGAAGACCGAGCCGCAGTTGCATTGCCAGGATTATTCAGAGCCAATCACGATATCTCTAGCTGGATGCATTTGACGTAAGCGAGGCGTTCGGGCGCAGTCCACGTGAGTGATATGTAAGGGTTATGTGTCGCACGAATTCGGCTGTCACTATACGCCACATTTCCAGAGTTGGGGAACACGAAAGCGTGCACCTCCGGATGACGACATACTACTTATCTAACGAGACATATCCGGTCGCCTGAACTCGTATGCCGCCATCAGCTTGAGGTTGGGTCTGGAAACATATCACAGCCATCATGGGAATATCATCGCTGACTACGAGCTGATTTGACACCGAACCAATGCATGTGATCTTTGCGAGATCATAAGGAGCTGATTGGGTTTACACCACTTTGTCGCTGCTGAGCCACTTTTGAGCAACTCTGGCCATGCAAGCCGGGATACCATACAGTACCATCGTTTTCCACAACACCGATACCAGGCCCTACAGGCATCCTTCCATTGGAACTGATTGAGCCACAACCTGATGGCCTACGACCTACCACCCGGAACAGTCGAAAAGGGTCAAGCTTGGACTATAGGTGTATAATGTCGAGTTGGAAAATCTGCTTTGCAGCTTGCAGCACATGCTCGCGCCTGAAAGGAGCCACGTTTCGAGCCGCGCGATCAGTTGAACGGTTCGCAGACTACTGCAAAAACTGACATGATGCGTAGAACTTGCTCAATCGATACCAACATACAAACGCCCGTGCGTAGAGATTCAACCCTTACATAGAAGACCAAGGATCGGCAAGATATCTTACCTCCACTGATGTTTTACGGAAATTTATTAAGTGGCATGGTTACAGGGGCAGGAATGTGGACTTGCAACTAAGGAGATAGGCTAGTATAAAGTTAGGATATGACTCGTTGGATGGCGACATGTAGATGCATGCACCGTGATATCTTTCAACATGCTCGGAACATACAGAGTTGCGGTGAAGAGGAGAAGGATCAAGCAAGTTTGGTGAGTGATTCTCTCGTCAGGTGATTAGACGCGGGTTGATCTACAGTTGAACGGGATCAAGGAAAACAGGTGCGGCATGTGGAAGTAGTAAATATGAACCTTTAGCATATCATTCGTCTATCTGAGACATGAATTCCGGCGATCCATCAATCGAGGCCCAACACCATTCGCCATATTCCATTGCGCCCCCAATCCCAAAGAACTGGACAACCCGATCCTCCCATGCACCACCTCAAATCGTCCAAATCCACTTATGCCAGTGCCTATACACCCTCAGCTACCTTCGCTTCAGGCCGCTCACATCAGCGGTCTAAGCCCTCTTCTTTGAATTGACGTTCTTGCCCGCACCCACCTTGACTCTGCCACCAGCCCTACCCCGATCACCTGTCAAGATGCCCGGCAGATAGTTCTCGTCCATGAGATCCCTTGTTCTAGTCCGCTTATCTTCCTCTGTACGCCTTGTGTATTCCTTCTGGTCCTCCGCCAGGATAAGATCCCTGCCCCAGCCACCCTTGCCTCCGCCCTGACCATGACTCCACTTGGTGTTCGCAGTACCAGCAATGGGCTTAGGGATACTGTATTTGTCGCCTCGCTTGTTGTATTGGTAGTTCTTGGCCAGGTGGATCTTAAACTCTCCGGCCGCGTTTGTGGAGCAGGTCACACGCTGCAGGGTTGCTTGACCGCAGCGGGGACAGAATTGCTTGTCCATTTGCTTTACGATGTTGAAGCATGCGTGGCAGCGGAGCACCTTTGTGTTGACGTTTTTGATCCGCTGCATGTTTGTTGAGAGGAGTTGGAGATTCATCTGGAGTAGCACGTTTTGCATCGCAAAATCGATAGTCATGGTTGCTACATCCAGTTGGCGATTGGCGGCTATGTGGATCTGGGGCTGCATGACACCGTCTTTGGCTTGGTGCTCGGTGAGATTCTGAGGGGTTATCCAGTCACCATCTGAATCTGAGTCCGCAGCAGAGTCATCGGTTGTTGGGGGCGTGGGTTGTTGAGTAGCACCATGAGAGATCGAGAGATCCTCCATGTCTCGCTCAAGGTTTGGCTCATCTGGGCTGACCTCTTGGCCTGACTGCTGCTCATTCCCAGGTTGCTCAGAAGCGAGTGAAAGCTCTGCTTCCTGTTCGATGTGGATGTTGGTGGTGGGTACCTCGACTGTCGCTGACTGTTCGATCGGCCCTTGATCACCAGCCTGTTCTCGAAGTTGCTCCTGAACTTGTTCTTGGACCTGCTCTTCGAGTTTCTCCTCAACTTGCTCTACAGCATGAGGATCAAGCTCTCCCTGAACCTGCTTGTCAAGCTGCTCTTGAACTTGGTCTTGCACTTGTTCGTGGACTTGGTCTTGAACCTGTGCAACGACCTGCTCATGTATCTGTTCCTCAACCTGCTCTTGGGTAACTTTTACACCGCCGTCTTCTTCGTCTATTTCGACTGATTCGGGTTGCTCTTCCGATCGGTTTGCCTGTTCTGGGTTGCTTTCGACCTCCTCGGCAGGCTTGAAGTTGAATTTGGTGGACTTGGGCGCTCTGGCCTTCGCTGCCCGCTTGCCTGTAGGCTGTTCCCAACCCTCGTCTTCCGCCTCTGGCTCGGCAGATTCGGCGTCAATCTGGCCGCCCTCTGTCGCTTCTTCAGCTGCATCTTCGGCAGCATTGCTGGCTAATTTGCCCGCCCTTCGCCTATTCTTGCGCTTCTTTGTGGAACTTGAAGAGCCCTCTCTTTGCGCCTTTTCCTCGTTCTCCCTTTCGATTTCCTCGGGCCTTCTCTTGATTTCTCCCTTCGGTACCTCTCTTAAACCCCAGTTTCCACCGTTCCTTTCACAGTGCACCTCATAAGCCAGAGCTAAGATACCCAAATCCTGTCTACTCAGAACTGCATGATCACCCGTCTTTTTACTGAACGCAATAACCGCATCGTAGCTTGCTGGACTAGGGTTCCTGATTTTCAGAAAAGGAATCAGCGTTGTCTGCACACGTGATCGTGTCGCTTCATCGCGGATCTCAGAGAGAATGGCAGGGGTGGTCCAAAGTTCCTCGGCAGCGTTGATAATCGTAGATATCGAGACGGTATTCTTGATCAAGGGACCAGTATCTAGAATGAGCGAGTGGATTGGTTTCTGCTGAGTTGCACTAGGTGTCGCCATTATGCTGTAATCTGGGCAGCAATCGCAGCCTAGTTGTGGAAATTCGTCTGCTTGTCCTAGGTGGGCGGGATATCGAGACAGTTTGATGCCACGATATGGTACGAATTTTTGATCGTTAATATGTGACTAGGCCGTGCCGCTGGCGTGGTGGAAGATTTCACGCTGGTGGCGGTGGGGCGCAACTTTTTTGTCGTGAAACCCCTCGCGAATTTTGATTGGCTGGTTCCACCAGAGACAGCAATGGGAACGCTGCGGGAGCCAACTACGACTGTCGATTGACTATCAAGTCAATCTGCATGCACTATACATCTGTAGTCATGGCCTCGATTGCTACGTGGTAATTCTGACTCGCCCTCAGTAAAAGTTGTGAGATGTTCATGAAATGTTTCATTCAAACGCCGCCCAATGCTGAAGTTGCGAGCCCATCCTCACGTCGCTTGTGGTATACAGTACACATACATGAATTACATCAACGCCGTCCTAGCTCTTTGTCGTGATGCTCGAGATTCGTTTCAAGGCGAAGACTTAAGCGATAGGTTTGCTCCTCTCGTCTTCTGGCATACGCATGTACGCATCAATCGCCGCACTAAAGACTGCGAAACCTGCACATCCCACAGCCACAGCCTGTGGCCCGGCATTTCTGGCTAGTATTCCACCTGTCAAACAGCCCCCAGCCACTCCGTTGTACAAGTCGTTCTTGGCTCGTAGGCCCTCGATGGCGCATTCAGTGCCTGAAAATATGGCGCCCACTTTAGCGAAGTTGCGTCCACTGGAAATAGAGGATCGATACATGTCGCGCAGACCAGCTCGTAGTTGCTGGCGGAGTGGAAGGTCTTTGACATCGACGACTCCGGTAGCGGTTGGATTTGGGAGGGTAGCGGTGGCGGACGCAGAGGGCGCTGTGGTGAGGGTAGCTGCGGAAGCGGAGTTGACGTTGCTTGTAGCTATGGTTGATGGCTTGACGCCTGCTGTTGGTGTTGTGCCGGAGACTGCGGTGGCAGGCTTAGAAGCCGGTGTGTTGACAGCGAGGGGTTGTGACATTGGGGTATCGTATCGCATCTGGCCATGTCAGTCATGTCTGCTCTAATGCAATCGTTCCAATACATACCGAGGCCATAAAGAGTCCAAACATAGCACCCAAACCACCACCCATGACGCCTGCCATTACCGTCTTGCCAATGCAAGACTCCATGCCCATTTGCATGGCTTTCACCATCTGCTGCTCCTGCTCGCTCATGCCAGCATTAGGGTTCATGGCGGCTGGCAATGCGCCAACCCCTCCTATTCCTCCTGGAAAAGACATGTTGGAAATAGTTGATCACCACTGCGTTGGAAAGCGGATGTGGCACAGGAGCAATGCTGTTGCGAAGGCGGTGCGATGCGCCGCCGCTGCCTGGAACTTTTGCGGAGTTGGAGCGGAGGACGGAACATGCCGCACATGTGGGGCTTGGCACCCGCTCGAGCACAGTCACGTACAATCTAATCAAGTTGCTCGCTGGATGCGGTAAAGAGTATTCGGTTTCTCATTATGCTTCTAACGACGGTACATGTCTACCCGAAGCTAGGTCCAAGAATATGCCATTACGCCGACGCCATGCTATCTCTAGAACTTTTCCACACTTCAAGCCACCTCTTCAACAAGTTCTGCAATACTGAATTAGACAATGCTGTTAATGGCGTTGCGTCATAATGCTAAATCGCTAAAAGCAACTACCGTATCAAACGTTCAGTTCATAAAATCGCCGTGCGAGTAGTCCTCAGTCCTCGACTCCGGAGGTGGCGTGAGTTGCTTCTCCCATTCCCTCATCAGATGCGATGCGGTACGCTTCAAGTTGCTCGGCGACACTTTGGTCATATCAGGCCAAGGAATGGAGCTGCGCTTCTGGTCTCGAGGAGTCATGTCTTCTTGGGTAATCGAGGTAAGCGATGATGCTTTGGAGTCGTGACGCCTCGAGTGGTACCTGGTGCTGGTACTTGTTCGCGAGCTACCTGGACCAGAAACCGGCGATGTCTGCGCATCCGATTCGTCTGAGCTGTCCTTGGAGTCTCCCAAATCGACGAGGAGTGACTCGTTTGGTGTGTCCCAGTTGTCCCAATCCTCTTCTGATGCAACCTTGCGAATCTGTTTTTGCGGGGTAGTTGTGTTCTTGAGAGCGTGCGTCTTCTTGTTGACCGCAGTGGTCTTGGGCTCGCTTAGACCCATCTCCTTCCAGAAGTCGTCGCCGATGGATCCTAGCTGTTGGGTGTTTTTCTTCGAGCTGGCGGACCGACTAAGGGCTGGGCGACCGTCGGACGATTTTCGGCCAGACTTTGAAAGGCTCTTGACACTTGTCATGCCGGTGTTACCTTCTGCCGTGTTGACAGCCTCATCGCCCACAGTTGCTTGTCGGATATCCTCCATAAATGTAAACAGCCCCTTCTTGAAGTCTGCCGCCATCTGTGTGCCGGCGCGGATGAGCTGTTCACGCTGTATCGTTGGCATGCCACCCATGTCATACCGGTCGTGTTCACCAGCGTTGACAACTTGTCGTGTGATATCTGACGAAGTGGAAGCCCTCGTAGGGAGCTGTGGTCGAGAGTCGGCAGAGTGGTCATCCTGTAAATCGAGTGGCTGGGGGAATGACGGCGACTGGAGACGATCGGGGGAAAGCAGGGATAGCGTTCGTAGATGTCGCGAACCGCTAAAGACCTTTCTTTGAGACGTCTTGGTGGGGTTCAGCAGGGCCCTTCTACGCTCCATCTCTTTCTGCATCCACAGGTTTGAACCATCGTCCTCATATTGGCCCGCTGGAGTATTGGCAAGCGACGTGTCCAGTGGTTGCAGCGCAGCAACCTTGCGCACCTCGTTGCGACGCTTGTTAGCTTCGTGATGGGCCCAATGTGTCTTGAGCATGTTCAAATCCGCCTCGGCTTTTGTCAGCTCTTCCTTCAGTTCGAGCACATAGCGCTCTTGAGCAGCAAGAACCGCCATGATGTTTGTCTCGGAGGTGGCATCCTCAGGCTCTGGTGAATGCACAGACGTTGCTCCATTCATCCATGATTGCGGGCGCGATCGTGTCGACGAAGTCGGGGAACTGATGCTTGCGCTTGGCTGGATAGGGAACTGCAGCGATAGGCGTTTGCCTTGGCCAACGACGTCGACCGTCTTGGACCGAGAATGCGACGGCATCGTCTTGGTTGGTGAGGGTTGAAAAGAAGTGTTCGAGTTGGGGGCGTCGGGAGATATTAATGTCGACTGGGATGACGGGTCCGCCCCTTTGTCATGCAGGGTTGTCGGTGTCTGTGCTCTGTCCATGGAGTCTGCTCCTCCAAGGTAGAAGATGGAATTGCTCGTATACTGTCCCTCCTTGAGAGTACAGAGAATGGTTGAGAGACGAGCGCGGCGAGCGAGTCGGTGAAGAATAAGCGAGGCGGCGGCTGGGGAGCTGCCGTAGACTTCGAGATAAAGGGCTAGAAGCGCTGTGGGTAGGCCGACCAATCGGAGGAGGAGAGACCCTCTAAACCACGAGAACCAAGACCTGAAGAGCGTTGGGCCAGTGGCGCAAGAACTCATACCAAAGACATTGAAGAAAGCATGCCACAGTTCAAAGCAGTAACGAGTATCTAGAGATTCCTGCAGCCGAACCCGTAGTCTTTGTGCAGCAGGTCGCTCACGCGCACAGTGCTCAGGCCATCAACAACCCAATTCAGGAACCCATCTCCTGGCTGCATGTTCCAAGGGACTGCTTGCGCGGCTAGTTTGGTTACGGAGAGGATGTGTGGAGACGGTGAACGAACATCCGTCTGTTGAGGTTGACGTTTGCCCTGTCTTTTTACCATCGCCCTTTCGTTACTCATTCAAGTACTTCAAGGCACCTGTCACCACACGTGCAGGTTGCTGCTGTCAAACACGTTCGTGGACGCTGAGTCCCATATTTTCCGAGACGACGCGCGATGTTGCGGAAATGAGGGGGTCAGGCCACGCAAGTTGACACCTCAGAAGATGATCCATGTAGCAACAACTTCAGAGCTAGCTGGGGACGCGCCTTGGGTGTTCCGGTCAAAGGCGGGTTCGTGGTCATCTCATACTAAGCATTGAATCTACGGTTGCTGAGGGGAACAGAAGCGGAAAACATGGTGCGCTTCGCTTTGACAGTCGGTCAACATGGAAGTCCATCCACGGCCTTCTCCCCAAATTACCGCAACGGGTACGAGTGCGTTGTCCGAACGGCCTGTTTCACGCTATTAGGGCTTTCCGCAGTTGAGCCTAGCGGTGAGTGGGATGGTAGGTTTGGGAATGCCTGGAGTGCCTTGTAGCACGATGCCGTTAGCTCGTGTTTCCCTCAGCAACCGCAAAAGTAAACCCCGGCGGGAAGAGCAGGCGCAGGTGATGCGCCACCACAACGACGATAGATCCAATTGGTGATTCGACTGATGACTGTAGTATCCGCTGCTGCATGTTACCCGCAGTGTGGATCTTATGCAGGGCAACTTTGGTGAGCGATGGAATTGGAATGCTCCAGCTATGGGGACGGCAAACTGGTTTGTAAGGCTTGAAAGCCGAGCGACATGACTCCCAAGACTGGTGAGCTATCTTGGGTATCCATCCTCAGTCTCTGTTGTTCTTCTGCAGCATTGATACCTGGCGACGTCATACCAATCTCGCCAATTCCCAGGTGGCGGCGGGGTTGTGCGTTTGTTGATGATCATTCTCGTTGCCTCGGCGATGATAGGGCTGGACCCTGCGCGATACTCTGATATACACCACAACGGCGACGCCATTGAGCAGCCCAGCACCACGAACAATTCTTATTTCTATCCCAGTAGCCTTACGCTGAAACACGCTTTCGTCCATCTTCGCCTGACCGCCGACCACCTACCGAAATTCCCAAGCCATTGCGCTTCCACTCAGCGATATCACAATCGCCCGCCATGGCCGAAAACTACCAAGTCATGGAGGAGCTGGGCAGTACGTTGTGGATTGCCCCCAATTGGGTTCACGTTTACTGACATGTCCAGGTGGGAGCTTTGGAAAGGTGTTCAAGGCCATTGACCGTACTACCGGCGAGACGGTCGCTATCAAGCACATCGACCTCGAGGACAGCAGCGAGGAGCTGGCCGACATCCAGGCCGAGATTTCACTGTTGAGCACATGCCACAGCCCGTACATCACCGAATACAAGACCAGCTTTGTCAAGGGCGTAAAGTTATGGATAGTCATGGAATATCTGGGCGGAGGATCGGCCGCAGACTTGGTATGCAGACTCACAGATGGACATGAACTTCACGAACTAACAGTTGCAGTTGGCACCAGGAACTTTCAGCGAAGCCCACATCGCCATCACTTGCCGAGAACTCCTGCTTGGACTAGACTACCTACATTCCACCGGCAAGATTCATCGGGACATCAAGGCCGCCAACGTACTACTCACAGACCAGGGCAAAGTCAAGCTCGCTGACTTCGGTGTCGCCGCACAACTCACAAACATCAAATCGCAACGCATGACGTTTGTCGGCACACCGTTCTGGATGGCACCAGAGGTTATCCAAGAGGCTGGCTATGATTTCAGGGCCGATATCTGGTCACTCGGTATCACCGCTATGGAGTTGGCAGAGGGCGCACCACCACATGCTGGATCACATCCCATGAAGGTGCTCTTTACTATCCCGAAGAACCCAGCACCAAGACTAGAGGGCGACGAGTGGAGCAAAGACTTCAAAGACTTCATTGCCCAATGCCTCATCAAGGACCCGGACCGACGTGCGACCGCCAAGGAGCTCCTCAAACATCGATTTGTCCAGCGTGCGGGCAAGGTGGAGGCACTGCGTGAGCTGGTCGAGCGCAAGCAGATGTTCGACGCCCAAAGGGAACAGCAAGCGGCATCGCACCCCAAATACTACGAAGAGACCATGGTTGATCTTTCCCCTAGAGCTGAGGAAGACGATTGGGACTTCGACACTGTTAAGCGGGGTACTGTTCAGGCACGGCAAACTATGAAACAACGTCGCAAACTGGCCCGTATACCCTCCTCTGGTAATGAAGAGGTTGAGAGTGTGATGCAACGAATGGATCTCAATGCAGCACCTTTGGGCGACATTACTGATTCACCACTTCCAGCACGCCGACGGCCGTCTTCTCGACGATCTTCCCAAGCCACGGCTTTCCGTGTTCCTTCAGGCGATACGCCCACCGCTCGTCGCGTCAGCAACTTCAACAAGTCGCCCCTAGGCGTTGACATGACATTCGGAAACTCGCCCTCGACTGTACGGCATTTCAAACGTGTCTCCTCGGACGAGCGCCGTGCAGCACTCCGCTCAAATCCTCCACCAGTAGCTCAGAACAATCAGTCTTTCCAACCAAATCCCGAAGCACGAACCTTCCGTCCATCACCTCCGACATCTAATCATCCACTGGATATGAACAACGAGAACGAACCGCCTGCTCCCGATGGTCATATGCCTATCACGAAGGATGCTCTATACGGTCGCCGAGCGTACAGCAAGGTCCTAGATTCGGTTTTCCAGGAGGCACATGCCGATACAGCATCGCCTCATCAACGGGACGCTATCGGACGTGTTGCGCAAGCCTGGCAGCATCTTGACGAGGTCGATCCCCACGGGGAGTTCATGCTATTGAAAGCCATGGTCGACCGTCTCAAGAATGACACCAAGCTTGCGTACGCTCTCGGCATCGAAGTCTCAGCTGTGCAATCACCGTTGAAGCACAACACCAAGACTAGTGACACTAGTTTGGGCGGCACAACTGTCCATGGCACTGGCACAACACGTATCCGGTCTAGTACTACAAGTGCGGCCACTTCAACCGTCAGTAAATCTTCGGAAGAGTACGACCACACACCGATATCAACACCGACGCGGAACAACACACCCATCGCCAATTCAGGCTCTCCGTTAAAGGGGCCTAAGCTGGTGATGGCGAAGAACAACCCTCACCTAAAGTCACATAAGCGCCGTCAAAGCGCATTTGTAGTTTGCGAGAAGGGCTTCGGTGCCGACGGTCACGGTTATTTCGATGAGAAGAAGCTACCTGGCTATGTCGAGCCTGGTATGGAGCAACAAGGGTTGCTAGCTGACATTCTTTATGGGCAATGGACACAAGGCCTGCGTACTCGGTGGCCTATCGCATAATCTTTCTCGTCTGGTTGGACAGACGTTGGCGTGAGTTTTTTTTTTTTTGCATGTTCCTTTTGCCTTGCTGCTCTCGCGTTGGATTCTGAGTTATGGTCGGGTTCGCAAGTTTGAAATCGGCGTTTGTGGGTCACATACTAATGACTGACGATATGGTGGTTGCGGGTCGTTGCTGGGGTCTTCACATCAGTCATTCTAGACAGTGCTAATCTGCTGCATCTCTGCGTTGCATTCGCACTGACACTGGCGTTTCGCGGTCTCTCAGGTCTAATAGGGAAGGATACCTGAAGGTCGTGTGTGTATAAATAGTTTATGGATATGTAATGACGATACCAACGTCTCTTGTTAACGAGAGAACAAAGTATAATGACTTGCGTGTCGTGACGAATTGAGTGTATTGTCTGACGTTCGCGGCAATCGATTAGAGTGACTTCTTCTCGCATGCTTGCGCCTCAATCTTTCTGCCCTGGTACTTTGCTGCTGAAGGCTATTGGCGACGGAACCTAACCTGCCAACGTGGTCTGCTTGTGGAATGCTCATTGCTTCCAGGTACTAGGAACGCCGGCGTACGGCACAGAGATAGACCCTTGTCGATCGGGGGGTAGTCCGTTGCAGACCAGCAATCACGAGCTGCACAGCTTTCCCAGATGAACCTGTACTTACCACATCTGGTACCTGTACGCCCTGGTTTCCGGGTCCCGTAGACGTCAGCGCTGTCATCGAAGCGGTGACATCCTTGCTGCCGAAGTATTGGGCGACGCATGTGTTCACAAGCCCGGATCCCATTGGCCACGCGACGCTTGTTATGAGCCGCGTGTATTTCCTCGGTAGCGATATGCAGAAGTCTAACGCAGTTCCCCGCGGGTGCAAGACCTTGAGAATATAAAATGGGCCTCTGGCGCTCCCACATTGCTGGGCATCAAGGCTTATCATTGCTTGGTCTTCTTGGTATACTTCTTTGGGCATTGCTGCGAACACTAAGATGCAATTCGCGATAAACACCGCCCACAAGGGTGCACTGCTTGCACTCATTGCAAGCGCTAGAGCTGCGCCGACGACCACCATATCCGCTGCTGAAGATGCGGGTGCAAGCAGTGCGGATGTGTATCCTCCTGCCGGCAGTAAGTTTGGATGGAATTGCGCAGAAAGCGGAGTGCTGATGGCTTGGTTGCGTAGCCGAGGTCAACTCTCAACTCTTCCCGCCCGAGTCTGTAGTCGGCTTCCCTGGACGTGAGTCGCGTACCCTCCTGGATGTTTTGTTCCAGACTAATCTGGATCTCCATCAGCAACACCAACAGGAGCCGAGCCTAATGCCATTCAGACAGCGCCGTCATATCCCTACAATGATGGCGATGCGTCTTCGTACCCACTTATCAAGCCTCAGCCGCATGGCAGCGGTTCACAGTCGCCAAACTTTGACATCACAAAGTACTGGGGCAACTTGAGTCCCTGGTATTCTGTTCGAAGTGCAGACTATGGTCTTCCTGATGCTAGTCCTCTGATTCCTGATGGCTGCGACATCACGCAGATGCATCTTCTTTACCGTCATGGCGCTCGGTACCCAACTAGTGGTGCAGCGCCTGCGACCTTTGCCCAAAAGATTGCAAATGCTACGAAGACTGGCCTTGCTGTCTCTGGAGAGCTTTCCTTCCTAAGCGACTGGACGTACAAGCTGGGTGCAGAGCTTCTCACACCATCTGGCCGCAGCATGAACTTCCTACTGGGTATCGAGTACCGTGAGTTGTATGGTCATTTGCTCAACAATTTCACAGAAGCTGGTACTATCCCGGTCTTCCGAACACAGTCTCAAGATCGTATGGTGAAAACTGCGGAGAACTTCGCTGCCGGCTTCTTTGGCGTGCCTGAGTACATGGACGAAGTCAGCATTGAATTGCTCGTCGAGACTCAAGGTGTCAACAACTCTGGTGCACCCTACGAAATCTGCAACAACTCGAACATTGCCACACGAGGAAGCATCGGCAGCCGTGTCGCGGCACAATTCGCGAACAACGCTTTCAATGCCACTATCGCTCGTCTCCAGTCGCAGGCTAGCGGCATTAACTTTACCTCCACTGATGCCATCGCTATGCTTCAGCTTTGCTCATACGAGACACACGCTCTCGGCTACTCCGCTTTCTGCAATCTGTTTAACGAAGAAGACTTCTTGAATTACGAGTACTATTTTGACCTCTCGTTCTATTACAACAACGGCCCTGGTTCACCTGTCTCGGCAGCGCAAGGCAAAGGCTTTCTTGACGAGTTTATCGCGCGCTTCACTCATCAATATCCTGGGCCCAACTCAGCATTAAATGAGACATTCGACAACTCCTCAACATACTTTCCGCTCAATCAGTCCATCTACGCAGACGCCACCCACGAAGTGGTAGTCCTTGATACGCTCACCGCTTTCAACCTGACAGCTCTGTTCAAAGGTCCACCATTAAGTCCTCAAGGCAATCAAGGTCAAAACAGTTTTGTAGCCAGCAAACTGGTACCATTCGCGACGCATTTTACTACACAAGTGCTTTCTTGCCCAGCTATGCAACCATCTAAGCAGATCCGCTTTATTGTGTACGTATCTTCCTTCCTCTTCGAGTTTGATGCGCAACTGACGGTAGTGCTCAGCAATGACGCTGTCGTTCCAATCGACGAATCATACCCGGGCTGCCCAGCTAATCCCAACGGTCTCTGTTCGTTCGACAATGTAGTCGAAGTTTTGCAGAAACGC
>Ga0265797_10008460_pt1 | contig 13705 bp, 10 predicted proteins | sample P2T30metagenome_FD_192433 | JGI IMG/M metagenome (GOLD analysis project Ga0265797, IMG submission 192433) | Plant litter microbial communities from East Loma Ridge, Irvine, California - P2 T30 | ecosystem: Environmental > Terrestrial > Plant litter > Unclassified | place: USA: California... | reverse complement strand
AAGAGCTAGTGGTTTTTTTTCTTCTTTCCTTCCATTCCTGCACGCCACTGTGCAGGTTGACGGAGAGCAAGTCCCCACTTCATGTGTGCGCAAACCCCACTGGGACAGTTTGAGGGTAACGTAACGTCATAAAGAGGCGAAAACACCATGAAATCTCTGTTATAGGGGAAAGTAAATCTCTTTCGCATTTGTGGAGTGGGGGCTGTTTACGTTGGGGGAGCATGGGATGGATGGATAAGCTGGCCATGTTTGTGACGAAAAGAGGTGTACTTTTCTCTCTCTCTCTCTCTCTCTCTCTCTATTGCTCTCTTTTGAGATAGCTACCCAGATAGCTGGCCAAACGGCGGCTAGTAGGGATGTGCGGGTTGTGAGAGAAGGAGCTTCAGCAGTTTTGAGAGAGGGATATGCTGCCGGGTTGTCTTGGCTTGGCTAAAACATGTACACAGACTCTGTTGTATGATGCTCATGGCCATGGTCATGGAAACAGAGGCTGGGGTAAGAGCAGTGGGCGGGTGCAGCAGCTGCTGCAGGCGCGTGGATACCGGGGTAAAAGGAGGAGATGAGGTGCAGATGTCAAAGGTCAGGTGCGCCTTCTCCCCAGCTCCGTGCACGACTGGCAGCGGCTCTACTTTGATTGCGAGTCCGGGTATGCACTGTGCATCGTGAGGGTACGTATCCTTTTCTCCAGACCCCCCCGAGACCTTTCTGCGGCCGGAGAGCCCACACGTGCAGCGGAAAGCGCTAGCAGAGGCGTCCGGAAGCTTCTAGGGGCGTGCGCGTTCGATAGATTGGGTGCGGCATGTGGAACCCACGCATACCGGCCACGCCCAAAAGTCGCAGGGCGGGCTGGGCAAGGCGAAGGCGGCGGCGTGGAACAAGGTCAGGCCCCCTCGCGACCGCAGACGTGGGAATACTTCGCTTCTGTTTCGGAAGCTTATCTGTCGTTGAAGTTTCCTCGCCACACAGATACGCAACGGCCGCTGCAAGACTTGGACAATTGGAGAAGGAGGACGACAGGATTAGGACTAGCGAGATGCAGCTGAGCGCCTCTTGTTCTTCGGATTGTTCGAAACGAGTATAACCGGTCGTGTTTCCGCCGCTCCCGGGCGGACATTGGTGGAGATGCGAGGGCGGAAGAGGAAAAAAAAAGGCGACATGGGTGGCCGCTGTTGACGTGGGGCTACTTTGAGACTTGGTCGGCTTTGACTGCCATGGAGCTTGGAAGCTTGACGCGACTGTAGAAGCATCAGTCGATGTGATAGCTGGTGCTGATGCGGACGGGCGGCCGAGGACTTTGCTGCAAGGCAATCTTTGGCGGGGATGATGTGCCGGTACCGGTGCGGTCGCATGAGGCTCAAGCTGCACAGCGCAGATCCTTTTGGTGGCCGTTTGCGATCGTCGGGCCCTATATCTTGTATAGTACTGGTAGGTACAAGTCGGTGAACGAGTCAGGCCGGGCCTTTGGGGGGAAGAGATGACGGAGCTGAGAAGACGCCAGCGGCTGCAGGCCAGCAGCTCAGCACCTCCATTTGCCTCAACAGATTGTCATCCTGGGCATCCTTCACGATACCATTCGTGTGCGACAGGCGCAGGCCCGGCCTAGGTACATTGTACCTGGTACCTAGGTACCCCGGGTGCATAGATAGTGATAGCGATCCTCGAGGCCACACCGGTCGCCCAGTCGCCACTGCGCTCATGGGTGCATGAAGCCAAGGAGGGAAATGGGAATACGGTACGGTCAATCGCTGCGACGACTTTTCCACTGCGTCCGGTCAGCCAGCACAGAGTCGGTTGTCGTCGTCGTCGTCGTCGGCGGCCCAGCCGAGCCGTCGGTGTTCCTGGCGGTACCCCCCACCCCCACGCGACTCAGCGGTGAAAGGCACATACCACACAGCAGCTACACCAGTAGTGTATTTGTTTTTTTAGCACACCCGCATCCACGCTCTTCTGCCTGGCCCAGCACGCCATAGTTGTGCACCCGCACAAACTCGCCGGCCAGCAGCACCACTACGGCGCAATTGTGGCTCCCAGCTCCAGGCGGCGGAAGCGGGAGTGCAAAGTCTGAAACCCTTATCCAGTCTAAAAATCGGGTCTGCTTCTCCACGACGCGTCAAAGCAAAAGTTTGATTCTGCCGTCAGCCGTCGTCCCAAGCCGCCGCGAATCGTTCCTGCACAGTTTGCGAGTTTGGGCCAACGGCACGCACCACCAGCCCGCGACGTACACAACACAATCCAAGCCGCAGCCTCCTTTCGCCCACCCACGTTTCCCAAAGCACAGGCTATCGGCCTCCGTCTGCGACTCATACTGTAATCCACCATGTCTAGACCCTCTGGAAAAAAAATAGGGGCCCTAGACCAACGGCGGGCTTTTTTTTTTTGGCGGCGACATGCCCCCCCCCCATGGCCCTACCATTGTGCCCACAAAAAGGACTGAGCGGCTTCTTTATAAATCGTTGAACATCTCCTCCTTGTCCTCTGCTCATTCTCCCATTTCCCTCCATACCAACCTGCCCTTTACACATTTACACATACACAATGCCTCCTCAAGTCCAAGTCGCCAGGAACCTCCTCCGCGCCGCCCGCGCCCGAGCAGTCTTCCAGTCCACCCGGCCAGCCCACCGTCGCCCTGCTGCCATCAGCTGCAGGTTCCAGAGCACAGAGGCTGTCCGCCAGACACCTTCCGAGGTCTACCAAGCGCCGCCCCGCGGCTTTGTCCCCCGAAAGGAGGAGAAGACTGTCGTCCCTACACAGACACGCAAGGCAGCACCCGCCGCTACCTTGAAGCTCAACAGCAAGAACCTGTCCCAGTTCCGCAATGTCGCCGTTCCCACCTACCAGCGACACGGCGTCAAGCAGGGCATTGTCCACGTCGGTGTTGGTGGCTTCCACCGCGCCCATCTTGCAGCCTACGTCGACACCCTCCTCGAGCAGTTCAATGTCCAGGACTGGTCCATCTGCGGTGTTGATCTCCAGCCATTCGCCGCTCCCATGCGCGATGCTCTCAAGCCCCAAGACAACCTCTACACCATGATTGAGCGTGCCGCAGACGGCACCAGCGCCCGCGTCATTGGCAGCATCACCGACTACCTCTTTGCTCCCGACAGCAGCGAGGCTGTCATTGCCAAGATGGCCCACCCAGACACCCACATTGTTTCCATGACTGTCACTGAGAGCGGCTACTACATGAACGAGAACACACACGAGCTCCAGGTCGACCACCCAGACGTTGCCGCCGATCTTGCTGGTGAGCAGCCCGCACGCACCGTCTTCGGTTACCTGTACGCTGCCATGGCCAGGCGTCACGCAGCTGGTCTCCGACCCTTTACCGTCCTGTCCTGCGACAACATGCAGAAGAACGGTGACATTAGCCGCAACATGCTCGTCTCCTTTGCCCGCCACGCCGGAAACTCTGAGCTCGCCGACTGGATTGCCAGCAACGGTGCTTTCCCCAACAGCATGGTTGACCGTATCACTCCCCGTACCAACGACGAGGACAAGGTCAGCCTAGCCAAGAACTTTGGTGTCGAGGACGCATGGCCAGTCGTTACCGAGCCCTTCCACCAGTGGGTGCTCGAGGACAAGTTTGTCGACGGCCGCCCTCCTTTCGAGAAGGCCGGTGTCCAAATCGTTCCCAATGTCCACCAGGTCGAGGAGTACGAGATGATCAAGCTCCGCCTCCTTAACGGCAGCCACTCTGCCATGGGTTACGCTGGTCAGCTCGCTGGCTTCACCTACATCCACGAGGTCATCGGCCACCCCGTCTACCGTCAATTCATCATCAACATGATGCAGCAGGAGGTCAAGCCCCTCCTTCCTCAGATTCCCGGCGTCAGCGTCGACGACTACTGCAACACTCTCCTCGGCCGCTTCTCCAACCCCACTCTCAAGGATGAGCTCCCACGTATCTGCCTCGGCGGCAGCGGCAAGATTCCCCAGTTCATCATGCCCAGCATCGCCGAGCAGATTGCCGCTGGTGGTCCTCTCCGCCGCCTCACTCTTGTTGCTGCTGCCTGGTTCCGCTACAACAACGGCATCGACGATGCCGGCAATGCCTTCAAGGTCGACGACCCCATGGTTGAGGAGCTCCAGGCAAAGGCCGCCGAGGGTCCCATTGCCCAGCTCCAGATCAAGAACCTCTTTGGTGATGATCTCCGCCAGGATAAGCGCTTCGTTCAAGAGCTAGAGAGCGCTCTGGAGGGCTTGGAGCGTGAGGGTGCGCTTGCTATGATTGAGAAGTACGCTTAGGTTTGTTGTTTTTGTTCCAAGGCAGCATTAGGAAAGGAAGGAAAGAAAGATACCCAGGGTTGGCTTGTACACTTTTCTTTGGTAAAGAAAACCCCCCTTACTAGGAAGTTTGTCATCTTTTTGGTGGGAAGTTTTTGATTGTTTCCTCGGTCGGAAAGCGTTTGAGCATATAGACGATTTAGATGGGTCTCTCGGCTAGTCATTGTAGTGGAGCATTTGTTTTTTTCTCGTTTGGCGTTTGAGCTACAAAAGCAAAATTCATCATAAGCGTTTGTCATTTTATTTTTACCATAGCTTTATACTTGTAATCAGTCAGCAACAACTTGCTTTTGGTTATCCATCGCTGCTTTTTCAATACAACAAAGTTATCACACGACGTTTCCTGACTCCTGTTCTACTATTTTTTTTTCTTTGAGTAATCAATTGTAGACATGTGAAGTAAGTACACGATACATGAGATGAAGTAGATGAAACCATCTTTACATTTAGCTGACACAGAATTCCTTGTCCTTGCTTGTACGTAGAGAAGATGATCTCACACCATATGCCATTTGCTAATAGAAAAGATCAAGCCCCACTATATACCTCCAACCTTTTGGGGGTAAATTCTACATCTAGTAACACGTCTTACTTTTGTTTGCGATTTACAAATGTTGAACCCGGCCATAATTCAAGCTTTCCACTTGAGTGTGATGATGCGCCCAATTATCTCTTACAACTTTTGAGCAATCCTTTGTATACTACATGTGCATGATTTACTCGCACTTGGGCTTTTTTTGTAGAACAAGAACAAGTCTACTTCACTTACACACACACACACACATATCCTAAGAATATCAAGATTTGTTTTATCATGGTGGAGAGGAGAGCATACCGTTTTATACAGAAACTCAACTTCTTACACACATGACCAAAGTATATTAGGATTTTTATTATTACTATCAGAGAGGAGGAAAAGCTAGAGGGGGAGAACATGAAGTTTGAAAGTTGAGGGATGAAGTGATTCTTTGCTAGGAGATATACAGGCGTATATCAAAGCGGTACAGAAGTCCATGTTTAAGAGGGACGAAGAATAGAAAGAAGAAACAAAGATGTCTAAGTTTTTATTTTATTTCCACCTTTGGAAAAGTTAAGAGTAACAGCTACACAGCTATGTTTAAAAAAAAAGGTGTAAAGACGTAGAGAAAGAGAAGATGTTGAAAAAAATATCCTTCTACTTTTGGCTTTTTGGCACAGGAAAAGTCATGAGAACATTGTAGTGTTGTTTGAATATATTTTGGAGAACGAGAAGAAACAGGACATGTCAACGTCTATACCTTTGTTTTAGAGATGAGAAGTATACGGTAAGCCAGTCGTGTGGTTCTTATACGTAGAAAATGGAAATAGCGCCGACTATATGTTTTACATACTTGTGTCTTTTGATATAGTGACGAATGTACAAAAGCACAACAGGATATCAATTTTTTATTAAGAACAAGAAAGCAAGAGACATGTCTCTTCGTCATAAGTGTTTTAAAAAAGAAGTATTTAACCAAGTATATGGAAGAAGAAGATAAAGAAGAACATGTACGTGGATATTTATACCTCCACCTTCTGTACTACACAGAGAGTCCACATATCAGCTCTGTCTGCAGTCTTTTATTTTCGGAAAAAAAGTATAATACCGACAAACTCATACATATGTTTACATGCAACATTTTTTTGTCCCACGCAGAGAGAGGGCAGGAAACATCGCTTGGTTCCACAATAGACTTCTAGACTCTCAGAAAAGCCAAGGAGAAAACAGAAAAAGCGAGAAACACACAGGGAGTTCTTCACAACTCTGTAGCCCCTTGTAGTTTTATGCCCATGGGAGAAGGGTCCGTAGAATCATGTCTTCTAAGAGAGATGAAATGTCTCCAAGAGGCAAACAAGAGCGTAGACATGACAGGTTTCATCTTGTATTTTCTTTCATTTTCAATTCGGAACAGAGAGAAGAACACATCGATAGCGTTTATTTCTGTTTCTCAAACTGGTAATAGTAATAAAAGGTCAAAGATAGAGTAGGACAGACGGCAGACTCCTTCTACCGTGTGACTTGGAAAAAGTGGCCTTTTGAAACCATGAACCATTGGAAGATTTTAACTTGAAAAGGGAGGAAAGAAAAGAAAGACATAGCCTGTTCAACCAGAATTTTGGAAATACAAGAGGAAGGTGTTGTAATGAAGGAGGTCAGGTCCAGCAGGTCGGGAGTAGGTAGATAAACCCATCCTTCACCCCGCATGGACCACGTTCGAAATGAGTCCAATATCTTTTCCATGGAAACCCATGGGATACCCGCACATCAAACCATTTTGAATCACTGTGCAAATCATGACCCAACAGAACAAGAAAGGTGTTCATGAATAATTTCCATTCCAATCACTATCTAACGATAACTGCCGATACACGTGTGACACTACACGGTACACATGGCCAAGGAAGGAATATTCGCTCCAAAAAGACGAAGCTTGAGAGAGAAAAAAGACACGCCCGCAAATGCAAAAAACCCTCGTCATCATCATCGAATCAAGGTCGTCAGTAAAGTCCTCAGCCTCACCGACTTGAGTGTCATTTCAAGAGGGGACCATGGCAGGAGATAGGAACGCTAGAAGAAAAGTAGCAAATCCCGCAAACGATTCTATCCTGTATCGGGAAAGGGAGAGAAAGAGAGATCATATAGTAATACACGTAATCACAACCTCATATATACCAGATTGAATAACAGCAGCGATGGCGCTCCTAGTATTCGTCGCTCGACTTCTAGTTGTTGGTCTGGACAGGCGAGCGGCGGAGCTTGTAGTCTGGCAGGTGGTCGAAGCCGTCCGTCTCCGAGTTGTACCGCCAGGCCTTGAATTCGACGCCATAAGGCTTGGGCTCAAGCTGGTACAGCATGCCGAGTGGACAGTCGAGGTCAGCCACATCCTCGCGCTTAAGGCCCTGGAAGTAGGCCAGCAATACGCGCGCAACACTGCGGTGAGTGATGAGCAGGCAGTGGTCCGTCATGCGCTCTAGCTCCACGATGACAGGGCGAATGCGGTTGATGACGTCCAGGTAGCCTTCACCGCCGGGACCAGGGTAGCGGTATGCAAGCTTGTCGCGTCGTCGTCGGAGGTACTCGTCTGCGTACTTTGTACGAATCTCGTCGTAGGTAAGACCCTCCATCAGACCAGCGTTGAGCTCGTCCAGCATGCGCATCTGCTTGACCTCGAATTCGTCGTCACAAAAGTACTGGCCCGTCTGGATACTGCGTTTCAGCATGGATGTCCAGACACAGAAGTTGTGGGCTTCGAGCTCGTGGCTGTAGTACGGGTTTGGGGGTGTATGGTCGCCTGCGGCGGGTGGGAAATGCGTGTGAGCCATCTTGTCGGCCTGTCTGACTGCCCAGTCCTTGCGCTGAGAGGCAATGAAGCGCGTCATGGCTTTGGCGTACTTTTGTCCATTCGGGCTAAGATCAGAGTCACCACCTATCTTGCCTGCCACATTATCAGTTGACTCGCCGTGTCTCGTGATCCAGATCATGCGTGGCGCAAGGTTAAAATTGAGGAGGTAGTAGACGGCCTGGCCAGCGAGGAAGCCCTTGATCTGGTGCGAGATCATCTTGCGACCCACGTCCACCATCTTGACGTAGGGCATATTGTGGTCTTCTTCGTAGTCGCCGATTGGGACATAGTTCTTCTCGTAAATAGCTACACGCTTCTTGAAGTCAGCCAGAGCCGCAACGGGGTCCTTGTCGGCATAATCTGGCCCCGAAAGCTTCAGGCGCATGTTGGATTCGAGCAGATTCTGATCCCGGCATACGCTTTCGACGAATAGGACGTTGAGCTCTGGCCCGGCGCGATTTCGTATCCGCTCCATAATCTGCTGCCGCCGCGCGAGCGTACTGTTGGTCGCATCAAAGATTCCCACAGAGCCGCTGCCCTTGAGGATATAGTCTAGTAGGTCGTCCAATGTTTCCATGGCGCATTGTTCGCGCAAAGCCGCTGCACGCTGGTTTTGTGGGTCGAAAAAGTCTGCCGATTGGTCCATGGACTCATTCTCGTCCTTTTGGTCATTGTTTGGCGACGGCGCCTTTGGGCCTGGCGAGGTGACCTCAACACGAGGTGGTGGCAGTGGAGGGCCATCTTCGTCGTCCGCGATGGCGGTGCTACCCCGGCGCGGGTCCGGCAGCTTCTGTGGGTCAATGGCCCCATCGTGCGCGGGGTCGCCGTTGATAAGAATTTTCGCAGCAATCTGCGGCAAGGTGTCCTGGTGTTCCTCAATGGCCTGTCGGACAGTGGAGGAGACCCGCTCGAGGTTCGCTTGCGACAGGCGGAACCCGCTGTGACTCGCGGCTACTCTCCGCTTCTCTCCCACATTAAAAATCTTAGTGTCGTGCTGCAGCCAATTCAGGTAGCGGGCCATCTTCTTTGTAATGTACGACTTGCCTCGCGCGGGCAGCCCGACCATGACGATGACGAGCTTGGAGCCAACATCGCGCTGTGCAATCTTGCCGTCGGGCGAGACCTTTGACTTTGTCAAGCCGGGGATATCGAGCGTCGTGGGGCGCAAGCGTGGGGTAGACGTGGTGGAACTGTTGCGGGTAATGGCGCTGTTACGGTCAGCGAAGTAGGATGAGTTCTGCGACGGCGCCTCTCCATACTCTCGCGGACTGCCTGGAACAGATGGCAGAGGCGTGTCGCTCAAGGCAACGCCCACGCCGTCCTTTGCGATCAAGTGGCCATTGTGGTGCTGTTGCTGGACAGGATTCGGCACGCCTTTCAGCTCGCCATTCTGGAGGGCGCGCTCTTTGAGCGTCTGCACGTTCTTGGCCGGCGCGACTGCTGGAAAGCTTGGCTCGGTGGTGACGGCGCGGGGCGTCAGGTCGGTGTCGATGTTTGTCCTTGGCAGCTGTGCGTTGTCGAGCGGCAGGGCGAGTTTGCTCATTACAGATCGGGCGTATGTGGAGTGGGAGCTGAAGCGGCGATTCTGCGGATTAGAGGGATTCAGGGAGGTTGAAGATGCTCGACGGTGCGATTGCTTGTGATGTACAAGCTCGGTCACCATCGGCGCCGGCACTTCCACGTTTGGCGTCATGCCAAGATGTCAAGATACTTATCTAGAGCTAGTGGTAGCCGCACTAGGATAGTACCAAGCTGCTGGGCTGTGGATGCCACTCGGATGCGGCGATGATCGGATGCGGTGGAGATGATGTCCGAGCTGAGATGATGTCAAGTTGAGAATGTGGGTTCAAGTTGGGAGGAGGTCAGATTCTTTGGTTTTTTTTTAGAAAGCAAAGGGTCCTCGCTGTGGGAAATTTCAAGAGGTAGTAGGCCGGTGGGTGTGATCCAAGGTTCAACTTTTTCTTCGTCGATATGACTGTTCGGGGTCGGCCTATTGAGGGTCGAGAGGGCTTACCGAGTTGAGCCTACCACGGTTCCGCTACCGGAACTGGGCGGTAGCGAAGGGCGAGTTTTCAGGAACGCGCGAGAAAGTGGCGAGGGATGCATGGCGAGCAGTTTATATCCTCACGATTCCGGACTGTGATATGGAGGGACAAGGGCGTGCTATCTGTGCCTTGCTCTTCAAGCTATATGCTGCTTGGCCGTCTGTCCTGCTTGAAGCGGACAATGCCCCACACTCGGAGTCCGAATACCAATCATCCGCACACGAGCTCGCTCGCGCTGACATTGATAGCAGCAAGCTACTCTTGGTTGCGACGCGTGAAATCCAGTTTGTCCGAGACGTTTGCTTCTCGTGTGACGGTGCTGGGTGATGCGGTCCGATACAAGCCATGTGTTGGGAAAGCTGCAGGGCGATGATGCGCAATACATGTATAGCCCCAAGTCCTTGGCACTCGTATACATGCGCAACATGTGTTCCCTCCGAGTTCCTGAAGAAGCCCCCAAGACGGAGCCTCGCTCGCCGCCGGTATCTGTACCAGCTGACACGGCCTAAAGCTCAGATTAAACGTCGGCCGAGCCAGTGGCTGCACGTCTGCTTGCGTGCCTGGCGGGTTAGGTGGCAAGCCTCAGGGTGAGCACCAGCAGACACACATAGGCAGATACACTCAAGGCCGTCAGTACAGACACGACGTTGCCACTTGTGCGGAACTTTTTCCTGTGCAGGCCATCTTCGCCCACCTCGGAGAAGAACTGCTTATTGCCTGGCGAGTTGTCAGTGTGTGCACATGTGCTGGTCGCTCGGGCTGCCACCGACCTTGCTGGCGTCGGAACAGACTAATGAACAAGATGCCGGCGCCGTAGACTGCGAACAGGGCCCCGATGGAGTAGAACTCGGCCGTGAAAATCTTCAGCACGACGAGGGCAAAGGAGAACTGGCCGATGGCTGTGCGCACGTAGGCGCCTTCAAACGTCCTCTGTGCTGCACGGATCTCAACCAACTCGGCACTAGTCAAGACAACTGAGCGCGCACGATGCAGGTGCAGACGGTATCGGTCGGATGCGTGACGACCCTGAGGTGCGGTAAGTTTGGGGTGGCAGGATGAAGGTGTGTTGGCTACTTACTTCAAACATGGTGAACTGTGAAGAACAAGAAGGTTGGAGACGGTGGACGAGGGTGCTATGATCGCTGGTTCGGAGCTACTCGGGACGATGTAGCGTAGGTAGAGCGCAACGAACTTGGAGGCACATGCGTGATGCCGTGGGGTAGTAGGCGGCTTCCCGAGGTCTGGGTAAAGGGTGCAGACGAGGCGAGCGCATCAGCCCACGATCTTGATCCGGCCCTGATTCTCTGTTTTTTTCTCTTTCTGTCTCTCTCTCTCTCTCCAAATCTCCACCTCTTTCCCTGGCGCTATTCGTGCAAATGGGTGAATGCTCATATGCTATTTGGAGTTGTTGCATAGCCTAGGGTCCAAGCACCCCCGATGGCTCCGCAGCCAGCCCCGCAACGACAAACAACGCAGTGAGAGCTTCAGAGTGTCCTCGTAGCCTCATAGCCTCAACGACCCCCAAGACCCCGCCAGGAGCCAGCGCTGTATGCTCCAGAGTGTCAGGCAGTTGCTACCTCGACGCGCCACTGCTCTACCTTCCCGGGCCAACCAATGGTGCGTACCCTCACCGCAGTCCCGCCTGCTTTGCTTTTGCCGGGCGACATCTGTCTGACTTTGATAGGCACGCGCATGATTCTGGAGTTTGCTTTTCTCGCACCGTTGTCCGCACATCTACCGCTCACGCGCCTGCATCGTGCTCCAATCACAACCAGTTCTACATCTCACATTCTCACCGTCGCGCATACTCAAGCTGGGACGACTACCCCACTACCTTCTTCACCGAGGACGGATTTATGGCAGGCACGGCATCTGTCACCTCGTCAGGCTCGAGTGGAAAGCGCAAGCGCGTCTCGACCCCTAAGTTCTACGCAGTCAAGGCCGGAAGATTACCAGGCGTATATAGCACCTGGGACGAGGCTAAGCGACAGATTGACGGCGTTTCAGGCTCTATTTGTATGCAGAGCAATCGCATGTCTTGGCTACACTGACACATGTGCAGACCAATCGTTTTCCACTCGCACCGAAGCGGAAGCCTTCATAAAGGGCACCAGCACGTACACAGCTAAACCAGGAAAATCAAAATACTACGGAGTCGCGGTTGGGCACGTGCCAGGCGTATATACAGACTGGACTGCTGTCCAAGCCCAGACCAAGGGCTGCAAGGGCGCCAACCATAAGTCGTTTCTGACACGAGCAGAGGCCCAGGCGTACGTTGACGAGAGGACAAGAGGCAAAAGTGCGCCCATCAGCCTGCACGGACATCTCTCCGTCTCCGAGACATCATCAGTAGCAACGGTCAAGATGGACCGAAGCGGAGAAAGCGCGTCCAAGCGGCAGAAGAAGGACAACGCATCGCCAACATCTATGAGAACAAATAAAGAAGTCAAGTTCGAGCCTGGAATGGGGCCCCTTCCTCCAGGCGCAGAGGATGGGTTCGACCGGACACTGAAGCTCGGTGAAAATGGGCAGATTAGAATCAAGACCGAGGACGAACTCGGTGCAACAAAACGGCAGGCGACAGGCGAATCAAGGGGCACTATAGTGGTGAGCACGGATGGGGCCTCCCGTGGGAATGGCAAGGTAGGCGCTAGAGCCGGTGTAGGCGTCTACTTTGGCCCTGCAGACTCCAGGTTTGTCTATCCAAGCACAGTACAAATCACCATCTCTGACCGCACCAACAGGAATGTGAGCGAACCTCTGAGAGGGACCAGGCAAACTAACCAGCGAGCTGAACTCGTTGCAATAGCCCGAGCTCTGGACCACGTGCCCATTGACCGCGACGTCGAGATCCGCACCGATTCAATGTACTCGAGAAAGTGTCTTCTAGAATGGTTTGACAACTGGGAAAAGCATCACTGGAGAAATTCTGCCGGCAAGGAAGTGGAGAACAAGGATCTGATTCAGCCGATTCTGGCTAGAATACGGGAACGCCAAGAGTGCAGAGCAAAGACGACCATCACCTGGGTTAAAGGCCACGCCAAAGACGAAGGTAATATCGCAGCCGATGCACTAGCCAACGGAGGCTCAGACAGCTGGACTGTTGAATTGGCATCGGGCCTTGCTATGGAAATGTCCGAGACCTTGCGGACAGAGTATACCAACCCAAGGCAAAAGGGCTCCACACCTTCCATTGTCAAAAAAGAAAAGAAGCCAACTCTCGTCGAAGGGGACGAATACACAGACGAGGACGGCGATGATCCATTTGAAGAAATCTTTGCCAAACTTGCAGCAGAGGGTACAGACAGCCATGAAGGTAATGGTCTAGCACTTCAATCGTCGATTGATGCGGAACAGGGGGCCAAAGCGGCTATGCAGATGGCCAAGGAAGCGGCTAGTAACCTTGTGGATAATGGGACACCTCCACCTGTGATTGATGGCACAGAAGCGACAGTTGTAATGACACCCAAGAGACCGAGACCTAATGGGAAGGTGGAGATGTAAGGATGATTATGTTAGTAGATGGATGAGGTTTTACACATTCTCGGTGCGCCTCAGAGGCAGCTCAGAGCACCATGAACGGAACTAATGGTCATACCCCTACAGCCTCATCGTACCGTCTGTTGCCATGCAAATTCTTGTCTTTGTCTCTTTTATTCTGAAATGCGTCCAAATCATTTGCCCCAAGACTCCTTGCGAGAAAACATCATATACACCGAATGACGGCCAAGATACTTTTCCCTCTCAGAAAATAATTCAACAACATGCCCGAAAAAGAAAAGCTCAAAATATCGCTCTGGCACATGGTTCCAGCTAACCAACGATTCAACACACCATACCACGGTACCGAACACACACACTCCACAACACCGCTTTCCCATCCACAAAACCGCAGAATAGAATTATCTTTGGTATTTAGATCCAAAGCTCGAACACACGACTCTTTCACACACTACATATATCCTTCGCACGCGCAACTGACAACCTCACTCCCATCTTCCAACCTCTCTGCAG
>Ga0265797_10008459_pt1 | contig 13706 bp, 10 predicted proteins | sample P2T30metagenome_FD_192433 | JGI IMG/M metagenome (GOLD analysis project Ga0265797, IMG submission 192433) | Plant litter microbial communities from East Loma Ridge, Irvine, California - P2 T30 | ecosystem: Environmental > Terrestrial > Plant litter > Unclassified | place: USA: California... | reverse complement strand
CAGCTGCAAACCCAGCGCGAGCGCCTCAAGGCCATGAACCTGACGCCCGCCCAGGCCCGGCAAGTGCTGGAGGCCCTGCGCGAAAGCGAGCAGCAGTACCTGCAGCAGCGCCCCCGCCAGCAGCAGGGCCCGCCGCCCACGCCCGGCCAGCCCACCTGGTGAGTTGACCGGAGCCGACGCCGTACTTTTGGAGTACGAACGAAGGTTTGTTAGTTTTTTGTTGGCTACGCGCCGGGCCGCGTTCGGCCCGCCGTTTGTTTTTGATTTACTTACCTCCCACCCTCCCCTTACATGCAAGTAAAAGAAGTAGTTATCGTAGCCGCCGTGCGCACGCCCATCGGCTCATTTGGCGGGGCGCTGGCCTCGGTGTCGGCCACCGAACTGGGTGCCATTGCCCTCAAAGGAGCCCTCGACAAGGCCGGCGTAGCCCCCGAGCTGGTTGAGCAAGTGATTATGGGCAACGTGATTTCGGCTAACCTCGGCCAGGCTCCGGCCCGCCAGGCCGCCAAAAAAGCCGGCCTGCCCGATACCGTAGAGTGCACGACCGTTAACAAGGTGTGCGCTTCGGGCTCGAAGGCCATCATGTTTGCCGCCCAGGCCATTATGCTGGGCCAGGCCGAGGTTATTCTGGCCGGCGGCATGGAGAGCATGAGCAACGTGCCCTACTACCTCGACAAGGCCCGCTTCGGAGCCAAATACGGTCATGGCCAGATGATTGACGGCCTGGTGCGCGACGGCCTCTGGGACCCCTACCACGACTACGCCATGGGCAACGCCGCCGATGCCACGGCCAGCCACTATGGCATCACGCGCGAGGAGCAGGACGCCTTTGCCCGCCAGAGCTACGAGCGCAGCGCCGCCGCCGCCCAGGCCGGCAAAAAGAAGGAAGAGATTGTGCCCGTGACCATTACGGTGCGCGGCAAAGACACCGTGGTGAGCGACGACGAGGAATACACCAAAGTGCAATTCGAAAAATTTGCCGGTCTGAAGGCTGCCTTCACCAAGGAAGGCACCGTGACGGCCGCCAATGCCTCGACCCTCAACGACGGCGCCGCCGCTGTGCTGCTCATGAGCCGCGAAAAGGCTGAAGAACTGGGCATCAAGCCGCTAGCCCTCATCCGGGGCTTTGCCGATGCCGAGCAGGCGCCCGAGTGGTTTACCACTTCGCCCTCCATCGCCATCCCGAAGGCGCTGAAGAACGCCGGCCTGGAAGCTAAAGATGTTGATTTCTACGAGATTAACGAAGCTTTCTCGGTCGTGTCGCTAGCCAACAACAAGCTCCTCAACCTCGAAGGCACCAAGGTCAACGTGTACGGCGGCGCCGTGAGCCTGGGCCACCCGCTAGGGGCCTCGGGCGCGCGCATCGTGACAACGCTGCTGAGCGTGCTCAACCAGGAAGGTGGCAAAATCGGCGTTACCGGCATCTGCAACGGTGGCGGTGGGGCTAGCTCCATCGTGCTCGAAAAGCTGTAGCGCAAGGTTTCGCAAGGTTAAAAAAGGTTTCGCTAGGTTTTCTAACTGAGCGAAACCTTTTTTTTGGGCATAGCAACTGAGGTTGGTTGGTTGGAGGCCGCCGAAATTGCTTGGCGGTAGGACGAGGCAGCAAGCTTGAACATTTTGGGTAGGCCGGGGCCGGGCACCGTCCCTGTCTCACCCCGGCTAGGCTAGCCAGCTGGCCAAGAAGCTAATCACTGTTCTTTATGGGTTGTGCTGGCCAGGTCTACTGCGTAAAGACCAGCAAACCTTTTGCTCCAGGCTGGGTTGCTGTGGCTTTGAATTTTACAAGCAGCCTGCTGCCATGACAAATACCGCGCTAAATGCCCTTTACCAGGAGCTGGCTCCTTGCGCTGGCCTTGAGTTAAGCTGCTGCCAGGGGGCATTCAGCGCGAGGTCGGCCATTTCAACGTGTTTAATTTGGCCGACCTCTGGGAGTCTACCCAACTGCGGCCCGACGCGGCCTATCCCTGCCGCTCGTTTTACAAAATCAGCTTGCTGCGCAGCCGGAGCCGTGCCGAATACGCCGACCAAACCATAACCATCGAGCCCGACGCCCTGGTGTTTTCGACGCCTAAGGTGTCGTTTCAGTGGACGCCCACCGAGGCGCAGCAGGGGCATTTCTGCCTCTACAGCGCCGAGTTTCTGCTACCAGTCCTCGGGGGCCTTACCCCCGAGGAGCTGCCCCTGTTCCGAGCCGATGGGTATCTCGTGTTTCAGCTAACCCCGGCCGAAGCAACGCGCACATTGCTCATCTTCAGCCAGATGCATGAGAAACTAACCTCTGATTACGCCCACAAGTACGACTTGCTGCGCGCCTACGTGCTAGAGCTGCGGCACCTAGGCCAGAAGCGGCAGGCCACGACCGCACTGCACCCGGCCCACTCGGCAGCGGCTCGCCTCACGTCGCGCTTTGTGAAGCTGCTGGAGCGGCAGTTTCCGCTCACCACGCCCCAGCAGCGCGTGCCGCTGCGCACGGCCAAGGATTTTGCCGACTACCTAGCCGTGCACGTCAACCACCTCAACAAGGTGCTTAAGGACAGCACTGGCCGCACCACCACCGACCTCATTGGCGGGCGACTGGCGCAGGAGGCCAAGGCCCTGCTGCAACAAACAGACTGGACGCTCTGGGAAATTGCCGACAGCCTGGGCTTTGTGGATGTAGCACACTTCTCGCACTTCTTCCGGCGCTACGCCGCCGTGAGCCCCGGCGCTTTTCGCACGTTCGAAGCCGTGGCGATTTGATTTATACAAGAAGCTGGTTGGTGGCTACAACACCACCAAAAGCTGCCTAAGGGACCTTTGTCGTGTTCATTTAACACTGCAAAACGCACTCCTCATGAGTACTTCCAAAATCGCCCTCGTAACTGGCGGCAGCCGCGGCCTGGGCAAGGATATGGCCCTGCAACTCGCTCAGCAGGGCATAGACGTCATCCTGACTTACCGCAGTCAGCAGGCCGAAGCCGCCTCTGTGGTCGCCGCCATCGAAGCCCTGGGCCAACGTGCCGTGGCCCTGCGCCTCAACGCCGCCGACCTGAGCACCTTCGAAGCGTTTTTTGCGCAGGTCACAACGGTTCTGGCCGATACGTTCGGCACCGACCGCTTCGACTTTCTAATCAACAACGCCGGTACCAGCCTGAGCGCCCCCATCGCAGAAATGACGGAGGCGCAATTTAACGAGATGGTCAACATCCACTTCAAGGGCGTGTACTTCCTTACGCAAAAGGCCCTGGCTTTGCTGAACGACGGCGGCCGCATCATCAACATCTCCTCGGCGTCCGCGCGCAGTTCCTATGCGGGCTTCTCCGCCTACGGCAGCGTAAAAGGGGCGGTGGAAGTCTTCACCCGCTACCTCGCCGTAGAGCTGGGCCCCCGAGGCATTGCGGCCAACGTGGTGGCGCCCGGCGCGGTGTTTGGCGGCGGGGCCATGCCGGATTCGCCCGAAATGCGCGCCTGCGTAGCCCAGATAACGGCCCGGGGCCGCACGGCCGAGCCCGGCGACATCGGCGGAATCGTGGCTTTCCTGTGCACCGATGCAGCTCGTTGGCTCAACGGCCAGCGCCTTGAGGCCACGGGCGGGGTTATGCTCTAGAATAAGCTTCGCACCCGCTGCAAAAAGCCCATCAGGCTACCCGGTGGGCAGCATATGGGCTTTTTGGCGCAAACCTTGCGACTTGGGCTGGAGGGGCTAAAGTGGCCCAACCTTTTCAATTTTGCGGCACCTTGCGCTAAAAAAGGCCGCGCCTGCGTTATGCTCCCTATGCGATACCTGTTGCTTTTTCTGCTGCTGCCGCTGGCTAGCCAAGCCCAACGCTCGCAGCGCGTTACGATTTATTTCGACTCGACCAAAATTCACCCGCACGAGATTTTCCGGGCCCTCGTGGGGCGCGATACCGTGATGCAGGGGCCCTACAAACGCTTCTACCCCAACGGCCGCCTTGAGGCCCAGACGCGCTACACCGACGGCAAGCGCGACTCGGTGTACGTGGAGTTTCACGCCAACCGCGGCCGGCGCCTGGAGGCTACCTACGTGGCCGGCGTGCGCCAGGGGCCCTTCAAAACCTACTACGCCGATGGCAAGGTGGCCCAGGTAGGCACCTTCGTGGAGGACGAGCCGAGCGGGCCGCTCACGACCTACTTCCCCACCGGCGAAATCAAGCTGCAAACGACCCTGGTGAAAGGCCAACCCAACGGCGCCGTGCGCGAGCTCTATGCCAGTGGCCAGGCCGCCGCCGAGGTCACCTACGCCAACGGCCAGCCCAATGGCCCGGTCAAGTTTTTCTACCCTAGCGGCAAGGTCCAAAGCGAGGGCACGCTGCGCAACGGCCTGCTGGCCAGCTCGTACAAAACCTACTACGAAACCGGCCAGCTCGAAAGCGAGACGGTGATGGACGATAAAACCGGCAAGGGCAGCTACCGCGCCTACTACCCCGGCGGCCAGCTCCAGACCGAGGGCACCTACGCCCCGGCCGCCGTGCGCGAGCGTCAGGTCACCAACAAGCTCGGCGACGACCTCACTAAGCGCGTGGCCCCGCGCACCGGCACGGCCGCCCTCGATGGGCTAGCCACCTCGTACTACGAAAGCGGCAAGGTGCGCGGCAAAACCACCTACCGCCTGGGCGTGCCCACCGGCCACGCCGTCGTATACTTCGAGAACGGCCAGCTAAAAGAGGAAACCGACTACGCCGCCCAGGGCCGCGACCGCAAGGTGACACGCTACTACGAGGCCGCCAGCCAGCCCCGCCAGGCCGAGGAGCAGTACAAAAACAACCGCCCCGCCGGCACTTGGCGCGAGTTTTACCCCGATGGCAAAACGCCCCGCCAGGTGGAAGCTTACGGCCCCAACGGCAAGCTCACCGGCGAGCGCCTCACGTATTTTGACACCGGCAAGGTGCAGATTCGCCAAGCGTTTGACCTCAACGGCCAGCAAACCGGCCCGGGCCAGGAATACTACCCTAGCGGCCAGGCCCGCAAGGAGGCTAACTACCTGAAGGGCCTGCTAGCCGGTGATTTTCAAGAGTTTCACGAAGACGGCAGCCCGGCCGTGAAAGGCCAGTACAAAAACGGCAAGCAGAGCGGCGAGTGGACCTACTACAAGCCCGATGGCCACGGCATCGAGCGCCAGGTAACCTACCGCGATGGCAAACCCGCCGGCGCGGGCACCCGCACCAAGCTCAACGGCAAGCCCTTCGTGCCCAAAAAAAAGTAGCGTAGGCTTTAGCCTGCGAGCGAGCGCCGCGAGCAACCACGCGGCGGGCCCACCCCGCTAGCCCCTAGTCAGCCCACACTTTCAAAAGTCAGATTACCGGCCGCTCTTTCGGCTGATAATCTGACTTTTGCCTTTGCACCACCCTGATTTTCAGCGTCCCTCTAACTGCAAAGTAGCCGTGCGCCCGCCTACTACCTGCCGCTAGCTTAGCCCTTGCGCTGGCCACCCTGGCGGCGCATTAGCCGCTAGCCCCATGCCCCAGCTTTACCTGCCGCCCGTGGCCCACGGTGCTTTTTATTATCAATTGGCTCAACTGGCGGCCTTTGGGCTGTTTGTGGGGCTGCTGCTGGGCCAGGGCTACCGGCGCGGCTACCCCTGGCGGCAGTGGCTGCCCCTGGTAACCGCCGCCACCCTAGCCCTGATGCTGGGCTGCCAGCTCGTGTTTTTGCCCCTGGGCGAGTGGCTGGCCTGGCTGCGGGGCGATGCGGCCGTGGCGCACGCGCTGGCCCACGGGCCGCGCTCGGTGCTGGGCGGCGCGGCGGCCAGCCTACTGGCCGTGCTCCTGTTGAAGCGCGCGCTGGGCTTCCGGGGCGGGGCGGTACTCGATGCCTTTGCCGGGCCGCTGTGCTGGGCGCTGGCAATGCAGTGCGTGGGCTGCGGACTGGTAGGCTGCTGCTGGGGCGAGGTGACCGCAGCGGGCAACTTGGGCGTAAGCTTTGGGTCGGGCACCATCCCCTACCTGGCGCAGCAGGCGCAGGGGCTATTGCCACTAGGGGCGGCACACGCGCTGCCGGTAGTGCCCACGCAGCTCTACCACCTGCTGCTGTGCGGCGGCGCGGGCCTGGTGCTGCACGCGTTGCGCCAGCGGGCGGCGAGCTGGCCGGGCGGCAGCCGCTACCTGCTGGCCATGAGCCTGCTGTGCCTGGGTCGTTTTGGCATTGAGTTTTGGCGCGACCCGGCCGGCGAGCCGCTGCTGAGCACGCCGCTGGTACTAGCCGGCTTTTCGCTGTTGAAAATCCAGTGGGTATTGTTGCTTGAAGGGCTAGCCCTGCTGGGTGGCTGGGCCTGGCTGGTGCGGCGCCAGGTGGTGGCCCCGGTGGCACCCGCTGCGCCCCAGCGTCACTACTCGGCCGGGGTAGCACTGGGTTTGCTGGCCACCACGGGCTGGCTAGGGGGTAGCCTGCTCACGCCGCCCGAAGTGATTACGCTGCAACTGCTGTTGCTACTCGTGCTGCTGGCCGAGGCCCGTGCGCTGCTGCCGCGGGTAAGCTGGGCCTCCCCCCGCCTGGCGGGCTTGCCCGCTGGGGCGCTGCTGCTTATCGGCCTGCTGCTGACTACTGCCCAGGCGCCCGCCCCCCGGCAAGCCCCGGCGGCCGGCGAGCCCGAGAAAACTCTCACCTTCAGCAGTGGCCTGCTCGGCAGCTACCACGAGGCGGAGGAAGATATTCTGGCGGATAATGTGGGGTGTAGCAGCAGCCAGCCGCTGCTTTTGCACCAGCGCGTGCGGGCCGCCGGGGGTGAAGTAGCCTTCACTACGGCCACCGCCGACCACATCGATACTTGGGGCGGCGGCCTGTGGGTGGGCCAGCAGCGCATAGCCGCCTATCCGCTGCCAACTCCCCGGTCCTATCTCTTTGTGCCAACCGATACCACGCTGCGCTACACGTTGGCCAACGTGCACGTTTACCGCGAAGTGCAGCGCGAGCGCGGCTGGCTCTCGACGGGGATGCGGGTGGGGCTGCACCTCGGCGACCTAGGCTATTATAGCTACTTCGACGGCGGCAACTCGCGCAAAACCACCTGGCTCATGCCCGAGCTGATGCTGCGCTTCGGCCACCCGCGCCTGCTCTACGGCCAGGCCGACCTGTGCTACGGGGCCGAAAATGCCCTGGGCGCCTACACCGGCCGCGTGGGCCTGGGCTCGGGCTTAGGGCAAGCACGGGGCAGCCAGGTGTTAGTGGGATACGCCCACTCGCCTTACCGCACCAGCCCCAACATGGCCTTTGTAAGCGCTACGCTACGCCTGCCTACCGGCACTGGCCTGAGCGCGCTTAGCCTGGAGCCGTATTTCGCCACCAATTTCGACCAGCACCAGCAGTTCAGCCTCAAGGTCAACTACCGGCTGAACAGGTAGGTAGCTTTAACACTGCGAGTTCTAGTGCGGGCAGGGCGCGCTTTAACAACTTACCCTAGCGCAACTGCTCGCTCTGCTCACGCTCGGACTCGCAGAGTCCAAGCTACTCCCTAGCCGAACAGGGGCACTACGCGCCCCTCCTCCACTTTGAGCGCGGCGTCGTATTTCTTGCCGGTTTTGGCCGATAGAAACCCTTTGATAACGCCCGTTTCGCCACGGCGTAGCAGCTGGCGCAATTGAGTATCGGTCAGCTTTTTGCCGCCCCACTCGAAGGGCACCCGAAACTGGCAGTCTTCGCGGAAGCGCGAGCAGCCGAAGGCACTGCTGCCTTTTAGCATAGTGCCAAGCTTGCACACCGGGCACGGAATCTGGCCGGGGTCGGTGGCGGTGGTGGGCTTGCTTTCGGCGGCCGGCACCAATTCGGGCGTAAGGTTGGCGTCGAGCACCAGCGCGCCGTCCAGCTTCTCGCCCGCGCCCGTCACGAAACCCTTGATGAGCTGCGTACGGCCCTTGGCAAACAGGCTTTTGACCTGCGAATCGGTCAGCTTTTTACCCAAAATTTCGGCTGGCAGCCGGAACTGGCAGCCTTCGCGGAAGCGCGCGCAGCCGAAGGCCGTTTTGCCCCGCAAAATCTGGCCGGTTTTGCAGGCCGGGCACGTGCCGAGGCCAGCCGTGGCGGGCGGGGCGCTAGCCTTGGTGCCGTTGGGTACCGCGGCTTTGGCGGGGCTAGCGGCCGCGGCTGGCGCCGCGCTCACTGCCGAGGTCGAGGTTACGGCTCGGCCACTGCGGTCGGTTTTTACCTCCTGCACCATCTCGCGCACCAAGCCTTTCAGCTCATCCAAAAACTGGTCGGAGGGCAATTCATTGCGCTCAATCTGGCGCAGCTTTTTCTCCCACTGGCCCGTCAGCTCCGCCGATTTCAGGGTTGGGTTGCGAATCAACCCAATGAGCTCGACGCCGGTGGGCGTGGGCAGCAGGCGCTTTTTATCGCGCCGCACATAGTTGCGCTTAAACAGCGTTTCGATGATGGCGGCGCGGGTGCTGGGGCGCCCAATGCCGTTTTCCTTCATGGCCAAGCGCAGTTCGTCGTCGTCGATGTTGCGGCCGGCCGTTTCCATGCCGCGCAGCAGGCTCGCCTCGGTGTAGTCTTTGGGCGGCTGGGTCATCTTGCTTTCCAGGCGCGGCTGGTGCGGGCCACTTTCGCCTTTGGCGAAGCTGGGCAGCACGGTGCTCACCACGTCGTCGTTGTCTTCGGCGCCGGTGGCGGCCTTGTCACTACCTGCGCCGGCTGGGGCGGCAGGCTTGGGCGCCGCCTGCTGGCTAGGGTCGCCGTAGACCACGCGCCAGCCGGGGCTGAGAATCTGGCGGCCGCGCACCCGAAACAGGAAGCCCGCCGCCTCGGCTAGCACGGTGGTGTTGCTCACTTCGCAGTCGGGGTAAAACGCGGCGATGAAGCGGCGCACGATAATGTCGTACACGCTGCTTTCCATGCCGCCGCCCGGCCCGCCGCTACCCGTCGGAATAATAGCGTGGTGGTCCGTTACCTTGTTGTTATTGAATACCTTGGGTGTTTTGGGAATCTTCTTTTCGAGCAGCGGCCCGGTGAGGTTCGCGTACCCAATTCCCTTCAGAATACCAGGGATTTTGGGGTACACATCGTCGGGCAAAAACGTGGTATCGACGCGCGGGTAGCTCACGGCTTTCTTCTCGTAGAGGGCCTGCACAATCTTGAGCGTGTCCTCGGCCGAGAGGCCTAGCTGGTTGTTGCACTGCACTTGCAGCGCCGTGAGGTCAAAGAGCCGCGGCGGCGACTCGCGGCCCTTTTTAATCTCCACATTCGTAACGGTGAGCGGCGCGGGCTTCACCGTTTCGAGGGCTTTGTTGGCCTCGTCTTCCTTCACAAAGTACCCTAGCGCCCGCAGGCGGCTCTGCTCGTCGGGGGCATCCTGGGCTTCCTTTTGCTCGGCCTCGGTGTTGATGCGCGTGAAGGTGGTGTTGCGGTATTCGGTCTTCAGCACCCAATACGGCTCGGGCTTGAAGTTGGCGATTTCGTGGTGGCGGGCCACGAGCAGGGCCAGCGTGGGCGTTTGCACCCGCCCGATGCTCAGCAGCTGCTTGTCCTGGTAAGTGGTGTATTTGAGGGTGAAGAGGCGCGTGGCGTTCAGGCCCAGCAGCCAGTCGCCCACGGCGCGGCTACGCCCGGCCTGGTACAGGCTGTCGAACTCCTTGCCATCGCGCAGGTTCTGAAAGCCCTGACGGATAGCCTCTTCGGTGAGCGACGAAATCCAGAGGCGCTTCACCGGCTTGCGGCACCTGGCCTCGTGAATCACCCAGCGCTGAATGACCTCGCCCTCCTGCCCGGCATCGCCGCAGTTGATGACCTCGGTGGCGCCGTCGAGCAGGCGCTTGATGGTATTAAACTGCTTCACCACGCCATCGTCGCGGCGCATGAGCTTGATGCCGAACTGGTCCGGTATCATGGGCAGGTCGTGCAGGTTCCAGCGCTTCCACTCGGGGCGGTAATCGTCGGGCTCCTTGAGCTGGCAAAAGTGGCCAAACGTCCAGGTGACCTGGTAGCCATTGCCCTCGTAGTAGCCATCCATGCGCCGGTCGGCCCCGATAACCTGAGCAATTTCGCGGGCTACACTGGGCTTTTCGGCAAGGCAAACCTTCATCGCAGATGTAACTAATTTAACGGATTTCGTGGATACGCCCGCTAAAGCGGGCTGACTGAATCAACAAAAATACGTTGCGAAAAGGTCGCTGGGGCCTGGCTTGAACGCTTCGCTAGGGGGTTGCTTTTGACGGGCGAAAATATTCCACCTTCAACTCCTGGAGCTGCGTGGCCGGTAGGCGGTGCTCTTTGAGGGCTAGCAGGGCCAGGGCCTCGTTCTTCTTACTATACCTTTTAAGGATTGCCACCTCGCCGGCCAACACTAATAACGTCGTAGCGCCTATTGCACTACCGTACGAAGGTGCCGGCGTAGCAATCTTCACCGCACACCCAGCGCCAACAACTGTCGTTAGTGGCAGCATTGCCCTTAACAAACGCCGCTTTGAGACAAAGAGTTGGTGCAGAGCTGCCGCTGTATCGATGGCTGCGGGAGTAGCTGCAACCGGGCCTAATGCTGCGAGTGCAGCAGCCTGAGCTAGCCGAGCTTGGGCGGTTAGCAAAGAATCGTCCTCAAGCGCTCGCTTCAGATGGCGGGACATGCGGTGCTGCTGCCAGGCTTGAATAGCGCGTTTCTGGCGTTTTTCAGAATAGATGATGGTGCGGATAACGCCGCTAGCCAGCACCGGCACACTACTGCCAAGACATACAACTCCTCCTAAAAAAACAAAAACTGTTTTATAATTAAAGTCGTTTCCAACGATAGCTACCGTACCAGCACCCACCGCCAACATGGCCCCGCCTACCTTAAAGGCAGTGTAGCCACGCTCCCGCCGCAAAGCAAAGAGGCGGTGCAGGGCGGCGACCGTGTCGGGCGCCGCTGGCAGGGCAGCTAGCGGCGCGGCGGTGGGGCTAGCCGCCGTAGTAGCAGGCAACGGCTGCTGGGCATGTAACCAGCAGGGCGTCAAAGCTAGCAGTACCACTACTAAAAGCGCATAGACTTTACTCATTCGAAGAAGGCAATAAATCACGAGACATCCACTAACCCAGCAGCTTGGGCAGCAAGCTACCGAAAATACCGGGCTTTGAGCCGGCGCTTCAAGCGGGGCGAGAGTTGATGAGCCTGAAAGCTTTCTACGGCCAGCTGCTCTTCTTTGCGGCTATAATCCATATTGGCAATAAAATCGACCGCGATAATGAGCACAGCGCTCAAGCCATACAACTTGCCATAGTCAGCGGTGCTGAAAAAGCGGTCGTAATGATTAGCTGCCACCGCCGTACCCACTCCCGCCGCCGCCACTGCGCCCACGGCAATGAGATTGCGCCGCTGCCGCCGGGTGGCAAACAGCCGGTGAATAGCCGCTAGGGTATCGGGAGTGGCCGAAGCCGCACTGAGCGTGGCCGCTGGCAGCGCGGCTGGGGTTGGCAGCGGGGCAGTTTGGGCAGCGGCCGGGCCAGCGGCCAGCAGCAGGCCGGCGAAAAGTAGAAAGGGCTTCATAGCGCAGAAAGGAAAATGATGGGGCGAAGTACGCCGTCATTTTTTGCGCTACCTAATAGTCAATGAAGGGGCTAAAGTCCTTTTTTATACAAGTTAATTACTTGACTTTTAATAGATAATAAACCAATTACTATTAACCAAAAGTCTGCTGGCCTACACAATAAAGGTGGGGGCTAGCCAGGGCTGCGCTACTGCCCAAGCTGATTGACGCACTCACTTAGGTGCCTGAAAATACTCGGGCTCGAGCCTTTGCCGCACGCGCCTAGGCAGCTTGTGCGCCTGGAAGTCTTCGATGGCAAACCGCTCGTTGCGGCGGCTATACTGGCCGTAGTACAGCAGCTCGATACCTACCCCCGGTACTCCTAGCAGCGTTAAGGCAGCCAGGTCGCCGAGAACTACGAAGCCGTTGCGCCCCCCGGCAGTAGCACTTACCAGCCCAAAACCTGCCACGGCAACCGCCAGGGTGCCCAAAACCACCCGAGAGCGCAGCCGCCGCTTGTCTTTAAAAAGATTGTGCAACGCGGCTACCGTATCGGTAGCCAGCGGGGCTTGCAGGGTTGTTACCTCGGGAACCGGTGCAGCAACTGGCACGGCCACCTGGGCCAACGCCCCCACAACATTTAACCAGCACAACGTGAGTAGCAGTAAAAGGCGCATGAACTGAGCAGTGATTTTTGCGGCAGCAAAGTACGCTGCTGCTTAAGAAACCCTTACTATTCAGCAGCTTTTGTTTACCTATTGTCCAACGCTTCGATAAAAGATGGCATCAATCGGCTAGGACCTACTTAGTTTTTGCCCCTTGCTGCGCCGTGATGAGCACCACCGAGCCCACGATAACGGCCGCGCCCACCAGCATCTGGCCCGTCAGTTTTTCGCCCAGCATGGCCCAGCCCAGCAGCACCGCCACCACGGGGTTGACGTAGGCGTAGGTGGCCACCCGTGCCGGCGGGGCGTGCTTCAAGAGCCAGCTGTAGGCCGTGAAAGCTACCAGCGAGCCAAACACCACCAGGTAGCCCCAGCCTAGCCACGCCGCTAGCCCGAAACGGCTAACATCCAACCCGCGCCACTCGCCGGTGGCGGTGCCCAGCAGTAGCAAAAGCGTGCCGCCGGCCAGCATTTGCATACCCGAGGCCAGCACCGCCGACTTGGGCACCGGCGAGCGCAGCCCGAAGATGGAGCCCGCCGCCCAGCTAAACGCCGCCAGCAGCACCAGCCCCACGCCGCCCAGCTGCGCGCGGCTAGCCCCCGCGCCAGCCGTCAGCTGCTCGCCTACCAGCAAATACACGCCCCCGAAACCCAGCAGCAGCCCGAGCACCACCCGGCCGCTGGGCCGCGCCTGCCCCAGCCACCACCAGCCCAGCAGCACCACCCAAAAGGGCTCGCTGGCTACCAGCAGCGCGGCCAGGCTGCTGGGCAGGCTGCGCTCGGCCAGCACCACCATGCCATTGCCGCCCACCAGCAGCAGCGCGCCCACAACCAGGCTCGTGCGCCACTGCGCCCAGGTGGGTGGCTCGTAGTCGGCCGAGGCGCGGCCCGCCAGGGCCAGGATGCTGCCCGCCACCACAAACCGCGCCCCCGCCATCAGCAAGGGCGGCATGGTGGCGATGGCGTACTTAATGGCCAGGTACGTGGAGCCCCACAGCAGGTACACGGCGGCAAAGGCAGCGAGCAGCAGCCACCGGCGCGGCTTAGCGAGTGCGGGACTTGACGATTCCAATTTTTATAACTAATAAGCTTGCTGACAATTATTTGCGCAGCGCCACGCGCACGCCGGCCATGAGCCAGCGCGTGGGCATTTGGGCCCCTAGCAGGTCCGAATACTTGGCGTTGAACAGGTTTTGGGCCTGGCCCACCAGCCACACGCGCTCGGGCACCAGGGCCAGGTCGAGGCGAGCGTTGAAGACGGCATAGCTAGGGGTAAGCGTGGCCGCGAGCTGGCCGTTGGTGGCCGTGACGGTGGTGCTTTGCCCGGCGCGCACTTTGTAGAGGCCGCCGAAGGCGAGCGTGAAGCGCCGGTGCGTGAGGCTCACATTGCCCGACACGAGGTGGCGCGCCACGTTGGAGAGGTACTGCGACTGCACATCGCCTTCGGTATTAAGGTTGACCCACGTATAGCCCACGCTGCCATCGAGGCGCAGGCTGGGGGCTAGCTGGGCGCGGGTCGTCACCTCGGTTTCAATACCCTGAGTCCGCACCGCAAACAGGTTTTGGGCAAAGCGGTAGGTGGCGCCAGGGTTGAGATTGGTGAAACCGCTGCCCT
>Ga0265797_10008458_pt1 | contig 13706 bp, 16 predicted proteins | sample P2T30metagenome_FD_192433 | JGI IMG/M metagenome (GOLD analysis project Ga0265797, IMG submission 192433) | Plant litter microbial communities from East Loma Ridge, Irvine, California - P2 T30 | ecosystem: Environmental > Terrestrial > Plant litter > Unclassified | place: USA: California... | reverse complement strand
CTCCTCGGGCGATAGCTCCTATTTGCCAGTCTGGCGCAACAGTTTGCTGGCCTCTTTCTTTAGGTCGTTCAGGTCAATGCCTTGCTCTTTCAGTTCGCCCTTGATGGCATCGCCTGCCTGGGGTGCTACGGCGGCAATGCCGCTGCCAGCGGCCGTGAGGGCGCGGCCAGCCACGCCGCCTACGCCGCTAATAATGCCGCCCACCGCTGTGGTGAGCAGGTAAAACGTGAACAGCGTAACCAGGCCCCAGCTTAGCAGGCCATGCAGCAGGCCATCGGTGCGGCGCGGCGAGCCTGCCAGGCGGCCGGCCACCAAGCCACCCACATACAGCGCCACCAGCGTGCTGATGCCGTACCAAATGATAGCGCCTGTACCAAGGCCGCTCACGGGGTTGCGCTCTTGCAGCGGGTCGATGGTACTTAGGCCGATGCCCGCGCCCAGCAGGCTCAGGCCCAACTGCATCACGAGGGCCAGCAGCGCGCCGGCAAAAACAGCGCCCCACGAAATGCGCTTTTGGGGCGCGGCGGCGGGCAGGTACACGGGGTGCGAGTCGGAGTGGAGGTTGTCCGTGGCCGGGCGGCCCGGATAAACGGGAGTGGGGGTTGGGTTCATGAGAATAAAATAAATAGAACGCGGTAATTCCTTGCAGATGAGAAAATCACTTGCGTTCCAGTTGAGGTTCGGCTTGTACGCAAGGTGACGAGCATAGTTGGGCTTATCGCAATTTTTTATTGGTATTGTACAATTGAATTGCCTTTGAAGTCATGCTGTCAGGCCGCGCAAACCGGCCGATAGCGCGCTGCTACTAGGACCCGGACCACAAGCAAAAGCCCGTGCTCCGATGAGGGAGCGCGGGCTTTTGGCACCGAGCAAAACGTATTACCGGAGACTACGCGGCCGGCGCTGGCGGGGTCAACGCTCCACCCAGCAGCGGCGCAATGGCCCGCGCGGCGTGCGAAAACTCGGACGGGATGAGCACCACCGTGGTCGTGTTGTTGTCGATACCGATTTCTGACAGCATCTGCATCCGGCGCAGCTCCAGCGACATGGGGCTTTTCTCCATTTCCAAGGCGCCCTGCGTCAGCTTGATGCTGGCCTCCAATTCAGCCTCGGCCTTGATGATGCGGGCGCGCTTTTCGCGGATGGCCTCGGCCTCGCGGGCCATTGCCCGCTGCATCGACTCCGGTATTTCCACGTCCTTTATTTCGACCAGCTCAATCTTCACGCCCCAGGTTTCGGTGGCCGTGTCCACTATCTGCTGGAGCGAGCTGTTGATGTGGGCACGCTCTTTCAGCACCTCATCGAGCTGATTTTGGCCGATGATATTGCGTAGCGCCGTTACGGCTAGCTGGTACACCGCCCGGTTGTAGTCGGCCACCTTTATCACGGCATCGGCCGGGTTGATGACTTTAAACCACAGCACCGCGTTCACCTTGATGGTTACGCTGTCCTTAGTAATGGTTTCCTGCTGCTCCAGCTCCACCGTTTTGGTGCGCATATCGATGGTTTGCTGGCGCTCGATGAACGGGATGAGCCAGTATACGCCCGGCCCGCGCGTGCCCACGTAGCGCCCCAGCCGGAATACGATGGCGCGCTGGTATTCCTGCGCAATGCGCAGGCTAGCGATTAAAAGAACAAGCGCAACGGCGAGAATCGGCAGTAGCATGGCGCAGTAAGTTGAAAGGTAGGCCAGGTGTATCGCACCGCGAGCGTACGCATTACAGGTGGCGGCCGGTGGCTACGCGCCCAGCGCACCCACAAACTCGGCGGGGGCATTGGGGCTGAGAATAAGCTTTTTGCCCGCCGTGGTTTCGAGCAGTACAGGCGTGTCGCGCCGGGTGGCGTACCACGTCATGGCGCCCAGCAGCGTATTGGCGTACTTGCCATAATACCCAAAAAATCCCCCAGCCCCAAACAGCCGAATGGCCCCGCCAATATCGCGGCTTGGCAGGGCCACTACCCGCTTAATATCGGCCCGCCGGATGTGCACATCAACTAGCGGCCGACTGATAATCACCTCATCCGCCGTGACCACGTAGCCGGCGGGCCGAAACGCAAACGCCAGCCCATATGCCGCCAAGCAGCCCACAGTGGTATAAATAGGCAGCGCCCGCCCGGCATCGCTAATCAAGGCGTATTGCCCACCGATGATTGTCGCAAAAAGCACCGTTACCAATACCGTGAGCACGATGGCAGTTTTGTCGAGAGAGGCTTGGAAATGCATAGCAAAAGCAGGATTTGGCGGTACCTCTTTACCAAACGCGAAATGCCGCGCCGAGGGTACCAGCCTGCTCATAATAGCCCACCACTGCACCCGCATTACAAGTAGCGGCGGCTAGCCGAGCAACTGCACCGTTTTGGCATCCTTGGCCCCGCCAAAAAACTTATCCAGTACCGCCTGAAAAACCGCGTCTGCGCCCGGCACGGCCCCAAATAGCGTCATCGACGAGCGCAATTTCAGGTCATCCGGGCTACCGAAGATGCGGTTGGCATCGCTGCCCGGCAGTGCCAGCAGCGCCCGCGAAATCTCCCGCAGTCGCTCGCCCAGCACCGGGTGCGCCAGGTACGCCGCCGCCTCAGCCGCATCGCGGATGCCGTAGTAGCGAGCCGTTTCACTGAAGCCCAAGCCCCGTATTTGGGGGAAGATGTACCACATCCAATGGCTGCGCTTGCGGCCGGCCGTTATTTCGGCAAGGGCGGTGACATAGTCGGTGCGCTGCGCGTCGAGGAAGCGTTGGAGGCTGTTGGTTTCCTGGGGCATAATCCGCTATGAGTAGTAAAATACCTAGCTTACTCCTTTGTCAATTAGCTTGTGTTGTATCCAAGCTACGATTTCGGAAAAGGCTAGTTGGCCCGATGCTATGTTGATTATAAAATCGTATTTCTTGTCTTGCGTCGCTTGTAAGTCTTGGCCAGATTGCATCAACAGCAAGCGCATTAGTACGTAGCCCGTGCGCTTGTTGCCATCCACGAAAGGATGATTCTTGACAATGCTTTCTACCATCGCCCCGGCTTTTTCAGCGGGCGTTTTATAAAACTCCGCGTCCCCAAAGCCAGCAAACGGCCGGTCGATAGCCGATTGAAGTAGGCCTTCATCCCGCACGCCCGACGCGCCGCCAAAAGCTTCTATCAGCACCTCATGTATTTCGAGGACTTCCTGATACGTTATCATTTAGCCAGCCGCTCAAGCACATCCCGGTCTTCGAGCAAAGTGGTTTTCAGGTGCAATGACATACGCGCTTTTTCCTGCGAGGCTTTCTCCACCTGGCGTAGGTATTGCACGAGTTCGCTTAGTACGTCTTCGGGCAGCGTGTCGATTATCTGGGTGATTTCTTGTTTGAGTTCCATAATGGTAAATAATGGTAAGTAATAATCGCCTTAGTCTAGGTGCAGCATTTTGCGTAAGTCAGTGCGCATTTGCTGCTGTGATTCTACTAAAATAGTCTGAATGCCAAGCTGTGCCGCACCCACTATATTAATAGGGCTGTCATCAAGGAAAATGGTTCGTTGAGGCTTGATTTGTAGATAATCAAGAACACTTTGGTAAGCTCGTCTTTCCGGCTTTCTGGTTCTGAGTTCGTGAGAGCAAAATACCTTATCAAAATGGCCTAAGCTCTCACGATACTTTGTTTTCCAAGTCTGCGCATGAATACTGTTCGTGTTGGTTAAAGCCACGAGTTTGTACTGCTTTTTTAGACCGCTTAGTAGCTCATTAATCCCCTCGTATACGTCAAGGTATAGCGAGCACCAGCCCTCATCAAATACATTGTGGCTAAGCTTAAGGCTCAGGTGTTGAGAAATTTCGGCTCTAAACGTTGCGTCAGAAATCTCACCTTTTTCGAACTCATCAAAGAATTCATTAAATTGAAATTTACCCTTGAGAGTCTCGGCTTTTTGACCTGATGCTGAGGCCCAGAATTGAAAGACCTTATCAAACGATAGGTCGAAAACTACTTTGCCTAAATCAAAAATTAGCGCTTCGTACGTTTCCATAACTTACCGCCCCACCACCGGCAGCACTGGCGTGCTTTCGTGCCCTTGCGCATCCACGCTCACCACACCAAAGATGTAGTTGTCCTTGCTGATGGGCAGGTCGGCGGTGGTGCCGCTGGCCGGGTAGCGCTGCTGCCACTGCGGGGCGCTGGTTTCGCGCACCAGCACCACGTAGCCAGCGGGCGCAGGGCCGCCTTTTGGGGCCTGCCAGCGTAGCTCGGTGCGGTTGGTGAGCTTGGCGGTGAGGACTTCTACCTTAACGGGGGCGGCGGGGGCCAGGGCCAGGCTGGCGAGCGTGGCCATGTTCACTTGGGCAGTGCGGCGCAGGTAGCGGTAGTCCACAAACTCGGGCTTGTCGCCGTACTCGATGCCGTTTTCGGTGCGTAGGTCCTGGTGCTGGTGGTTGAAGTTCTCGTTGGTTTCGGTGAAGCGCACGGCCGGGTAGCCCTGCTGGTTGAAGGGCGTGTGGTCGCCACCGCGCAGGAAGCGGTCGGGGCGGTATTCGAGCAACACCGCGTAGCCGTTAGCATTTACGTAGCGTTGGGCGGCGGCCTGGGCGTAGCGGGCGAGCTGGCGGCTGGGCGAGTCGTTCTCGCTGCTGAGCTGGCGGCGGGCGCGGGCCTGCTCGGGCGTTTCGGTGGCCGGCACGCCCTCGCTGAATACGCGCAAATGCAGCGAGTCCGTGATTTCGGGGTCGTAGCCCTTCGAGTTGCCCACGATGTCATTATTGAGCATCGCCACTACGTTCCAGCCCTCGCGCTTGGCGCGGCGGGCCAGGTGGTCGGCACCCAAAAGGCCCTGTTCCTCGCCCTGCACGGCCACCAGCTTAATGGTGCACGGAAATTTCTGGCTGGCCAGCACGCGGGCCACTTCCATCACGGCGGCCACGCCGCTGGCGTCGTCGTTGGCGCCGGGCGCGTCGGCGGTGCGGTTCATCACGTCGGTCACCCGTGAGTCGAGGTGGCCGCTCATAATAAACACGCGCGTATCGGTGGGGTCGGTGCCCGGAATAGTGGCCAGCACGTTGGCCATCGGCGTGAGCTTGTCCACGCGCTTGCCATCGGGCTTCATCAGGAAGGTGTCCATTTCCACCGTCATGCGCCCGCCGCCGGCCTTGCTGTATTTCTTAAATTCGTCGAAGACGTACTTGCGGGCCGCGCCGATGCCGCGGGTTTTGCTCTGCGTGTCGCTAAGGGTGTGGCGAGTGCCGTAGCTAACCATTTTGCGCACGTCAGCTTCGAGGGTCTTGGCCGAAATCTCGTTGACTAGGCGCTGGATGCTGGGGTCGGGCGCGGGCTGCGGGGCGGCAGTTTGGGCCAAGGCGGCGAGAGGCAGCAGGCAGGGGAGGAGCGCTAGAATCTTCATAAGTAATCGCAATAAACGACAAACGCCGCTAGCTGGCTAAAACGGGCGGCGTTGGTAATGGCGCGGCGCAACTTAGGAAAGGCGCGCCAGCACGCGCTGATGATGTAGTACTAAGGCCGGGTTAACCAACGCAAATACCCAAGGGGCGCCGTCCCGCTCAGAATAGATAAAGGGTGTCATCGTAGCCGGGGCGTAGCTTTTTGCGCGCCAGGTTTTCTGTTACTCTTTGACACTTCTCCACCTCAGCCGATAGCTTGAAGGGCTGACCATCTGCGCCAACCAGCTGGCCACCTAGCTTTTGCTGGCAGTACTTGGCCGCTTGGTACATGTTTTCCAGAACTTGCTTAGGGGCCGCGCTGCGCGGAATGGAGAAGCTGAAAACCAGGTCAGTAGTCTTTATTTCTCCTTTTGCGATGTGCTCGGGTAGAAAGTACCCCGGCTCGGTGCTGGTAAAGACGCTGAACAAGTGGTCATCGCCGCCCGCATCTGTAGTAGGGTTCTCCCAGTGAAACAGGTCCATGTCGCCCCAATGCAGCCCGAGCGAGCGCATTTTGTCCCAAATTGCCCGGCCCTCAAAAAGCGTGTCCGCCTTCAGCACAATCAAGACATCCAGGTCGTTGGTAGTTACAAAACTAGCTAGCTGCTGCGAAGCCACGGCAGCCTGGGCCGGTGAATAATTGACGCGGCTGATACGCCCCGCAAGGGCCGGTACTTGCTGGGCCACGGCCTGCTGAAAAGCAGTGAGTTCGGCCACCCGAAAAGGACGCGGAGTGGGAGTGCGCTCGTCGAAAAGCTTCCAGGCCAGCGCAATCTCAGAAAATACACTGTCGCTGTCGGCCGCTATTAGGTAGGTCCACAAGCCGTTGGATGTGGCGCGGCCGTACAGTCGCGGGTGCTCGTGTTGGTTCATCCACTGAGGGCCAAATTGGGTTAAAACTTCGTGGCGGCGCAAGGCGCGCGTAGGCTGCACTTGGATAATCCAGTCGTAGCGGGGGTTGGCAAAATATTCCCTGGTGCCATCGGGGGCCGTCGGCTGGGGGCTAGCGGGTGGGTAGTGCAGCAGTTGGCTAGCGTCTTCGCTGCCTTTTTCGGGCAGCAGTGCGTAGGCGCGCTCGTCGCTTGCCCCGGAGGGCGAAACGTAGAGCCCGTCAGGGCCTGGCACTGAGGCTTGTTCGGCTGGTTTTGATTGGCAAGCCGCCAAAAGCTGGGCGCATAGGAACAGGCTGGGAAGGAATGAGATTTTCATAAGTACCCGCAATAAACTACCGGCGCGCGTTGCCTGCTACACCCCGAACTGCCGCAGGTGGTGGTCGAGGTGCTTCCAGGTAATTTCCCCAAACTCCTGCGCCGACAAGTGCCCAAATAGCGGGTGGTTGATGCCGCTGGGGCGGTAGCTAGCTGGTGACAATAGCCGAATGAGCGTGGCGTGGTCGGTGGCAAAGCTCACGGGCAGCGTCATGCCACCCTTAGCATCCAGCTCGTGCATGGTTTTCATGTTGGGTTTAAACTGCTTGAGCCTTGTGATGAAGTACCACTTCAGCAGCGGCTTCAGTAAGCCGGGAACGCGTAGCGAAGTCACGGGCTTCTCGCCGCGACTCACCCGCAGCTGGTCGGCGCAGTGTACGAGCATCTGGCCAGCGGTCATGGTACCCCAGCGCGGCTGGGCGTCGGGCATCAGCTGGAATAAGCGGCTGATGAGCGCTTTATTGTCGTGAGGGTCTAGGAAGTTGGCGGCCATAAGCAAAGGCGATTGCGCGCATGGATAGAACTGCTGCGAATGTATCGTGCTTCTGCCGTAACTAATTACGGCGCCAACGACAAACGCCGCCCGTCGGCCAAGACGAGCGGCGTTTCAAGTAGCGCGGACTTTTAGTCCGCGAGTTATTCGGTATGTCACTCGCGGACTAAAAGTCCGCGCTACACTACCCCATCGTGTGGTACACGGCCTGCACGTCCTCGTCTTCTTCGAGCTTGTCGATGAGCTTTTCGACCTCCTCGGCCTGTTCGTCATTCAGCGAAACTGTGGTGTTGGGTACGCGTTGTAAGGTGGCGCTCACGATGTTTACGCCCTTGGCATCGAGCGCTTTCTGCATCTGGCCAAAGTCGGTGAAGGCAGTTTCGACCACCATATACTTGTGCTCGCCGCCGTGCTCGTCTTCCTCGGTAGTTTCGTACACGTCTTCCGCGCCGGCGTCAATTAGCTCCAGCTCCAGTTCGTCGCGGTCGAGGCCTTCGGCGGCTAGCTTGAATACGCCCTTGCGGGTGAAGGTATAGTCGCTGCTGCCAGCCGTGCCGAGCGCGCCGCTGTTGCGGTTGAAGTACAGGCGCACGTTGGAGACGGTGCGGGTAGGGTTGTCGGTGGCAGTTTCGACTACGATGGCCACGCCGTGGGGGCCGTAGCCTTCGTACACAACTTCTTGGTAGTCTTTCTCATCCTTGCCGGTGGCGCGCTTGATGGCGGCTTCCACCCGGTCTTTGGGCATGTTCACGCCCTTGGCGTTTTGCATGGCCGTGCGCAGGCGGGCGTTGGAGTCGGGGCTAGGGCCGCCTTCTTTCACGGCCATTACGATTTCCTTGCCAATGCGGGTAAAGTCTTTCGACATCCGGTCCCAGCGCTTCATTTTGCGGCCTTTCCGGAATTCAAATGCGCGTCCCATTTTTTACAATTATCAGTTATCAGTTAACAATTATCAGCCTGGGCGCGGGGTGGGGCAGCTCGGGCTGAATGTGGCCGCAAGTTAGCAAAGCCGTGCGCAGGGCGGGCTAGCCAGTGGCTAGCGGGCCAGCGTAATGGTGCCGCGCACCGTGCGCTCGGTAGTGTCGCAGTCGGTCGAATAGTGCCAGAGGTAGTAATAAACGCCTTCGGGGCTACCCGCGCCCGTCCAAAAGTCGCCGTACTGGCCGGTGCGGAATACTTCACGGCCCCACCGGTTAAAAATCTGCATGGCAAACGTGCGCGGCGCGGTCAGTTGCAACGCAAAGACGTCGTTCAGGTTGTCGCCGTTGGGCGTGAAGATGTTGGGCACCGGGTAGGCCTGGAGGCTGACGGCCCGCACCTCCACGGCCGCAGTGGTGCCCACGCACCCGCCTCGCCTCAGGCGCACGCGGTAGCGGCCCGGCTGGGTGGGCTGGTACGTGGCCACCAGCGCGGCCGGCAGCGGCTGCCAAGCCGCGCCAGCCCCAGGGGCGTACTGCCACTCGTAGGTGGTGCCCGCCACCACGGGGGCCACCTCCAGGGTGGCGGTAGCTTGGCCGCAGCCCAGGGTTAGCCCGCCGGCTGGGCTGAGGGTGGCCGTGGTATCGGCCGCCGCGCAGCTCGGCCCCTGGTTGATGCTCGGCCCCTGATTGAAGCCAATGCCGAGAAAGTCGGTACCCGGGGCCGGCGTTACGCGGGTCAGAAAATCTATGTCGTTGTCGCCGTCCAGGTCACCCGTTTGCAGGCCGAAGGTGTACTTGCCTAAGGCCACTTCGGTGCCCCCGCCAAGCGTGCCATTAGTGTTGAAGCGCACGCTCACGCTGCCGCCGTAGAGGTTGCCCGTCAGCACATCTTGGTCCCCATCGCTATCGAGGTCAGCTAGGCGCACAAACTGGGGGTAATCGCCCACTGCCACCGAGGAGCCAGTGGGCGCAAAATGGCCCTGGCCATCGTTGAGGCGGGTTTCCACCGTGCTGGGGCGGGCACAGCCACCCAGCAGGTCCAGGTCGCCATCGCCGTCGATATCGGCTAGGGCAATGCTGGCGGGGTAGTTACCCAATTGGTAGGTAGTAGCGCTGCCAAAGCTGCCGTTGCCTAGGTTGAGGCAGGTATAGATGCCCCCGGTCGAGAAGCCCGTAGTCATAAAGTCGGCATCGCCGTCCCCATCAATATCGCCGAGCGCAAACGCCCCCGTGCCCCCGGTAATAGCCAGTTCCGAGCCCCCGGCAAAAGTGCCATTGCCCTGGTTGAAGCGCACGCTGGCGGCGGTTTGGCCCGCCGTATTGGTAGAAAGCACCACGTCGAGGTCGCCATCGCCGTCGAGGTCAGCCGTGGAGAGCAAGTGCCCGCCTGAAGTCAGGCCCGGTAAGTCGGCACCGCCCCCAAAGCTGCCCTGCCCATTGTTGAGGCGCGTGCTGAGGGTGATGGGGTTGCCGGCGGCGTTGGAATAGCAGCTGGCCAGCATATCCAGGTCACCGTCGCCGTCGAGGTCGGCAAGGGCAATATCATTCGGCGCGCCGGCCACGGGTATGGTGGGGCCGGGGTTAAAAGTGCCATTGCCAGCGTTGAGGCGCACTAGCACCGTGCTAGGCACGAAGAAATTCACGGCCGGTGGGGTCAGCAACAGGTCCAGGTCGCCATCGCCGTCGATATCGGCCAGTTGCTGGTTGCTGGCCGTTATGCCGGCCGCTAGGTTGTCGATTCCCGTGGTGAAAAGGCCGCGCCCCGTCCCCGTTACGGCCGCCGTAAACTGGTAGACCAGCGGCCCCGCCGGCTGGCCGCCAGTGCTGCGCACCGTGGCCGGCACACTCACCTGCACGAGCTCGCCCGCCCCAAATGGTGCGCTCGCCGGTAGGGCCAGCGTCACGGTGCCCGCGTTTACGCTGGCCGTGGTGGCACGCACGCCCCGCTTTTGGGTACTGATTACTTTGATGTTGCCTACGGTGGCCGGGTCAAGGCCTGCCGAAAAGGTGAGCTGCACGGGCCCGGTGCGCGAAGCAGCGGGCGCATTGCGGCGCGGCGTGGCCGATAGGAGCGTAGCCGTTTGGGCGCTTGCCAGCCGGGCCAGCAGCAAAGCCCCGGCCGCTAGCAGCCCGACGCGGCGCGCTAGTTTGCCAGGAAAGAGAAAGGAGTACACGTGTTGCAACAGGCAGGAGCAGTAAAGTGAATCTTAGTGAGTAGCGGTAGCTGGCTCAAAATAAGGAAACATCTTCTGTTTGCTGGTGCAGCCCACTTAGTTTCGCAGGCTTTGCGGCGTCGCCACTAGCTCATACACGCCTTTGTTACCGCTTGGATAGCCCGCGATAGTGATGCTCAACTGCTTGGTAGCCGGGGCGTAGCGAAAGGTGCCGCGCTGCACATCGTGCCCCTTGAGGTCGGTGAAATCGAAGAAAATACTGTCGCCCTTAGTCGTGAAGCGTCCGTGCTGCGTGAAGTAGCGCGGCCCATTGGCTCCCAGCAAAATGCTCAGGCGCTTGTCGTAGGTGCCATCGGCGCGCAGGGCCAACGTGCCCCCCACGCCCTCCACCTGGGTAGGCATCTCGCTGGTAGTGAAGTCGTACACAGTGTAGGCCGTGTAGGTGTAGGTGGTGTAAAAGGCCGGGGGCGGCCCATCGGCCAGCGGCACCAGCAGGGCCAAGGTTAGAAAGCGAGGTAGCATAAGAGTAGGCAAAAAAACGCCGCAGCGCGAAGACAAAAGTCGCGCCACGGCGTGGTTGTAAAACAGCGTAGCACTCCGTTTATCGTGAGGTTGAATAACCCTGACGCCAAACGGAGTGGCACTCCGTTTTACAAGGCCTTGCGCTTGCGGCGGCCACCTACCAGCATCCACGCACCGCCAGCTAGCAGCAGCCCCAGTCCGATGGCCGCGGCTCGCTTGGGCAGCTTGTCCAGGGGTGCGGGCGGCAGGTGCTCGACGCCGCTGGCATCGACGCGGGCAGGCTCGTGGATGTAGCGGCCCTGGGCTGGTAGCGGGTAGTCATTAGCCAAGTGTTGGAGGTCGACCATGGCTTGCAGGCCGGTGAGCACCGGGCCGTGGCCGCAGCCGATGTGGCGTGGCTCCAGGGCGGCCAGCTTTTGCACCGACTCGCGGCACTGCGCCCAGTCGTAGTTGAATGGTGCGCCCGCCACGCTGATTTTGGGCACGCCCAGCAGCACTTTGGGTATCGATTCGTGGTCGGTGGTGGCGAAGGCATCGGCCCCGAGCAGCGTATGGTCGGCCTCCCGAAAGAGGGCAATTTGGCCCGGCGCGTGGCCCGGCACGTGCACCCAGCGCCAATTGGCCAGGAACGGCACCGCCTCATCGGCGAGGTTGAGCGGCTGCACTACCTCGCTGAGATTGGGTAGGTCGGTGGGGAAAAACCGGCTCATAAACGCCAGCGTGCCCCCCACGGTGGGGTCGCGGGGTGGGTATTTGGCCTGGCCCGTGACGTAAGGCAATTCTAGCGGATGCACGATTACGGGCACGCCCCAGGCGGCCGCTAGCTCCTTGGCCGAGCCGAGGTGGTCGAGGTGCCCGTGGGTCAGGATAATGGCCTGCGGCTTGGCCCCAGGGCCAAATTGCTGTTCAGCGGCAGCCTTTATGTCTTTGTCCGAGCCCGGCAGGCCGGTATCAACCAACACCCATTCATCGTCGTTGCCGGCCTCGATAAAGTACACGTTTACAAAGCGCTTGATGCGCAGCTGGTGGACGCCAGCGGCTACTTGGTCCATTGGTGATTTGGTGAATTGGTGAAGGAGTGAGTTATTGCCTCAACAGGCATACGGCCGGGTGGCGCATGGGGGTGCGTCTGTTGGTTGGCGGCGAGATAATTCACCCGTTCACCAACTCATCAACTCACAACTTCATCCCTTAGGCTCGTGCACATCGCCCTGCGGTGTGAAGTTGCTGCCCGAGTCGGGCGCGGGCGGGTAGCTAGCTATTACGTCGCGTACATGACCATTTTCGGGGGTGGGGGTGCGGCCCTCAAACTGGCTGCTACCGGGCGTGGGGGCCGTGTTGGGTGAGCCGCTCAACAAGGCTTTTATACCAGCCGTGCCCTTCTTAAGAAGCCGGCCTTTATTAGTAGTCAGGAAAAAAATGCCGGTGCCGATAGCTACGGCGGCTACGCCGTACCAGGCGGGTTTGGTTTGCTTGGCCATGTTTGGAAGAGGGGAGAAGAGTAAGAAGACAAAAATAGCTACCGGCTTAACTACGCAAATGCAGCCATTTTTGGCGTCGGCACAGGCTGCGGTAGCTAGCTGCGCGAAGAGGTTTTTGGAGCCCGCATCATTAGTTATAAATTAACCTGCCGTTGCGAAGTAGCCGCAGCGCAGTGGCCCGTCAGTGGTAGTCAGGAAGAAGAAAGTCGAGCAAAAGCCCCAGCGGAGCAACTTATTTAACTGCGGGGGCACCCCGCGGGGGCTTTTGCTCGGTGTAAGGAACGGGCTTCTGCGGATGGCCCGCTGCGGCTACTCCGCAACGGGTTAGTATAGCTTTACTTTATCGGGCCAGTGGTGGTACTTGCTTATGCGGGCTCTTAAGCTTGGGCACTGTACTCGTCTCGAAGCATCGATGCCCCCTATGCTGCTGGCGGGCCCTTTGTAGCTAGCAAAGGGCTTTTTTGTGCGCAAATTCAGGGTCTGCGTAGGGACGCATCTTGGCGTCTTGTCGTTGTTGGGCTCGTCTAATGCGAGACGCAAGTATGCGTTTCTACATGCTCCCGGGCAGCGATTCCGAAACCGTTGTACGGGGACAATGGGCAACGGAGAAGGGTAGGCCTATTTTACGGGCGCGCTGCTAATCTGGCCGGTTTTCTTATCGACCTCGAAGCGGGCGCGGTTGGGCATGCGGCCGGCCCAATCGGTACGCGGCACCAGCACTTGCCAGGTGGCGTCGTTGTCGTTTACACGGGCTGAATCGGGCACGAAAAGCGCGGCGTTGGGCAGTGTTTGAATGTGGCGGGCCACGGCGGCGCGGGCGGCGGCTTCGGTGGGCGCGCTGGTGGCAGCGGCGGGCGCCGGGGCTATGGTAGCGGTAGTGTCTGGTGCGGCAGTAGCGGGCGCGCCTGCCGAAGTAGGCGCGGAAGATTGGCAGCTGGCCAGCAGGCCCAGCGCCAGGGCAGAGCCCGAAGCAAGTAGTTTCAGCATGGGGCAAAGCTACTTGGTTGGCGCGGAAGCAATTTTGGATACGTTGGCCGTGACGCGGACTTTTAGTCCGCGAGTGAGTAGGTTGTCGCACCAGCGGACTAAAATGCCGCGCTACGGCCCAGCATATCCAAAACGCCACTTTACCTGTTGTAGCCCCAAGACTATCACCCCAAACGCTATGGCTGTTTCTCCTGCCGCCCCCGCCTTAACGGCCAATTCGCTGGCTTCGGCCTACACCTACCAGACCTACCGCCAGCTGATTGATGACTTGTTGGCCCAAGGCAAATCCACCGGCCCCAAGCAGTCAGAGGAACTGGCCGCCTACTCCGCGCTCAACGTGCAGCGCATGCAGCGCCTCGACAAAACCATGAAAGTGCAGGCCGCGCTGGCCGCTGCTGCCGCGGGCCTGCGCGAAAAGTATCTCTGGCTCATCATCACCGAAGGCTGGTGCGGCGATGCGGCCCAGCTGCTGCCCATACTAGAGGCGTTGGCGCAGGCCAGCCAAGGCCGCATCAGCACCCGCTAC
>Ga0265797_10008457_pt1 | contig 13706 bp, 14 predicted proteins | sample P2T30metagenome_FD_192433 | JGI IMG/M metagenome (GOLD analysis project Ga0265797, IMG submission 192433) | Plant litter microbial communities from East Loma Ridge, Irvine, California - P2 T30 | ecosystem: Environmental > Terrestrial > Plant litter > Unclassified | place: USA: California... | reverse complement strand
CGAGCCTGCGCGCGTGCTCGACGAAACATGGTAAGCCGACGCGGTGAGTGGCTACCCAGAGTCGACATGATCAGCAGTGAATGTCCCACCCCCTGGCACGTCACGGGACCCAGCACTCTATGTGAGGTCAAATCGCCCTCCGGCACACGCGAGACGTTGTCTTGCTTCCCGCCCGATCGGCACGCGCTGAAACTACAGTATATCTTCGACCATGCTCATGCTTATGCTCACGCTCACGCTCATGGCGTCGTGCATGGCAATGCATCTGGCTGTTGTCTCGGCCTCGCCAGGCCTGAGGGGCCCGGTGGAGTCGACACCGATTGGCTGCATCTCGCCTTTCTTGTTTCGACCCGCTTTCTTCTACCAACAACGTAGAACCGTGCCATGTATCGCCGTCTTCATACCGACCTCGGACACTCGAGCCGGCTGCAAGTTACGTCAAACAGAGGTTGCTTTCGGCCCGGCGCTGCTCCTTGTCGTATTTCTCGCCCACGCGAACATGTCCAAGCCCGCCGACACGTGATGCGCGGCAGGATGCCGGGAACCACCACCCTAGCCATCTGCAACAATGTGCACCCCACCGTCCTCTAGCGATCTAGATGGCCACGCGGATGCACATCTTGTCCGCCTATCCATCTCATGACGCCCATTCTTAATCGGCAGAGCTATCTAGCTACCGCGGAACTTTCAAGCTCCAAAGCAGGCTAGGCCAAGCTGCTTGGCTGCCACTTTCCGCGCGCCTTCCATGCTTCTCCACAAGCACCTGCAGCAGGCCCCTTCTTTTTTTTACTCGTCTTCAACAACCCCCACACGATCACACCCCAGCTTGGCACACGTTGTCTATTCCGGGCATACTTTTGCCTCCATTTTCTTACCATATCCGTGGGGCTTCATTTGGAGTCCCGCCTCGGCCGACAGTACACCACCCTGATCCGTGATGGCTTCCACCTTCTAGAAAACTTCCTTTTCCATCCGCCCGCCCACAGCCCTGTGGAACACAAGCACGCGAGACTACTGCGTGTCTCATGCAACCATGGCTCATTCCTTCAGCCTCGCCCATTCTCGACCTCTCGTTTACCTCCGCTTCACTAGTGTCGTCCCCTCACGAAAGCTTGACATTGCTAACACTTGCAGCTTGTCTGTCGGAGCCGCACGCCTTGAGCCGGATCCTCCCCAACCAGCCCGACCCTTTTCTTACTCCCTTGATGCTCAGCTGCGGCGCAGCAGGCCCTGCCGCACACCTTATGCGCTGTCATCCAATCCTTGATCAGCCCATAACCTGCCAAGCTCATGCTTTCTCTGCGTCCTTGTTGTTGGCGTCATGCCCACGAGACGCGGCCGAATGTCTCTCCAATACGGCGGTGCCGGACGGCTAACCATCACTACCGTCCAGTCCCTTGGGTTTCAGCCTTATAGACGTGCGCAGGCCCTAGGCGATTCTGTCGTAGCATTCATAACAAGACTTTGTGCAGCACATGCTTTGGAATCTCTTCCTTTGGCATCATAATTCATCAATCTGCAACAGACTGGTTGACCGTTCAAGCTGACCCCCTTACCCTCCCATTGGCTGGGAATAGGTCCTTGCATGCAGCTTGCCTTGCAGCCTCGCCCCGACACTTACACCACCAAACCTCCCCGGATCCTATCTGCACATCCATGCCTTCATGCTTCCAGACGGGCAGTCGAGACCTTTGTGCATCCCAAGGCCATCTGCCCGACTTTTCAGCGCAGCCTCTTACTAACGAGCTAGAATTTGCCTACAGTTGAGGGTATCGGGTACTCGTATATTGATGTGCATCTCATGATATGCGTGCACATGCCACCGCCTACATCTAGCCACCGTGGAACCGTGTCTTCGTCCCCAGATTTCAATCTGTGGAGAAAGAGATGGCGGCCAAATCGAGCCATCGCCGACGCCGCATTGAGTAGCATGAAGACTTGGTTGCAATTCCAACGTCGCTTAGATGCACCACTCCAACTTCGTGCATGTAAGCCATGAACATCCCAGCAGCACGAGTTTACGGCGAGCGGGTTCCCAGCTTGTGCTGCCATGGCATGCATTGCCCATCATGGGAAGGTTTCACGCTGATCTCTGCACGACATCTGCGAAATCGGTAGCGGTGTATCGTTATAGATTCTGGAACCTGGGCTGGCATCCACATGGTCAGGGCTTCGGCGAGTACTGTGCAGCCGTCGTGGGTCAGATAGTCCACGTGGAGCGACCCGTGTCACATTGACCCGGTCATGGTGGTACCATACGGGGACATACATTGGGCAACTATAGAGCTGACTAGGTTTCGCTTCACACCCAAGAACAAGCAAGAAGAAAGCCCAAAGCGGCTGCGTTGGGTTTTCCCTACAACTCCGAGGAAAGCACCAACGAGCTGGTCTCGTTCAGTCACGCCTCGATCAACCATGCGCATGGTAGAATCCATGTCGGCATACGCTGTGCGACCCCAAGCTCGTATCCTATGACAAACCAACTAGGAAAGAGCATTGAGATGGACGTCCGCACAGTGAGCCAAGCCGACTCTGCGATGGCACGACAGTGAGTTTAATTAACTTTCTGGTCTGTTCAACGTTGGCGAATGATTGGCGCCATATACCGAGGCCAATATGCATTCGGGGTATATTCCATGGGCTTTACAGAACCGGGTTGATCTGTAGGCAAGACAATGGGTGTGCGCCAAGTATTTATGGTGCTAGTTTCTTATCGCGAAACTGCAGTTGTTGCTTTTTGATGGGCTTTGGCAAAACCATGGCGGAGGAATGAACAAAAAGCAAAGAGGAGACTGTTGGCGATGCCCAAAACGACATGTCGATGAGCTCACAATGCCCGATCTCTTTGTTTAGATCACGTCAATCTTTATGGCTACAGCAATCGATGCTATCCTGGTCCTCATAAGGTATGTGATATAACTGCTTGTTTGAATCCTCACCCTTTGCGGCTGGTCGTTCCACTTTTGTCGTGGGCGGTCTCTTCCACGGGACTTCCCTGTACTGGCGCATTGGGCAATAATGCCTCGCATATACATCTCTCCTTTTGCTTGTCACATGCGTTTTTCATAATACTGCCACATGGATCAAGCAAGCGGAGAAACCAGGAGTTTAGCATACGGAAGAACTTGAAGTTGTGTGCCGCAAGGTAAAGTGTTGCAGAAGTCATGGTCATCTGACGATGCCGTAGACGCGTCAGTGCTTGGACTTGGCTTTACACGGGATTCATGGTGATCAGCCGAACGGCTGCGGGGTGTTAGCCTACTGTTGTCGGCATAGCCACACGTGTGCAGCATGTAGGACCAAGGTGATACTCACTCCTTTCCACGCATGCTTCCATGGATGTCCAAGTAAAGAGAAGCACATAACAGTAGAAATCTGGGGTTGGTCGGCTCGGTGGGGACGCTAAGCCCGAGCTTCTACCCGCACGTCGCTCCCTCTTGGAACAACGAAGAACGACACACAATGCACTCACGCAAAGATTCTAGCTCCAGGCGCCATGAACGGGGTAGAAGTACGGACAAACGGCGGATCGCATACAAGTGAACAGTTGCCAACGCCTACGCCGACGCCGACGCTATCGCCAGAACCGGACGACGTGGCATTCCCGAATGTTCGCCGCAACAATGACGCGAAAGGCGACGAGCCCCTGCACAACGTGACGAATGATGCCAATGGCATTGCCAGCTCTACCCCGACGAGCAGGAGGCCTAGTGTTCATGAGGAGGCCATACTGTCTGATGCCAGCGAGAAGATCCGGCCCATCAAGCGGCCTGGGGATGGGCCGAGGAGGAGCAGCGTGTCGGAGCATGAGAAGATGCTCAAGCTCAGCCCCCGCCAGGTCCAGGAGCTGACGAGTGAACCCGCGAGTATACCTATCCGAGCAGCTACACCAATACTCGAAGACGAGCTTGAAGACGTAGCACCATTGCCATCAGAGGGTCAGGGCAGCAGCAAGCTTCTGGGCGTGGTGTTGGAACGACCGGTGGAGCTGCATGATTCAAACAGGGATAAGGCACCACGGGGCGGAGAGGGGACTCGGGAGAAGGAGGTTGTCCTGATCAAGACGTCTGCAACTGAGTTGCGCAGTAGCCGGCCAATTCTGTCTTCCCGATCAATCACCACACCCTCGCTCGTACGGAGAACGACATCGAGATCGCGATCGCGAAATCCTAGCCAGGCACGGGAAACAGACGACAGGAGGCAGAGTAGGCATCTTCCTGCACCTATGAGTTTTGACCATAAGGATGGAACTTCAAAGGCCCATGAAAGGCACAAGGAGACACGCGAGGTGCGGCACGCCGTTTCGCCTACAGCCATTGCCCTCCCACTGCCCCCCATGTCCATGCCTACCTTTCTATCTCTTGAGCTTTCCGCGAGCCGACCTTCCCCCTTGTATATCTACCGGCCTGCGACTACTGAATTTCCGTACGAGTCCTCCGAAATCAAGTACGAGCGTTTACTCAATTTCCTGAGGATACCACTCATGATTGAAGGCATATTAGGCTTTGGTGCACTCGCTTGCCTCGATGCTTGGATGCATGTCTTGACAATTCTGCCTCTGCGCTTTCTGCTCGCTATTGCCATCTTAGTCAAGTGGTGGGGTTCAGTAATTGTCAAAGAATTCCGTGATCTATGGGCTTTTGTCTACAACGGTCTACCTCGTCTTTGGCAACGAAGAAAGCATACAGACGGTCCTACACCTCTGCCCACGCCAGTTGACGAAGAGCCTCCAGCTATATCGCGAAAGCCATCCACGTCAACTGTGCCATCGGCCAACACGACAGCCAGGCAGAATCCCCCAATGTCAACCACCTTTAAATTCCCGGACCTGAAAGAGCTCAAAGCACGGCGGCCTCGAAATTCCCGATTTCGTCATCGCCGTACCAAATCAACACCATCTACGCTATTGCCAAGCCACAAGGCAGACATACTCAAAGGGCTACTAGTCATCGCAAGCTGTTTCGTCTTGATGCGGTTCGATGCGAGTCGCATGTATCACGGCATTCGTGGTCAGTCGGCAATTAAACTCTATGTCATTTACAATGTCCTTGAGGTCTGTGATCGCCTGCTCTCAGCTGTGGGTCAAGATGTTCTCGAGTGTCTCTTTTCTCGCGAGACGCTCGATCGCAATCCCAATGGCAGAAGCAAGGTCCTCCGGCCGTTGGGCATGTTTGTACTTGCTCTCGTGTACACGGTAGCGCATGCTACTGCACTCTTCTACCAGGTCATTACGCTCAACGTTGCAGTAAACTCTTACTCGAATGCGCTACTGACGCTGCTCATGTCCAATCAATTTGTTGAAATCAAAGGCACAGTGTTCAAGAAGTTTGAGAAAGAGAATTTGTTCCAAATTACTTGCGCAGACGTTGTGGAGCGCTTCCAGCTCTGGCTCATGCTCCTCATCATAGCCATGCGGAATGTTGTCGAAGTTGGTGGCCTAAGTATCCAAAGCAGCGATACATCTTGGACGGCCATGTTCACTGGCTCTGCCAACGCCTCCTCTGGGACTGCATTCAAGGCCTCGGGCATCATACCCATGAGCTTTACCATCTTTCCAAAGTACATTGCTCAGGTTCTCAACCCATTTCTACTGGTGTTGGGCAGCGAAATGTTTGTAGACTGGCTGAAGCATGCGTACATTACCAAGTTCAACCAGTATAAGCCAGAAGTATACAGCAAGTTTTTTGATGTACTGGCGAAGGACTACTATTCCAACGTAAGCCATCTGAGCCACCTGGCCATGATTATACTAATTCGCCGTAGGCTTTTGCTGATGCGGACTTGACGCGACGCCTAGGCCTGCCTGTCATACCACTGTCGTGTCTCTTCATCCGTGCTGCCATCCAGACCTATCACATGTTCATCGCTATGCATATGCCACCTCCACTACACGCAACATCCACATCCCTAACTTCAGACCCAACGTCGTCTCCAGCTACAACCGCGGCCTTGGCACACATTGACCACGTCTTTCGCCGCGCACTAGGCCGCTCCTCCTTTGGTGCCGGTATCCCTTCCCAAGCATGGTACAACCCTCTCTCCTATACGCTCGATGACCTTATTGCCGGCTCAACCATGCTTATTGTATTTCTAATTGGCTACCTCATGTTTCTTGCCTTCAAGCTTATCCTTGGCATGCTCCTCCTATCCGTCAGTCGCAAACGATATCATGGTATGCAGGAGCGTGAGAAGCTGAAGGTGGAGACTGGAGGGAAAAGGATTGGGGGTTGGGGTGTCGTAGACGTGGATGAGGAGAAGAGAAAGGTGATATACGACGATGATCCTGAATCATTGAAGAGATTGAGGGAACGGGATGAGAAGGGAAGGAAGAAAGAGGAGCAGGAGAGGGAGAAGGGGACGAGCTTCGGACATGTTAGTCGATATGCTATGGTTGCTAAGAGGATATGGTGATTCTGAGGATGATTGCATGTCGTCAATCCGTCAACTGAGTTCTCCAAGTAGCTACCACATAGATATTGTTACCTTGCTCATGATGAAAACTCAAGACCAACAATTCTTCAAGACTTTTCCGCATCAAGGAGAACTCAGACCTTGATTATTGGATATCTCACAAGAGCAACATGGGTGTGGGCATTGCCGACCGTGCTGCTCTCCAACTCTACCTCCTCGACGAATCGACTCAAGTTCCTGATAGTCTGAGAGGCTTGTTTTTCGAAACCAAGACGTTCGTACAAGCGCACGGCAGTGTTGTCACTAGCAGTGTCCAGATATACCAAGACGTTCTGCTCATCGGCCCGGGAAAGGACACGCTCTATTAGTTGCCTGGCTAGGCCCTGTCCTCGATGGTCTGGGTGCGTGGCGAGATTCTCGAGCAAGAAATGTTTTCGCCCACAGAGCACGCGGTCTCGCAAGCTCCGGAGTCCAAGGGTGAATTCCATGACGAGGGGCTTGTTGCAATCTTCTGGCAACGAGTTGTAGTACACTTCGTCTTCAAACTTCTGCCGCTCATCCCTTTGGCCCGCCGACTCCTGCTCCTCCTCTCCCTCCTCCATAGCTGTGTCGGGCGCATCAGAAGGCACAGTCCATTGCGCCACAGACACAACGTCTTGGGCTTCACGCCTGCGTGCCACATGGAATAGCATACTCGCATCTGCCATCTGTTGAGCGATGCGAGGTGCTATTGCAGCAGCTAGTGCGTGTGGATCCATGCATCCGAACTGAAGCTGAGAGAAGGGCGATGTCCATGACAGTGCTAGTATGGCAGCTATCGCACCCGCATCTGAAGGTAGCGCGTTGGAAAAGATATGAGTGGGCGTCATGGGGTGTGGCGGTGATACAAGAGCGACAGTGATGGGTGAGATGCTGGTCACCATGCCAAGGCGCTAGTCACGATTGCTAGTAGCAGTGAGTTGGCCTCTCCTCCAGCCCGCAACTCAGGTTGGAAAGCAGAGTCGATCAATAAACCCGGTGCCAACTGCGGACAACGCCCTGCCGTACATGGTGATGTTGGCATTCCAGCGCCTAGTACCTGGGCACGGGCCCCACACGATTGCCGAGCAGCCTTCACTTGCCTGTCAGCGGCATGCAGGTAATCGCCTCCTGTGGCGTTCCCTGGGGGTGCTGCCTTTTGTCTCTCGCATCCGGCTATGATAGGGACGTGACCACAACCACCAACTCGTCAAGAAGTGTGCATCAGCATGTATCATCGGTGGCATGACCGCACATCTCGCGTGCTCTCTCCCTTCTCTCGCCATCGTATCCCCGGATATAAATGGAATTGTGGTATTTTTGCGTCAGCGAGGACGAAGAAGGCCCGCATCAACGCAGAGGTCGGGGACAAAAGAGGGTGTCGCTATTTATATCGCAATGTGTGTGTGGGGATTTTGCATTGCGCCGGCTCTTGCACCTCCCCCTCCCCCCAGTCCCACGAGGGCGATGGTTTGGGTTGAAGACAACTGGGCGGAGACATGTCGGCGAGTCTGGAGCCAGCGCTGTGATTGATATTGCAGCTGGAGAGGGTTCTCTGTATGCGTCGTAGTGTAGTGGTCTGAGGCGTTGGGCCCATGTTCTTTACTTAGCCGCCGGGCTCTGCTCGCCGGGTAGGGATGCTGCAGCGCCTTGTGCATGAGGCGCCGGCCATTCGCTGGACAAGCAACAGACCAGGCTCGCTACAAGGCCAAACCTCCATTGTCGATACTGCTTCAGGCCTAGGCGCATCACTTGCCCAGGCCTGCTCTCAAACCGTCATGGCCGACATGATTGACCCCGTTTGCCAGGCGTCGAATTGGCCAGCTGGGTGTCAGTCCATCACTGTTTCCGTCCGTCTTCACACTACACCGACACACAGCATGACCACGCATCCTTGCGCGCGCCGGCCTCTGCATTCCTGTGTAAGGTGACAACCACCTAACGGTGCAGCACCCACCGCCGCATTCCACCCGTTGCAGGATTCGCCCGTACCACTGGCTGGAGCCGCTGAGGGAGGGCTTCGGCGCGGCACATCACGCCTGCTCTAACCATACCCGTAGCATAGTCTAGGTAGACCAAGAGGGTTAATACTAGTAGCCATGGCTTCAGAGCATGCCTACACTCCTGCGCCGCCGCCGTCTCCCAGACTGCCTCCACCACCTCCTTCGCCGCATCCCGCCCATCTGCAGGCACCGCAGATATCCCCTAGGCGTTTCGCCGTCCAACCTCCGCTCTTGAACACGACCCTCGCGCCGCCCCCACCGTCTGGGCACGCGTATTTGCATGGCTCACAACACACGCCCGCGACTGCCTCGTCTCTAAGCCTGCCCTTTTCGCCCTCGCTCACCCCCTCGGCATATGCCCCTTCTCCAGCCGTCGCTGCTTCTCCCATGGCTATGAGGGGCTCCGGTCCGAACGTGCCATACAATCCGCAGCAATGGACGCGGGGCGGGAATACCAGTGGCCAGCACGTCCAACATAGCCAGACGTCGGTGCCGACGAGGCTTCAGGATGTGACGGGTATGGAAGGTATATATCGCTCTTCCTTTGCTTCCAAAGTCCACATCCAATGCAGTAGATCCAATGAGTCCTCTTCCTTTTGTAGAGCGTGGAATGTGTAGACCTGCCATTGCATAGTGTGTACCTGTCAGCGTCGCCGATGATTCCACCACATATATTTGATGTATAAAAATAGGTGTGATGCTAACTGAACCAGCCTCGATGCCCTCCCCTCCACCACCCTACTCGCCTGGCCAAAACCCAAACTTGTCGCAGTCTCTCAGCACCAGCACTACCTCGTCCCCTCAAATGTCTGCCGGCGCCTTTCCCCACCCTCCCCCTCCCCCTCCACCACCAAGCAGCAACCCATCTTCCGCGCGCCCAATCTCGAGTTACCATAGTCGGCCGGGCTCCATGGTTATACCGTCGAGCGCAACGAGCATAACATCGAATCCACAGTTTCCGCCTCCACCACCCAGGACCGGAACAGGCCGGTCAGTCTCGCGTGATAAGCTGGCTTCGAAATTCAGTCTGTCGTCGTTCAGGAACCGGAACAGTGACCACAGTCCCAGCCCAAGCAATATCGACTCGCTCCACATCAGCACTTCAGATGCTATTCAGAGAGTCCCAGCTTCCCCTGGCCTAGTCGCACAGCGGGCCACCTCCAAGTATGTCTTGGATCCGAGACTATCAAGTACGTTGAAGCTGATGCAATTATAGCTACATGGCAAACACGTTTGTTGAGCGGCGGTATAGTCCAGACACACAGTCGCCAGTAAGAGCTCCTACCTCTCGAAGGGCAGCGTCTGCTGGCGTGCCAGGCTATGAGACTCGGACGCCCATTGACGAGTCACCTATCGTCCCGTCAGGAAGCTGGGGGCGCAATGTGCCGTTACCACCACCTCCCCCAGGTCCTCCACCTGGTAGCTCAAGGTCGCAGAGTATGGGACCTGGGACAGAGCCGACATCAAGCCGAGTACCTACCCTCCCTTCTGCACCCCCGACACGAAGGCCGGGCCAAACAACGCTGACACCCATTCCTCCGACGCCCATGGGCTGGCAAGATGAGCCTGCTAATGTGCGGCCAAAATCCCCGGCCGCCCATGGCCTACACATTGACACGAGCCCTCGTGCTGTTCGTTTATCGGAGCAGCCTGCACCGACATCAGAAAGTGGGAGTGTCTCGGTTTCGTCGGGGCCGACCACTATCACTTCCCTATCCGCCTCCAGTAGTAACCTCCAGCGTACACCTCACAAGCGGGACACAAGCACCCGGGGCATTCGGGAGCGAAGAAGTGAGAGCCGGGCTGCTCGAGAGCAACGTACGGAGCCAAGCAACAACCCCTGGGCGCAAGATCTAGATGCAGAAGCAGCCAAACCAGCCAACCTCGATCTCGGAACACCAGAAGGCGGGCTGACACGTCGTGGCGCTGTTACAAGAGGCACTCCAAGAAGCAGTGGAGTTCTTCGATCACCAAGAAATGGACATTTGTTTGAAGATCCTGGGTCTTCAAACTCTACGCCTCGAGTGGATACACCTTCAAGGGGCGCGTTCATGGCTGTCGCAACACCACCTTTTTCGCCAGGTATGGAACATCTCAGTCGTTCAGCCCAGAAAGCTGCAGTTTCGCTCCCTTCCAAAGCGTTGCCCACTCCACCACTTCGTCTCTATACCGATGAGAGGAGCACAGACCTGACTCGTCAATCAGGAGCTGTAAACGATGCTAGTATCCACACACCAAGTGCCTCACACGTCGCAGCACAAGATTCCACTGTAGCTACACCACGACAATCGGATACTCATGCCTTTGCCCGTACCGCCATGGAGCGACATCGAAGTTTCATTGAGAAAGAGATGGCTGCAGAAACAGATCAAGATAGGCTGGAGTTATTTGCAGAGTTCATCGTAACCGAGTCACGACTTCGCCGTGACCGTTACTCTGGGGCTTTTGATGCAATGGCTGGAGATATCATGGACCTTACAAGGGACATGTGGCGCTCCTACGGTAGCTCGGGTCGCAGATCGGCTACACCAAACACTCAGGCTACCCCTGCGGGACATGGTAACAGAAGATCCCAAGGCTCAGTTACGGGTGAATCTCCCGATACACGCTTCTCCAACTCGATGCCAACGACTGCTGCTAGCCCCGCGTCTTCTATTGGCAACTTTACACCGCACACCGAACCGGCGTCTCCGTCCAGTGCATCCAGTCAGAAGGCCCGAGATGTCTCCTGGACTAATAATTATCACCCATCACTCTCACCTATCCCAAGCATGGCCATGAGCACCATTCCCGATGAACAAGACTCCAGAGGCCGATCAGCAAGCCGTTGGTGGGAGAGCGACGGTGGTTCCTCAGGCGTGGGCGGTGGTAGAAGACTGGAGCGGAGCAAGAGGGAGTCCAAGTACATGAGTTTGCCAAAGGAGGCTCGTGAGAATCTACAGTGGGCTGGTGTGGATCAGAATACGCCAACACAACGAGGCGAGTCTAGTAGTCGACCGGCGTATGGACCCAACGATTACCCTCCTGAGAAGGTTGGCCTACACGAAGAGAGCTCACAGCTATCACAACAGCACCCCTATGGCTACTATCCGAGATCGGCCACAGCAACACCTGACCCACACAAGCTTGACGTTTCAAGACTGGTAACACTTCCACCATCTTACCCGCGTCATCACCCTGCAGTCAACAACAGCCACCCTGACTTGACAACAATACGGAGCAGTTTACGCAGTCTTTCGGAACTCGATGAAGTCAAGAATACAAAGGCAAAGTTCAAGACAAAGATTGAAGCACGGAAAGAACAAGAGAACGCTTCCTTGTCTGACCGAAGAGCACAACTCCGGTACAATATCCAAGACAATGTTCGAAACGGTGTCATGTCGTTTGCAGAAGCTGCGAAGGCGGAGGCTGATTTCGAGAGTCGCGAGCATCAGCGAGCTCAGGACGTCGTCCAATGGATATTCGACAGCTTCCAGGCTGAAGTGGCCAATCCGCTGCACGCCATGTTCTGCGAGCGTATCACAAAGGCCACAGCATCGATGGAGCATCTGAAAGGGCGCTTGTCTAGTGAAGCGCAAGAGCCGAACCCAAACCAGACACAAGAAGAAGGCGACGAGAAACCCGAACTGCTCGAGATGCTCACCTTGCACAAATGGCTGTTTGAAGCACGAGAGCAACTACACAAGGAAATGTTTGAATTGGAAGATGAGCGCAACGATCTTTACAGAGACATCATCGTTCTACCCTACGTCCAAACCAACAACGAGCAAAAGGTCAAGGAAGCCACAACCTTCTTCCAACGCGATGGACAAGATCGCAAGGTTGCGTTTGAGAAAGAAACATTGAAACGGTATGAGGACCTCATGAACGTCATCGAACAGAATGTCACTCGTGGTGTCGAGGCCCAGTTGTCGGCATTTTGGGATATTGCGCCTGGACTGCTGGAGATTGTGCAACAGGTTCCTCGAAATCTGCAAGGCTTTGAGGTTCTGGTCCCTCCGCAAGAGTACGAGGAAACGCCAGCGTACCATGACTATCCATTGCAGTACCTCTACACGCTTCTGGCACATGCTGGTCGCTCCGCACATCAGTTTATCGAATCGCAGATCAATTTGCTGTGTTTACTGCACGAGGTCAAGACAGGGGTCATGACGGCCGGTTCGCGACTTCTAGAGACACAGCGACTGATGGAGGGCGAGGACCTGGCAGGCGTGAACCAAGAGATGAAAGCCATCAGGGCAGACGAGGAGCGGCGACTCACGGACGATCTGAAGGAGAAGGTCGGCCTGGTGGAGAGCCAATGGAACGAAGCGCTAGGCCAGGGCCTGGAAGACTGCAAATCACGAGTAGAGCATCACCTTACGGAGCAAGGTGGCTGGGACGATACTTTACGGGAGTAATGCTGTATATATGGAGCATCTGGAACACGATTTGGTTGGCAGGTTTTAGCGTTCACGCACTGCACGGATACCCTTTTGCGAAATCTGTTTGGACGACTATTGGTTTCTATCGTGTTGTTTGGTAGTTTGAATACAACAGGCATACGCCTTGCAGGCGCCGCGATTGCTGTTTTCGCCCACAACTCATCTGCCGGCGTCGTGCATATATGCTGTGTATCGTGTCGCGAGATGCGCCTTTGCCTAAACAGCTGTGGTGAAAGAGTTTCTTACCCCTCACCACATCCGAGGTTCTGTGTCTTTGTTCCTGTCTGGTGAAATGCACCTCTTCTACGCGCCTACTACACGCATCCTTTGTCTTGAAGCCATACGCATGGTCTGCTGGGATGGTATAATGCGTTCGTACATTGGTAGTTTGCGAGCCTGACATGTGATACACCCCGCCAGGGTCTATTGCGGCCGTTGCGGTAGTCGTTGCGGTAGTCGTTGCGCTTGTGTTCGTCTTCCCGGCACGGCGGCAAACGAGCAATATGGCCCTCTCTTCTCCCTTGTCCAGGCCTGGTGTCACTGCACTTTTTTTCTGCCCCTCCGTCGTCATTGTCGGTTCTGCAACAAGGCTCCTTCATTCACCGCCCTGGCTGCACTGTCCCAAACAGGCTAGCATGGAAGCGCACGGGCCATCCAAAAAAACGCCGCACACACCTGCCCATAAAGACTGATGACCTCGTGTCTTGCACCCCAAACGCTTACCCACGCCAACTACACTCACCAGCTCTCAAAGCCCCGGTTCCCAGCGGACCGTTCATAACAGAAAAAGAAACAAAAAAATACATAAAACAACAAGAAAAGCCCGTCCGACGACGACCTCGCCAACTCT
>Ga0265797_10008455_pt1 | contig 13707 bp, 15 predicted proteins | sample P2T30metagenome_FD_192433 | JGI IMG/M metagenome (GOLD analysis project Ga0265797, IMG submission 192433) | Plant litter microbial communities from East Loma Ridge, Irvine, California - P2 T30 | ecosystem: Environmental > Terrestrial > Plant litter > Unclassified | place: USA: California... | reverse complement strand
GCTATAACACCTGAGCTTTGCAAGACTAAGTCGCGCCGAAAACGAGAGTAGTTCGTGCTGAGCTCATTTATTCTTGGCCATATAACACCACAAATTTCTGGGATCCAGGCAGGAACTCTCGTATGGGACTTTGTGGCATTCTCCACGGACAGTCTGTTGGGTTCGCGCGACCCAAAAATTAGACGAGCGCTCTCGGCGAAGCTCTGAGCGAGAAAGGTGCAGATCTTTGCATGCGTGTGGACCAACTCCACAGATTCTCCGATTCTCCACAACCAAAGCCCGAGGTGGGGATCGTCTTCCTGACTCCGGCTGTCCACTTCCAACATTTCCTAACCACTAATTCCGGCCCGGCAATCGAAAATGGTGATTGATTATGACGTTGAGATCAAGCACCATAGCGGGGGCTTGTATTGCCGTCTGAGCTGTAAAGACATGGTGCATGCTGTTGCGCGAGTCGAACCATATTGAGCATCCGGAAAAGCTAGCATGTCATTGGCTGATATTCCGCCAGCAGCTAACATTCACTCTCAGACATGGTGATCGGCTGGGTCTAGCGTAGCCCTCACTGGACCCCACTTGACAGTCGAACAGTACATAAATCGTTCTGTTGGTAGGAAAGACTTGATGTCTGAAAGTTTCCAATCAACCTTCAAGAGACCATGCATTCATCTTTAGTCGCACTGGCGGCCTCCCTGCAGGTGGCAGCGTGTGCATTACTACCTTATACACCAACTCAAAATGCCACACTCGAGCCTAAGGCCAGCCGCTGGCCATCCGGTTTGCACTTGGCAGTCGACTATTATCCATCTCAATGGCCAGAATGGATGTGGGAGTCGGACGTCGCTCGAATGCGCGACAGCAACATTTCATTCGCTCGTGTGAACGAGTTTGACTGGACTGTGCTGGAACCCTCCGAGGGTGAATACAACTTCACCGTTTTGGACAAAACCATCGAACTGTTTGCCAAGTATGGCCTCAAGGCTATCATTGGCACTCCAACCGCTACACCTCCTAACTGGCTCACGGAGAAGTACAATATCGACTTTGTCGACCGTACCAATACCACTCTTGGGTTTGGTTCCCGCCGCCACTACAGCTTTTCCTCCTTCGACTATCGCGAGCAGAGCCAAAAGATTACCCGTAAACTCGCTGAGCGCTATGGCAACTCATCCACCGTTGCTGGATGGCAACTTGACAACGAATTTGGATGCCATGATACCGTCCGGAGTTACGATCAAGACGCTATCACAAGGTTCAGATCTTGGCTCAAGAACAAGTATACCACTATCGAAGAAATGAATGATGCTCAAGGCCGCGTCTTCTGGTCCTCGCAATACGTCTCCTTCGACGTCGTTCAACCTCCCTTCCTGGAGGTCTACACCACCAACGAAGCACACACTCTCGATTGGGCGCGATTTAGCAGTGACATGGTCATTGAGTTTGCCAAAGAGCAGACCGCCATCCTCCGGGAACTGGCACCTAGTCACGCCGTCATGCATAATTTCATGATGTTCTTTACCGACTTTGACCATCATAAGTTTACTCGCGATGTGGGAATCGACGTCTCGACCTGGGATGAATACCCCCTCGCAGGCGTGGAAGCAGTCTCCCTCTCCGACGATGAGGTTTCTGAATACTTACGCACCGGAGTTCCAGATATCCAGGCCTTCCACCATGCGCTTTACCGTGGTGTTTCTGGAGCTGCATACGGTGAAAACCATGGACCATTCGGAGTCATGGAAATGGAGCCGGGTGTACTCAACTGGAACCACTACCGTGTCTCACCTCTTGAGGGCATGGTTCGTCTATGGACACACGAGACCTTCGCCGCTTCGGGAGACCTTGTGAACTACTTCCGTTGGCGCCAGGTCCCTTATGCTCAGGAACAGACTCTGTCTGCACTTTTCCTGTCGGACAATACTGAAGACCAAGGCTATGTTGAGTCACAGGCTTTTGCCGATGAAGATTTGCCGGCGCTGCGAGCTCAGAACACGACTGGTGCTGGAGAGAAGCAGGCCGATGTTGCTGTCGTCTTCGATTACACCTCGAACTGGGTGTGGACCATTGAGCCGTACAGCGGCGCTTGGTCACCCAAAGATGCGAGCTATGCCGATGTCGCACTGAAGTATGTGGACCTGGTCTACACTTTCTACTCGTCTCTGCGTCGTCTCGGTCTAAGCATAGACGTCATTTCACCAGACCAGAGCCTTGACGGCTACAAGATGGTCATTGTTCCCAGCCTGCCAATCATTCCCACTACCTTCAACCAGGCGCTCGCCGACTTCTCCGGCCCCGTCGTATTCGGCCCTCACACCGGCAGCAAAACGCCCGACTTTGCCTATTCACCCGGCTTGAACCCATCCGCAGGCACAGTGCGAGACCGTCTTCCGATGCGTGTGACCCGTGTCGAGACACCTCCGACTTATGCTGGAAGCGGTATTAGCTACGCTGGATCGAACTACAACATCTCAGCCTGGGAGGAATGGATCGAGTGCTCACGACAGAACGCCACCTCCACTGCTACTGTGGAGTATACCTCACGCCACCGGCCCGGCAAGCCTGCAGCATGCTCTGAGAACAACACGCACTATCTTGCTTTCAATCCGCCGGCGGATTTCCTCGTGTCGTACATTGGCGATGTGGCTGCTGAAGCTGGAGTTGAGGATTTGGTTGGCCGAGTACCTGATAAGGAGAATGATCTTGGTGCTACGTTACGCCTGGCTAGGAGAGGTAACTTGCTCTGGGCGATCAATTATGGCTGGGAGGCACAGAGTCCGCCTACTGTCGATGGAGACCTTATCATTGGCGAGGAGGGTGATGTTCCTGCAGCTGGTGTGGTGGTTTGGAAACTGAACTAGTGTGAGTCGTGCATAGACATAGGTATAGGCATGCTGTACTAGTAATACGATCGTATGACCTGTCAGGTACCACTTGTCAAATGTAGTGGCTTTGTAACACTGTCGAGCTAGTTCGAGACATGCGTGTAGTACCGCAGACCAGATGTGGACATCGCACAGCAGCCACGAAGGTACAGGCTTGTCGCCCCAGACTCTCAATTGACGCCGTCAAGGTCTTTGGACAAAGATTGCAGTCAGGGTCATTACTGCCATTGGAGATCTGCGAGCACACTGCGATATTTGCTACCTTGATCAAGCAAGTGCACAGTTCCCAGGAGTGAGCGAGTTGCAGCCTCTGGGCGCGAGCTATACGCCTCAGTCGGCACGGTGGACTTAATTGACTGATAGTCAGCTGGGAAAGGTATGGCATATAAGTGCGCTCGTGTTTTCTCTGCATCGATTAGACCAGTACCAACAACACCTCGAAGACCTATCTGAAAGAGATCAACATCGACAACATGCAACTGCAGGTACGATCTCATACGTTTTGTTAATCTTAGGGCACACGTCTTACTGCTGCAGATGAGAGTCATGATCGCTGCGCTATTGGCAGCCCTGCCGATTCTGGTGCATGCCCAGCGACCCGTCTGTACGATCAGTCCTCCTCCACGCCAGTGTCAGATTGCCGACAATCAGGTCTGTCCCGGAGGATGTGTCAGGCCACGCAATTGCCCAGGTGTGGTTATCATAACTAGCACCAGCACCACCACCACCACTCGAGCACGAACTACTATCACGTCCACGACCACAGTCACGAATACAACCACGGTCTCGGTCACGCCGACTATCTCTGCGAGCGTCATTACCGTGACAGCGTCGGCGTCGTCCACATCCTCGACCCCGCCTCCAGCATGCAAGACTGAAGTGCCATACGCCAATGTCTACACCTTCCCGGACGGCAAGTGCACCAACACGACGAACTTGCAACCAGGATCCAGCAACCCATTCGTAGTCAACGGGCTCGTGGGGGCGCCGTACAAGTTTAGCAACTTGACATACAACGCTACCAGCAAGTACAACGAATCCAGCTGTGTCATTCTCTCGGACGCGGAAGGCGGTGCACGCAGCATGTACTTCACCGTCGACGGCATTCCCAAACAACAAGGCATCAGCTGCACTGTGAACTTGTACCTAGACAGCCAGTGCCAGGGCAACGGCGGAGACAGTCCAGCGCGTTACCTCCAGGGCGATGCGAATACTTGCGAGGCAGCACGTCTCCCAGGCAATCCAGCAGGATTGCCGGCAAACGGACCGTGGCGATCTGTTCAATACAAGTGCGCTTACTTGAGAGAGCTCTGCGGAGATGATCCTCTGGGGTTATGCATCAAGTACTGAGAAGTGTGGTGGAAGTATCCAGTGAGTTTGACGAAGGGTACTGGAGAAAGATTCGTTTGATGCAACATCTCTTCTGTTTTGTGCTGTTGGATTCTGGCTTGTTGTCTTCTCAGTACCCAGTCCGACTCTGGCAAAGTTAGTGCAGACAGAGACTCTGATGATCAATGTTGATTTCAAAATTAGCAGCCCATGGTGACGATGTGTAGTCAAGCTGTGATGCTACAGGATTGAGGGTTCAATGTTGCTGTGAAGTTCATGATGGATCTTCATCAGACGATGTTGTGTCTGTGTCGAAGGTGTCTTGCCCCGCGGCCGACCGACGACTTTCGCTGTTGTTGACCCTCTGAGCTTCTTCCAAACACCACCAACATCAAACATGTGAAGTCTACCATTACCTGCTGCTCGCCAGCAACGACACCATTACAAATGACAGCCATGTCACACTGCCACGATGAACATGAGCACCACGGCCACGACCACTCCGAGGGCGCGGCCCACGACCACACGGACGATCTCACACCAGCGCTGCAGAACCACATCTACCAGCAAATCGACTTCAGCGCGATCAACACACTGAACGAAAGCGAGTCTGGGAGCGGCGCGAAGGTGGTGCAGAAGACGTGGACTGAAAGATTAGATGAGGAGCCGGAATTGAAGAGTGACGCGGACGAGCAGCTGTTGATGCACATCCCGTGAGTGTAATGACCGCAGCCAAACGAGACCAAGACAGTAGCTGACAACGAGTAGATTCACCGCCCAAATCCGACTCCACAGCATCCTGATCCGCACATCCACCACTCCCTCGGCGCCCATGACCCTCAAGGTCTTCCTCAACCGCGACGGACTCGACTTCGACACCGCATCCTCCCTGCAGGCCACACAAACTTTGGAACTAGCACAATCAAACGAGGTGCAAGAAGTGCCCGTGAAGCGCACACTCTTCAACACCGTACGCAGCTTACAGTTATTCTGGGAAGACAACTGGAGTCAAGGCGAGGAAGACGAGACGGTAATCAGCTACATCGGGTTCAAAGGCGAGTGGATCAAAGCGAGCAGAGAAGCCGTGAACTTCTTGTACGAAGCTGCTGCGAATCCTGGGGATCACAAGATGGCTAGCGGGATTGGCGAGAGAGTGGGAAGTGGCATTGGAGGTGCTGGTGGGAGAGATGGCACGTAGTGCTTGAATGTGAAAGAAGAGCGCTCTGAACGCAAGAAATGGCTGCATTTGCTCGCTTCTGCTGAAAATCGCAATCATAAACATGGTAAGAAAGTCCGCGCCATCCGCCTCGCGATTTTGCGATTCTGCTTCACCATGGCCACTTCTTCCTCCCTTCCAACCTCGCCCCGTAGTGTTGGCGCGCGAGCGTACGGATTCCACCAGAGCTCATACCAGATGGCACCGAACACGGTTACCGTATGTGCGAGGACAGTGTAGACCATGTATGTCGCGACGAACGCGATTGCGACTCTTGCTTCGGGTCCAGAGAAATGAGCAGCCAGCCACTGGTCGATGTGCCGAGTCGCAATGACAATCCCGACGAACCAGCAGAGTGGTAGATTGAACCAGATGAGGAAGCGAGCGAAGACTGTTTGAAGGCCGCAGATTACTGCATATGTGCTGTCGTCCTGATCAGGCCCGCGATATCGGATTCTGGTGGGTGGGTCTGCCCATGGGCGTTTTGGCAAGTCGGCCATGATGTGCTTTTGCGATGTGATGAGGTCTTTCGGTTGTTGTGTGTCCATGATGGACTTTTGCGATGTGGTGATTTCTTCCGGTGGCTGTGCGTTCACGATCGTTTCGGTGATGTTTAGTGGTATTTGCGACTTTTCCAGGTAGCCGGTAGCATCCGACATCTTAAGGCTGCTGCTGAGGATGGAGTCAGCACTGCTCACTCTTACTGTGCCCCAGTGAAGGTATCTGTACATGTACATGTAACTTGGGAGCTTGCTTACACTTCGTTTGTTTCTGGTGACGGAAGAGCAACAATCATGATTAGCAGAACAGTAAGCTATGTTTGAACGAGAATTGGCACAAAGTACAGAAGATCTTGAACGACCCGCATTCAAAGCTATGTATTCCGACGGCCAAGCGCCTTTGCATCTTGGACCAGAGCTAGGAGATAGCCATAGCCATGTGCTTAGGCATCCGCGGCATCATGTTCCTGCGCATAGTGGGGCTAGTGCATGATCAAGGCTCGCCAAATTTGACAATAACGTCAAGGCTGAAGATGAAAGCGGGAAAGGATTGGGCTGTGTTACCCGTGTATGTACTGGTGTCTGCTCGGCGGGTATCAGATTGGGGGCGAAGGATCGGGGAACGGTATGGGCAACGGTTGGAGATGGGTTCTTGGAGGCTTGGTATGAGCCCACGTTGTGTGGCTTGGAAAAGGCAGTGTTTAAAATCACAGAACGCGATACTGTATGTACCGTAGGGCTTCTCTCTGACTAATCTTTGCATGTTGTATGTGCCATCCTTGACAGACGTTATACAGCGTGATATGACCGAGAGGCGTGCATCTCCTAGTTGACGCTTTGTGCACATGCTTCCCTCCTCCCCAATAGCAGAGCCCGAGTCCAAGGAAGGGGGAAGGTGCCGAGAGAGCCGGCTTCCGACCGAAGAGCCCTACAACTACTCCTCTCCTTAATCCTTGCATTGCACCGTGTCTATTATTACCGCTACTCCTTGGCAAGGGCATACAAGTCGCTGTGTTTATATTGGAAGTTTATATTGGAACCCATCGCACTCAATTCTCTGATGCCGAGTCCCGCACTCGAATTCATCCACCACCAACTCACTGAAGCGCCAGCCGAAACGTTCGGTCTTGATGCGGCGCTTATTGTGTGGTATGGACACAATCTCAGAGGTATGAGAGGAAAGCTTACGATGCGAACAATTCCAAGAATACAGTTCGAGGTTACACATGGCGGCACCACGGCCAAGGCACGCTTTAAATCTTTGAATGGTTTCTTCCGCGTGAAACTTGTTCAGGCAGCCAGGATTGATTCGTTCAGATGGACTTGGAAATTATAGTTATGTTGGCACTGCCACCGCCGCACCAGACTAGAGTTTGTTGTTGTGGCAAGCCAATTTTTGACAGCTTTTGAACGATGTTCCCGTGACCTTGACATTTTGCTGCTTGACAGCATCAATCGCTACCTCCTATACTTTTGTTAGACGCCTCGTCTGAATTCCAACAGCAACTTTTCAAGTTGTGTGTTGGTTTTGAACGATAGCACCATCAACGTCGTCTCGTACTGTGCCCCATTGATACTGATATCGATGCCACAGCCTCGTCCAAGAAGAAGCATCAGGTTTGGGTTATGCTCGTCGTCTGAACATCATTTCGACTGCAAGACCTACATGTATACAAAAGTGTGCCGAACGTTTCTCTCAGGGGCTCTATCACAGCCCTGGTCATCTTTAGGGTCTACAATTGCCCTATTATTCGCAGAGCTATCGTAGGCCATAGGAACTAAAGTACATATCGAGATGCTCTTCCGAGTCCTTGGTAGAAGGAAGACTTGGGAGATCAGCGGCGCCGAGTAAGCGAGGTGGTCAAACCTGGGGGCTGCAAGAACAGCGAGCGTGCGACTCGTGAACCACGATGCTGAGAACGTGATCAAAGCCTGCTATTGGTTGTGGTATATGCATTCGACAGTATGTTGGCAAAATACCTATATCGAATTCGATATGATTCAGGACCTCTCTGGTCGCTGTGGTCTTGCCGCGTGCCTTTCATAGGGGTGACTCGAGTGTGCGGCGTCAACTGTAGAACCTGTCCAAGTATCGTGTGACACCAGTGTAGTGGGCAGAATAGCAAATAAGATATCCTCGTAGACGATCGAGTCGCACGAGTTCGTATATAGTGTATGGTCGAATAAACGGTAAGGCGAATGTGGTTGTCTTAAAGGACATGCGGCGCCATAGGCCGACATCGCCTTCAACTTTAGCCGACACCACCGAAAGACTAAAGCATCTTGACCCGCAGCGTGACAACGTTCATCCGATAAGTGTTGAGTGAATCGCGCGAACCATTGCGACAACAGTATTCTCTTGTATTCGTCCTCTCCACTCCACGTACACGCGCATTCTCTCGCTTGTATCTCTTCCACCGCGACAGCGACCCTACCACCTCTCCACTCCACCCTACGCGACCGTCAACATGGCCGCCGAACCCAAGCCTCTTCCCTTCGTCTACCAGTTCGCTGCTGGCGCCGTCGCTGGTGTGTCTGAGATTCTGGTCATGTACCCTTTGGATGTGGTCAAGACTCGCGTGTAAGCATAATAGAGGTGCGCAACAGAGTAGAGTCACTAACTGACACGATGCGCGCAGTCAGATTCAAAGCAATGTGCCCGTCCCGGGCCAGGACCACTACACTGGCATGCTGGACTGCATTAAGAAGATTGTGAAGAACGAAGGGTATGGATACTCGAGATACAAAGAGAACAGGATTCGGGGTTGACAAATGCGCAGTGCTTCGCGTCTCTACCGCGGTATCTCTGCTCCCATCCTCATGGAGGCTCCCAAGCGTGCCACCAAGTTCGCTGCCAACGATGAGTGGGGCAAGGTCTACAGGAACCTGTTCGGTGTCTCCAAGATGACCCAGGGTCTTTCTATCCTGACTGGTGCATCTGCTGGTGCCACCGAGGCTTTCGTCGTTGTGCCTTTCGAGCTGGTCAAGATTAGGCTGCAGGGTAAGCATTGCAAGTCGATTGTCGCACGCTTGTCGTATACTAACGACCACCACAGACAAGGCTCAGGCCGCCCAGTACAACGGCCCTCTTGACGTTGTTCGCAAGATCGTCAAGGCTGAAGGTCCCCTCGCCCTCTACCAGGGTCTCGAGTCCACCATGTGGCGCCACATCCTCTGGAACGCTGGTTACTTCGGCTGCATCTTCCAGGTTCGCGCTATGCTCCCCGCGAACCCTACCGGCGACAAGTCGATCCAGGTCCGCAACGACCTTATCTCTGGTGCCATTGGTGGCACCGTCGGTACCATCCTTAACACCCCCATGGACGTGGTAAAGAGCAGAATTCAGAACACCACCAAGGTCGCCGGCGTGGCACCCAAGTACAACTGGGCCTTCCCTGCGCTGGGCACGGTCCTCAAGGAGGAGGGCTTCGGTGCTCTCTACAAGGGTTTCATTCCCAAGGTGCTCAGACTTGGCCCTGGTGGAGGTATCTTGCTCGTTGTCTTCACCGGTGTGATGGACTTCTTCCGCGAGATGAAGGGCCTCAACTAAGCTTGAGAAGAGTAATCTGGTATCAGCACGCAACAAAATTTGCATTTGTGGCATGGAAAAGTACGGAATTTATAGACGATCGAACGTTACACAGCGAACGGGAACTATGTATGAAACGAGCACAGTACAATTGCAGGCATGTCATGAAGGTCTTATCTATCTATCTATCCACATGTGTTCCATTATCAATAAATATACTACTTAGGTAGCCTTGCCCAATTGCCAGTCAGCATAATCAAAAGCTCTTGGCATCGAACGTTAAACCCCAGCTTTACAATCATCACATGCACGTCCTCTAAACTCTGATACGCCACAACGAACGACGCGTTCATGCAATTGAAGTTGATCATATAGCAAGGATGACCAATGGATCATTCCGCCAGCTCCAAAAGAGCCAACGGTCTCATCGCCGTGCTCTTGATCACGCGCTCGCGACCTGGCCCTAAACTCGTATTCCACTATCCGCCCATCCCTCAGTATGACGGACAAACATCAGCTTCCGACCACGGTGTACAATCTTCTGGCTCCTCCGACTCTGACAGCGATATCGATGATGACTCAGGACCCGAAAGTCGTAAGCGTACACGCGGCGCGAGCGATTCGACTGTACGCCACCCCGAACCCGGCATGAAAGATATTCCCAACCCGCTGGAGAAAGTCTTGGGCTACGATGCTGGAAGTCTGGAAAGGCTGCTTAGTCCTGGCCGCTGGTGCGAGAAGAAGAAGTTTGAGATCTGTCTGGATGGAGTCACCTTTGTCGGCCTGCCCATTTTTGCCAAAGAAGATGGCAGCTGGGCCGCGCGAGATGAGCCATTGATGGTCAATGTGCCGACTACTGTGCCGACTTTGCGCAAAAACGACAGCGCCGATACTATGGAGGCAGAGAGCCTACAGCAAAGCCCGATCAAGAGTCTTTCTTCGAGCGTGGCAGGCATCACGATCACTGCGCCGGACACTCCGGCGCAACAAAACCTATCTACGAGCTACAAGCATGCCCCAGACAGTTTTGACTCACATGGCATCGCAAGCTTGGGCACCTCCATGGGCAGCGCTTCGACGACCTCTGGTGCAGTGGCTGAACAAATGAACATGTTCCATGTCGTCTTCGCTCTCACAAGTGACAGCAAGCTGAAGACAGCAGATCTCTACGAACACGTGGCGAAGAAACTGAGCAAAGCGCTCAAGTTCTGCCAAAAGCGAACCAACTACGTGAGCATCGAAAGCCGGAAGTTGCTCGCCGTGAAGCAAAGAGGTCGTGCGGAAAAGACACCAACCGCAAGCCTATGGACTCAACTGGTCTCGACTAGCGAGCTTGCTTGGGCGCTGCAAGAAGTTTACACTCGCATCTCTGCAGACGACATTGCTGGTATCCGTCTCGATAAGATGGAAATGTCACTGCAGGTGCCTCCGCAACAGCGGTGTGATGATCTCGCCATCACTCCCCTATCGGCCATATTGCTCTTGGAAAGCCGCGAGACACTCATCCGCACTCTAGAAGAACACCGCGATGCTACTCTTCTTTCCTACTTTGTCCGTGAGACCATTCCCACGAAGTCCCTCGCCAAACAGGCGACAAAGCTTGGCCTGCCCGAGAAGACTCTCGTCTTCCTCGCACAGCATCTGATCAAGTGGCGCAAAGCGCGAGCCGTATCGCCTCTGCATCCGCGGAATGTATACATCGTGTCTCCACGTGCTCCGCTCAAAGATTTGCGGAAGCTCGGCATCGAGTACGCCAAACGCTTCCCTGCGCTGCCAAGTATGGAAGCCATGCTGGCAATGCTCGGAGGCCGGCCAGTCAAGTACGGAGCGCTCATACAAAGCCGAGACCATCGTGTCCCATACATGGATATTTTAGCCTGGCTCGTACGGCATGATCTGGTCGCACAGTTGCGTACCGTGGGCTGGCTAAAAATAGACGACCACGATGACGATGTGGAGAGCATAGCAGAAGAAGACAGCGCCACGACTGAGCGCGACGGCATGCGGCCTATGCCAGTGTCACGACTGCTAAGGGTCCGCACGAGCGTCGCCTCAGACGACGGAAGCAGCGTGGCCTCCGACCAGACCGCTTTTGCAACAGGAGTCCCACAACCACCCACAACCAGCACGCCGCTTGACATCAATCACAACGAAAGCAGCCCGCGCGGAACGCAACCAGGCGCGCTCACTTTAGGTATCATCGCAGATCCGGCCAACCCTTCGTCTGCAGAGAAAGCGGCCATGCGCAGCATAGAGGCCTCGCTAGAAGACCCAGAGCTGCGGGAGCGCTTCTCCACGCTCGCGCGATACTTTGACGGCGAGCACGCTTTCGAAGAGATCGCCGGGCGCGAAGGCCTTAAGAGGGCCAAAGTCGAAGAATGGATCTCGGAGCTGGAGAAAGGAGATCGGATCAGAAGCGTGCGATGTCTCTAAATCATGAGAGAGACGAACTGAGTACGTTCGTGGAGCTAAAGAAACAAAATATATAATCTATGAGTAGTAATAAAGATGCAAGCAGCAATCTGATATCATGATGACCCCCAACTCCATCCAAAAAAATGCAAGCCGACCGTGAGAAAGACGCTCTCTGTCTCTCTCTCTTCTAACCATGACCATTCATCCCCTTCACACCTCCCCAAATATCACCTTGCGCTTGCTTCGCGGCATCTTCTCTGACATACCGCCTCAGCTTCTCCAGTTTGCCTTCTTTGGGCTTAATCCGCGAGACGCCGACGCCTTCGGTCATTTGGCCGCCTACGGCTTTGGGCTCGCGCGTCGAGCTCATGGGTGGGTGTGCTTCGTAAGGTGGTGGTGGGCCGTTTTTTGAAGGAGAGAGGAGCTGGGAGAGAGCTGAGGTGGTGGCTGTTAGATTCTGTGGTGTTTGGTTTGGAGGGTTGGGTGGGTTGGGCGTACTCTTTGGCATCTTAGGCTTCTGTGTTATGTGTGATGTCTCGGTAGAACGTGGGACGCGATCCTTGTGCGTGTATGTGTAGCAGTGAGTGTGGTTTCGCTGGTGGCTGTAGATGTGGTAGCCTTGTTGTCGACTTGATGTACAATGTGGATGAGCGAAAGTCGGTTCGATGTATGGTCAGGACCGAAGAATGACGAAGTTGATTTGAAACCACCTCTATAAAAACCGACGTGATCACCCTAACATTTAAAAGAGAACCCTCCGACAACCGACCTAACCCTCCGCGCGCCATCCAATACCCTCCGCGCGCCATCCAATACCCTCCACTCCCACTCCCACTCCCTACGTTGACCGCCAGACCCTGAAACCAAAGGTCGGTCGGGTTCTCAGCAGAAAGTCACAAGACACCCCAATCAGATCAGATCGGACGAAGAGCTAAACCACAAAAACTACCACGAGAAGCGGTCGGCGACCTTCCACGAATCCGAAGCAACGCAGGCGCCGCCGAAAAAATTTCGCCGATACAGTACCCAACTACCCATCACCGAAACATTCAAAAACCACCAGCGGCCCAGTGATGTACAGTAGCAGTGTCAATCGAGCGTGACGTCGGCGTCCCTGCGACTGGGGCTCCCGCCTTGCCCAAGCGGGGAAGCCGGGGTTTTGGGTTGTGCTGATCTGTGAACTTTAATGGTGCGCAGGGCGGTTGTGAGAGGTTCAGTCTCTGGGAGAGGGAGGGTTGGGTGTCGGGGCGGGTATGGGATGACTTCGGGGGTTGTTTGGAGGGTTAGAAGGATGGTTTCCCTCCGCGTTGCACATGCCCTTGGTGAGTGAATCAGTAATGGGTGTGTTGCGGGCGGCCGCGCTAAGAGCACGAATCATTTGTCAGTTTGTGCTGCGATACCGGTTTTCGAGTGATGAGGTTGATGGTCTTGATGGTCGAACTCTTCTGGAAGTAAGAGGATTGGCCGACTGGGAAGTGGACTTGCGAAGGGAGAGATGAGATTGCCTGATTGAAATCCTGCTCAAGAGTTATGAACATGATCGTACATTTATTATACAGATAAGTTGTGGTATCTTTTGACTTTAGCCGCGGCAAGCGACAATGCGAGAGTATGCAAATGACCAGCGGTGTCATAGCCACCAACATGTGCGTGGTAGTCAGTTGTGGAGTGATCTGCTTTCATTACGGTGTGAGGTGAGGCGAGATGCGATGCACACCACAGATTGCATCAGCAGCACCACCATAGTAGTATAGCATGGTGGACGGTGCACCTTAGCGTCAAGCAGACGGCATAAGCTTGTGTGAACACCACACAGCGAGAAGACAAATGTTGACA
>Ga0265797_10008454_pt1 | contig 13707 bp, 11 predicted proteins | sample P2T30metagenome_FD_192433 | JGI IMG/M metagenome (GOLD analysis project Ga0265797, IMG submission 192433) | Plant litter microbial communities from East Loma Ridge, Irvine, California - P2 T30 | ecosystem: Environmental > Terrestrial > Plant litter > Unclassified | place: USA: California... | reverse complement strand
GCAGTCAGGCATCCCCTTTCCTTCTTTGGTTCCTCTTGTGGCGGCGGTGGTCCTTGTTGGTAGTACATCTAATTCACGAACAGCGTCAGCCACACCCCAAATCACCGCAAACTTGCAATTGCACATTGTGACAATAGATTAGACTTACCGGTTGCTGAGGCGGCGGGTATTGCCCATAACCCGGCTGCGGAGGGCCATAGTAGCCAGGTTGTTGGGGAGCAGGGTAGCTCATATCTGTTGTTTTGGTGTTGTAGACCTGACGTTGGAATAGAGATGCGGGCTCGTGGCTGGTGAAGCGTCTAGCTCGTGGTGTGGCAAGTGAAGAGAGGCTGGTGTTGAGGGTGTACTGTGGCAGAGGAGTGTGGCAGACGATATGTGTGGCACAGCAAAGTGGAACTTTTAGGGGGACCAACCCGTGTCTTTTAAGATTGCACGTCTTGACGCGCCTGGCTATTGCTTTCGGCAAACGGCAACACCGGATCTGCGAGGTAAAGGGTGCGAGAGGCTATGCACGACCCAACGTGCTCATCGTAATTCACCGCGTCCATGCCGGTATACGTTCCGTACTTTTGGACGGCTGCGGGTGAGCTTTGCTCGGCGCCACATGTGTGGCAGCCAGGGCGCGTAGCTGTGGCATTTGCTCGGGCTTGCTGAGGCATGAGTGGGACCAGGCAAGCCACTGCTGTTACGATAGACGCACGACCCTTGTCATACGCGTATGCAAAGTCTTGGTATGTAAGGCGCATGACTTGATAACGTTTCGTTCTGCGTGCGAACGATACGATTAACACTGCTTTGCTACGTGGTGCGGTGTTGCAAGCATATCTGTTCATAAATGCGAGACATAGTGAACAAACATCGTATGCATATATTTTCGATACTTCCTACCACTGATCCGGGAAAAGCGCGAGCTGAAATGACCTTTTCGTGAATGGCACATGTGAGGTGCTGTTGGGTTGCATATGCGAGCTTGCCGTCTGTTCCGGACGCTAGTGACCAATGCAGCTTAGCTGTGGCGCCACTTTTCAACAGGCAATATTAGACGGGCCAGTCAAGTGGCTCAGTCGTTCGTCCCTTTGGCATGACAGCAGCGACGAAGCTTGTGCTCTGACGATATCATGCCTACCACACTCCTGCCACGAATCTACTTGTGAAGCCTGACACAAAGACGAACGCACCGCCAAGGGGTCCGAAAGTTACTGTGGTATTGATGCCGAAGACCTTGGGCGGCGCGGATGCGTCCGGCGCCAAGTCAGCATGTACGCCATCGGCGACCAAGTGGAGAGTCTGCGGTCCGAAAAGCGATGTTTGTTACTCTGGTTGGGAGCCGGCTTGGCGGTAAAAGGACTTTGAGGGCAGTCGACTAACCAGCATGGTGACTTCTTGTGGCGCAGGTGAGGCGCAATCTCGATACAAGCATACAAGCAATGGGATCCCAGGATTGTCAGTACCAAACAAACGGGTCGATTTGTATGACAGCTCATCGTTTCGTACTGTTAGACGACGCGTGGCTTGGTAGACAAAGCAGCAGAACAGTTCGTAGAAGTCGTAGCGTGGAAGTCGAAAGGGGCGCACATAGATGATCTGCCGCTCGTTTGCACAGTAGATACGTTGCGCTATCGACTCTTTCGCGAAAGTAGCGACGACTGCCGTGATTGACAACCCTTGGGGTTACGGTACGTCGTCACCGGATTCCTATGCGTCCGCTGGCCGAGGCACAAAGCCCCGTTCGGCTCTTCGCTTCTGCACCCACTCACCGAAGGGTTTCCAGATGGCCTCTTTCTCGGCCGGCTTCAGACTTGCCGCCAGACCGCTCGTACTCGTAGTAACAAAGACCCTGGACCCATTCCATATATTGCCATCGGTATCCTGCTCTTCCTGGCCATCCTCGCTTTTGCCCATGTTGTGTTCCTCATCCTGCCACCCATACTTGAAATCTTTCTTGCCCATGTTCTTGCCATAGCGATACCGCCAGATGGCTTCCCAGATACCCTTGCCTACTATGCACACAGCCTCTGGCTTGTATTTGAGGAACTTGGCATCCAGTTGTGCCGTACCGGCCGCAGTCTCCTCTTTCGAGAGCTCGGCAGCATCTTTGGAGGGTCTCTCGACGATGTTGGTATTTCCCATACAATAAAGAGCAGGGAGACTCCGATCTTCCTCAGGCTTCAGTCGACGGTCGGTAAGTCCTGAGGAGTGGAGCAGCTTCCAGAATAGGTTCGAGGGATGGGCATAAGCATGCCCTGCAGCGGCCGTCTGAACACCTGGATTCGTGCCAACGAAGACACAGATCAGATTAGGCTCTAGTATGTCGACCAGCGGCGATAGATGCGCGTATTTGGATGGGTCAGCATATTTGCTGGGTTTCCTCTTCTTCTTCGGTCGTGGGGAAGGTTCCGGTGCGATCTTTGCGGCCGCCGTCACAGTAGTCCTAGCGCGCTTTCTGGGTTCTAAGGGTGATCCTGTGGGTTGCTCCGTCCGCATTTCGGTGTATTGGAACTTCTTCAGTCGGTCTTGGAAAGATGCAGATGATGGTGTCGCCAGCTGATCATCGGGATCTCTAACATCGTCATCACTCAGAACTGGTGGAACCGCTTCAGCTTTCTCGCTATACCGCTGATTCGAGCGTGTGCGAGCCATGCGTGTTGCGTTGTGTCACAGATTTGAGAAAGAACGCGGTCGTAGCAAGTCGCGTCCTTTCGGGATCCAGACGCGTTGACGTCATCGGACCCACTTCGCGGAGAGCCAATCGCTACCTGTGCACTCGAACAGCACCCACCGCGACGCAGCTTTCACGAGACCGTTCTCTGTGTACGCATGCATTCATTTCGGAGATATTCACTAATGTACAATTGAGGCATACCCGCTCGTCCTTCTCTTGATACTTTTTATGGCCCTTGGCTGTACCTGGGTCCACCTCTTTGACAACCGTGAGTGTAGAGAAAGCCATAGAGTATACATCTTCGTATGTGCGCTAGGTGGAGATGATGGTGCTGTAGTGTCTTGAAGACATCGTCTCATCAAGCACATTTCAACTAAAACCCCCGGTCCAAAACTGGTCGCAACAATGTTCTCTCTGCCTTCTCCCATTCGGCGAAGTTTGTCCAACACGATGAGCACGGTGGGGCTGGATGAGTTCCCATAGTTTTGGTACACGTCGAGTGAGGCTCGGATGTGGTCGTCGTTGAGTTGCAGAGCTTGTTTGGCCCCCTGGAGAATGGTTGCACCACCAGGATGAATAGCCCAATCGAAGTTCGAAGCAGGACTGCGGGTCACCGATGCAGAGGCGTGAGTAGTATCGAGGGTGGCACACAATCGATCGAACAAGGGCAAGATGGCGTCGATGGCTGTGCCTGGAACGTGTTTACTGATAGTAGCTATCATGCCTGCTGATGTGTTAACATTAACTCAAAGCAACAGAAACGCAACACTGGACGTTACAGGAACATACCATGCTTCTCGATATCATACGAGATGTAGCTCGAAGTACCCGGCACAACTACACTGTCCCAATCTTTCAGCTCGAACACTGGCTTTTGCTTGTCTTCCAGCGCAAGACCATTGCATACTACTAGCGCCGCTGCGCCATCGGAGAATAGCGCTGGAGCTACGTGCAGCTTGTCGTCTTCACAGGCAGCTTGGACCTCTGCCTGAATAGATAGACTGCATAGCTCGCACGCCATCACCAAAATGCGGGCGGGTCGTCCTCTTTGAGATGCGGCAGCGGCGATGCTAGCAGCTGCACGAAGCGCTGATAGACCGCCTGCACACCCCACGCCATGAAGTAGCACTCGTTGCACGTTTGGGCCAAGTCCAAGCTCCTGGCATACAAAGAGATCATAGCCGGGGTTGCTCTGATCAGTGCAAGTCACTGCTACCGTGTGCGTTATGTCGCTGGGCTCAAGGCAAGCTTCTCGCATAGCCTCTTTGCATGCCGAGGTGGTGAGCTGCACACCTTCTGTCCGGAATATTCGGGAGATGGAGTCGACATCCGGCGGTGTAGCGTTCTCTTTGGTCCATCCTACGTAGTCGAGGATAGTTGGGCGGGAGACGATCTTGGTTTTCTTGTTGAACTGGATGAGCTTCTGGATACTGGCGAGGCTATTAGCATTGGACGAATAGTTCCTATGGAAGACACTGGATGACTGACGCTGGTGAAGTTACTTCATCGGGGCACAAGCGCTGCAAGAAGTCCTCAAACTGCTCCTGTCTTACCGAATGGGGCGGGTACTCATGGCCCAGGCCAATGATGTAAATAGCATTGTTCTTGCTACTGCGTGACATACCGTTCACTGAAGACATCTTCCCCTTGGATCAAAACCAACTGCGACACGGAGGGCGTAAGCTTATCACTCTCTACCCCCCTTACACCCGTCCCGTCACCAAATAGCAGATGCGCTCTTCGCACCTACACCCATTCGCGATGTGTAGTCCAGACCGCGCCACTCTTGACTCACCCGTAGCCCGGAGTTCTGAACACATCCATACGAAGACTTGGTATACCATGGCCTAGCTGAACAACCTTGTGATTTACGGGCTGAAAAGGTCTTCACCGGCCAGTGAGCACTACTTTTGCCTTTAGCGATGTGAAAATAGCCTACCGCTAGCGAGTAAGACATGAGATGGGTGTGATTTCGCTAGATCTGCTGCAGCCTCAGCACACCTGCGAAGACTTGGTATGCCACCAACAAGTTCCACTCGCCAACGAAATGCGGCCTATTCGGAGTTTTCGAGCATTGTGGCAGCACAAAACCGGCTTGTATGCCGTCAATAGCACGCCGCTGACGGGGCGAAAATGGTGAAGCTTTAGTGTTCGCGTTCCTAAATTCTGTGCTCTCGCGAAGAAATGCCTCTTTAGGCATTCAGAAAGGACTTTTCGACACCTAAATGTTAAGATTGTCGAAGATCATGTTGCTCCTCCTTTGTTCGATTATCACGCTGTGATCCTGCCGCTGCGTTCGGACATTTTCTTTGTTGAAACATCCCCCCTTGGTAACGCAGCTATGACCAATCATGGCAATGGAAATAAGAAATTATACATAATTTCACAGGCCTTCATAGGGGGCCTCAGAGATCATTGAGGAACTCCGGTGAGTCGTCTGAGCTTCTCATACGTGAACAAGGCGGGAGAAAGAAGTGCACTAGGCGCTGGCGCTTGCCAAAGTCGCTAGCGAACCTTTCAGTCGACCATATGTGTATCTCGCCGACCTCCATGGTCCCCGGCAATCGTGTTCGGCCGTGTTGGCACCTTGATCATCTACCAATAGGTTGATGTGATAACGAAGACCGTCGAAAATGGACTACCGGTTGAGTCCGCATAATACTAGCCTGAAATCTCTCGATCCAAGCGAGCGCCACAAGACTGCCTGACCGGGGCATGCGAAGTGAGGGCCTATCGAGCCAGCGAATGCCTCGCGATCTATTGTGAGTTTTACCACCGGGAGGGGGGCGAGCATGCGAACGGGATATGGAGGACGAGGAGGCCCCAGATCTGACGATCGACTCTGGGTCAGTGCCAAGAGATAATGCGACGACAGAGATGGTATGACTACACATGAAGCTAGTGCGTGACGCGTTCGCCCGCCTTGCTTCTAGCAGCTGAAAATCCGTCATTTCTAGGGGTGGTAAGCGTAGTCAGCGTGTACGATTTGGCACCTGTTGGACTGTACAGTCTCTCCACTATCAACAACATCGCCAAGAAGTCGTGTCACTACCGTCACACGGGGTAGAGGGCGGAGTTCACTGTCCGGGTGTGCTCTAGTACTTTTCCGGCGCGGAGATGATCTTCTTGAACGTCCAGAGACGTGTAGTCGAGGTCAAGGATTAGGATGGGGCCGCAGGATAATTTGAGTTGCAGAAGGATTCGTGCTATAAGCGAAGAGGACGTTCCCGAGGGGTTGTGGGTGTGGAGGACACGATACCCGGTTCGATGTCGAGATAAAGGTGTGGATGAATCCCGGTAAGAACGTGGCACGGTCCCCATTGGTAGTGACAGATCTTCATCGCGGTTACTTCTGATGTTGTGAGGGACGTTGGAGGAGAAAAGTCGTGACGTGCAGTGCGAGGACATCTACTCCTGACCAATCGATGGCGGAGACGCTGAGAAATGGATTTAGAGGGATCGTGTCTCTCTTCGCGATCGATAGGCGACAAATCGTGTGCGGCTTACGGTGTGGGCAGCTTGCGATTCAGGGCGTATGTAAGCGCCGTCTTACCTGGATGTGGCACAGCAAATGTATGTCAGATGCCATCAAACGTCGCCGACGACTAACCTGGACAGAAATGGGGTCCTCGATCGACTGTAAATGTGTGCCATCATCGCGCTTCCCGTTATTGTTGAGAGTGCTGTGCCGCATGCGGGGGTTCTGCCAATCCGCGGTCCGAACCGTAGTGGGTGTACTAAAGTCATCGGATGGTTCGCATCTGATATATTGAGCTCTTTCCCGGGAAATGTGTTGGGTCCCAGATCATCAATGGGCGGAACGCACAAGGACTTCCGGTGTCCATACCCGTGGGTACCTAAAGAGTGGGGCGTAAGCACGTGACCGTCATCACCTTCACACCAATGCACACTTCAGCTCGGCGAAAGCGGCGAAGAGGGACCAAAGGGATGTGCGTGTGATCCAATGGAGAGGGCTGGGTTGTATGTCAGATGCTTACAATGTGCAACTAATGTTAGAGGGTCTCGCACAAAGCAGGAGCCCTTGCGAAGCTGTCGCAGAACCTACATGCGTCCGGCGAGCTCGGTGTTTAAGGCGGTCAGTTAGGCCTCAACTCGGGTCATTTCATATCGGCGACTGCGGCGTTGCTTTCGGGCTTATGCTGCCAGACGTTGCGTCTTTGAAGTGATTGCTGCTGTTTTCGCTTCCCACAGGATCCGTGCCATGCGCAATGCTTTCCTAATCCGGATTACTTCGCGTGGCGGCCAGACTAGTGTAGGATGTACCGCGAAAGCACTCGCGAAAAGCATCGTTGCCAGTTAGCACTCACGTGGTTACCTGTGTGCATTTGCGAAGTGGGTTCGAGTTTTGAGCGAGACACCGCTGCTTTGGAGTATATATCCTAGGAACTAGCATGCCATCAAAACATACTTTCCGATAGCGCTGTCGATCACAAAGAGAAACATGATGGTTATGGACAGATTCGACGACGTCTCATACGGATTTGAGATGATGCGACAGCAGAATTTTGCATGGAACAGCGAAGTCCTTGTGGAGCAACTTAAGAAGCAGTGAGTGACGAATGCGACTACGACCCGGTCAGGACTAATTTGCTAGAAACGACAGCCAAAACCCTCGCACACCTCGAGTCGAAGAATTGGCTTCAGACATCTATACACGTCTACCACGTGAGCTCCGCAACCGGGTGTATGCGTTCTGCGTCCAGGGATCCTATGACAACGAAGTCATCGTCCGGCGCACAGCAACCGGAAACGGCCGACGCTTCGCGCACCTCATCCGACAGGCGTGCGGCCAGCATTCTTATCAATGGATCGAAGACCCCACCGCAGCATACATGAGCGCAGGAGGTTTGGGTAATGAGGTTGCTAGAGAATTGCTCGAATGCTACTACTGGACACGTACATTCAAGTTTGCCCATCACGAGCTCTTTCTGCTCAAACCGTTTCTTGAAACGGATGGTTTCGGGCTGGGAATGATTCCAGCGCATTATGCAAGACGCTTGCACATACAGATTCGGCCGCTTGACTTTGCGTTTCTGTTGCCGGAGAAGCGGCTGTTTGAAGAGCGGCGGTATTGCAAAACCATTGAGGGCCTCACTGTCATCAAGACCGCTCGAACTGAGGTCGTAATCGAAGTCGATTTAGCGCAAGGGTCTCTGGGAGATGGTGATTACGAGCGCTTCTCCTACGAAGCTGCGCAGTTCATGTTAAGGATAAGAAGTGTGGTAGAGACTCTCCAAGAGACGGGACTACGCATACATCTCGCGACCGTTTAACCTCGAATTTCTGAGGTCATCCGCATATTTTTGATTTTATGAAGCATAGACTTTACATTAGCGTAGGAGTCAATGGATGAATCAGGACACTTGTGCCTATAGGTAGTGCAGCTGTCTTTTGTGTGCTCCTTCTGATATGATCGGTATAATTTTCATCTCCGCAAGAAGTTTTGGTGGCGTGGCCAGGCGTAATTAGGCTTGCCGTGTTTCGTCTCTTATTGCTGCCAGGCGATCCGTGGCTAGGCAATGGCTTCCGGCCCGCACAAAGGCCGAAAATGATCCCCGAGCGACACCATCGGTGGATGTGTTTGATTGGACGCTTTTGTGAGCTTCAAGGGATGATAAAGTGAGATGGGAAGCTGGTGTTGGTGAAAGGACTTTGATGGAAGCTGCGTTGACGTGACCTCGGGAGCGAAAGGATACATACGCTAGCCAGCGACAGGGGCCAAAGGATCGCGACTGCTCTCCACCAGCGCAGCTTGGCTTAAGCCACGATGCAACGCCGTAACGATCAGCCAATCCCAACATCTCAATTCTAGAGCCTAGACTGATCATTTCCATCTCGCAAAAAGGACTGCGCGATAAATACACGTTTCACGCGCTGTGCGTAATTGTCAACTGCTATCGCTTCTTCGATTCGTTGATACTAGAAGCACCATATACATCCTAGCATCTATAGACCATATATGCTGTCTTTGTCGAAGAACACAAGTACTGCTTCACTACCCCTCACGTTCACTACAGCATCTGTCCCAACCGCTTCAACCACCACGTTGCCCATCGGCTCACCCTGGGGAAATGACTGTCCAGCCCAAGATGTCAACGAGCTATTTCCAGTGTTCACGAATGGTGCCGTCAATCTCTTTACACCTAAGCATCCGCCGTCGGAGCCCACAGCACCCGATAGATCAACATGTACCGAGAAGTCATCTGTCGAGTTGGCGTAGAAAGGCTTCATATTGACGAGTGCTAGCTTCGACAGGTGATCGTCGACGTAGAACGCATATGCAGAGAACGACTCTGGATCGACGCCAGCAGGTGGCTCGAGAGCGCGAACCCGAGTGTCGGGCACAGCAAAGGCCTCAGCCATGAATAGCTGCGCGAGGAAAGAGGGCAGAGTCCGTGCCGGGCCTCTCAACTCGGTGTCGCGAGGGTATAGCATTGAGTAAGTGCTGAAACCTGGACTACCGTTTGCACCAGGCGTGTTGAGTTGTTCGTCGGACTGAAGAGCAAGTGTAGCACCCTGGTGTAGATGCGTGGAACTGGCATTCCTTGTCGCGTAGATTAGCTCGCTATCGATGACCCAGAGTGCTTGCGCAAATGTATCGGTAACGTTTGGTGCTCCAGAGCAAGAGACGGAGTTGAACTCGCCAATGTTCCAGTTGTTTCCAGCATCGAGAGCAGCGCGGGCAGACGGGTAAATTTCTTCATCGCAGTAGCGTGTGAGCTCGGTATGATTGAGGATGTTCTCGATGGTGGCCAAGGCGGCGCGTTCTGGATCGCAGGTTGAGAAGGCATACGAATGTATGGAATATATGCCAACCTGATCTTCTGAGTCTATGCCCGCTGGAATAAGTGCAGCAGGTCGAACTTCAAGTCCTGAGTCATCGGTCGTGGCGGAAGATGCCCACCAGCGCTCTTGAGGAAGATCTGAACGGTTCAAAGCATCCAGCGCGGTATCGATGCCAGCCGTGTACTGTTTCCATTGCTGCACATAGGCCGCCGTCGAGTCATTCCACCGGCTCTCGTCATAGTTGGTCGGCTCGTTACCAAGCTCAAGGTACGCGACCTTGTCGGATTGATAGGTAAGCGATGCGACTGCAAGGCCTGTAGAGATTTCCAAACTCTCATTGCCAAAATTGAGAGTTGAGATAAACCTGGTGCCATTGGGGAAATTACTCCAACTCTTGTAGTAGTCGGGTCCAACAGTGGTCCGCCATACGCCGCCTTCCGGACTAGTGGTACGTACCGCGTCGCCACCGTCTGCGTCGAATATCATGCTGTCCATGGTGATGCCGCCAGGTCGTATGACAGGACTTCCGCCATGCTCATGAATTCTGTTCAAGACACTGAATGTAAGGTTATTGGGAGTACTAGCATTGCCAAAGAATTCGACCCAGAAGGCAGGTTCGAACGAGAATGAGGCAAAGGAGTTGCTATGTGGTATCGAAGCACCTTCTGCTGTCTTTGGTACGCTTAGACATGCGGCTCCGGAATAGTCTGTCGTTGGGTATGCGTAGACAGCAGAGGCTGCAAGGGAAATGGCGGCGACTCTGAGTGAGGCCATTATGGGAGTATTGAGATCGTTGGTGATTTATGGAAGGAGCTGTCCATATTCCCATGGCCATCCGAGCTTCATATGCCATCGGAAGCTATGACAGAAAGCGTATCGACATCATCGTGCCTCTCTTTCTAGGCTAAAGCGGACGCGATTATTCCGACGGCCGCGAGATGTTCCATTGAGTTGTCGGAAAGGTTGCTGGAATGGTCCTAGAAGATGTGGGGAGGCTGCGGGGAATTGGCGGATCGCCGGGCTCGCTCCATAGCGGGGGCAAAAGTCGGGTTTAGCAGCAAAGGGCTAAAACCATAAAACTAATCACCCGCTCATTGACCTGCGATACATCCTGATAGAGACCGAGTTCGCTGGTGCATAGGCATCTTCTGTCCTGTTTTTCTAATCTGCCATTGTTCAACCATGTATTCAGCTCGACATTCTGAGTAGAATCACCAGGTAGCGGAGCATAGTAGACAAAGTCGAGAAGCGCGTTCTTGCTATATCCATAGAACAGAGATTAAAAGCCGTGGATTGGTAACAGATATCGATCGGCTCGGATTAGTACTATTTCGTACCCACGGCACCGTGCGGCACACCCGTCCTTCTCCGCATCATGACCTCACCCATTGCATTCCTCACCTCCTTCTCTTGATGCACCACATTCTGCACCATATACTTCTTAAGTGCTTCCCTCAGCTCGCCCTTTGCCCTCTCGTTATCCCTATATGGTACGCTTTCCAGCTCCAGCAGTCTGTTCGCATCCTTATTGCTCTCCGCAACAAGCGCGCTGAGACGATCAAGCTGCTTATGACGAGTGTCTTCGGTATCGTCGTTGGCTTTGGCGGCATGTTGAGGGTCGCTTCGGTAAAGTGGCATGAGCAGACCGAGAAACTGCGTAAGGGAGATCGCAGCTTTCTTCAATATGGTGATGATTTGAAAAGGTAGGTATGGGGGACGGAGGTTGGTTCTTGCGACAAACGGGTTCAGGTATCTCGAGAGAAAGGTGGGGTAATCTGGACGAAGAGCGGTACGGATTTCGAAAGTCGCAACAGCGAGAAGTCCTAGGTAGCGCCAGTAGGACCCGTCTGTTAGGAAGCCGAGGGCGTTTGCGCCTACTAGAATGATGAAGAGTACGCCGTAGGTGGTAGCGGTAGTGAGCAGGGCGCTGTCTGTGTAGTCCTTGATAGTCAGACAACTCTGGCACTGCGCAAAGATGCTTGGCCCGAAGCGGTCATATGCGAATCGCTTTACAGGATCCACTATGATGTCTTTGGCTCGCTTCAGATGAACATAGAAGTCATTTGCCCTCTCTCTATCCACGTTCGGCCCAATCTTATCTGGGTGGTATCGAATCGTCAGCCTCCTGAATCGCGTATTCAGTGCGCTCTCGTCGACGTCTAGTGGTACACCAAGGTCGTTGTATGCATTGCTAGAGCGCTGCAAGTTGAAGTCGACTTCGTAAATGGTGAAGGCGAAGTAGGCGGCGTAGATGGCGATCAAGATGTTGCGGCGATGCTTGATAAAGCGCGGAGTGCCAGGCTGCGGTTTCGGGTCGCCGGCACGAATGAATATGCTATAGAGAATAGATTGGGCCCATCCCGCTGCCTGTGTCGCGTTAGATTTTGCCGTGCCCAGGTGTGAGGGCTAACTTGCGATGGGTATGAGGAACTGCCACACTAGGAAGGGACCCAGAGTGTCAAATGACACGTTCGATATCGCCATAGTGCTCGGTCACTGGTGTGGGGACATGAGGACGCAAGGTCGCAGTATCGAAGAGTGGAATGGAAGCCAAGTGTCATCGAGGCGCGCGTTCGGAACGTTCCGAGCACTACCGAGGCACGTGCGTTCGTCGCAGCACCTTGAAGCCCTGCCAGAACTACATGGTCTCATGAGGTGTGCCACACATACACAACAATTGTGTTGGTAGGATACATTTAACTTTGCGGAAATGCTGACTCATTAGGTGACTTGTATTGACTGATACAAAAAGCCTGACAACATTCAAGCACCATGGGTAAGATTGCTCCCGTGTTATGACGGGACACCTGGGCACCTTCAACACTAGCGAAGAAAAGATTGCGCCTTCGACTTGAGACAGGGACCTGTATTTGGTTGCTACTGTTAGTGGAGTCACACTTTGGTATCCATAATGGTGGTGATACTTAGGTAGGTAAATAACCTTGGAACTCTCCAAGGTTGAGTTCAGCGATTTCACTCCCGGTGTCACCCACAATCACCCACAACACACAAATACACGCAAGCACCGTGGACACCTCTTCACCCAGCGACAGAAACCAAGACCCGTGGATACTTAGCAGAATGGCCACTGCCAGCGATATCGACAAGGTCTTCACTAAGGCGTTGAGCGAAGCAGGCAATTTCTGCAACAAGGACCGCCTGGACGAATGTATCGAAATGGCCCGCGCCCTTCTCGCTGATAAGTCTATATCACGACACCAACGTATGAAAGCGCTCATGTTATTGGCTTCAACACTGGGCGACTGGGAAGACGCGAACAACTGTCACGTGGAGGCGGAGACCCTGTGGCGTGTACATAGGCGTTCGCATCCAGAGCGCGAGGACGCTGAGCTCGATATGTACATGGACGAGCTGCGCGAATTCATAGACGAAGTGGGTGTCGAGTTGGAGCGGACTAAGAATGGAGACTACGAGTTGGCAAATGACGTGGATGACAACATCGCGGCGCACGAGGTAAGCTCTAGCTATATGGAGTGCATGTGAGAGATATACTAACTTCACGCCTCTCCTTCTGCAGGAGCATGTGAAGGATGCGACTGACGCCATGGAGACCCTTGAAATGACCGACAATGAGATGGAAGATTAACCGCTTGTCGGTGTCCCCGCTACCGAGGTTGCTGCGCTTACCGATGATGTTCCCGCTATCGAGATTGTTGCGCTTGCCGAAGGTGGAGGTGAGACTGCAGATGGTGCTGACCCTCAGGCTCTTCAGGGCCAAGGAGAAAAGGTATGCCCTGACCTTGATTGAATCCCTGCTCCCCTGCTTACTATATCGCAGTTTCGAAATTTGGCGCTGCGTATCGATGCTGGTCTTGCAAATGCTCAATCGTCGTCGACCTCACCTGCGCTTAGTCCATCAACGTCAGCATGGTAGCCCAATGGTACCTGTAAGCTTTCCTCCTCAAGCCCGCTTGCATCTAGGTAAGAGAAGTTCTACTGACGGTTCATCAGGGCGTGCGCGTTCAAGGGTAGAGGAGACATGATGTAGTGAGAAAAGTCATAGATTTCTATGGTTGACGACATCTGTCGATCAATGGTATAAAGCGATGCTATGCAATTAGAAACAAAACGAAACTCGCGCATTCCTTATGACATGCGACGTAGCAAATTCCTCCATGCATCTCAAGCCTAGATGGGTGACGTTTGTGCGTCGGGTATAGTTCCTCCAGGCATTATGCATAACAAGTAACGACTCAACGATACCGTAGCGCACACAG
>Ga0265797_10008453_pt1 | contig 13711 bp, 10 predicted proteins | sample P2T30metagenome_FD_192433 | JGI IMG/M metagenome (GOLD analysis project Ga0265797, IMG submission 192433) | Plant litter microbial communities from East Loma Ridge, Irvine, California - P2 T30 | ecosystem: Environmental > Terrestrial > Plant litter > Unclassified | place: USA: California... | reverse complement strand
CCCGATGTCAGGGCGCTGGCCAGGGTCAGTGAAGGCTGGGAGTGACATCAACCCTGCTCAGCGCCCGGACATCGGGGGCGGGGACTTGCGCCGATCTCAGCTTTCCGGTGCCCACCCTGCTGGCCCGGCGGACCCTGCCGGATACTCATCCAGCGGGACCTCTCCGGTGCGCCAAGGTCCGCGAATCTCATCGATGATCGCCCAGGCACGCTCGGCGGCCTCAGCACGGATGGACAGGGTCGGGTCCCGATTTAGGACCCCGTTGAGGACCTCGCCGTAGGGATTCAGCCGCCCAGGCCCGAAATCAGCGCTGAGTGTGGTTCGTTCCATGGCGAAGGGGTCGCCAGGTCCGGTGACGTTCATCTCCACGGCCAGGCCGTTAGGGCCCAGGAATATGCGCAGCACTGTGGGGCTGCTTTCACCGCTCAGGCCTTCGGGGACATTGGGCACCTCACGGAAGGTGATGGCGATCTCGCGGCGCGGCTCACCCAGGGCCTTCCCGGACCGCAAGATGAACGGCACCCCAGACCACCGCCAGGTGACCGATTCCAGGGTGACCTCGGCCAGACATTCAGTCTCTCGCGACGGGTCCACACCGTCCTCGTCGGCATAGGAGGGCAACTTTCGGTCCCCGATGGCGCCTGCGGTATAGCGGGCTCTTCGGCTGGCAGTTGCTGGGTCACCGCCGAAGGGGCGCACCGCCTGGAGCGCTGTGGTCTTGGCTGAGCGCAGGTCATCGGCACGCACGCTCAGCGGGGCTTCCATGGTCACCAGGGCCATCACCTGGAGGAGGTGAGACTGGATCATGTCCACCAGCGCGCCTGCTTTGTCGTAATAGCCGGCGCGGTTCTCAAGCCCGAGAACCTCGTCATAGACGATCTCCACCTTGGCGATGTGCTCCCGGGTCCAGAGCGGCTCGAAGAGTCGGTTGGTGAAACGCAGTCCCAGGATGTTGAGCACGGTCGATTCGCCCAGGAAGTGATCGACCCGGAAGATCTGGTCTTCAGGCACCAGGGCGGTGAGCCGCCGGTTGAGCTCAGCAGCGCTGTGCTCGTCGACGCCGAAGGGTTTCTCCAGAACCAACACCGTGCTCTCCGGCAATCCGACCTGCTGCAGCACCGCAATCGCTTCGGTGGTCACAGCCGGAGGCAGGGCGAAATACAGCGCAGGAGCCCCGGTCACCGCGTCCAAGACGTGCGAGATGTCTTCGGCGGAGGAGGCATCGGTGATCATGTACTCGGTGTGGGCCAGAAGGTGCTCAACCGCTGGCCCGGTGGCATCGGCAGCACTGAAAGCCTCCTGGACGGTGTGCGACCACTGCTCAGCGCTCTGTTCAGCCAGATCCGTGCCGATCAGACTGACCCGACGGTCTGGCTGTTCGGTGAGGAGTCGCCCCAGGCCGGGCAACAGCAGTCGAGAGGTGAGGTCCCCGGTCGCACCAAAGATGACGAGCGTTTCGATGTTCTCCATGACTGCACGCTACCGGGCGCCGGCTTCGGGCGGGTTGGCCCTGCAGCCCCAATGGTTGAATGGAGATATGAGTGCCGATGCCCAGACCATGTCCACCCCCTTGGAGGACTACGCGCTGCTCTCCGATATGCACACCGGTCCCCTGGTGTCCCGAGAGGGCAGCGTCGATTGGCTGTGCTTCCCGCGCTTCGACTCCGCCTCGGTGTTCGCAGCTCTCCTGGGCACCCCGGAGGACGGGCGCTGGAAACTGTCAGCCGTGGACGGGAAAGTGGTGGCCCGCCGCTACCTGCCGAGGACCTTCGTGCTCGAAACCACCTGGGAGACTCCCACTGGCTCCATGGTGGTCACCGACTTCCTGCCACCGGGAAATGGAAAGGCCGACCTGATCCGTCGGGTGGAATGCATCTCCGGAAGGGTGGAGATCGAACACGACCTGCGGATCCGCTTCGACTACAACCGGGCGAAGCCCTGGACCCGAAGGGTGGATCTCGACGGCGAAGGAACCTGCGGCTTGCTCTCCGTGGCCGGCCCGGACGCACTGTTGCTGTCTGGCCCGCTGCTGCGCCCGCATGAGCATCGCGACACCGCGTCTCCGGAGGGCCAGCCAGATGACTACCAGGGCGCCGTGGCGGATCGGCTGACCGGGGTGTTCCCGCTGGAGTCCGGCGAGTCCGCCGACTGGATCCTCACCTGGTACCGGTCGCACCTGCAACTGCCTACCCCCGAGGACCCGCAGAGCGCGTTGGAGCGCACCGTGGAGTACTGGAGCGAATGGTCGGCACACGTCGACGTGGAGGACGGGCCCGAGCACACCGTACTGCGCTCACTGATGGTCCTGCGGGCGCTGACCAACCGTGAAACCGGGGGGATCGTCGCAGCTCCGACCACCTCGCTGCCCGAGGAGTTCGGCGGCAGCCGCAACTGGGATTACCGCTACACCTGGCTGCGCGATGCGTCCCTGACAATAGAGGTCCTGATTGCTCATGACTACACAGACGGCGCCATGCACTGGCGCGACTGGCTGTTGCGCGCCGTCGCCGGGGACTCCGAGAGCATCCAGATCATGTATGGGATCGCCGGAGAACGCCAACTGCCCGAGAGCACCCTTCCCCACCTGGTCGGCTATGAAGAATCGGTCCCGGTGCGGGTCGGCAACGAGGCTGCGGGGCAATATCAGGCCGACGTCGTGGGAGAGGTCATGCTCGCCCTGGCGCAGTTGCGCGACGCCGGCAGGGCGGAGGATGAATACTCCTGGGGGCTTCAGAAGAACCTACTGCGCTTCGCCGAGCAGAACATCGATCGCACCGGCCACGGGATCTGGGAGATGCGCGGGGAGCCCGCGTACTTCGTGCACGGCCGGGCCATGATGTGGGCGGCTTTCGACCAGGGCATCCGCGCTGTCGAAGACCACGGCTTCGACGGGCCGGTGGAACGGTGGCGGACGCTGCGGGACCGGCTTCACGCCGAGATCATGAAGCATGGCTTCGACGAGGAGCTGAACTCCTTCACCCAGACGTATTCCAACACCGAAGTAGACGCCTCCCTGCTGCAGCTGCCACACACTGGATTCGTCACCTACGACGACCCGCGGATGCTCGGCACCGTGGCCCGGATCGAGGCTGATCTGCAGGACGAGCACGGCTTGCTGCACCGGTACCGCACTGACAGCGGCCTCGACGGGCTGGACGGGGATGAATACCCATTCCTGATCTGCACGTTCTGGCTCGTGGAGCAGTACGCGCGCAGCGGGCGCACTGCAGACGCCAGGACACTTCTGGACCAGCTCTCCGGTTATGCCAACGACCTTGGGCTCTTCGCTGAGGAGTACGATCCCGGCAGCGGGCGCTTGGCCGGGAACTTTCCCCAGGCGTTCAGCCACCTGGGCTTCATCCGCGCCGTCGATGCTGTCGGCTGGGCTGAAGAGCAGTCCTGACCCGGTAGGCGGTCGTGTCCTACCCCTGTGACAGAGTGGATGCGTGAGCACATCTTTGACTGAGGCAGCTATTGCTGACCGGGACCCCGCCTTCCATTCCGAGGCCCGCGAGCGCCTTGCCGCGCTGGCTGGATCCGAGGTGGACTTCCGAGCTGGCCAGTTCGAGGCGATCTCAGCCCTGGTCCAGGAGCGACGCCGCGTGCTGGTGGTGCAGAAGACCGGTTGGGGTAAATCTGCGGTCTACTTCCTGGCCGCCCGTCTGCTGCGAAGCCGCGGACGCGGTGTCAGTCTCATCGTCTCCCCCTTGATCGCGCTCATGCGTGACCAGATCTCCGCCGCCACCCGCGCCGGGGTTCGCGCCCAGGCCGTCAGTTCAGCCAACGCCCACGAATGGGACTCCATTATGGAATCCCTGCGCAACGACGAGCTCGACGTCCTGCTCATCTCCCCGGAGCGCCTGGCCAATCCGCGCTTCCGCGACGAGGTCCTGCCCGGATTGCTGCAGAACATGGGCATGCTGGTGGTCGATGAGGCGCACTGTATCTCCGACTGGGGCCACGATTTCCGTCCCGACTACCGCCGGATCGGCGAGATCGTCCGCAACCTCCCCGCCGAGGTCCCTGTCCTGGCGACCACGGCCACCGCAAACTCCCGGGTGGTCGATGACATCGCCGCCCAGCTGACGCCTGCCGGGGACGGTAATGGTGCCGGCGACGGACCCGGTGATCGTGCCGCCAGTCCTGCAGGGGACCCCGCGAATAAAGAGGTTCTGGTCCTGCGCGGCACGCTCAGCCGCGAGTCACTCCGCCTCGGTGTCCTCTCACTTCCGGACTCTGAGCAGCGCATCGCGTGGCTCACCCAGCATCTCGACAACCTCACTGGCAGCGGGATCATCTACGCGCTGACCATCTCCCAGGCCACCGACCTCGCCGCGCATCTCAACGCCCACGGCTATCAGGTCGCGGCCTACACCGGGCAGACCGACCCCGATGAGCGCCAGCAGCTGGAGCAGGCACTCAAGGACAACACCGTGAAGGCGCTGATCGCCACCAGCGCACTGGGCATGGGCTTCGATAAACCCGATCTCGGGTTCGTGGTCCATCTGGGCGCGCCCTCCTCTCCTGTCTCCTACTACCAGCAGATCGGCCGTGCTGGCCGCGCTGTGGACAGTGCCGATGTGCTGTTGCTGCCAGGCAGGGAGGACATCCGGATCTGGGAATACTTCGCCCAGGCCTCCATGCCCACGCAGGAACGCGCCGACGCCGTGCTCGCCGCCCTCTCCCCCGAGACCACGCTCTCCGTGGCCAAGCTCGAGGCCATGGTGGAGATCCGACGTTCCCCACTGGAGCTGCTACTCAAGGTCCTCGAAGTCGACGGCAGCGTCCGCCGAGTCTCCGGAGGTTGGCTCTCCACCGGACGTCCGTGGACCTATGACGCAGAGCGCTACGACACCATCCTGGCCATGCGCCGAGCTGAGCAGCAACTCATGCTCGATTACGAGCAGCTTCCTCCGGGTGTCTGCCGAATGGTCTTCCTGGCCCACGCCCTCGACGACGACGAAGCCCAGCCCTGCGGCCGCTGTGACACCTGCGCAGAACCATGGTTCCCCAGGGAGGTGTCCCAATCCGCCCTTGCCGAGGCCAAAGACAGCCTCGACAGGGTCGGTATGGAGATCGCACCACGGAAGCAGTGGCCCACCGGGCTCGGTGCTCTGGGGATCTCCCTCAAGGGCAAGCTGCCCGCAGAAGCACTCTCCGAACCCGGGCGGGCCCTGGCCCGGTTGAGCGACCTCGGTTGGGGCACTCCAGTGCGCGAGGCGATCCAGGGCGAGGACGCGGAAGTCTCCGAGCAGCTGGTGCGCGGCGCAATCCGGGTACTTAGCCAATGGGGGTGGGCGCGGCGCCCCGACGTCGTCGTCTCTATGCCCTCGGGTAAGCACCCGGTGCTCGTGACCTCACTGGCCCAAGCCCTGGCCAAAGTTGGACAGCTTCCCTACGCCGGGGCGCTGGACTGGGTCGATGGTGGCCCCACAAGCACTCCGGATACCAATAGCGCCTTCCGTCTGGCAGGTCTGCTGGGCAAATTCGCGGTCTCGCGGGAGTTGGCCGAACGGATCAATGGTGCCTCGGTGCTGCTGGTCGATGATGAGGTCGTCTCCCGGTGGACGCTGACCGTCGCCGCACGGGAACTCCGCAGTGCCGGGGCGGCAGAGGTATTGCCGTTCGCCTTGGGGATGCGGGGGTAGCAGTTCGAGGGCGTCAATGCTGGATACTCCCAGCTCCAGCCCGCAGGATGAGGACCAATGCTTCGCCACAGCTCCAAACTCCCGCAGCACCCTGAGGAAGGACCACCGTGAACTCCCAGCCCACGCAAACCACCTATGAGCCCTCCAATACACACCGCTCGATCTGGCTGGACACCTACACTCCCGAGTCCATCCCGACGGATTCCTTCACCGAGGGCGCCCATTACGACACTGTGGTCGCGGGAGCGGGCCTCACCGGTCTGACCACTGCGGTGCTGCTGGCTCGTTCAGGTCAGAAGGTCGCCGTGCTGGAGGCACGCGCAGTCGGAGTGGTCGCCACCGGCAACACCACAGCGAAGCTCTCACTGCTGCAGGGCACCAACCTCTCCAGCATTCGCAAACATCATTCCGACGAGGTGCTGCAGGCCTATGTGGATGGCAACCATGAGGGAGCCTCCTGGCTGGTGCGCTATTTGGACGAACACGGCGTCCCGCACCAGGAGCGCACGGCGTACACCTATGCCACCACCGAATCCGGACTCTCCTCCCTGCGTGATGAATTCGCGGCCTGCCAGGCCGCGGGACTTCCGGTGACCTGGACCGAAGAGACCGACCTGCCCTTCGAGGTAAGCGGAGCCATCGCCCTGGCCAAGCAGACCCAGTTTCACCCCATGGAGGTCCTCGCGGCGCTGGCAGCAGAGCTGCGCGAACGCGGCGGAGAGATCATCGAGGGTGTGCGCGTCACCGGGGCCACCGCCGGAGATGGAAGTCCACTGTCGGCACACTCCTCTGCAGAGAACTCCTCAGGATCTCCGCGGAGGTCAGCAGAGGACGACACCGAAGGCTCCCCCTTGGACCCGGCCGTGGATGAAGCCGCGCTGAGAGTGGAAACAAGTCAGGGCCCCGTGACGGCGGCGCGGCTCATGCTGGCCACCGGTGTTCCGGTCCTGGACCGCGGCGGATACTTCGCAAAGCTCAAGCCGAACCGCTCCTATGCGATGACCTACCGCGTGCCCGGCGCCCCCGCGAGCATCCCTGAGGGCATGTACCTCAGCGCCGATACTCCCGGCCGGACGCTGCGCACCGTGCCGGTCAACGGGGAGGAACTGCTGCTGATCGGTGGCAATGACCATGTGGTGGGCCGCTCCCCCTCGGAGAAGGAAGCGGTGCATGACCTCGAAACCTGGACCCAGGAGCACTTCCCTGGTGCCAGGCGCACCCACGTGTGGTCCGCCCAGGATTACCGCACCGCCCAGTATGTGCCGACCTTCGGCAAACTGCCACGTGGCGGCGGCAAGATCTTCATGGCCACCGGCTACAACAAATGGGGCATGAGCAACGCGGTGGCTGCCGCACTTGCAGTCTCCGCGGAGATCCTCGGTGGTCACATGGAATGGGCCGAGACTCTCAGTGCCCGAGTCACCTCACCCTCTGATGTGCTCACCGGCGTGAAGGACAACGCTGGCGTTGGTGCCACGCTGCTCGCAGGTTGGGTGGGTGCCGAGCTGCATTCACTCCCTGATGAGGATCCCGCAGAGGGTGAAGGCTCGGTGGGACGCGAACACGGCAAGCCGGTCGCGGTGTCCACGGTGGACGGTGAGACCTGCAAGGTCTCAGCGATCTGCCCGCATATGGGCGGCGTGCTGAAATGGAACGATGCCGCGCTGTCCTGGGACTGCCCGCTGCACGGATCCCGATTCGCCGCCGACGGCGACCTGTTGGAGGGCCCCGCAGTGACGAACCTGACTAGGCTTTGACCTCCCCCGGCACGAAGTCCCTGGGATAAGAGGACTGCGCGCCGAAACGGGTAGCGGCTGAGGCTGCGAACTGGGCAGCGACGGTGGCGGCGGTCTCCAGTGTGTCCCCGCAGGTCAGGCGGCCCAGCAGCGCACCGGCGAAGGCATCCCCGCAGCCGCTGGTATCCACTGCGCTGACCGGTACACCAGGGACAAGCACGGGGGTGGCGTTGGGCTGGTAGATGGTGGCACCCTCGGCGCCGCGAGTGACGATCAGCGTGTCGACATCCAGGGCAGTGGCAGCGTCTTGGGCTGCGGGGTCTCCGGCGGCGGGCGCCCGGCTGGTGAGCTCCGCCGCCTCCCCCGCATTGACGATCACCAGATCGACATCGCGCAGCTCAAACCCCTGCTCGGGCAGCGGTGAAGCGTTTAGCGCCACCTTCGTCCCGGCGGCACGCGCGCGGGCTGCCGTCTCCAAGACCGTGTCCAGCGGGACCTCAAGACTCAGCAGCACCCAGTCGGCGCGCTCCAACAACTCCGCGGGGCAATCCTCGGCACGGAGCTCCGCATTCGCGCCGGGGACGACCACGATCGTGTTCTCGCCGTCGGGCCGTACGGAAATGAAGGCCATGCCCTGGGCCCCAGTACCAGGTGTCACCGCATCTACGTGCACGCCGGTTTCCCGCAGTGACTCCACCGCTTCCGCGCCGGCAGCGTCGCCACCGCAGCGGGCCACCAGATGGGACTCGGCACCGATCAAAGCAGCAGCCACCGCTTGATTCGCGCTCTTGCCGCCAGTGGCGGTCTCCGCGGCAGTGGCGAGCAGCGTCTCACCGGGTTGCGGGAACTCCGGAAGCTGTGCGGTGATATCGCGGTTGATCGAACCCATGACCAGCAGTGTCATACATGCGCTCCCGGGAAGAGGTGGTCGGTCAGGCGGGCGGTTCAGGACAGTGAATGGTTCAGGACAGTGAACGTCAGGACAGTGAGAGGAAGAGCTTCTCGAGCTCTTCCACCGTCAGCCCGTCCTCGGTCTCTGCCGCTCCTTCGGGATCCGTGATGCAGAACTGCATCGCGGAGGACACCACGCTGAACCCTGCACGGTCCAGGGCGGTGGAGACGGCAGCGAGCTGGGTGACCACGTCGCGGCAGCTTCCGCCGTTTTCCACGGCGTTGATCACCGAGTCCAGTTGGCCGCGCGCACGCTTGAGCCGGTTCACGATCTTGCGTTGAGTCTCCGGATCGGCTTCTCTCATGGTCTTCTCCCTGTTCTCGCGCTGATTCGTTTCTATGATGCCAGCTGAGCGCGTCGCCGACGGACCATCAGCGCGCCCAGCAGGCCGATGATGGCCAGTGCTGCCGCCACCCCGTAGACCAGCGGCAGTTCCTGCAGGAACACCACCACGCCCATCGCGAGCACCAGATAGCCAAAGGCCTTCTTCAACGCCTTCTCCGGCACGTACTTACCCAGTGCGGTGCCGATCAGCGCACCGATCACCGTGATGCCGGTGATGATGAGCACAGGCACCCAATCGATGCTCACCGAGGTCAGGTACCCGGCCAAGCCGGTGAAGGATTTCATCGAGATGATCAGCAGCGAAGTCCCGACCGCAGCGGGCATGGACAAACCACCGAGCAGGACCAGGGCCGGAACTACCAGGAACCCTCCTCCAGCGCCGACCATGCCAGTCACCAGCCCCACGACGAGGCCTTCGATCAGGATCTTCCCCAGAGGGAGCTTCTTGACCGGCTCCGAAGTCTTCTTCACTCGGCGATCCAGGATCATCGCGAGCGCGGTGGCCACCATCATGATCCCGAATGCCACCATCAGCACGACCCCGGGCAGCCGACTCCCGAGCAGCCCTCCGGCGAACGCACCCAGCATGGCCGCGGCCCCGAAGATGAACCCGGTCCGCCACTGGACGTTGCCCCGCCGCGCGTGGGCGATCACGCTCACTGCGGAGGTCACGCCGATGATGAACATCGAAGCGGCGATCGCTTCCTTGGGCGGCATCCCGGCCACATAAGTCAGCAGCGGGACCGCCAGGATGGTGCCTCCGCCGCCGAGCAGGCCCAGTGAAAGCCCGATTACGACGGCGAGGCCCATCGCCAGCATCATGCCTGTGCTCACGCCCGCCGCACCCGACTCTGCCGTGTCGGCGCAGCCTGGATCTGAGTGGAGCGAGGGATCTCCGCGAGCAGCTTCTCCACTGTGGGATCAGCTTCGACCCTGTTCCAGGGCATCTTGTTCAAAGCCGCCGCCATGGCGCAGGAATCGGTCAGCGCGGAGAAGGTCAGGCCGGCACCGATGGCCCCTGCCAGATACCCCACCTTGGGCGAGATGAGCTTTCCGCCGAGGAACCCGGTCAGCACCAGAGTCCCGGCGGTCATGCGCACCTGCCGGTCCATCGCCCAGCGCTGCTTGCCGCGCTCGGTGTGATCCCGATGTTGGGCCTCCAGAGCGACGACGCCGCCTTCCAGCACTCGCGCAGTGTCCACTCCTGCAGCGCGCAAGTGCTGCAGGGCCTGGTTTGCACGGTTGCCGGTCTGGCAGATCAACACGATCTCGCCGCTGAACTGCTCTGCCAGCGTGTCACGATGGCGTTGGAGCAGGTCGAGCGGCACATTATGTGATCCGGGGACGCGCAGGGTTTCATGTTCCGCCGGGGTGCGGACGTCCACGAGCAGTGGGGTGTCCTGGGAGCGGAGCTTCTCTGCGAGTTCGGTGGGACTCATGGGAGCGGCGGGCGCCGTCGTCGTCGGGGTGGTGGTGCTGGTTGTGCTTGCGGTGCTTGGCATAGAGCCTGGTGTTCCTCTCGGGAAGTGGCGGAGTGCAGCCGGGATGTGTGGGCTGCCGGTTTAGTGGGACTGCTTCCAGGCGGAACAGCCGGCGTAGCTGCCCACGAGCTCGCGGACGTCGTAGCCTTGGCGGCGCAAGGCGCTGGCGGCCACGGAGTTTCGGACACCGGACTGGCAGTAGGTGACGATCGGTCCGCTGCTGGGCAGCTGATCCTGGTGCCAGAGCACGCGTCCGGCGCTGAGTTGCAGGGACCCGGGGATATGACCCTGGGCGTGCTCGGACTTATTGCGCACGTCCAGCAGCAGGGCGGGCTCAAAGTCTTCCAGCTCGGCGGGGGTGATGGTGGCAGGCTGGGTCTGTGGCAGATCAGCGAGGCTGATCGTGTAGCCGGTGACCCGGTCGATGCCCACACGCATCAGGTGATTGCGCATGGTCTCAGCCTGCTGCTGGTCCTCGGCGAGCAGGATCAATGCCTGTTTCTGCTGCTCGGGGTCATACGCCCATGCGCCGAAGCTTGCGGTTTTCCCACCCGCGGGGATGTTCAGCGCACCGATGACGGTGCCCTGCTTGACCTGGTCATGGCTGCGGGTGTCCACGAAGATGGCCCGGTCTTCTTCCAGCGCGCTGCGAACCTGATCTGAGGTGAACGCTTCCAGCGGAGACAGCGGTCCGAGGACCTGCGGGCCGTTCTTGTTCTCGCGCTTCATCCGGCCGAAGCATGCGTGAGCGTCGGGCTGACCTTCGAGCAGCTCGTCGATGAATCCCTGCTCGTCGTCCTTGGCCAGGTATTCCGCCCACCAGGCATTGGTGCGCTCATAGCCCACTGTGGTGGCGGGGAGAGCGCCGAGTGCCTTGCCGCATGCGCTGCCGGCCCCGTGGCCGGGATAGACCAGGATGTGGTCGGGAAGGGTGAGGAACTGGTGCTTGAGGCTGCTGAAGAGCTGCTTGGCACCCTCAAAGCGAGTATCGACTCCCCCGGCAGCCTCATCCAGCAGGTCCGGGCGGCCGAGGTCCCCGGCGAAGACGAAATCTCCGGAGATCATGTAGCCCGGGTCGGTGCTGAAGGCGCCGTCGGTGACCAGGAAGATGAGATGTTCCGGGGTGTGACCGGGAGTGTGCCGGGCTTCGATCGTGATGTTGCCCAGGGTGATGGTGTCCCCGTGGTTGAGCCGATTGGCATCGAATCCGTACTGCCAGTCCTCCCCACCCTCACCGGAGACATAGGCCTGTGCGCCAGTGGCCGCGGCGAGCTCCCGGGTGCCGGAGAGGTAGTCGGCGTGGATGTGAGTTTCGGCCACGGCAGTGATCCGCATGCCGTGACGGGCAGCCAGGTCGAAGTACTCGCTCACGTCGCGGCGAGCGTCGATGACGATGGCTTCACCTTTTGCTTGGCAGCCGATGAAGTAGCTGGCCTGAGCTAGGTCCTCATCGTAGATGCGTTCCAGAAGCATGAGACCGTTCCTTTTCGTAGACGATACTGGATACCCCTGGGGGTATATGAGAAAGTATGTCTTATACCCCTGGGGGTATGCAAATGAAGGTGGTTGGCGTGGGCAGGAATGTGAGTTGAGAGACGAAGTTCACGCAATCGAAACATGAGCCGGTACGCTGGATACCTGCCCTCCCCCAGGACTGTGCCCGGCGCCAGCCTGAGTGCGGAGATGAGCAGCACACTTGTGTATCTACCTGATTCCGGCAGCGTTGGCTGCGGGGTTAAGGCGGCACTGAGCACGCCAGAGCCGACACAGAAGGATTCATCATCATGCCCGCGCCTCAGCCAGACTCCGCACCTCAGGCAACCCCGGCACCCGAGCCACACTCCGCATCTCAGGCGGACTCCTCCCCTCAGCCAAACCCGGAGCCCCAGTTTCCCAATGCGGACTCCGCAGTGACTCTGCGTGGCGCCGTGGGCCCCGCGTACTTCCCAGTGGCTCTGCTGGCTCGATTCCCCTACGCCATGATGGTCGTCGGGGTGCTGACCCTGGTGGTCGCCGCGCGTGACTCTATAAGCCTGGGTGGGCTCACCTCGGCCATGGTCGGATTGGGTACCGCGATCTTTGGTCCGTTGATTGGCGCCGCCGCGGACCGCTGGGGTCAGCGTCGGGTGCTGCTGCTGGCAGGACTCGCGAGCAGCCTCTCCCTCTTCGCTCTGGCATGGGTGGCTTATAGCGCCTTAGGCACCTGGGCCCTGCTCATCTCGGCGTTCTTAGTGGGCGCGACTGCTCCGCAGGTCCCACCGATGTCGCGCAGCAGGCTGGTGGGAGTCATCTTCCGGAAGCTCCCACTGGCGCGGCAGCAGAAGACCATGAACTCCACGATGGCCTATGAATCCGCCGCCGATGAGATCACCTTCGTCTTCGGACCGGTCATTGTGGGCCTCTTGGCAGCAACCCTCGGCGGTGCAGCACCCATCATTGGCGCCGCCGTCCTGACTCTGTGCTTCCTGCTCGCCTTCGCGCTGCACTCCACTGCTGACGTGGTGCCTAAGAACTCCGCCACGCACCGTGAGCCGGCTCCGGTGGGTCAGCTCTTCGCGCCGCGGCTACTCGTGCTGCTCGCGGGCGCACTGGGAATCGGGCTGATCTTCGGGTCCACCCTGACCGTACTGACCTCATTCATGTCAGATCTCGGCTACGCGGAACGGGCCGGACTGGTCTATGGCGCCATGGGCATCGGCTCCGCGATCTTCGCGCTGGCTGCCGCACTGTTCCCCGCCAGCTTCAGCCTTGAGGCCCGCTGGTTGAGCTTCGGTGGCGTGCTGCTGCTGGGGACCATCGGCTTGCAGTTCGCGTCTGCGCTGCCGGTGCTCATCATCGTGCTGCTCGTGATGGGCGTGGGTATTGGCCCGACGCTTGTGACGCAGTTCAGCCTGGTCGCCGAGCGCAGCCCGCATGGGCGCTCCACCACCGTGATGTCTATGCTCACCACAGCGATTGTGATCGGACAGTCCTCCTCCTCTGCCGTCACCGGTTTCATCGCGGAGAACTTCGGCACCCAGATCTCTGCCGTGGTCCCGGTGGTCGCTGCGCTGCTGATCATCCTGGCAGCGGTGGCCAATGCGCTGGGCGTCAGCAACAGCCGGGACTACGCCCGGGACTGATCCTCTGGACCAAGAACGCCCATCGTTTGGGCACCTATGGGCGCTCTGACCGCGTATTGGGGCGGGATACCACCGAAAAGTGCCCAATAGATGCGAAGTGAGGCACGAGAAACCCGCCCCCACACACGAAAACGGCCGGTGATGCTCCCTCGGAAGGGAGCCTCACCGGCCGTTCTTCGTTCCAGCTGACTGCGCTGCTAGATCACCAGCGGCTCAGCGGAAGCTGATCAGGCGTCGTCGTTCTCGGAATCCGAAGAACCGTCGCCCTCAACAACTGGAGCCAGGCTGAGCTTTCCGCGATCATCGACCTTGGAGATCTCGACCTGGATGCGCTGGCCCACGCTGACAACGTCTTCGACGTCATCCACGCGCTTGCCATCGTTGAGCTTGCGCAGCTCAGAGATGTGCAGCAGGCCATCCTTGCCCG
>Ga0265797_10008452_pt1 | contig 13711 bp, 12 predicted proteins | sample P2T30metagenome_FD_192433 | JGI IMG/M metagenome (GOLD analysis project Ga0265797, IMG submission 192433) | Plant litter microbial communities from East Loma Ridge, Irvine, California - P2 T30 | ecosystem: Environmental > Terrestrial > Plant litter > Unclassified | place: USA: California... | reverse complement strand
CATGTAATCAGATCCGGGATAACAACTTCATCACTTCCCTCAACATCCTACTGCTCCGAGTTGGCCTCCACATAGTCAATCTCGCGCCGCATGCCCTCCCAAACAGGCGACATGTTGACAATGTCATCGAGACAGAGAAGTTGCTTCCCTAGGGGTTTCAAAGCATACAGCGCCCTCTCGGCATCGCGCATGCCATGAAATTCCCAACAGCGGTTCTCCCAGTCAGGTCTCTCGAGCTCGGTGATACCGAGACGTTTGACGTGTGCAATCTGTCGACCAAAAGCTGCAACCACTTCCAGGATTTTTCCATTTTCTGTCAACATTTTCTCAGGACTCGCAGTGATGCCTTTGAACTTCACTTCGACGTCTTCGCGTAAGAAGAGAAGAGGCCACAGGATGCCAGCTAGGTCGATGTCGCTTGAGTCTTGGTCTCCAGACTTGACTCTGACTGTCAGTTCCTTCATTTTGCTAGCGCCGCCCAGTGACAAGCAGAGACCTCTCATGGTGTAGCAAGTCAAATCGAAATATTCAAGTCTGTCTGACCTTCCCTGCGGCGCCATGAGATCGATGTCGATAGTAAGATGTGTCAACATGCGCAGCATGTGCATTGTGGCGGAGTTATTGAACAAGGAGCGCATCAACGAAACGGCACCAGTTTCCATCCTGTATTGGAAAGGGCACCCTCCGCCGGAACGTCTGACCATGAGAGAACAAACGGGCTTCGTACCAGAGATACGAGACCAAGACGATCTTTCGGCGTACGCGACCTCGGCACGAAATTTGTTCTTCTTATACAAGATTGGCACCGCTTCCGAGTAGACTTGCTTCGACGTCCGCAACACGGCAGGGTGAAGCGCGGACACCTCATCGTGCTTGTGCGCCGTCTTTGTTGCAATTAGCAGGGCTTCGTAAATGCCGAGACGAAGTTCTGGTGCCAGCTCCATGAATCGGGGGAATGCCGCCTCCCTGTCCATCTGGCGTAGGCGATCAATCAACGGGTAGCTGTCATGGTCCTTGATCTTCTGAAGTTGTCCCTCGGTGAGTGTAGTGCCGGTGCGTTCTTCCAAAAACTTGCGGAGCTCTTCGGTGGTACACTCGTGGTAGTTGAGAGCCCATGTGGGGGTTTGGGGTTGCATGTGCAAGTGACTGTGGACTCTGTTGGCCATTTTGTGGAGAGTTGTAGTGTTGAGATGTTTTGTGGGTGTAGTGATGAGGTTGAGGTTGAGGTTAAATTAGCTCTCAAGGAGGTTGATGAGTTTGCAAGGACGTCGATTGGTCTGAAACGAAGTTGACAGATATGTAATGAAGCTGATACGTTTGTAGCAAGGTTGAAGTTTTTGTGTTGAAGGGGTTGTGGTTAAGATGTCACGGCTGGCGTTCATGAATGCAGCGCAAAGCACCTTACCTGCTGGTTGTCGCGTTTCCGTTTGCCTTTCACTTCGCCGCTATCCGATGGCATCAGCCTGTCATGTGATCCGGAATGCGACTTTCCTTCACTGACAAACTACAGGTGGCTGGCTGCAGACGATGAGCCCTTTCTGCTTTTACCGTTGCCTAGATGCGACACAGCCATGCCATAAGCACGGCTGTCGTTTGTAGATTGCAGCTCAACGCCCATCCCATTTGCATAGAGAAATGGCGATGCAGATGCAATGTTGAAGATATGTAGAGGTGGACTTGCATGCATGCACACATGCATGAGAAGAAACCGGGGAAACTGAACGCTTTCTGGGGTCTCGGGAGTAAATGTGATAACTCTCTTTTGCTAAGCGAGACGACAACGGCTTGATCTTAGCAGAGAGGGTGAACGGTATGCGTTCGTTTCGATGGGTTGCAAGAGGCATGCATGTACTGGGAACGAGTGTCCAAGGTGTTTGTTCCGGCGATATTGTGGTTATTGCTCATGGCACTGGTGCGAGCTTTTGAGGTCACTGGGTAAGTTCAAGTGGTTCGACAATCAGATGACATGAAGCTTAGCATCTGATGAGCTCAGTGAGTTAACAGAGAGCTAAGTAGGTGATTAGTCGCATCGCATACAGGACGTCAAGAACATAAAGTCAATGTAACAGCGCCATTGCAGCGACTGCAGCCACTGATTGTGATTGTGTTTCTCACGGGTTACAGACCTCGTTCGATCAAAGTCAGAAAAAAAAAGGGAACCCAACACATGATAAAATGCCAGATGGTGTGTGTTCACCAGAAGGGGAATGGAAATAAACGCCCAACCAAACTCAATCCCTGCCACAGCGAACGTGGGCTTTGCCAAACGCCTTGTCCTTGACTCGCCTCCAAAGGTTCCGGGTCATCGTCGTAGTAGTAGTAGTGTGCTCATCTGCCGGGGAGGCAGCAGCCGATATCATAACATTCTCGTCCCGCACGTGGACGGCTTGCGTCCTTGTACTCGCACTCGCACTTGCAAGGTTGGCTCTCGAACTAGCCACTTTGCCAAAATCGATAATCGCAATGGGAGCCGCAGCAGAATCCTTCTCGCTCTCAGCACCGCTGATCGCAGAGTCCCTCCTATTGTCCTTTTTGACACTGCTACTGCTGCTGCTGCTGGCTCCCGCGCACCGCTAAGCGACACCGTGCTCCTGTTTGAGCTTTTCTAGGTGCTCCGCGCGGTCGGCGAGATCCTGACTTGATGAAGCGGCGGCGGTGGCGTTTGTTTTTGACATCTTCTCGGGCTGGTGGTAGAGGACGACGAGGTAGCGCGATTGGAAGTTGAAGCCGTTCAGGCGGTCGCAGGCGCTTTTGGCGTCGTTGACGTCTTCATAGACGACGTAGGCGGAGCCTTTGGTGTTGGTCGCGATGCCCTGGCGGATTTGTCTGGGAGTGTGTGTTAGTGGGATGTATGGTGGGAGCTGTCGCATCGCATGGCGGGGCTTCTTGACTGAGGGTGCGCATACCTGACTGGGCCGAATTTGCCGAATAGGTCGAAGAGTTCTTCGGTGCTGACGGTGTAGCTGAGGTTCTTGACAAAGAGCGCTCTGGGGGGGGTGGTTAGTCGTGTATTCCGTGTAGCAAAGATTGGCGGAGGGATTGCGGTAGAGACGGACCTGTTCACTTCGGGGGCAAGTCTGGAGTTCCTACTCATAGCTTGGCTAGTTTTTGTTGGGGTGATGAGTTGTGTATGGTGGACAGTGTTGGATCGCGAGGGAGCGTGGTGGTGAAGATAGTGGTATGGTCGGGTTGGAGAGTAGCACGAGGGCAGTCTGTCTGTGTCGTGATCCGCTAAGCGGCGCTGGCGGCGCTGAAGTGGTGCTAAGGTAAGGCAAAGTAAGGCAGCCACGTGCAAGGCAGCAAATGGCAGCCGCGATGCCCGCGAGCCAATCAAAGGTCGTGAAGCGAGCTTGCGCGTGAACCTTATGCTGGGGATACGGGGATACCTTGAGTAGGCTTGAAGAGCCTCAAGAATGTGCCTTGTACCTGATTTGATTTGTGTTATTTCCAAAGCATTTCATGTACAGTATGAGCGCCTAGAAGGCTTGAGGAAGAAGCTAAACTTACTGCACCAACGTGTACTCGACTATGGTCGTTGTTGGAATTTACTTGCACATACCAAGGCACTCATTCTACGAGGTAGCACCACAGTGATATCGCGTGGGTGGTTTTGTCAATCCATGATATATGGACTAGACTAGACATGCCCTTTAACTGTACATCGGGCTCTCACTGGTGCCCAACTTACATCCCATGATGTTCATAGATTAATACACCGCCATGTCTCTCAAGCTCGAGTCAGGGCCCCCAAGTGTACATATGCTGCTGCTGCTGCTGCTGCTGCTGCTGCTGCTCCTACAGTACACAAACTTAGGCTCACTTCTCCGCAAATTATTCACGTGACCGTGCCTTCCGTTGCGGCTTGCGGCTTGCGGCTCTTCCAGAGTTGAGCTCTGGAATGCTTGCTGCGCCTCTGGTCGCTCTGGCTCTGGCTCTGGCTCGAGCTATGCGTGTCTCTCGTCTCGCTCTCGCTCGCTTCAGGCCGCAAGAGCAAGAGCACTCGTAGCCTCAGTCTCTCTCTCTCTCTCACACTCTCTCACTCTCTCACTCCTCACTCTCTCTACACGCGCCATTGTTCTGCATACTCACACCGTGTGAGTTGTGAGACACTCCAATTCCCACCCGCCACCACGCTTTATCTGCTATCTGCCCGTCTGCCTGGTGGCCTTGCGCTCGGCTTCAGCAGCCCACCTCCAAGAGTGGATCTCCGACCGCTCGCAGCAGCGGGGCAGACCAACCATCACCGCCTACTACTACAGCGCCTGTAACCGCGCCGAGCACCCTCTCTGCTACGACTCACACTCTCCCTCTGCTGCACCCGCACGCAAACGCCGCAAATGCTCCCGATCTAAATCGCATGCACGACTTGTTCCAGTTGGAAACGCTGCTCCCCGGCGCCGGCGCGCCTTCAAACGCCAACCTACACCTCCGACTCGCCGCGGACGACCGCTGCCACCACCGCGGCCAATGTTCTCTCAACCGAGCCACAATCGCTACTTCAAGCGCCCCGAGGGTTATGTGAGGCCTCGTCGCTCGCCCACGCCGCCCAATCTCCACGTCGAGCCCTTGTCGCCTTCCACCTCCAAGTTGCGCGCGCTGGAGCCCAACTTCAATTACCCGGCAACCACCAACAACGTCCTTGGCTATGGTCTGCAGTCGCAGTCGCGCCGCAAAAATGACCCTGGTCCGCCTCCGGCAAGAGCGAGAGCGCAGAGCGACTTTCACAGAGGACATGGTCGTAAACCTTCAAACATCGACACTCTTGCGGAGGCAGCACTTGCCTTGAGCCCAGGCTATGCCGCGCCTGCAGCACCATATTCCAGACCAAATGGACAAGGACATGCGCATCCCACATATCCTCCGAGCACCGAACCACCCCACAAGCGTGCGAGGTCTGCCTACTTTGCTTCTCCACAAGCAGGACAGCATGCTTCCCGGCCAGCGACAAGCTACGATGGAAACGGCTGGACCAATGGTACTCCAATCAACAATTCGACATATGAGAGTCGCTTGGAGGAAGCCTCGCTTCTCCTCAACTTCAGAACGGGTGGCTGGCCCACCCCACCTGTGAGGAAGATGCCGCCAGCATATCCTCCACCCAACGTCAGGCCCCACGCCAACTCTTTCCCTTCCGATCTTTATTTCCAGCGGCCCATTGAGCAGGTCTCGAGAGGCGCCTATCCTCCGCAGCATGCGCAGCCTATGCAGGCTCCTCTGCTTCCTCCGTTCAATCCTCAATTGCAACCGAGCCATTATCCTGCACCGAACCTCCCATCGCCTCAGAGAACGAGCGAAAGTGCAGGGCTTAGTCCAAGGACTGTCAGCGAGAGACGCGAAAGCGACACCGTCATGTCTGATGTCAAGCCTAAACTTCACCCGACGAGCACGATTCCACGTGCCCAGGAGCCTTACCAGACACACACACCTCCAGAAGAGGCAGCGGGCACCTCTGCAAGGAGCGAGACTGTCGTAAGCGAGTCATCAGAAGCGCCTAAGAAACGGGGCTGGCCGAAAGGACGACCACGTGCTGGTGCGAAGAAGGCAACCGCAGAGAAAAGTGTTTCGAAGCGTGCGGCCAAAGCCAACAGCAAAGCAGCCAAAGCAAGGGGTGTATTTGTTGAAGCTGCCCTGGAAGCCCAGAAAGACACCCGGCGCCGACACAGCTCCAGTCAGACGCCTGCACCTGATGCGCTCAAGCGCGCTCCTCAAAGCCCTCGTGCTCAGTCTGTTCCACGCGAAGTGCCTATGGTCGTTCGTGAGATTACACCTTCCAGAGCAGCAAGGAAATACGCGAAAACGGTTCCCGAAACAATCTGCGCCAGCTGCAAAAGCACGCGTGAGTCTGCTCGGCAAGGTGGAGAATTAGACCAATGGATCTCATGCAATGGCTGCAAAAACTGGTTCCACTTCGATTGCGCTGGGTTTAAGAAAGCCATCGAAGTACGAGACGTGGACAAGTATTTCTGCGTTACCTGCGAGCCCTCTCATGGTAAAACGACGTACGTCCGGAAGAGCGCCCGAGCGCATACCAGCGTTGACTATGCCGAATTGCAAAAGGGTGTTCTCAAAACTAGCGAGGACAGCCACGAACACCACTACATTCAACCCATCAAGGACGGCACATTTACATTCGACCCAGAGACTTTCCCACGTATGCGACCGGAGCTGATAACGAGAGACTTTTTCGAGAAGAGTGGCGCTTTCGTAGAACCCATCTGCATTCCCGCCGCTTGGAATCCACGTCCTTGGGACTTGCGCAAACAAGCTGAAGCAGCAGGGGCTGTCAATGGAGATTCTGGCAATGAATCAGTAGCCCAAACATCTGACGATCTGGAAATGGTCGACTCTGGAGATCTAGAATACGACACGGTTCCCGACGAAGGCCAGGATAAATTGGACATGGTCATGCCTGAAGGTCTCACAGTCCGTCAAGTCGCCAACATGGTGGGGCCTGATTATGGCTTAGATGTGATCGATGTCAAAACTCAGAACTCTGCAACAAAGATGAACCTGGGCAAATGGGCAGACTACTACGAAGAAGACACAGACGACAAGCCGATTCGCAACGTCATCAGTCTGGAGGTTTCGCAAACCAAGCTGGGCCGGCTGCTGCGTCGTCCGAAAGTGGTGCGCGATATCGACCTCCAAGATGAGGTGTGGCCACAAGAAGAGACAGACAAGGGAAAGTTCCCGCGAGTTCAGTTCTACTGCTTGATGTCTGTCGCCGACAGCTACACCGATTTTCACATTGACTTCGGCGGAAGCAGTGTATACTATCACATTCTCAAGGGCAAGAAGACGTTTTTCTTCATTCCGCCTAAGCCAAAGCATCTCAAGGCTTACGAGGAGTGGAACGACTCCCCCCAGCAAAATTTCACATTCCTACCGCACACCACGAAGGAGTGCTACCGAGTCGATCTGCACGCAGGCGACACAATGCTTATTCCTTCTGGTTGGATTCACGCAGTCTGGACGCCCGAGACGAGTCTGGTTATTGGTGGCAACTTCTTGACCAGGATGTCCTTCAAGAATCAATTCAAGATCGTCGACATTGAGAAGAACAACGGCACACCGCAAAAGTTCCGCTACCCACACTTTCAGAAGATCATGTGGTACACTGCCATCAAGTATCTCAGGGATGACCCACTCCCGCAAGCTGTGTCGCAGGACTTTTACGAGGGCGAGCCGTTTTACCGCGACATTCCCATCTGGGAGGACTTTGACGGCGAGCTATCTGAACTGGATGAAAGACAAGGAGCACAGAACGCCAGGTATTACAGCCAAGCAGAAATCGAGGGCTTGCCCGAGTTGGTGGATTTCATCTTCCGGACGGTTATGCTCGTGCAGGGCCGCATTGAAGGTATTTCAGCCGACAGGATCAAGCGCGTCAATGCGTCAATCCCCAAAGGCTACGGCGAGCCTCTAGAAGTCGCGAAGACGTTCGCGCTGTGGGTTGCATGGAAGCGGGGCAATGAGGATCCCCCAGCCTGGGCGCACCCGGATGCCATGCTTCCAACGTCAAAAGAGGAGGGCGAGCCCAAAAAATTGTCCGCGCGCGCATTAAAAGACATGCAGCGCAAGGAAGCCATGGCCGCGTGGAAAGTCGCACCAGATCGCCAAAGCAAGCGGCAACTTGAGAAAGTCGATAAGGCCGCTAGAGAACGGCCGGAGCGGCCCGCGACCCCCGTTTCGGACGCCACTTTGATGAACGACGCGCAGAACTTCCAACAATTCAAGGGTGGTGCAAAATCATCGTCGCCATCGCGCAATACCGCAAACCACCCCCAATTCCATCAACAACAAGGCCAGACCTCGCCGCAGAGTTTTGCGCCTTCATCCGCGATGATGATGAGTGCGTATCCCGGGCAATTCCTCAGCACGCCCAAGACTTCCGTCCTGGGGCCGAAGCGTGTCGCGTGCGATGCTTGTCGCAAGCGCCGCATTAGGTGCAAGCACAAGGACCTCGTCACTCAAGCGCCAACGCCTCCTCCGTTCAATCAGCAATTCGCTCCGGGTGGCACAACGGATGGCTACTTCATTCCGCAATCGTCGGAGGTGGGTGACAATATCACTGTTCCCCCCCTGCAAGCGCGGGAGCAACAGTCGCAACCCTACCATCATGGTTTCGGCGAGCAAAAAACTAATGGTGATGTTCAGCCACACACGCCCAATGAGGTGACCGCCAATGGCCCCGTACAGACAGATGGGCCCTTCGACAGTCCCATGCCTGGAACCAACGCGTACGTCAATGCCAACATCCCGATGGCGATGAACGGCGTGCCCATGTTTGGCGATGTTGCCAAACGTGGCAGAAGCAAGGCTTGCTTTGAATGCCGGAAAAGCAAAGTGAGTATTCCTTATTTTGCCACCCATCGCCACTTGGCACATGTACTGATTCCCGAGTAGAGGAGATGTATCCACGATGAGAGCGGCAACGTCGATCCTGTCAAAGCCGCCGAGACTCCCATCCCACGTGGCTCAGTGGCGTCCAAAAAGCGCACTGCCGAAGATGGAAGCCCGCTCGACGCCAACAAGCGCTTAAAGCCCGCAGAGCCCGGCCTTTCACCAGCACCTACGTCCATGCAAGGCATGCACGGTATCTTGAAACCTGGTAGCCAGCAAAAGCCATCACGAGCATCTGGAACTCCCCCCAAGGCACCACCAGAGGTCTATCACAAGTTGCCTGGCCAATTCTACCGACCATCGTCATCAGACGGCAATCAGCAACAATCAGAGCCGAACCAACCTCAACGTCAACTAAGTCTACAGCAACAGCCTCAGCACCACAATGTCCAGCCTAACGGAAGCGCGCCACCAATTGACCCGAGTTTGTTCTCGATGTACCCGGAGCCCAACTCGAATAACACTGGAGCATTCTCGATGCCTGTCAACCCTTATCCCATGCCAGATCATTCATCCGCCGACCGAACATCATTATACACAATTCCATCCCTCGAGCAGATTGCAACAGAAGTTCTCGACATGAATGGAGGCGAGGAAGAAAATGGCGAAGCTGGACTTGCTGCTATTCAGGCCTTCAACCGACAAAGAGATGGTTTCATCCATGCTTATCAGCAGCAAAATGGTGGACTCCTTCCTATGGGTGTTGCACCGCCGGTTGATGGCAGCGTGGACAGTGGCGTGTCCATGTCAGGACTCACTGGAGACAAGGACGGGTCTTCGCCACCTGGCTTCAATGTTTTCTCCATCAACAACGTGGAACCCGCGGCTCAGGATGCCAACCAAGGAAACGCGCCGTCGCCTGCCTTCCACCAAGAAATGCCCCAAGCGCATGAGCCTGCACCAAAGATGGAGGAACAACCGGAACAGCACCACACCACGCAATTCGAGGCGCAGCCAGAAGTCCACAGCGTCGAGTCTCCACCTTTTGCAGATTACCAAAATGGAGAAATCGACAATCGCAGGGAGAGCTTTAGTGGAATTCCTTTCTACCAACCTCCATCTTCGACATCCCCAGAGATGATGCGCTCCGTCCCTCATGGATTCCCGATCTCGAGCCCAGAGAAGACCAAGAGGGAGTCTTTTGTTGCCACTAGCCCGGAGATGTTCACCCGCAACGCCAGAGAGTTCAGCCAGCCGCTGGAAGACAGCGAGGACGTCAAGATGGTAAGGCTGCTCCAGCAGGAAGAGGTCGTGTCATGATTGCGTGGCAGGTATCGAGGAATTGCTACTCTACCCTTCCAAAGAAGGCTGGAGGTTGCAATGATGGCGTTGGTCTCTGGTGAGACTTGTACAGTATTAACGAGAGCAGCATCTCGGGTCCCTATGACTTTCAGAACATCATGTGATATTAGAGCTCGTGGTCGAAAAGGCCATTGACGCAATTTGAAGACTACAGTCTCCACCCCGATTTTTTACTCTTTTACTGCTGTTTCGTCGTGATCCTGTGTTTCGTTTCGATACTTTGCTTGAGCGAGTGAGCTCATCATTTCAATCTGGTTGCATCAGATAGCGTCCTTGGGCCAGGTCGATCTTCAAATCGTACCTCCCGTCCATTCGTGGTGGGGTCTGACTGCAGAGCCGCATGACGTCGATGACAACACCTCTGCTCATCGTAGTTTTTTGGACCCCTCTCGTGCCTACACCAATACACTACACATCTTTGTGCGTACAGTTCAGCTGCTGTTATCGCAACAATGAAGCAGCGCTTCTCGTCCTTGGACGTGAAGGTGAGAGAAATCACCCCGGACCAATCTCTCACAAGCATCTCAACCCGCACATCACATCCTAACACTACCCCTTCCACAGATCATCGCCCACGAGCTCTCAACCCAACTCGTCTCCCTCCGCCTCGCCAACGTCTACGACCTCTCCTCCCGCATCTTCCTCCTCAAGTTCGCCAAACCCGAGCGCCGCGAACAGCTCGTCATCGACTCCGGTTTCCGCGCGCACCTGTCCGCTTTCGCGCGCACCACCGCCGCCGCGCCGTCGCCTTTCATCGCCCGGCTCCGCAAATTCTTGCGGACGAGGAGAGTTACGGCCGTGAGCCAGGTGGGCACCGACCGGATCATCGAGATCACGTTCTCGGACGGGCAGTATAGGCTGTTTTTGGAGTTTTACGCGGGCGGCAATATCGTGCTTACGGATGGGGAGCTCACGATTCTGGGGCTTTTGAGGAATGTCAGTGAGGGCGCGGAGCATGAGCAGTATCGCCTGGGGTTGAAGTATGATCTTGAGCAGAGGCAGAATTACGGTGGGGTGCCGGCGCTTACTAGAGAGAGGGTGAGGGAGGGTTTGCGCAGGGCGGTGGAGAGGCAGAGGGAAGAGGCGAATAAGCCGGGGAAGAAGCAGAAGGTTAAGAAGGGGGATGCGCTGAGGAAGGCGCTGGCGGTTACAACGACGGAGTTCCCGCCTGTGCTTATTGAGCATGTTTTGCTTGAGGGCGGGTTTGATCGGGAGATTGCGCCGGAGGTTGTGGTGGAGGATGAGGGGTTGTTGGAGAAGTTGATGGGGTGTTTGGAGAGGGCGGGGGAGGTGTTGAGGGAGATTACGAGCGCGGAGACGGCGAGGGGGTATATTGTTGCGAAGAGGAAGATTAAGGGCCCGCAGGAGGGTGAGGAGGGCAACTTGCTGTATGAGGATTTTCACCCGTTCAAGCCGGCGCAACTTGAGGGCGAGGGCGTCGAGTTCATCGAGTTCGAGGGCTTCAACAAGGCTGTGGACGAATTCTTCTCTTCGATTGAAGGCCAGAGGCTCGAGTCGAAACTGCAGGAGCGCGAGGATGCTGCGAAGAGGAAGATCGAGCAAGCGAGACAAGAGCAAGAGAGACGAATCGAGGGCCTGCAGCAGACAGCGGACTTGAACGTACAAAAGGCGCAGGCTATCGAGGCCAATGTGGAGCGCGTGGAGGAGGCTGTCGCCGCTGTCAATGGCTTGATCGCGCAAGGCATGGACTGGGTGGACATTGGCAAATTGATCGAGAACGAGCAGAGGAGGCAGAACGCTGTTGCTCAGACCATCAAGCTGCCGCTGAAACTGCAGGAGAATACTGTCACATTGCTGCTTTCAGGGTACGACGATGTTGCCGACGACGATGAAGAAATGGCCGACGAGACGGATAGCGAGGCGTCTGACTCTGAATCAGAGGATAAACCTGCTGCCAAAGGCCGGGCCAAGCCTGAAGACAAGCGTCTTGCTGTCGACATCGATCTGGCGCAGTCGCCTTGGGCGAACGCAAGACTGTACTACGACCAGAGGCGCACAGCGACAGTCAAGCAGGAGAAGACTGTGCAGGCTTCTGTGAAGGCGCTCAAGAGCACGGAACAGCGGGTCATGGCTGATCTCAAAAAGGGTCTCAAGCAAGAGAAGGACGTCTTGCGGCCAGTGAGGAAGCAGATGTGGTTTGAAAAGTTCACGTACTTCGTTTCCAGCGACGGTTACCTTGTCTTGGCTGGCAAGGATGTGCAGCAAACTGAGACCCTCTACCGCAAGTACATGAAGAAGGGCGATGCTTATGTGCACGCTGATCTTCCTGGTGCTGCTTCTGTCATCATCAAGAACAACCCTGCGACTCCCGAGGCACCGATTCCGCCTTCGACTCTGTCGCAAGCTGGTAATCTTTCGGTCTGCACAAGCAACGCGTGGGACAGCAAAGCCATCATGTCCGCGTGGTGGGTTCTCAGCGAGAATGTCTCCAAGATCGCACCGACTGGCGAGTATCTCGCTGCTGGCAGCTTTAACATCAAGGCCAAGAAGAACTATCTTCCACCTGCGCAACTGCTGCTTGGGTTTGGTGTTCTGTTCCAGATTAGCGAGGAGAGCAAGGCGAGGCATTATAAAAACAGACTTGGGGAGACGATCACTACTGCCACCCCTCCTGCTGAGCAGGATCATGCGGAGGGGCTTGCGCAGGAACAAGCAGATGATGATGATGAGGAGGACGACGAGTTCCCTGATGCTGGAAAAGATGCTGATGACGATGATGATGATTTCCCGGATGCGCAGGACGAGGAGCAGGTACAGGAAGATCACGAAGTCGCTGTCAGATACAACCCGCTGCAGAGCAAGGGTGCTGCTGCCGACAAGGAGGACGACGACGAGAGCGACGGCGACGACGAGTCTGACGACGAACAAGAAGAGAATCAAGCAGACTCGCCCGAACAAACTGAGCCAGAGGCCTCATCAAAGGACACACAACCTACCAAGCAGGGCGGAAAGGCCAGCTCCAAACCAGAACCCAAGCAACAGCCCAAGAAAATGACCCGCGGCAAGCGCGGCAAAGCAAAGCGACAAGCAGCCAAATACGCCGAACAAGACGACGAAGACCGCGAACTCGCCATGAAACTCCTCGGCTCCAAAGCAGCCGACGAGCGCCGCGAAGCAGAAGCCGCCAAGGAAGTCGTCCAGAAGGAATCCGCCGAGGAAGCCCGCATTCGCCGCCGCGCCCAGCACGAGAAAGCCCAGAAAGAGGGCCTCGCGGCGGAGGAGATGCGTCGTTTGACCCTTGAGGAAGGCGCGCAGGATCTCGACGAGGAAGAGGCGGCGCAGATGGCGCTGCTGGACGCTTTCGTCGGCACGCCGTTGCCCGGCGATGAGATCCTCGAGGCCATCCCCGTGTGCGCGCCGTGGACTGCGATGGGCAAGTACAAGTACAAGGTCAAGCTGCAGCCGGGGCAGCAGAAGAAGGGGAAAGCTATCAGGGAGATTCTGACGGTGTGGAACAAGGCTGGAAGTGAGAAGAAGAATGTGGATGCTTCGGCGCAGGACAAGGAGATGATTTGGCCGCGGGAGGCGGAGCTGGTGAAGGGGTTGAAGGAGGTGGAGGTTGTGGGGATTGTGCCGGTGAAGACTATGAGGGTTATGATGAGTGGTGGGAGTGCGGGTGGGGCTGATAAGAAGGGGAAGGGTGGTGCGAAGGCGAGGGGGTCGAAGAGGGGAGGAAAGGGGTCTAAGAAGAAGTAGATGTGGTAGGTTTTGGTGATGGCGATATTCGGTCTGATGCTAGTCGTATATACATGTATACATTGTGATGTTTCTTTCAAGCCGTCCACGGCTCTTTTGAGCTCTGACACTGGGGGGGCATTTCGCGATGAGCTAGGTATCGAGATGTGACAAGATATGGCATCGCTTATCGTTCGAACATTCAGACGACCGCATTATGGTGTATTCCTGACTTGCTTGCTTGCTCGTGAGGCTGTTTTTCTTTGGCGTCATGTGGATTCGCAGATCTCGGAGTATATATTGACAGAGC
>Ga0265797_10008450_pt1 | contig 13714 bp, 7 predicted proteins | sample P2T30metagenome_FD_192433 | JGI IMG/M metagenome (GOLD analysis project Ga0265797, IMG submission 192433) | Plant litter microbial communities from East Loma Ridge, Irvine, California - P2 T30 | ecosystem: Environmental > Terrestrial > Plant litter > Unclassified | place: USA: California... | reverse complement strand
GACTATCCCTTCCATCCTTATCGCGATGTGAGAGCCAATTCGAAGCTGAGTGGCTGACGCGATGGATGAGTTTGGCTTCTTCACAACCTCCGAGATCCCAAACGTGGATCTGCAAAGCTCCTCGCAAAGCAAAAGCAAGACTTCATCCTTTTTCCAATCCGATTCCCCTCCAGAGGTCGTTGTTCTTGGAATCCCCAAGTCCCAGCGATCAAATTTCTCTAACCCGCAAATCAAAAGCAAAACTCCATTCCTTCTCCATTCCGTGACCCAACAATTCGTTAGAAGCATCTCACTCATAAGACTCAGCACCAGACCACTCACCGCGGGCGGCGCGGGGCCATGTTGTGGCCGGGGCCGGGGCGGCCGATGCCACCCTGGATGCGATGAAGCTCAAGATCCTGGCTCTTCAGCAACCTCCCCAGTCCCGGCTTCACATGGCTCTCCGTGAATGAAGACTGGTAGCGCGTGAAGAAAGCAGAGCCAGTGAGTCCGACGTCTCCGTCCATACGGTGCTTGATGTCATCTTCTTCCTCGTGGGAAACGTAGGCATATCCCTCTGTGCGTTCAGCGCACAGCCCGACACACTCCTTAGCACCCGGACCTAAGAGATGGCCGAGGTGCAGGTGGTCGAGATCGAGCTGGGAGAGCACGCGAAAGATCTCGAGCCATCTGACAGCCTTTTTGCCGCTCCTCCTAAGGCTGCAGCGCCTTATCATGACGGTTTCGAGACTGTGCTTGTGAGAGAGGAGCGTCTTGGAAAGGAGGGCGCTGTCGAGGTGGCAGCCAATAAGGTCGAGGAAAGTGAGCTGGGAAACAGTGCAGTCCTTGCGAAGAAGGCCCTTCAGTACGGTCGGTCCCAGGTCTTCGCGGCCCTTGACCAGAACATTAGGCGTGGGTTTCTTGTGCGAGCCATCATGCGTACGGACAAGGATCTTTCTCGTATCGAGGGCCAAAGTCTGCAGCCGCGGCAACGACGCCAGCAGGATGTCAATGTCTTTCATGGTGGGTACGAGGGTTCTGGTTCCGGGTGTGATGTTGACTTCGGTAGTATTTTTGAATATGAGTGCTTGCGGTTGCGAAAAGACCTTTGCGGAGGAGAAATCCGGATTGCAGAGGATTGCCGTCAGAGTCCGGATCGCCGTGCGACTACCAGTGACTCGGATTCTGGGCCCTTTGATGAATCGCTGAGTGAACTCGAAGGTGGTCCCGTTGCGGAGGGTGCGAGATTGCGATCTTAGGTTCAGAAGGTCGACTTTGCTGAGAGATGTCGATATCAAGTCGATCACCTCAGAAGGGAGGCTTTGAAGGTCCGACATGTTGGGCAAGTTGGTGAGGTGCGCGTCGGTTGAGCTGACAGGGCGCGTTGGTCTTAAGAGAGTCTTGAGGTGTTGCGGCGAATCGAGGTGCCGTGTGGTTTGGTTCAGTTTGGCGTCTTGCGGTTTAGTGGTGAGAGGAAGATCAGTACGAGGACACGAGGTGGATGTGTCGCTTTTGGGATCCGGATTGGTGAAGCGAAAAGTGTCGCGAAACTCCTAGCTCACAGTGACGTTGCCATGGCATCGAGAGCTCGCCTGAGGTGTCGTCTAAAGTTAAGTGAAGTCAACGAACCTCAGTGAATGAATGGTTTGACATTTGCGAATTGCAATATCTTATGACTACGACAAAAGAGCATCATTATCACGGCATGACACACTGTGAATTATCGAAGAGCAATGGTAACGTTGTGCATACCTTGATGATAAAAGACGTACTCGATCTGATCTTTTCCCACGTTGCGCTCAGGCTAGAGCTTGCGAACGGAAAGTGGGAGTTTGTCATTGGTAGTATCCTTGACGAGAGCGAGTTAGTTGGGGTTAACTACGCTTGATGCATGTATTGAAAGATATATATTGTGAATTGAGGAAAACGGAAAAGGCCGGGGAGAGGAAAGGGTATGCCGTTGGGCGTGGTCGAATGAGGTATACAGAAGGGAGAACGATTGGGCCCCAATCTGAGCTTAAAGATATAAGTTGATCATAAAAACCAGCACCCATGCATGCCTGCAGTCGGCTTGCAGACATGTCTCAGTGAACGAGAATTCTCGCCTTTGTTCTTGATGTTGTCGGCATTCAAGCAACACATGAGAGTCAAGACTCGCGTTGGTCTGCGTCGTGATATGTTAACTTGTCATTCGCACTGTAATGCATGGGATGTTTATATGAGAAATAGGAAAGCTTACAAGTGGTTAGAAGATATTGTATTTGCTATCAGCTCATTCTGTACTGTTGCATCGAAATCAGATTGCCACTCAAACTCGCTACTAGTGAACCTGTAATGGAGTGTCTCCCAAAGCGCGTCTAGTGCCTAGGTCTAGGTCTCAGCTTGTCCGACATCCCGAATCTCCTAAAAACGATGCCTTTGAGTGCCTCCCAGACCCCATTAACACCCGACATGGAAGCAAAGTGTGTGGACATGGTGTACTGTTGAGGCTCGCCGGTCTTGAGAGGCCATGCGCGTGTCAAGTAGTGGGAAGGCACTCTTTGGGTGTCAAGGGCTTGTTGGGAGATCATGACGATCGGTTCATAGGTGTCGCCCTCGGACACCGTGTCGAAAACCACGCGATCCAGATAGTGATCGACGATAAGCATCGTAAGAATTGACTTGAAACTGGACGGAGAGGAGGATGTCCTTTTGGTGGAGAGATGCACATTGCGAAGTACGAGATAGCGCAAAGTCTTGGAGTGCGCGAACAGGAGTCGGTTTAGCGTCAAGTTGGGCATAGCGCAGCCATCGAGTGTCAGTTCTGTCAACTGAACGGGCCTGGTGGCCAGAATGCAGGCCAAGTTGTATGCAGGGAACGAATGGGTTGTGTTGTCCAGGATGGTGACTGCGGTCGCGTTGGGTAGCTGTGCCAGCAGTGCCTTGAATTCGGCTGGACTTGGGAGGCCAGCAGGCGATGAGCCCTTGACAATGTCGGCAGTAGCAGGAGATGTAAAAGTCACGTGAATAATGACCTTGCTTGCTCCTTCGATTCGCAGGAATTCCATAGCTTGCTTAACGCCGACTTTTGTTGTCTGAACCGTCAAACCATGGAGACATGTCTGGACGAAGTTAGGAAAAGTCTTCGCGGCAGCTGCCCTGTTCATAGTGCGGAGAGCGATGATTGAGTGAGCACTCAGATGGGATGCCACCTGCTGCAACAATTCCGTTGGAAGTGCAGTCAAGTGATCTATGGCGACATTCGAATCGGACCGTCTCAAGCTGGTCGTGAGCGTGGTGGTGACGCCGGTGTTAAGACTGGCGTTTTGAGGAGGTGTAGCGGAATTGCAAGGGGCCATGGCATATCCGCTCGGGTTAGACATGGTTCCGGACCTGTCTGTGTGGTGGTTTGGCAAGAAGGAAGAGTCTATCTTACCAGCCGCCAAATATATATATATATGCAGAGTCCTAGATGCACAATGGCATTGTCAAACAGCAGAGTAGTGAACAAGGAACATGGGTACAAGCCATTGTCGGCCCATAGTGAATGATCAATCCAGGCGAGAACAAAGCCCGGAGTTGCCAGTAAAGTTGTGTCTTTGGTCTGAACTGCGGTGAAGCAGTACAATGCATTCACATGATTCGTGAGCTGGTTGTTGTTGCATCCACAAGGAATGGTCAGGTGAACGAGTGAATTTGTTGGGTGAATGCTCCAGGACTTGCAGATTGGTCCTGGCCCGAGTATGTGACAGGTGAGAACCATGCCCTTCCTCAGGGATTGCCGGACGGCACACTCGGAAAGGCTCCAGGAGCACGCATGCGGTCCCTATTCCTCTTCGCGATCTCAGCTTCTCGTTTCTTTTGTAGTCGCATCTGATAGAAGTTCTTGTGCAGCTCGAATACTCGGGGTCCCTCGACGGTTGCTTTCGCTGGGTCTTTCTTCTTCTCAAGTTCCTTCAGCTTTTCCTCCTGCTCCTTCTCGTCCTTCTCGTCTTCTTTCCTTTCATCCTTCTTCTCGTCTTTGTCCGCCTTTTTCTCCTTTTCCTTCTCCTTGCGCTTCTCTGCCTTCTTGCGTACTTTTTCCTCGAATTCCTTCTTGAGCACCTCTATTTCCTTCTCTAGCTCCTCTTCGCGCTTCTTTTGCGCGAGATCTTCCTCATCCTTGGGAATCGCGAATTTGCGGTCTGTCAGGTGACCAGGACAGATGTGGAACCAGTCATCGTTCCCAGGTGTGATGAGTACTGTCGACGATGGCTTGTAGCAGATCCAGCACGCCTTCCCGCTGCTTTCGGCGACCAGCCTGCGGTGATACAGATTCTGAGAGGCCATCCTGGAAGCAAGCAGGTTGTTGTCACCAGTAGTGAGTATGTAGTTGTTATAGACGTGTATACTACTGGGAGCTAGTTAGTCAACCGAGTCGACTGAGGACGAGTGATCGGCAGGCCCTGGCCGAGCTCGGCGGCCGACTCTTATCTTATCGAAGAGAAATCTGGGGTGAGGTGACTCTCAAGCGCACCCTGAAACATTCAAGAACCTTGGAAGCCATTGGGACTCATACCTTGCGTTTGTATTGCTGCTAGATCAAAATTGTCCTTTTCCAATTACCAGTTTCGCCTCACAACCACAATCATGGCCAACGAACAAATCGCACCCTCCGCCGGAAAGCTCTGGGGAGGCCGCTTCACTGGCGGCCAGGACCCGATCATGACCCAGTACAACGAGTCCATTTACTTCGACCGCGTCTTCTACTCGCAGGACATCCGCGGCAGCATCGCCTACGCCCGCGCCAACAAGAACAACAAGCTCCTGACCGAGCACGAGTTCTCCGAGATTGAGCGCGGCTTCCAGCAGATCCTCAAGGAATGGCAGGACAACACCTTCAAGATCCAGCCCGGCGTCGACGAGGACATTCACACCGCCAACGAGAGGCGATTGGGCGAGATCATCGGCAAGGACATTGCTGGCAAGCTGCACACTGGTCGCAGCAGGAACGACCAGGTCGCGACCGACATGCGTCTGTGGCTTAGGGATCAGCTGGACATGCTTGAGGGCTACTTGGTGGACTTCCTCAAGGTGATCGCCGCGCGTGCTGAGAGCGATATTGAGCATGTCATGCCTGGCTACACCCACTTGCAGCGTGCGCAGCCCATCCGATGGAGCCATTGGATGCTCATGTACGGCGCCTTCTTCTCTTCGGACCTGGAGAGACTCCGCGAGCTCAAGGCTCGTGTCAACAAGTCCCCTCTTGGTTGTGGTGCGCTTGCGGGCAACCCGTTCAACATCGACCGTGAGGCCATTGCCAAGGAGCTGGGCTTCGACGGCCTGATCATGAACTCCATGGCTGGTGTGGCCGACCGCGACTTCGTCGTCGAGTTCATGCAGTGGGGTTCCATGCTGATGATGCACTTCTCTCGCTGGGCCGAGGACCTGATCATCTACTCTTCGGGCGAGTTCTCCTTCGTCAAGCTCGCAGACGCTTACTCGACCGGCTCCTCCCTCATGCCGCAGAAGAAGAACCCCGACTCCCTCGAGCTGATCCGCGGCAAAGCCGGTCGCGCCTTCGGCCAGATGACCGGCCTCATGATGAGCGTCAAGGGCATCCCCTCGACCTACAACAAAGATTTGCAAGAGTCCGTGGAGCCCATGCTCGACCACGTCAAGACCATCGGCGACAGCACGCAGATCGCCACCGGCGTGCTCAGCACCCTGGCCATCCAGCCCAAGAACATGCTCAAGTCTCTCACCCCCGACATGCTGGCCACCGACTTGGCAGACTATCTCGTGCGCAAGGGCGTGCCTTTCCGCGAGACCCACCACATCTCCGGCCAGTGCGTCGCGTTAGCGGAGAAGGAGGACACGCCGATGGACCAGCTTTCGTTCGAGCAGCTGCAGGCCGTCGACTCGCGATTCGAGAAGGACGTCCTGGGCGTGTTCGACTACCAAAAGTCCGTCGAGATGCGCTCGGCCAAGGGCGGCACCAGCAAGAGCGCCGTCCTGGAGCAGATCGAAGCCATCAAGAAGACTCTTGCTGCGCAATAGTTTGGGCTGTAGATATTAGAGTGATAGATTTAGCGCTTCTTTTTTCCAGTTTTTTTCCCCCGAACACACATGTAGAATCATCAAGGGCACCTTGCGAGGCGCAAAACAACCTCATCATGGTCCATAGGTACATTGATCATTGATGGATGCACTCGAGACAGCACAAGACGAGACAAATCAATACCAAGAATTACTAAGAAATCGATCTGAAAACCTCGACTAGTAGTACCAAGGGCCGGCCCAGAAAACCAATGCCCAACATTCGAGTTCCCCGAAGGAAAAAGAAGAACAAGTGGAGTGTCAAAAGCAAGTTTCTTTGCCAACCAATTTTGTAATTTCCGATCAGAAAAGAAGCCGAAATGATAAACCAATTCAGCTCCCCCTTCTCGTCTCCAAATTGTTATTACCGAGGGAAAGAAAGAGGAAAAGAAGCAACGGCCCATTGTAAACGCGGCCGAGTCTTTTTTCCAATTTCCCACCATTCCTATTCCCCATAGTCACCCATACCAAAATCACTATCCAAACAACAAGGAAAGAGAACACTGTAGAGACCCCTCCATATGTACAGTGGGAGATGAAAAAGGGAAACCAAAAAAGAAGAAGCAAACGCTCAGCTGCCACCCAAAGTCCAAAGAGGTGAACAAAAAAACGGAACGAATATGGATAAACAACAAAGAAAACGCAAAAGCTAAAGCAAAAAAACAGACAGGCCAGCTTCCAAAGCAGATTAACAGAGGGTTCTCTCTTTTTGGCCAATTGATGAGAGGGGTATCATGTACTGCGACACAATGAAAATAGACGCGCACTATAAAGGGAAAAGAAAAAGTTGTAGTGGTGGTAAAGAGCAGGTGTGGTATGCAGGACACAAGTCTGGAGAAAGAAGCCGAAAATGGAGTTGAGCAGCCTTTGTCCAACAGTTGGTAGACCGGGAGATATGTTTCCAAGGATGCCAGTGGGGAATGCCGATGCTGAAGCCGGAGATGTAGGGAATGGTGAGGTGGCCTGTTTGTTCAAAGGACTGATGTTGTCCGAAGAGGTGCGCCTTGGAAAAGCCAGGTGTCAAGATGTGATTCGACTGTTGTTGTACGGAGCGGAATTCTTGCTGTTTGCTGGACAGTCCGTTGTGGCAGACATCTCTCGTCGTATGCTGTTCACCTTCATGCTCCCGGACTTGACGGAATCCATCAACGACCTTGATCTTCAGAAGGAAAGAAGAACGGCAATGTGTTTTCAAATGAGTCTGTTTGGTCGTTGTCAAGGTTGTCTGACTCTGGGCTAGGAGATGCCGCAGGAGTGGGCATTCCGTTGCCCTCAGAGTCTGTGGTGACAGCCTTGGGAATGAACTTGTGACCCGGGTCGAAGATTGCGCGAGTCACAGGCTCTGGAGAGACCGAAGGCGGCGGGGAAGAAAGGCCGTACTCTGGCTCTGGCTCGACAAGATAGACCAGATCGGCCCAAACCTGCCAATGCAACACGACAACATGTGAAAAGCGGCGAATGAGCTCCATGTCAGGATCCGTGGGCCGAGCCACTGGGACAGGCTCACAGACAGCGCCCATGCCAAAAGAATGAGTTGGCGCGACCGGCATCGGTGGAACGAGCGCCTCTTGCAGCTCGATGGCGGGCATTCTGCAGTGAGCATTGACACATTCTTTTGTCTTGGGGAGGAAACGGTAGAGGAGATCTTGGGCGTAATTGCAAAAAGCTGAGGATTTCGGGTCTAGGTCCTCTTGAAGCTTACGCTCTGCTAGGGCGATCAAGTCTGCATCGTACGGACGCGCGCGACCTTCGAGAGTGAGGACAATGCGAATGATTTCCGCCGCAACATTTTCAAGGCGTTCGGCCCAGAAGCCTTGCGACCCGACGATTGCCGTAAGCGAAGCACGCAGCATTGCCAACGCCTTGGGTATCTCACACCCCGGTACTGCAGGAGAAAGCATGTCGACGAGAATGTTGCCGCAGACTAGATGGCAGACCATGTTGTGCATGTCAACCCGAATTGTACGCAGGCGGTCGAGGTCGAGATAGAAAGTCGACGTAAGACTCGTGGTGCTTGAGCAGAAAAGAAGGTCTCTCAGAAGTGCATGTGTCAGGGTGTCCAGATACGACATGGGTGTTCCTTCGATGGCGCTGAGTGTGTTATACTCCTGTTCCAACCACAACCGTGAGACCTCGGGATTCAACTTGCCAAGACCAATGCGGTGGTCATTGTAGCGCTTCTGAAAGTTGATCGTGTCGGCGATCAGCAGTGGACGCATGTGCCTGATTTGATGGTTCGCCACGTCCAGCTTCATTGCTTCGAGGAGATTGAGTAATTGCCGCAGTCCGCTGACCATGAGTTTTTGATCCGCCTGCTGTGCACCTTTGGTAATGGCCTTGCGCATCTTGTCAACAAGACCATCCCGCATCGGAGCGCAATGATTCTTCAACACCTTTCCGAGCCAGTTTGCTAGGTCCACGAGATCGCATACGCCGTTGTCGATTTGCTGGATAAGCAGATCGACGTCAAGTCGCTCCGTGATCTTGGCCTGGTCTTGATCGGGCACCAGCGTGGTCAGGATATCACGGACTACCTCGAAGACACTGGGCAGCCTCTTTCTGCTCTCCCGCATGACGCTTTCCCAGTAACATGGACTGACGGTTCCATCGGGTTGTGCCCTGGCTCTTTGTGAAAGGTCCAGCATGTACAGCTCGGCTTCCAGTGCCTTCCAGTAGTCCTCGGCTGACTTGATCTTTTGTTTGCCTCGTGCTCCGTCCAAATTAGGCCTGAAGTGGAGCTCGCGGTCAAAGTTGACATCGTGACGCAGCTTGGGGTTGTTGATGATCCGTGGCATGTCGAGCTCGGCGAGGGAATCGGGAGTGATTGGCGGATGTGTTGATGCATTGCGGAAAGCTGGTAGGATTTCGATGCCTCGAGGACCGCTCGCACGCAGGTGCTTCTCGATCTCTGCCGTAACGTCGTGCTCGGGGTGAGCGGCCATTGTCGTGGATGTTGCAGGTTTTTGGTCGGCGAAGACGGTGTCTGCGTCGAACTGTGCTTGCTTTATGTTGGACTCGCTAACGTGGCCCCATTCACGAGCATCTGAGCCGGTCCTGCTTCTAGCCGCTACTGCACGGCTCTGGCCCTCCATTGATTTGCTTCCGTGTCGGGCGTGTGATGTAGCAGGTGCCTTTTCACGGTTGGGCAGGCTGTTTGTGTTGGCAGCGGGCGCCATGTTTGTTGGTTTGTAAGAGTGCTCGTAGCACTTTGACGGGCAGTCGTTGTCGTTGTTGACGGCAACGGCGTCGTGGGAATGATCACTTCCTGAGTGGAAAGTGAAAGCCTCCTGCACAAGAAAGGAGTGATCCGAATGGAAGGCGAGACCTGGTCTAAGGCAGGCGATCCAGCAAAGGGAAAAGAAGGAACGAGTCAGAATGCAGAGAGCCGGGCGAAGATAATGTTGTGAACCAGTGAGCTGGTGGGTAGGGTAAAAGTTAGCAAAAGCGCCGAAGGTGATACGCCGTCACACAGACACAGCATGAGATGGCAGGCGGGTGGCCGCATGGAGCATGCCATGGTTACTCAAAGCCCCACGATGCCGCTACAGTGTGTGATTCGAGAACCGGGAATGGAATGTTCGAAGCATACCTGTGCGCCGGCGTCGGCGTGAACGAGAACTGCTGTGACCGGAGAGGGTTTGGAGGTCGACGAGCGTCGGTCGGAGCCAAGGTAACCAGGAGAGTGTTTGAGCACAAAGAAAGAGCGTGAGGTGAAACGAGTGAATGGTACAGATTTGCGCGCTGTGGGCCGCTTGTGGGAGTGTTTGGATTAGGTCTCGGCTGGGAGGAAAGCCTATGGAAAAGGCAGAGTGGCGATTGAGCGATGGGAAATGGATGGAGGCAGGAAAGACGTGTGGAAAAGACAGGGATGAATGGAAGGGATGTTGAAGTGAAGTTCAGTCAGGTGGAGTGGTGGAGGGCCAGGGAAGGAGGGAGTAGAGTAATGGAAGTTTAGTAGAGTGAGCGAGTGGTGGTGGGCGTAAGGGAAGGGCGGCGAGGCTGCGGTGGGCGAAAGAGAGGGCTACCACGTCACCGGAAGGCGGGCGGCGCGAAGTGAGCGGCGAGAGTAAGGTAGGTAGTGAGCGAGAGTTGCAATGGTGAGGCAAGGTGCTAGGCTCAGGCGACGGCGCAGATGTTTTCCCTTGCGATGCGTGCGCAATGGTCAGGGGTGGCGCTGGCGCTGTCTCACACATCCAAAGAGACTGGACCTTTGGAGCAGCGTCAAGGGCGCGGGCGAGCAGGCAGGCAGGCAGGCAGTTGGTAGAACGGGGAGACGGGCTAGTTCGAGAAGAATAGGTATGGCTGCTATGTGGTCTGGTAGGTAGCGTTGATGATCGCGCATCTACAGTACAGTAGATACGAGGAGCATGGATTACAGCATTATTGAGAGCATCATCCCCCTACCTAAGCATGGCGCGACGATCTTTGACGAGCTTTTCCCGCTGGTGGGCCAAGGACAGTCCGCAGGCCCGATCTGGCGTGCACGTTTGTTCTGCTACAGAAGAGTCTACCGCGTCTGCAAGCAGCACAGAACATGGATGGCCGTCAATGGCGTACCAAAGGTCAGGTATGCAAGCCATGCATGTCCGTCTTCGTCGACTGATGCAATTCCCGCTCCCCGACCACCGATCATTCTCCGGGGTCTTGGGTGGAAGGATGCGGCTTGTACCGTATATACCTGTTTGAAGAATATGCGTAGAAGCCTTGCCTTTTCCTTACACTTGTGTTTGACAATAGTAATCATACCACTAAGTCATCGTCAATAATCCATCGTGACTTTCAACGCTTGTTTCGCCTCGTCTCGCCTTGTGTCACCTTCGTCATCGTTTCCTCCTCGCCCCGTAACACCATCGGCGCCTCACGACATTAGGGCGTACACATGAATAGTAGTAGTCAGCAACAGTCAGTACCTTAATCTACCTCCCGAACACCGAGTCAGCCAATCTGCCTTTTCTAGCCCTTGCAGCGAGGTCCTTGCGGTCCTTGCAGGACACGTGCTTCGGCCGTGTTTCATCAGTAGCCCACATTATTAGTATAGAACATGAATACATAGTCGGGATAGTAGTGATGTACTACTACCACTACCCAACACTGCGCATGTAGGTTTCATTGTTCAACAATATTCCATGTCACGAGGACAGACGTAAAAGCTACCGCGTAACCGAGAGTGCCCGACCGTTTCCGCCCTCCGCAGCCGACGGCCTCAATTATTCTCATGTTTGTTGTTCCTTGTCGTTGCAGCGTTTCTCCTGCAGTATTTAATAACTTGCCAACGCCCGCCGCCTCGGTCAATTTCGGCCCCTCCTTTCTTCGCGACGCCTTTCAAAACGCTCCTGCAGCCGTGTAGGACCAAGTTCATGCGGCCAGCTGTGAGAATACTTCACCCGACATCCGCAGCCCGAACGAGGCAGTCCACCGCCTTACACTGCTAAGGTCGCCGACATGCAATAGCATCACCTGACTTGACACGAGACATACATGTACTGTTGACTCTCCTGCAACCTGCAACCTCAACTCATTTCGCCTTGCCTCGCCTCGCTTGGAATAAACACTTCGCTGCCGCCTACCGCAGGACTACGAGGCTATCGAGACCATATGCAATAATCACTGTATCCTCGCCGCTCAGCTGACGCGAGACCTGTCTGCACCTAGCATTTCTCTCGCCATTTCCATCACTCTTCTCCCTCTTATGACTTGCTTGCATCGGTCTCAATATCGGGTCTCTGCGCCGTCTGCGCTGTCTTGCCCGGCACAACAACAGGGTGAACGCATACTACACGTGCATGCCTCCGTTGGTGATTCCAATAATACAGGCCGGCATCCGCTCCGCAAAGGCATGTATCGAAATTTGTCACAAAACACGGCACAGCTATCGCAAATAATGCATTCTGCGCTTGCCCGACCGCCTTGACGGACGGCCTGGCCTTATCGACCAGCATCTCCCGGCAAAAGTCGCTGATCACCGCACTAGAGGTACTACTCCACTAGGAGAAACCTGGAACCTCCAACCAGCCATGTCGTGAGTTACCATGGTATCTTCTTACAGCAACGTAAGCGACGGCGTATGTCGTTTTTATAAGAAAAGATAGCAATGACAGCATGTATGCATGCTACATCTCTTCGCCGCCGCCGCCGCCGCCGCCGCCACGTATCGCTTATCTTCAGGACTACAAATAGGTGCACTCAATTGGTTACCGAGAGCAATATACAGTACAGCAGGCTAGTCGAGAAGCACGTGGCATTGGCTAGTCCACACCACAATGATCGACACCAGGATGTGCTCCATAGCCTCACTTCGCCTCAAGTCTTTTGGACAGAACGCCAACGACAAGTGCGAGGCGGCAAGTCACTTACAGCTGACAGCATTACTGGTTCAATACATGTATGCGCTGACCGACGAGGATTTGGAGACAAAAGATAAAACACTCGCCTAAGCTGCCTGCCTGCAGTGTGTAACCACCTGCATATGTAGGTCGATATGGCCTTTTTCTCACTGTGTCAGTCCCAGCCAAGCCAATACCAGATCACCGCGACAACAGACATGAAAACAAGGCCCAGCAGACAGCAGACAGCAGACAATACACCACGTCCACCAGTAGCACAGGCGGACAACGACGCCGACAACCACGCCCTCCGCAAAACCCCGTACATCCATATATACACCCCATGGTGCCCTCCACTCAACCCGCAGTCAGTAGCGAGGCAGCAGAACCGGTCTCACCGGCGGCCAGCTCTGACACGTAGCAGTCACACAACAGCGTGCCCTCTTGACGTTCCACATCTTTTCCGCGGCCACCAGCGGTTCGAATTCACAGCATACTTACTGTGCGCGGAAGCTGTCATTCACTTGTTGAACCATCCGAGTGTTTGGAAGTAGTGCAGCATTTGACTATCCGACTTGTCACCTCGTGTGATAAGTCGGGGAGAGCGATGTCGGGTTACTGGCAAAGCGAGTTTCGCTGTTGTTGCAAACACGAACTTTACGCCTGAAAATTCAAGTAGGGCTGCCTATGTAGGTAAGCTATAGCAGGCTTGTGGAAAGAAAGGAACTCATCTTGAAGTCCCAATCGTGGACAAGCGGTCGACTGTAGACTTTTCACGGTCGTCCTGGCATACCAGTCCAATGGCCAGAGTAATGTCATTCACTAAATACGACACAGCGCGTAGGAAGGGTCGGCCGTAATGGACCTCTTTGAAAGGAGAGGAGAAAGAAAAATCCAAGAGCAAATGCTATTTACACTGCCCCGCCAACATTCGCCTGATAATACGACTCCAGCACAGCACGCTTCACGCGCCCACTCGCCCTCGCAGCCCTCCACTCCCCCTCAACGCGCTTCGCCCGCGCAACCTGCACGCCCGTCTCTCCGTGCGTAACAGCCCACAGACTCTTCGTTATCCCCAAACCGGGATACGCGACGAGGCCCACGCTGCCCGCAACAGTCTTACTAACCAAACTCGCACTGCCCTTGGCGACGCCCTTGACGGCCCCCCAGCCGCCCTCCTTCGCCATGCCCTCGGCCGGCTGCCGCGCGAGATCCCGGAAACCGTGTCCGATCCCGAGAGCGAAAGATTTGCCCGCGACGACGAAGCCGGACCCTACGCCCGTGACGGTGCCGTAGTCGGGGACTTGGTCGCCCCAGAGGCGCGGCAGCGCTTGGAAGCCTTCGGCCGTCGCCAG
>Ga0265797_10008448_pt1 | contig 13717 bp, 22 predicted proteins | sample P2T30metagenome_FD_192433 | JGI IMG/M metagenome (GOLD analysis project Ga0265797, IMG submission 192433) | Plant litter microbial communities from East Loma Ridge, Irvine, California - P2 T30 | ecosystem: Environmental > Terrestrial > Plant litter > Unclassified | place: USA: California... | reverse complement strand
AACTTTCATCCTCTCACCACCGCATTTTCACATTTGGCACAGACAAGCGCTGTAGACTCAATGGCCGCCCACTTGGCCGCAGATCTGCCTCCTGCCACCACCATGTCGGCCAAAAATGGCGCTCCTACCTTGCTCAGGAAACAGTCGTCGCCCATGATGCCGCCTTTCATGGTCTCCGCACCAGGCAAGGTCATTGTGTACGGAGAACATGCCGTGGTGCACGGAAAGGCAAGAAGCAACCATGTGGAGAGGCCATGGCACGCACACACATACTGACGTTCTGTAGGCTGCCATTGCCGCTGCCATATCGCTCCGCTCATACCTCCACGTCTCGTTTCTCTCCAAATCGAATCGAACCGTCAAGCTGCGCTTCCCCGACATACAGATGGAGCACACGTGGGACATTGACCAGCTGCCCTGGGACAGTTTCTCCAAGTCGGGCAAGAAGAAGTACTACTACGATCTCGTGACCTCGTTAGACCCCGACCTCATGGCTGCCATCCAGCCCTTCATCGACGAGGTGTCGCCCACGGCCCCTGAATCCATACGCAAGATCCACCACGCCTCGGCCAGCTCCTTCCTGTACCTCTTTCTTTCGCTTGCGTCGCGCAAGGTACCGCCGTGCGTCTACACGCTGCGCTCCACCATACCCATTGGTGCCGGCCTGGGGAGCAGTGCCAGCATCTCTGTGTGCATCAGTACTGCCCTGCTGCTGCAGATCCGCGCCCTGAGCGGCCCACATCAGGACCAGCCTCCACAAGAGTGCGAGCTCAACATTGAGCGCATCAACCGCTGGGCCTTTGTCGGAGAAATGTGCATACACGGAAATCCCTCGGGCGTCGACAACACAGTTTCTTCGGGTGGCAAGGCTGTCCTCTTCCAGCGGCGAGACTATGACAAGCCGCCTCTAGTCGTACCGCTCCACAGCTTCCCTGAACTGCCGCTCCTCCTGGTCAACACGCGTCAGTCGCGCAGCACCGCCACCGAAGTCGCCAAAGTCGCAAACCTGCGCAACTTGCACCCCGCCCTCACGGAAAACATACTCAACGCTATCGGCTTAGTTACCGAATCTGCACATAAACTGCTCACTTCTCCAGACTTTGATGCGACTTCGCCAACCGCGCTCAAGCACCTCGGCGAGCTTGTCACAATAAACCACGGCCTGCTCGTCTCGCTCGGAGTCTCACACCCAAAGCTAGAGCGCATCCGCGAGATCATCGACCACACAGGCATCGGATGGACAAAGCTCACTGGCGCCGGAGGCGGTGGCTGCGCAATCACCATTCTTAAACCACGGCCGCTCGCCCTTACAAACGGCCACACACATGACGAGCCCTCGTCGGACGACTCGGAAGTCGACGTAGATTGTGGCTCGTCTGTCATTTCAAACGGCACTAAACTAAAGTACAAGATCCTCGACTCGCTCGAGGTCAAGCTGGAAAGGGAGGGCTTCGAAAAGTTTGAAACTACGCTCGCAGGCGATGGCGTGGGTGTTCTCTGGCCTGCTGTGCTGCACAATGGCAATGAAGAAGAGGGTGGCGAGGAGATTGACCAGGAAAAGTTTCTCAGGGCCGAGGGAAATGTAGGGATTGAGAGATTGGTCGGCGTTGCGAGTTCGAGACGCCATACCGTCAAGGAGGTTAGGGAGGGATGGAAGTTTTGGAGGCCATGGGAGATTCCTGAGCGGTGATTTGTTTTACACCCTCATTTTGTTTGCTTCTCATTCTCCATTTCTCTCCATTCCATCTTCCATTCAAGCTTCCTGTTCGTTTTCGTCCATGTCCTGTCTGAGCGCTTTTTCTTTCTTGAGGCATCTATCTATATAGCTTTTGCGCTTGTGATGATTGCCTTGGTCGCCGGTCTCGACTTCCTTGTTTGTGCAAATTTCTATCATCAACTAGGCGCTTGCCTAGTGCTTGGGGGCTTAGGAGAGCGGGCATGGGAGGTTGGTGGCACGGAAGACCAAAAGGTTAAAATCAGTAACAAGCATGCTCATTTTACGTCTTCATCGTGGCCGACTGTCTACATTTTGCATGCCATCAAAATCCATTTTTCGCTGTAGACGGACCTGCAAATCCTGCCGCTGTGACCCAATGCAAACCCAATGCCGAATGTGAAGAAGGAGAAGAGCAGGAGCTTAACGCAAGATGTTGCAACAAAGCATAGCCCTATCTACCGTATTCTAATACCAACTACGACGTTGATGTCCTTGAGCGATCCGAGCCTGGTACCATGATACCATGCCATGTCATGTGGGGAAGTGCTTCGAACTACGGTAGTGTTGAAAGGAAGAGTAGAAAAAGGGCCATCGGTCTTCACATAAAATCATCACTAGGCGCAGGTTAGCTCTTCCTCTGGTCCCCCCTCCCCAACCATCCCGGGGTTAGTACTTACTCGCCAAAGTCCTCATCATCATACGCCCTGGTATCCGCGCGAACACCCACATCTCTACTCGCATTAAGCGTTGTCTTGGTCTTTGCTGCCTTTGTCTTCTTGCCCCCCTTTTCCGCCGCCTTCTCCTCCTTCATCTTCTCGTTGCTCAGCGTGGTCAAGCCAGAGGCAATCTTCTTAATCTGCTCACTCGGCAGCTCCTTTGCAATCTGCTTTGTAAACTCCTGCAGGAATAGCGAGTATTGGCCCTTCTTGGAGTTTGCAACAAGCAGAGGTGTGAGTGTTTCGCGCAGCTTGGTGAACTGGTCTTTGGTGTTTGGGTTGAAGATTGCGAGCGAGGAGAGGTCGATGGCTTTGCCAGGGTCGCTCTCGTCGGTGATGGTGACGGCCTTGCCGGCACGTTTGTTGCTGATGCTGAGGTCGCCAAAGAGTTCTTCGGCTTGGACGCGCGAGCCGTCGACTTCCTGCTGGCGGAGGCGTGCACGACGTTCGGCCTCGGTTTCTTCTTCGTCTGTCTCGCCGTCGTCTTCCATCTGCCGCCGGCGGAGAGCGGCCTGCCTGTGCTCCTCGATCCGTTGCGCCTTGGACTTGTGGTTTGCCTTTGCCTCTGCGTCCGCTTTCGCCTTGGCCTCGGCCGCCTTCTTCGCCTTCTCGCGCTCTACTTCAGAGTCCTCGGCCGCATCCCAGGATTCCAGCACCTGTGGTTTGTCTTGTCAGCATCACCGACTTGTGCAAGCGCGGGGTGGATGTTGTGCAAGCGCGGGGCATGCTAGGCTTACGCACATCGTCGTCTTCTTCCTCGTCGTCGAATTTGCTGCGACGGGAGATGGGTGCTATAGTTGGAGAGGTGGCAGGTGTGCTGCCCTCTTCCTCGTCATCTGCCCGTTCGTCAGTCCCAGTCGATGCAGATGTTCATCTTGAAGAGCGCGCGCGCAGTGGCGGTGGACATGACGTACCCCACTTTCCAGGAGCCATGGTGTAGCGTAAAGTTGCAGTTTATGTGCACGAGGAGCTGTGAAACAGGTGTTTCTGTTGCTATGCGATATTCTACGGCCGAGTGGTGTAGGTGAAGGAAATGTTGGAAAGGATGCCTGCGTCACACACAGAAAGGACAATGGTTGGTTGGGCTCGGCCAACTGCGTGGCTCGCTTCCGCTGTCCTGAAAATTGTCTCGTACCACCCACCGGTCGCTGCCCAATCACAGCAGGCACGGGACCATCACTCTTTATAGTCTCATTTTTCTACTATCAGGTCGCATGACATGGCAACTAGTCGTAGAGTGTACATGTACCATGTGTGGTCTAGTCAAGCCATGATCCATAGGCCTGTCCCAAGTAATTTTGACCCGACACCCGATTCTAACTTATCATTTACTTTAACTCTTGTCACATGCCAGTGCACAACCCAGTTCCTCTCTACAAACCCGTATTCTAGTCCCCTGTTCTCGAGTTCTCAATCTTTGTCACAATCAAGTCACTGGCCCCGATTTCGGTCAACTTATCCATGGCAATGGCGATGTCTTTCCGTAGCACCATAGCCTGGACGGCCACCCAGCCGTCTTCTTCCAGAGCATTGACTGTAGGGGCGCGGCGCCCTGGAGTGATATTGCGCGCCGTGTCGAGTTTTGAACGCTCAATGTTGTATGTGCACAGTACGTACTTTTGAGCAGCTGCGGTATGTTAGCCTTACACCACGGCTTCGGGCAGGCGATGTGACTCACTTATGACACCCTTGATCCTTGCTGTAATGAGCTCAACCAGCTTGGGATCTGATGGGTGCTTCGACTTGATGAGAATCGCGCTCGATGAAATGACTGTAGAGATGGCCTTCAGTCCCGCAGCGCGCATCGTCTCTCCCGATTCAACAAGATCAACAATGCCATCTGCGACGCCCAACGCGCACGCCGCCTCGACACTACCGCCAACATACTTGATGACCGTCTTTAGTTTCGCGTCGCCGCTGGCCTGTCCACCTGTGTTCCCGGCCTGTTCCGCTTCTAATCTCCTGTAGTATTGCTCTGCGAGGTTGGTAAAGCTGGTAACGACATTCTTGCCGATCAAGTCTTCTGGCTTTGTTAAATCGCCTTTTGCAGGCACTTGCACCTGCAGGCTGCATTTCCCGAACCCGAGATCGAGGACCTCGTCCACGCCGGTCGTGGCCGTGGGTGGCGTGACGCACTCATGCTCTGCTACCTGGTCGCGCCCAGTGATTCCCAGGTCTACCCGGCCCTCTCCTACGAACGTGGGGATGTCGGCCGCCGGAAGGAAGACGAGTGCGAGTGGCAGGTTCTTGACGAGCGCAATGTCAAGGCGTGAGTGACGGTGGAACTGGATATCTGAGCCGTGCAGAAGATCAAGACAGGCTTGGTGCAGACGGCCCTCTGAGACGAGCATTAGCGTCTTGCCTCAAGTCATGCTTGCTGCGGGAAACGTACTTTTAGGCACCGCAAAAAGAAGACGGTCGTTCAGGCTGTTACCCAACAGGTCAGTCAAGAATGGGAGACTCCTACTACCCTGACGTGCTCTTTGCGCCATTTCCTGAACGCCATTCGCGCCGTTCGCGCCATTTACGCCATTGGTGTGGCCCATGGTCTTCAGAGTTCCAAATGGACAGGAAGTGAGGAGGAAATGATCAACACATACGAATTGACGAGATCCATGCTTCTTATTTACGCGCGCGCAGTACTAGGCTTCGGTCTACCGCTGCAAACCCAGGTGCTGTGTGTCCTTCAATAGAGGCCTGTTAATCTCCAAACAGACTAAGCACAGGTCCCACGTCGGAGGCTTTATTCGGAAGATGGCGTGCTACTGTGGAGAGGGGATAAACTTGCGCTGGCAGGCCAAGTATGCAGCATATGCGTGGGTAGCGTGTGTCGTTTCCGAGTGTACAGCTTGTCCTTGCAGATTGAGGCGCGTCCTGGAAAGTGACTCAATGAGGGGTAATCGCCTACACGTGCGGAACTCCGGTGGATGTGGAGCTCTCAGAAACTTATTCGCTGGCCAGATCTATACCATGTAGACTTTGTTTGCCTTGAAGCCTCCGTTAATGTCGCAATTGGAGCGAAGTGGTTTTGAGTAAGAGGGTCCGATATGCGGCATCAATTTTTCTGCAGGATGACGTCCAATCAACAAAGCATACCCCGCGCTAGGAAGCATCCGGCCTCACCGAGGGGCGGTAGCGACTGGCATAACTACGCCTTCACCCACGCTGACGTGAAGCATTTCAGTAATCTAAGTCGCCTGCAAGCAGCTCATGGGTCCTAACAACAACATCAACAACAACAACATCCATATGCATCGGATTTGATATCCGTAGCTCCTCATTTCAAATGACACTGTAATATCACATTGTAACGGCATTCAGAGTATTTGTGATAGCTAAGATTGGGAGCACATTATTGTCATGAATAATGCATTTCAAACTAAATACAGAACCTTACCTTCCCTCCACGACCATTGACAAAGATTTCAAGGAGAGTCAACGACGCTACAAAATAACCCAATCAAAAATGCCCAGAGTATTACCATCGTAAACACCATCCCAATGCCACGCTCTTGCTAGTAAGGAGTGAAAGTCGTAAGTCGTCTTGGCCGAGTCACTCCAATGTGACCCTTATTGGTCCAACTTGCTTACTCGATGTTGATCTTCCGCGTCTGAGGAGCCTGAGCCTTCGGGACGACAATGCTCAGAATACCATCCTTCAAGCTAGCCTTTACAGCTTCCTGGTCGACACGGGCAGGGAAGGCGAAAGAGCGGTGGAACTCTCCTACAGAGCGCTCGCTAACCCAGTACTTCGCCTTGGCAGACTCGTCCTGCTTGGAAACCTCCTTCTTGTCGGATTGCTTTGCGACCTTGTTGGACTCGGAAGGATCATCCTCAACGGTAGGCTGGTGACCAATCTTCTTCTGGTCCGAGTTCTCGCCGTTCTCGATGAAGCCCTGTGGGCGCTGACCTTCTTCGCGGACGTGCTCGTGGCGACCAGAGATGGTCAAGGTGTTGTTGTCGGTCCATTCAATGTTGATGTCCTTCTGCTGAACACCCGGGAGCTCTCCGTGGAGTTCATAGCTCTCCTTTGTCTCCTTGACGTCGAACTTGGGGGTGAAGGACCGGACGCTTTGGAACTCGCGGTCGAGGTTACGGAAGGCCTGGCGGTCGTATTCGTCAAACAGGCGGAAGATGGGAGCAAACTCCTGAGTGAATCGTGGGAAGAGAGACATTGTTGCTGGTGTGGTTGCGAAGTGTCGAGTAGCTGTTGGTTTTGCGATACGGTGAAGTTGTCGGGGAACGCGTGAGATTGTTGTGCGAAGTGATTGCATAGAAGATCTGATGTGCTTTGTTGTTCTGGTGGTGCTGATAGCAGCTGATCCGAGGGCTATATATACGTCAAAAGAGGGACTCTGGAAACATCGCACGCTGGATCATGTTGTTGCGCCAAACCATCATACGATGTTGCGCGACCTTTCGGGTCGATTCTAGAGCTTTCGACTATTGTATTTGCCGTCATACACACGTACACGATCAGGCCACCTCATGATACTGGAGGTTTCCAGTCTGCAAAGAGGGGTAATTTCCATAGCAAGCATACAGATCGCCCTTCCCAAAGCAGAGACGAGCATACGCTGGAAAGTTCAGGCATGCAGATCATATCACGTGACCATGGACACCGAAGATTCCAGTTGTATTGATGCAACCCGCAAGCACGTCTTGTCCAGGTTGATGATCCCCCATTACCTGTGGATGTCCCGGATTCCTGGATCAGACCATGACTCTAATTGGTTCCGCCCCCTCCGGAGTAGGTACTCGATGGTTCCAAAGTCTTTCTTCCCAACGTCTTTGTGCTTATGGAACTCGGCTCTAGCAATGTTCATCAGTCATTACGTCAGCAAATAACGTGTTGGATGAAACCGCACCTCGCAAAATCACGGAAATGTGATTGACTGTCCTGTCGCCTTGTTAGTAGAGGTTGCGTTTGTGAGCGAATTGATAGCATACATTCGGCTTCGCTTTCACGGCTCGCAAGCATTGGCGGTAGAGCGATAGCACGTCTTTCTGAAGTCCAGATAGCCTCACCATCACTTCTTGAATGAAACTTGGAACTTGTTTCTAGGAAGATGAGCAATGTTGAGGGTCCATGTCACGAATGACGAATTGACGGCAAGTCCTGCGAGGGCCGTGCCCTTGGACCGAAGCAGCTAGCGTAATTGATGACACATTACATGACCTCTGGATCTACGACTTTGCCTGCAGACTCAAGTCTAGCCATCGCACAACAAAACTCGTTTGGCGTATCGCGAAGATGAGCCGGATATGCCGGGATTGAGTTTGAATGCCATATATAGGTGACGGATTACATGACGAAGATTACAGAACTACTCAAAAGATGCGACGATGATACACGATGCCCCCTAACGATTCAAATTGCTCTGCTTTGCTCTGCTTTGCTCTGCTTTGCTCTGCTTTGCTCTGCTTTGCTCTGCTTTGCTCTGCTTTGCTCTGCTTTGCTTTGCGCTTGCTTCTCAACAAATCTCTATGGCACTTTCAAGTGGGCTCAACTTGACCTTGATATCATGGGGCCATACAAACCACTGCTTGTGTAGATCCCATTCCTTGTTCGGATCCTCAAGCTCAATCTGCTCAACCATTAGCACGATTTCCTAACCACAAACACAAACTAGCAGCTAGAGAAATAAAAAGACATACCTTGAACTTTGCAAATAAAGTTGCAACAACTTTGTATACCTCTACTAGTGCCAACGCCTTGCCGATACAGATCCTGTTCCCACCCCCAAAAACCATGTCCGCGTCTTTCATGTTCTTGATTCTGGCTTCGTACGCAGCTTGCTCTTCCTTTTCGTTACGCATCCAGCGCTCCGGACGGAACGTGTGTGGCTGCGCTCCAAAGATACTCTCCTTGTAATGAACGACCCATGGGTTCACGCCGACGACTGTGCCTGGTGGTAGAGTTGTTCCGTTGGGCAGAGTGAGACCGCTCGTAGGTACGACGCGTTCAAGGATGTGGCCCACTACTGGATGCATACGTAGCCCTTCTTTGATACAAGCATCAAGGTATGGGAGTTGCTCAACGGCAGAGTAGGGCGCGGGGTAGGACAGATGTGCAGAAAGGAGCTCCTGAACGAGGCGCGCTTTGGCAGCAGGGCTTTTGAGGATGTGGTAGAATATAGCTTTGATTACAATGGCAAGGGTGTCGGCGCCACCAAGAACCTACATGGCACAGTATTAATCACTTGTGCGTTGATTTGGGCGGCAAGGTTACACCGAGGTAGAGAGCGGGCTACTTACGTTGATAATCATGTACCCGATAACTTCGTTATCGGTAACGAGTTCTGGAAATTCCTTCTTGGCCTCGAGAAAGCCGCCAAGGAAGTCGCCTTTGCCTTTACCAAGTTCGGGACTATGTATACGCTCCATAAAGCGGTCGACCGAGAAGCCGGCAGCGACAGCAAAGTCGTCGAATTTGTAAAGGGAGCGGGGCCATTTAGGGTTTTTGCCAAGCCATTTGTCAAGACGGGGAATTTGGCCAACCTGTATAGGCTTAGTAGGTGTTTCACTTTCATCAGTGGCTGTGGAGGGCCATGAGGGAGCATGGCGAATGGTTGTCAACGTACCACAGAGAAGTAGCGCATCACACGCTCAGCTGTACCCAACCTTCACACGGGTTCACAAGTCAGTTCATGTCGCAAACGCAGTTCTCATTGTGGTGTACGAACATGTCACCAATGTCTTCACCCTTTTCCATGAAGCCAATACGCTTGCTCCATGTCATGTCGCCGAGAAAGTCCCAGGCGAAGAATGAGATCCAGTCGGCGATATCGCAAGTCTTTCCCTTGTTCGCTCCTTGGATGAACCGAGTCTCAAGTTGAGTACAAAAGGTACGAAGGTTGTCGTTCATAATGCTCTCGATTTGGAGAGCGTTTTGAAGATTGTACAATTTCTGGACAGGCTTGATGCTTCTGGAGTGGAACTCATTGCTTCGGGTGCTGAAGATATTCTGGATGATGTGGCCATCCTGGAGAGCATCATTAATAGTCGGAGAGGAAGTCAGTATGCTATTCGTGCAGATGATTGCTTATGCCTCACGTAGTAGTCACTCTAGCCCAAAATCAGCGTCTATTACTCCCCTGTTCGAGCAGCACGACTGTTTGATCCAGACTTACCTTCAAGAATGTTCCGCGTGTATTGTAGATGGTCTTGATCAGACCCTCATCTGCAACACTCACGGTGTTGGGGCCAAGGCGGACGACGTCACCATGCTGCTCATGGAGCTTCCTCTGTGTTTCAATGTGGGTTTGTCCATAGTGATTGAGAAAGCGCCATATGTCGGAGAACTTGGCTAGGAAGGGTCCAGGAATCTTCTTGAGCGGTGACTGCAGATAGGCTAGAAGGTATTGGGAGATGGTCAAGAGGGCTCCCAGGCCAATTGCCTTGACGAGCAGCCCCATCAGTGCCATTGTACCGACCTTGTGGTCTAGCTGTAGGAATATCCAGGAGGAGAAGGAGAGAGTAGAGTCAGAAGGGTAGCGAATAAATGACGGCCCGAAGATGGGCGCAACGCTACACCCCCAACTCGCTCAAACAGGGCATGTACTGCTAGAAAAAGAGTGATACGCTAGCGACCGAACTGATCTTGTTGCTTTGGATGACAGTCAATGGCTTGCGTTGGTTTTTCCCGCCACGCTATCATGACAATCATGCGTACGATGATTGGAGGTACCATGGTTAAAGGATGCCGGGGAGGGCTATTTCTTCCACGCGACACGCTAGACACAGGGGTGGGTGGCATCGGAATGCCATTTCTCTACAAGGCAGGAAGCATGGAGGGAATCTGGTTTGGTGTTGGCCGCGGACGAATAGCGGGTTCTGGGCCATTGTTCCGGCAGTGCAGGATGAAGTTGGTGACCCAGGGCGTTGTGTATGTCGGCTGGGATGGGCCAACTGGAACAGGCCTGAAAGCCATGGGAGCTGTGCAAGCCCCTCATTTCCACATGCGCTGCTGCCTGGCTGGCTATACTGTAGGATCATCTGCCAAGGCTCGCTTGCTACCCGCGGAACACGGCCCCACATGCACGCACACTTGACCCGGCACCCACCCAGCGCCGCATTAGCTAAGAGATGGATGAGACACTGCTTACCGGTACGTTGAGAGAGATCAACAAGGCTTCATGTCGCCGCCTTTGATGCCCACCAAGGCATAAGAAGCACGGAAGCGACTAGACACGGTGGGCATCATTGTTGGTGCAGATCAGATGCCAAGAACAAAGTTGCCTCCTGAGAAGAGAGGGAAATACGAGAGGGAAACAAGGGAGAGGGGATGATACCTAGCCCAAGTGTCAAGTAACAGCGGTAGGTAAGCAACGGCCCGTAGGTAGCGGAAAGGTAGTGCAAACGGCCCGACGTCTGTCCCAACGCTACCCCGCGACTTCACAAGACAGTAGACAAGACTTGCTGCGACGCTGTTTCAGAGTCATTGCTAGTCATTGAGCGACGGGAAGAAGAGATATCGCGTGGAAAGATGCAGAGTTGTGATAGTCTGCCCGGATAGAGCATGACCCTTCATGTGTCGATCGTTTACCTCGGCCCCAAATGGGCCTCCACTTCAGCTTTCCACAATCACAACAACCGGACACAATTTCCTGCGAGCTTTCACACTCTCAAAACACCAGCCTCCCCGCTCACAGGCCAGGAAATCTCCGGCAGCGGCACGCTCCCATTCCCGCGGACGGATCGGCTGGGTATTTATATCATCATCATCATCATCATCAACCTAACCGACGGGCGCATGGGCGGCATGTTGAGCCACGGCAGCATGGCATGCCGAAGCAGGCATGTCTCGATGCTGCGATGCAGAGACTGGACACACCGATGACGGCTGCAGAAGCAGCGAATGAAAGAGAGACGGATTGTGGTAAACTGGGGGGTCACACGCGCAAAACAAAAGCAAAACAGAAAGACGAGCTAACGGCACGGAAACGGGGAAGGCGCGAATGGGGCAAGTACCGGTGCGGCCCTTCCGCAGGGATTAACTCCCAAGGCTGTCATGCACCTGTGCCTGTTCGGTCACGCATGGCAGCTGGCGCCAACGTCATTGCCAGGCAAAGAAGACGCACCTCCGACGCTAAGCCCTCACCCTGCTCTCGTGTCTGCTCTCATGTCTGCTATCACGTCCCTTCGTTTGGCAAAGTGGGGGCGGTGGTTAGTCGAGATCATCCCCGTCGCTATGAACTAGCAGTGCTTTTTCTTTTTGGAGGGATCATGCCTCCAGCGTCACCTTCGTCTTGGATGGTAAAGCGCACGAAAAAGTATCACCCGCAGGCCCTGAACGACGACCAGGCATACAGCTGATTCGTCTCTCTCGCAAAGTTGGCACACCTCCATCGTCTAAATGTGTCCTTGTGGGATTCTGATCTACCTGAACCGCGACGGACATCCCATTGCTTCTTCAGCATGGGCATCTGCGTGAAGCAGAATGGGGAAGTATGGCAATCCACTCCCAATCTTTGCCGTCGTCCACCAAGAACGTACATATAACGTTCGACTCAGGGGCAGTGCTTGGTTTCATACTTCCATACCCATCCATCCTTGCTTCCATTCCAGAGCTAAGCCGGCTGGTGCCAAGGTCAACTACCCTACCCTACCTACGCATCCACACGCCATTTTTACTTGATTTTGCAACATCCTTCAGCAGCCTTGTCTTACTACCCAACACAATTTGGAGACGAGAGACATTGATGCTCTTGCATCCATTCACTTTCAGCAACTGAACCGTTGGATCGGTCGTGGTCAAGATGGGCAAGCCAGCCGACTTTGCCAACATACTCAATGGAGTCATGTGGTTTCAGGTGGCCATCGGTACCGTCTTCGTCGCCCTACGACTGTACACACGACAGTGCATTGTAAGAAACTTTGGATGGGATGATGTGCTAATGATAATCAATCTGGCAAGTTCAATCCAGTCAAATGCCACTCCCGTTCACTTCTAACCTGCTCCCAGGTCACTTTCGTAGGCTATGTCGGCTGCATATCCGTTGGCATCACACATGGCGTTGGGAAAAAGACGGCAGATATCATGCGCCTCGAGCTCGATTACTCAAAGTCCATCATGTGGGAAGCCATCGGCCAGGGCATCTGCATCATGGGAATTGCTGCGTCCAAGGGTTCGGTGGCAATCTTCCTCTTGCGCATTGTCATGAAGGGGTGGCATATTGCGATCCTCTGGTTCTGCATAGTAAGCACGGCTATACTGTGTACCATTACCACAACTCTGCTGTACACCCAGTGCATACCGTCGGCCTTCCTCTGGGATCGAACAATCAAGGGTGGCTACTGCTGGCTGAACTTCACCCAAGTTGGTCTGGCCATGGGTGCGTGGTCAGCATCCATGGACTTCGTTCTCGCTATCCTTCGTAAGTAAAGCTCGTACGAAATGTTACTAGAATACTACTTACTCATATCAGCCTGGCACGTCATCATGGGCCTCAACATGAAACGCAAGGAAAAAATCACCATCGCATGTGGTCTTTCCCTGGGTGTCGTCGCAGGCACATGCTCCATCGTCCGCACCATCGAACTGCAGTCCCTCTCCTCAATGGAGAACTACGTATACGATACCGCTAGCATGCTCCTATGGTCTTCCTCTGAAGTCTGTCTCACCATCATTTGTGCCTGCATTCCCGTTCTTCGTCCGCTTTATGTTCGCGCCATGTATGGATCCCAAGGCGACTCGTCTGGCAAGAACTCGTACCCACTCAAGGGTTACTCAAAATCGAAGAGCAGCCGCGGCGAAAACGATAGCCCCCATAACACCTTGAAGATCTACATGGGCCCTGGTGGGAGCCTGTTACAGACCACAGTTGCAATGGGAAGCGACAATGCGAGTGAGGAGATGATATTGAGACCATCCGCCGAGCAGAGAGACGTTACCGAGAACATAGGACACGCCGAGCCCGCGTCTAAAGAAAAGAAGGATATCAAAGTCACTACTACACTTACTTCAAGAGACGACTATGTATGAATGAAACGCTTTGTAATCATATACGACACCGACAATAGAGATTTATAACTCTGAAACTTAAACCACAGTATATCCGACAAGCATCAGCTATTTCTCAATGACGGAAATCTCACTACAAAGGCGCTGTTGAATCTTCGTTTCCGAAAGACGCCACTCCCTAGACCCCGGTCGTGCACGGTATATGATCGACAAGATAATAAAGGGAAGATGTGGTGATGCTATGGAAACGTATTGAGAGGTGTGAACAACTTTTTTTTTGGAGGGGGGTGGCGGGGGGGGGGGCCGCCCTTAAGAGAC